>Ga0307479_10005840_pt1 | contig 11268 bp, 8 predicted proteins | sample atmos_gasesECM4C_FD_203743 | JGI IMG/M metagenome (GOLD analysis project Ga0307479, IMG submission 203743) | Hardwood forest soil microbial communities from Morgan-Monroe State Forest, Indiana, United States - atmos_gasesECM4C_515 | ecosystem: Environmental > Terrestrial > Soil > Temperate... | reverse complement strand
TCTCGAAATCCTCAAACGGATCAAAGCGCAGCAACGGCCGATTGGACTTCTGCCGCGCAATCTTGTGCAGCGCAAAGTCGATGCCCAGCTCCGAATCCGAAAACGCAGGCACGAACACCGGCACGTTGAATTCGAAAGCAGACTTAAGAATTCCCCGCCCGGCTCCCTGCTCTTTTAGATATTCCCCGATCCTGCGGTGCAGCTTCCAACTGCATACCACTTCGTTCGCATCCCATTCGTCGAAAATATGGTCTACGACTTCTTCCACGTGATCGAGGTTGGTTTCCGGTTCGAGCGAATCATAGACGCGGTTGTAGCCCGCCTCGAACAGCTCCTTGTCGTTCATCTTCGACGGGTCGTACCGAAAGTGCGAAAGCCCGGTAGCCTCCACCAATCCATGAGCCATCAGCGCGCCGGTTGAGACTATAGCCTTCACGATGCCGCTCTCGATCAAGTCGCAAAAAACCAGCCCCATCTTTCCGACGGTAAGCGCGCCGGACAGCGTCAACACCACAAAGCAATCCTTGTCCCGCGCCATCGTCTCCAGCACGTCCGCGGCGTCGCCGATCTGCCGCCCCGTGTACGCGGTGTCTCCCATCGCACGCACCAGTTGATCGATGGTGCGGCATTTCGATAAATCCAGCGGGAAGATCGGCCTCAGTTTGTCTTTGACCGGATCGTGCAACACACGCCCGGTGACCGTCTTCTTCTGCTTTGCCATTTATTCTCCTGAAAATCCGCGAACGGATTTTGATGTTACGCGTATTTGCGACTGATTATTTTAATTTTAATCATCCTGCAACATGGCGTCGAGCAGATTGATAATACGAATGCGTCCAGAAGGAAAGAAAAATCGCATGAATTCGCGCCGTTGCGCGCCGTGCTAAACTAAATTTCTATGGCGGACAAATTCACAATCGGCCTGGTGCAGATGCGTTGCACCGCAAACCCGGACGAAAATCTTTCGCGCGCGATCGACAAAATCCGTGAAGCGGCCGCGCGCGGCGCGCAAATCATCTCGCTTCACGAACTTTTCCGCAGCGAATATTTTTGTCGCAAGGAAGACGCCGAGCTGTTCAATCTCGCCGAAGGCGTCCCCGGCCCGGCCACCGAAGCCCTCGCGCAGATCGCAAAAGAAAAGAAAGTCGTTCTGGTCGCGTCGCTATTTGAGCGCCGCGCCGCCGGGGTCTACCACAACACCTGCGCGGTTCTCGATGCCGACGGCACCTTCCTCGGCAAATACCGCAAAATGCACATCCCGGACGACCCGCTCTACTACGAAAAGTTTTATTTCACGCCCGGCGATCTCGGCTTCCCGAATTTCAACACGAAATACGGCAAAATCGGCGTGCAGATTTGTTGGGACCAGTGGTATCCCGAGGGCTCGCGTCTCACCGCGCTCAGCGGCGCGCAAGTCATTTTCTATCCCACCAGCATCGGCTGGCACCCGCACGAAATGAAAGAGTTCGGCGCCGCCCAGCTTGACGCATGGCGCACTATCCAGCGCGCTCACGCGATCGCCAACGGCGTTTACGTCGCGGTGGTAAATCGCGTCGGCTACGAAGGCCAGCCCGAGAGCGGCGATCCCGGCCTGGAATTCTGGGGAAATTCCTTCGTCGCCGACCCTTTTGGCCAGCTAGTCGCCGAGGCTTCGCACGACAAAGAAGAGATCCTCGTCGTCGAGTGCGACCCCGCAAGAAGCGAAGATACTCGTCGCAACTGGCCCTTCCTACGCGACCGCCGCATCGACGCCTACGGCCCCATTCTCAATCGCTGGCTCGGCGATTAATCGCATGCCGCGAAAGCGAACGCGAACTATCGCTTCCCAGCAAACTCCCTCCGAACTCGGCTTCTGGATGCCCGCCGAATGGGAACATCACCACGCGACGTGGCTAGGCTGGCCCCACGAACAGACCGATTGGCCCGGAAAGTTCCCCGCAATTCCCTGGGCCTTCGCCGAAATCGTGCGGCATCTCTCGCGCGTTGAGCGCGTTTATCTCCTGGTGCAAAATCGCGCCGCGGAATCGAAGGTCCGCGCCATTCTGAAAAAGTCTGGCGCAAATCTCGCCGCCGTCGATTTCTTTCGCGTTCCCACCGACCGTGGCTGGATGCGCGATTCCGGCCCCATTTCCATCAGCAATTCTGCCGGCGAAGTCACCTATACGCATTGGCGCTTCAACGGCTGGGCCAAATACGCCAACCATAAAAAGGACGCCGTCGCCGCGGCGCAGGTAAACAAAAAACTAAAACATCGCGTCTGGGAGCCCATGCACAAAGGCCGCCGCGTCGTGCTCGAAGGCGGCAGCATTGACGTGAACGGCCGCGGCTCGCTCCTCACCACCCTAGAGTGCCTTCTCAGCTCCACGCAGGAACGCAACCCCGGGTTTACCCGTGACGACTACGCTCAAGTCTTCCGCGACTATCTCGGAGCAACGCAAATTCTCTGGCTACACAACGGCATCGCCGGCGACGACACGCACGGCCACGTCGACGATCTCGCACGCTTCGTCAATCCCACAACCATTGTCGCCGTTGTTGAGCACGATAAATCTGACGTGAACTATGGCCCGCTGCAAGAAAATCTAGCCCTGCTTCGCAAGATGAAAGACCACGACGGCCGCGCATTTCGCATCGAGACGCTGCCGATGCCCGCTCCAATCTATTTCGATGGACAGCGCCTTCCAGCAAGCTACGCAAATTTTTACATCGCCAACAAATTAATCCTCGTCCCTACCTTCAACGACGCCAACGACCGCGCAGCCCTGAACACGCTTTCCGCCCTCTTCCCCGACCGCGAAGTAATAGGCATAGCCTGCCGCGATCTAGTCCTAGGCCTGGGAACCATCCACTGCATGACCCAGCAGCAACCCGCGGCCAAGTAGGCAGGGCCGGCCCGATGGTTGGAATTTCTGCACGCCCAACGCTACAATGCACGCATCTCAAACACAGGATTTCAGCGCGAGCCCAGAGGAGGCTAGATGCCTGCAACTGCTTTCCTAACTCTCGTCCAAGATCGCATTGTGTACGTTGAATGGCAGCACGGCATTCTGTACTGGATTCTGATCGGCCTAGTCGCCGGCTGGTTAGCGGGCAAAATCGCACGCGGCGCAGGCTATGGCTGCATCACTGACGTTATTTTGGGTCTGGTAGGTTCCGTCTTAGGCGGCTGGCTGTTCATGAAGCTAGGCATCCTCGGGGGAGGCATGCTGTACAGCCTCGCAGCAGCCACAGTCGGCGCAGTAATTCTCGTCACGATCGTGCACCTGTTCGCCGGCGATCGCTAGAAATTGTAGGGCCGCAGCACGCTGTGCCCCAACTTGCTCGGGCCAACAGTCCAGCAGCACGCATCGTCTACAGCGGTGGGTTCACCACCTCTTCCTTCGGAATAACCTTCAACATCTCCTGCCCCACCCTCAGATGCTGATCTACCAAAAGCGCCGGCGTATGCGCCAACCACTCCGCCAAAGAAATGTCCTCATAGTGCGGGTTCTTAAACATCTCCAAAAAAACCAACTCTGTTTCCCCCGTATTCTCAATATAGTGTGGATTCGACTGTAAAATGTAGCCGACATCTCCAGCCTGCACGTCCATCGTGCGAGCTCGAGTCCCCGCCGTAAAAACGGTCATCCGCCCCTTCCCGCTGATGAAGTACTGCCACTCATCCGCATTCGGATGCCAATGCAACTCTCGCAGTCCTCCCGGTTTCAATTTCACAATCGCCGCCGCGATCGGGGTAATCGGGAAATTCCTCGCGTCGATGATCTTCACTTCCCCGCCCCGCGTCACCTTCGTCGGCTTCATCTGGCCGGGCCGGAAGTCCATGCGCTGCGGCACGGTCCCGGTTCCCGCCGCAGCGTACTGCTGCTCCTTCTTCAAATCCTCAGGCAGATCCGTTTGGAAAATAAACAACTCCTTCTTCGGCGTCTTGTCGAACGTCGCCTCCGGCACTCCAAAATTCTTCGCCAGCACCTCTCGAGGAGTATGCGCAAGCCAATCCGTCAGCAGAAACGTCTCGAACTCGTTGAAATTCCCATCGTCAAACACGAGCAAGAATTGGCACCCGTCCGGGCCCAATCCCTGAATCGAGTGCGGGACGCCCGGCGGAAACAACCATAAATCGCCCTCTCCGACATCCGAAACAAAACTCTTTCCCTGCTGATCGACCGCGGTAATCCGCGCATTTCCGTACAGCATGATGGCCCACTCCGCCGAGACGTGCCAATGCAACTCGCGCACTCCCCCGACCGTCAAGCGCATCTCCACGCCGGCGATGGTCTTCGAGATCGGCAATTCCCGCGCGGTCACCTGGCGCGTCCACCCGCCGCTCTCAATTCGTTTCCGCGCAAACCCAAATGGATACTTGAACGGCGGTACCGTCCCTGAATCGGTCTCTGTCGCCCACACCGCACTTGGATTTTCCGCCTCCAGCGGAGGATTCTGCGGCCCACGATTTTGCTCGTTCGGCAAATGGTGATCCGGCGACCTCGGCGGCTTGGTCGCTTCCTGCGCGCTCGCAACGCAGACGGGCGTGGCAGCCAGCACCGCGCCGGCTCCCACTTCCAAAAATCTCCTTCGCGTTACTTCTCCCGATTCCTCGCTCATTCTCGCTCCTCCCAGATCACGCGTTGATTGTACCTACGTTTGCCCAAGTTTCGCTCTGCCAGTGCCACGCGCCGTGTTTGCGCGTTAGGTTTTTGACTTCTCTCAAATTCAGCCTTGCCACATTTTCCTGACAAGGCCGCATTCGCCGCACTTGAGATGCCGCGTCCGCTCTCGCACCGTCCCGTATGATACGATCAATGTTGAGTAAATGGAGACAACCATTCTTTGAGCAACACCTCGCAGTCTCTTACAGCCATCCCCCTCGGCGGTCTCGGCGAATTCGGAATGAACATGATGGCCTTGCGGCTCGGCGATGCCATTGTCGTCATCGATGCCGGAATGATGTTCCCCGAATCCGAACTCCTGGGCGTGGACCTCGTAATCCCAGATATCACCTATCTCAAGCAAAATCGCTCCCTAGTGAAAGCTATCGTTCTGACCCACGGCCACGAAGATCACATCGGTGCGCTTCCGTACATCCTCCGTGATCTAAATGTCCCTGTGTATGGCACGCGATTCACGCTCGCGCTCGTGAAGAAGCGCCTCGAAGAAGCGGGGCTCGTTGATTCCACCACGCTCCGCGAAGTAATCCCCGGCCGCCTGGTCGAGATCGACCCCTTCGAAATCGAATTCATCCCAGTAACACACAGCACGATCGACTGCGTAGCTCTGGCCATTCGCACGCCCTTGGGCGTGATCGTTCACACCGGCGACTTCAAGATCGACCAAACGCCCGTAGGTGGCGCGCCGTTCGATCTTCACACGTTCGCCCGCTACGGCAACGAAGGGGTCTTGGCCCTATTCAGCGATTCCACCAACGTCGAGCGCCCCGGCTTCACGCCCTCCGAGCGCGCCGTAGTCCCGCGACTCGAAGATCTCTGCCGCTCCGCCCCGCGCCGCGTCGTCTTGTCCTGTTTCGCCTCCTCCATCCACCGCATTCAGCAGGTCATCGATATCGCCTCCCGCGTAGGCCGCAAAGTAGCCTTTGTCGGCCGCAGCATGGTCGACAACATCGAAATCGCGCACTCTCTCGACTACCTGCGAATCCCCGACGGCATGGTCGTCCGCCCGCAAGACATCCGCGCCTTCGACCCCAAGCGTCTGGTCATCCTCGCCAGCGGCAGCCAGGCCGAACCGATGTCCTCCATGTCGCGCATTGCCGTCGATAATCACCGTTTCGTCTCCGTAGACGAAAACGATACCGTAATCCTCTCCGCCCGCATCATCCCGGGAAACGAAAAGCCCATCTTCCGCATGCTCGACAACATGTTTCGCCGCCGCGCCCTGGTCTACTACGAAAACTCCGCCGGCACCATCCACGTCTCCGGCCACGCCAGCCAGGAAGAACAAAAGCTCATCCTGCAACTCTGCAAGCCCAAATATTTCATCCCGGTCCACGGCGAATACCGCCACCTCTTCCGCCACGCCGCCTTAGCCCATCAACTAGGCTGCGTCTCCGGAGAAATCCTGCTGATGGAAGATGGGCAGGTAGTCGAATTCACCGAAGACCGCGCCTACCGCCGCGATCCTGTAACGGCAGGCCGCGTTCTCGTAGATTCCGGCTCGCTGGAAGAAATCGAAGAAGCCGTAGTCCGCGACCGCAAACATCTCAGCGAAGACGGCGTGCTCGTCCCCATCATCGCCATCGACAAACACACCGGCAAAATGGATATGCAACCCGAAATCGTCACCAGAGGGATGTTCAGCGACAACGGCCAGGAACTAATGGCGGGCGCCCGCGACATCGTGTTAAAAACCGTCGAACAGTCCAACTCCGAAGAAAAAATGGACTGGTCGGTAATGAAGGAAAAAATCCGTGTAGACTTAAAACGCTACATCAACAAACACACCTCCAAGCGTCCCCTAATCCTCCCTGTAATCCTGGAAGTCTAGACCAGCGCCGGCATGTCTCTTTTTTCGAAAGGCAACCGCCCATCTGGCCGGAAACAGCATCAAATAGGCCACCGGCGGTCAGTTGGTTCATTTGTACCACTTCGGTGCGGCTGGCAATTCGCCCAGCAGATTTGCTCTCACAACTGACTTGTCTCTGAGGTTAGACGCCGATACGTTACTGCCTTGAGATAGCGCGAAATTTGAAATCGACAAAAATTATGAACCAAATGCCCGATGAAATCGTCGCAACAACATCAGACCTGGCGATTGGAACGTATACCATTTCGCCCGGGGAGCCGATCGAGCGAGCAGAAGCCGCCGCACAAGCCGCTTCGGTACCACTCAGCGCGGCGGTATATGCGTTAGCAGTCGGTGCGGTCGCGCTCCACGTGGGGTTCAGCGGTAGGTTTGGATTCTTTCGTGATGAACTTTACTATGCCGCTTGCGGACAACGTCTGGCTTGGGGCTACGTCGACCATGCTCCTCTCGCCCCGTTTCTCGCCCGTTTGAGCCGCTCGCTCCTGGGCGATTCGCTCCTGGCCTTGCGTTTCCTACCGGCACTAGCAGCCTCGGCCCAGGTACTTCTTGGTGCATGGCTGGCTCGAGAACTAAAGGGCGGGAAGTACGCGCAGTTCCTCGCGGCATTCTGCGTGCTGATTGCTCCAATCTTCCTGACCTTTGACAATTTCTTCTCGATGAATGCTTTTGAGCCGGTCTTTTGGATGATTTGCGCGGCGATTGTGCTGCGCATTCTCAATGGTGGAGATCCAAAGCTGTGGCTGCTGTTCGGTCTGAGTGCTGGCATTGGGATCTTGAACAAACACTCCATGCTTTTTTTTGGTTCGGGAATTGCAGTTGGGCTGCTGGCGACCTCTGCGAGAAAGCATTTTCGACAGCCGTGGATTTGGCTGGGCGCCGGAATCGCGTTCCTTTGTTTCCTTCCCAATTTGCTCTGGGAAATCCACAATGGCTGGCCGACGCTGGCGCTCTTTCACGCGGTGATGGGTACGAAGTACGTGATCGTTTCGCCGTGGGAATACATCTGGCAGCAAACGTTGTTGACGCATCCGCTGGCTGCGCCCATCTGGATAGCCGGTCTGTGGTTTTTGCTGCGAGATCGGCTCGGAAAAAAGTATGCCGTATTGGCTTGGGCGTATTTCACAGTTCTGGCGGAGATGCTCATCCTGCACGGAAAAATTTACTACCTTGCGCCCGCATACATCATGCTGCTGGCCTCTGGCTCCGTCTGGATTGAACTGCGCTTGGTTCCGCGCGTAGGTGCATGGTTGCGGCCGGCGATACCCGTGCCACTATTGATCGGTGCAGTGATTGCGGCTCCGCTTGCGATGCCCATTCTTCCGGTTGAAGCTGCCATTCGCTATACGCGTTTCTGGGATGTGCAAGCCATTCACGTTGAGAACGTGCCCCAGGGCGAGTTGCCGCAAATGTTCGCGGATATGTTCGGATGGCCGGAACAGGTGCGCGCGGTGGCCGCTGTCTACCAGGCGCTGTCTGAGTCCGAGCGGGCTCAAGCCGTGGTGCTGGCCTACAATTATGGGGAAGCCTCCGCCATTAACCTCTTCGGCTCGAAGCTGGGATTGCCGCGAGCCATTAGCGGTCACAATCAGTACGGGTTGTGGGGACCGGGCGCCATGACCGGCCAAGTTGCCGTTGCGATCGGATTTAGCGAAGCTCAACTACGGCAGTTTTATGACGAAGTCAGTCTGGAAGCGAGCGTCTCTCCCCAGTACGCAATGCCGGAAGAGACCCACCTTAGGATCTTTGTCTGTCGGCGTCCCAAAAGGAGCCTGCAGGAATCATGGGCAGCGTGGAAGTACCTGAACTAGGCTGCAGCGGTTGTTAACGGCGGGTGCCCCACTCGTTCTGCAGGTTTTGCAGAACGGGTAGAATTTTTGACCCTCCTTTCGTCAACGAGTTTGTCTCGACAGAAGGTAGTTCCCCTCTACTACGCCAGTGCCAAATTCAAATTCTCGATAGCCTCATCAATCTCCGCGGTATTCTTGTACCCCACTGTAACGCAATCCACCCCAGCGTTCCGGAACGCAAACTTCATCGCCGCCTGACGGTCCTCCCGCCCAAACGTCCCCTCACCCACGAGTTTCATACTAATGACGCCCATTCCCTCTTTGCGGACCTCGTGAACGTGGCTGACAACTTCGGGAACGTTACCTAAACCCGCGGTGCTGTAATCCTCGGCATCCATCCGCGTCCCCTTGTGATTCATCCGGATCATCGCCACATCAAGCCACTTGGTCGCAGGCATCTGCCGCAAAGCCGGCAACCCGTGCACCGACGCCCCGCGACTCACGATGGCCTTCTTCGACTGCGCCTCCTGGATTCCCTCCTGCCACCGTGCGGTGTCTGCCGGCCATGTCGCGGTATGTTGATAGTGCAGAAGCATAATGTCGAAGTACTCGACATTCGCCAGCCTCCGCAACTCGTCAATCTTCTCCTGCGGATCCGCACCCTGCCGGGTAGTCACCTTCGACATAAGCCGGTAATTGTCCCGCGGAATGCCCTTCAAGGCCACGCCCAGCATCCGGTGCATCTCCCCGTAAGATTCCGCAGTCTCAAAAAAGCGAATCCCCCGGTCGTACGCGTAGCGCACCAGCCGAGTAAACCCCTCTTGTCCCAGGTCGCGCTGCACCTGCCCGCTGAAACTCCCGGTCCCAAACGCGAGCCGAGTCACCTGCACCCCAGATTTCCCCAAGGTAACCCAATCGGTAGCCGTCCGCCGCGCAGCTCGAAGCGGCAAGCCACCAGCAACAACCAGGGCTCCCGCCCCAATCCCGGCCCTTACAAACTCACGTCGCGTATACTGAGGCACAAATCACCCCCAAAACCGAAATACTACCACGAGTCCAAAGCAAGGTCCCGTAGCCGCCTTTTAGGGGCAACGAGTCACAGCAATAGCGACGCGGAGATTCAGGTTCGCCTCGTATATCGTGTTTCGGAAAGTATCCAAGGCTCAGGGCGCCCACGTTCGATGGTTAGAACCTGGGTCTTCGGGGACCTTCTCGTCCTCGGCATAACGATAAGTCAAGGTCGCTCAACGGCATTCCTTCCCAAACTCAGGCCATTCCGTTCATCGATTCGAATCTATTCTCTCCGAAAGCAACTCGTTCTAATTACCTCTACGTAAATAGTACTTGACTCGTACTCCCATCCGTGCTGTCATCCGTTATGAACCCGGTTTTCTACCCTCCAGCAGGCCGAAAACACCGCCGAATCGGACCTCGTTTCCCTGTCTCGGACTCAAACACTTCCCGAATTTCTTGCCGCGAATTGTTAACCCGCAAATCCCGCAGAATGAACGCTTGCAAAACTCTATCAAAACAAATATTTTCAACTGTTTCACAATCAACACTTACGAAAAACCGGGGGACGGGGGTGTTATGGTTAACCAACAATTCTCCGGCCACCTGATGGCAGTGACCCCTAAAACTGAACCCCGCATTTTCCTAATTGCGTCGCCCGCACCCGTGCTTCGATGTCGCTAACCCTCCGAACTTACGAGCAGCACGATTTCGGCGCCCTGCATCGCCTCGACCAATCCTGCTTTCCACCCGGCATCGCTTACTCGCGAATAACCCTGCACTACTTTCTCTCGTTGTCCTCCGCGAATTGCCTGGTCGCGCTCGACGGCAAAAAGATTATTGGCTTCATACTGAGCGAAGAGAACCCGCCGCTGGGCCACACCGTTACTCTCGACATTGCCGCTGACCATCGGCGACACGGAATCGGCTCGGCGCTCTTGGCGGGAAATGAGAAAACAATGGCCCTGCACGGTGTGCGCCACGTGCTGATCGAAACGGCCACCGACAATCAACCCGCGGTTGCCTTCTGGCAGCGGCACGGCTATCGTATCGAAGCCATTCTGAAACGCTACTATCTTGGCCGCATCGACGCCTACGAGATGCGCAAAATATTGCCTTCGTCCGTGACGCCTTCGTCCGTGGCAAAGGATCGCGCCGAAAGCTCGGGAGATACTCGTTGAACGATTACTTATTGTCTGTCCTGCTGGGGATTGTCGAAGGCCTGACGGAGTTTCTGCCGGTCAGCTCCACCGCACACCTGCGCATTTCCGAGGCCCTGTTGCACGTGGACCTCGGAAGCGGCTACTGGAAGATGTACACCATCGTGATTCAGCTGGGAGCCATTCTGGTTTTGCCCATCTACTTTCGCGAGCGCATCGCAAAATTCCTTTCGACGTTCCCGCGCGGCGAGCGCGGCGACCGCACCGCACTGACCCATCCCTTGGGCCTCACCGCCGTGGCTTTCGTGGTCACCGCAATTCCGGCATTCCTCATGACCAAGCTGATCGGCAAGCACCTCGAAAGTCTCTACATCATGGGTACGTCGTTGTTCATCGGCGGAATCGTGATGTGGCTCATCGACGCTCGGATGGCCAAATGGGAAGCAGCTGGACCTTCGGCGCCCAATTCCAAGATTCGCACCTGGCGCACCGAAGACCTGAGCTTGCCGCAAGCCGTTTGGATCGGCGCCTGCCAGATTCTTTCTGCCGTCTTCCCTGGCACCTCCCGCTCGATGTCCACCATCGCCTCAGGCCAGCTTGCCGGCATGTCGCGGGCGGCGGCGTTGGAGTTCTCATTCTTTCTGTCGATCCCCACGATGGTGGTGGCCACCTGCTATGACTTGCTCAAATCCCTGCGCGGCAAAGGAGAAAACGCCATCGGCGTTACGCATATCGACTCTCACGGATGGGTGGTGCTCGCCATAGGCTTTGTGGTG
>Ga0307479_10005839_pt1 | contig 11270 bp, 5 predicted proteins | sample atmos_gasesECM4C_FD_203743 | JGI IMG/M metagenome (GOLD analysis project Ga0307479, IMG submission 203743) | Hardwood forest soil microbial communities from Morgan-Monroe State Forest, Indiana, United States - atmos_gasesECM4C_515 | ecosystem: Environmental > Terrestrial > Soil > Temperate... | reverse complement strand
AGCGCAGTTGAGTTGCTGTTGGCAAGCTTGCAGGTACCCACGGTGGTCGTGGATGGCCCCGAGCAACGGATGTGGGATAGCGAGCTCGTTGAGTTGCTGTTGGCAGCCCTGACTGAGCCGCATCCTCCGGAGGCTCAGCCCGTCAAGAACGTCGCGGTGGTTCACGGTTCCTGCCTCTGTGGCAGCGTGCGTTACGATGTCGACGGGCCGTTCGAGGTGATGTCCCACTGCCATTGCTCCATGTGCCGCAAGCATCACGGTGCAGCGTTTGCCACCTTTGTTTCGGTGCCGCTCACGGGCTTTCGTTGGGTGGCCGGAGAGAATGAGATCTCCACGTACCAGTCTTCGAACTACGGCAAGCGTACGTTCTGCGGAAAATGCGGGTCAGTCACGCCTGTCGTGGAGCCGGAAACGGGTGTCGTGTTCTGCCCGGCCGGCAATCTGGACGGCGAGTTCGGGATCCAGACGCAAAGTCATCGCTTCGTTGGGTCGAAGGCCTCCTGGCACACGATCACAGACGAGCTGCCGGTCGCTTACTAGGCCGGCGCCAACGCGAGCCCCCGGCTCGCCAAGCCGAGCCCCCCGCCCGCGGGACTAGCGGGTAATATCGATCTCCCCCGCGCACGGTGTGCGGTGACGGAGATTTGAGATGCTCGAGCGTCTGGAGCGCCTGCCGATCGACCCCATTCTGGGCCTCATGGGCCTCTTCCGGGCGGATACGGATCCGCGGAAGGTTGACCTCGGCGTAGGCGTCTACCGTGACGATCAGGGCCACACCCCCGTGCTTGCGTGCGTGCGCCGTGCCGAGCAGAACGTTCTAAGCCGACAAACCAGCAAGTCCTATGTCGGGCCCACCGGCAACATCGGTTTCAACCAGGCCATGGCCCGGCTGGTGCTGGGCGATGGGCACCCGGCATTGGCTGCGGACCGGGTACGCTCGATCCAGGCGCCGGGCGGATGCGGTGCCCTGCGGTTGGGAGCCGAGCTGTTCCGTTCGGCACAGCCCGAGACAGTGGTGCACGTCAGCACTCCCACCTGGGCAAACCACGTACCGCTGGTAACCGGTTGCGGACTGAAGCTGGAGCGCTATCCGTACTACGACCCGGCGACCGGAGGCGTGAACTTCGATGGCATGCTGGGCACTCTCGAGCGTCTGCCGGCCCGATCGGCTGTCCTGTTGCACGCCTCCTGTCACAACCCGACGGGCGCCGATCTGAGCGAAGCGCAATGGCGTGAGCTGTTGGATCTGTTCAAGCGCCGCGCGCTGCTGCCGTTCATCGATATCGCCTACCAGGGGCTGGGCACCGGCATCGCCGAAGATGCATTCGGCATCCGGCTGTTCTGCGCGGAGCTGCCCGAAGTCGCGGTGGCCGTCTCGTGCTCGAAGAACTTCGGGCTGTATCGCGAACGGACCGGCTGCCTGCATGTGATCAGTGAGTCACCTGCCGCAGGGGACGCGATCCTGACTCATCTCGTGCGCATAGCGCGCAGCATCTATTCGATGCCTCCCGACCACGGGGCCGCGATCGTGCAGGAAATCCTCAGCGACCCGACGATGCGCGAGCAATGGATCGACGAGCTCGGTGCCATGCGCAAGCGCATGACCGGACTGCGCCATGAGCTCGTGAAGCGGCTGGCCCGATCCTGCCCGCAACGGGATTTCGGGTTCATCGCCGCCCAGCGCGGCATGTTCTCCTTCCTGGGGGTCGATACGCCCCAGGTGCGCGCTTTGCGCGAGCAGCATCACGTCTACATGACGGATGACAGCCGTATCAACATCGCGGGATTGTGCGCGGATAACCTCGAATATTTCGCGCAGGCCGTCGCGCAGGTGCTGCGCGAAAAAGGGCCGCAGGGCTAGGCGCCCCCGCCGTTTTTCCAATTGAAGTAGCGACCGGGGAAAAGTCTTAAGAGGGGGATCGGATGCGTTCGATGCTGGCGGCGCTGGCCGCAGTTGCTGCGCTATTGTCGATTGCAAATGCGCAGGAGGAGAAGGGGACCGTACCCGGGTCGGGTGTGCCCGCGTCCGCCGAGGCGGACGCGAGCTCTGCCGACAGCTCGGCGAGCGGCGCTCCGGAAGCGGGTAGCGGAGGGATGCCGGATGCTGGAGCGGGCAACATCTCCGGGGTCCACACTCCGCCTGCCCAGAATGTTGCGTACCCGGGCAACCTGACTCTCAAAGTGGATCTCACGGACCTCGATCGCCGGGTGATCGGCGTGCACGAGAGTATTCCGGTCAGGCCGGGGCCGCTCACCTTGTTGTATCCGGAGTGGCTGCCGGGGAATCACGCGCCCCGTGGCCCCATCGACGGACTCGCGGGCCTGGTCATTACTGCGGGCGGCCACCCGGTTGAATGGCTGCGCGATCCAGTGAACGTGTATGCGTTTCACGTGCAGGTGCCGGCGGGCACGAACCGCCTGGAGCTGGACTTTGAATTTGCATCGCCGTTGGTCAGGGACCAGGGGCGCACGGTAGTGACGCCTGATATGGCGGGCCTGCAGTGGAACACCGTTGTGTTGTACCCGGCCGGCTTCTACGCCAGCCGGATCGCCGTTGCTGCCTCCGTCACGCTGCCTGAGGGCTGGGAGTTTGCGGGGGCTTTGGATGTTGAGGGCCGCCGCGGAGCTGAGATCCGGTTCAAGCCCACGACGCTCGAGATGCTCGTGGATTCACCGCTGTTTGCCGGGAGGTATTTCAAGAGCCTCGACCTGGATCCGGGCGCGCGCAACCCGGTACACCTGAACCTCTTTGCGGACAGCGCGGAGATGCTCGATGTGCGGCCGCAGCAGCTCGCCGCACATCGCAAGCTCATGCAGGAGACCTACGCGTTGCTGGGCCCTCCGCACTACGACCGGTATGAGTTTCTGCTGGCGCTCAGTGATCACTTCGGTGACATCGGGCTCGAGCACCACCGCTCGAGCGAGAACCGCCGGCCACCGGGCTACTTCCTCGAATGGGACAAGGTGGGCGCGGGCCGCGATCTGTTGCCGCATGAGCTGAGTCATTCGTGGAACGGCAAGTTCCGCCGCCCGGCGGGACTGGCCACGCCGGATTTCAACGCGCCCATGCGCAACTCGCTGCTGTGGGTGTACGAGGGGCTGACCAACTACTTCGGCGCGGTCCTGGCCACGAGGTCGGGACTGTGGAGCGAGGAGTTTGGCCGGCAGGCGTGGGCGAGTCTCGCGGCGAACATGGACCTCAACCGGGCAGGGCGCGCGTGGCGCGACCTGGAGGACACCACCGAGCAGCCGATCATGACGCCGCGCCGGCCTCTGTCCTGGCTCTCATGGCAGCGAACGGAGGACTACTACACCGAGGGTGAGCTCCTGTGGCTCGATATCGATACGCGGATTCGCGAGCTCTCGCACGACAGGCGCTCGGTGGATGATTTTGCGCATGTGTTTTTTACCGGCCCGGTCGCCGGGCCGGGGATGCCGGCCGCCGGCCCGGGTGGCCCGGTCGCCGCTTCGCGGCAGGGCGGCTCGTTGCTCGGGCCGGTCACCTACACGTTTGCCGATGTCGTGCAGGCACTGAACAGCGTCGCGCCGTTTGATTGGGAGAAGTATCTGAAGGAGCGTCTGTATGGTCACGGACCTGGCGCGCCCTTGGACGGAATCACGCGCGGGGGGTGGAAGCTGGTGTTCACCGAGGGCTCGTCCGAATACGTGAGGAGCCTGGAAGATCAGCACAAAGCCGTTGATTTCACCTACTCGCTGGGATTTTGGGTCTCGGCGCTGACGGGCCAATTGACGGAGGTGCGCTGGGGAGGGCCTGCGTACGAGGCCGGGCTTACGATGGGCACCGCGCTGATTGCGGTCAACGGCCGTGAATACCGGGCAGAGCGGCTGAAGACGGCCATCGTGCTGGCGAAGGTCAACAAACAGCCCATCGAGTTGTTGGTGAGGAACCTGGACAGGTACAGGACTGTGCGGATTTCCTACTTCGAGGGTCTGAAGTATCCGCAGCTGCAGCGGATCGAGAGGACGCCGGATCGCCTGGCGGCCATTCTCAAGCCGCGGACGTGACTGCTCACTCGGGCACGACGATGGTGTGCGTCGATTTCACCTCTTCCATGACGAAGTAGGTGTGCGTCGTCTGTACGCCTCGGACTGAAGCGATGCGGTCTCCCAGGAAGCGTCGATAGCTCTCCATGTCGACCACGCGGACCTTCAGCAGGTAGTCGAAACCACCGGCCACCATGTGGCATTCCATGACTTCGTCATGGGCGAGCATGACCTGCTTGAAGCGCTCGAACGCATCGGGGGTGGTGCGGTCCAGTGACACCTCGACATAGGCCAGCAGGCCGAGGCCGAGCTTCCGGGGGTTCAGGCGGGCGAAATACCCCTCGATGTAACCCGCCGCTTCCAGCCGCCGCACGCGCTCCAGCGTCGGCGTGACAGTCAAATTCACTTCGCGTGCCAGCTGGGAAATGGCCGTGCGACCGTCCTGTTGTAGTCGAATCAATAGCTTATGGTCGATTCGATCCAGGCTCCGATCACTGGGAGGTGTGTCACTCATAGTTGATTCAACTTTTGTGGGCGCCAAAACCAGAAAATTCACTCTGTCGGACGCTTTATCATAAGCAGAATCCACTCCCTCGCGAACACAATCAAAGGCGACCGACATGGCTGGTAGCAGTGCTGCCCAACGACGGATCAGGACTCCCCGTGACGGGGCCGATGATGGGACTATTCTGCGCGCAATTCGGGAGGCCATCAGCGGGGCGACGCTGCGTCCCGAGCCCGATGCGGTCGGGGAATTGCGCGCGGGTCTGGAGCCTGTTGGGCGCAATCTGGACGTTGCCAAGGGCCGTGCCATTCGGTGGGTAGAGGCGGCGCGGGGTGACAAGCGATCACGGCCTTTTGCCGAGTCGTTGATGGAGCAGTTCCCGCTGGATAGCGCGCAGGGCCGAGCCCTGATGAGCCTGGCGGAGGCGCTGTTGCGGACTCCGGATCCGGAGCGCGCTGATCAGCTGATTGCGGAGCGGTTGGCGGAGGTGCGCGGCGGCGATGGTCGGGGCGATGCTGTTGTGGTGTCCGGCCCCGGTGCGGGCACGGAGCGGGGCGGCGAAGCGCCGGCCGATGGCCGTGGCGGAGAACCCGGTGGCGGCGCGGCTAGCGTCGGTGCGACTGGCGGCGCTGCCCGCGCGGATCGCCCGAAGGACAACCTGCTGTTGCGCGTTGGGTTTGCGCTGCTGGGGGGCGTGAGCCGGCTGCTGCCGGATGTCACGGGCGAGCTGTCGGGTCGCTTCTCCGCCGCATCGCTCACGAAGCCTGTTCTTGCTCCCGTGGTGCGAGCTGCGCTTCGCCGGGCGATGCAGATGCTCGGCGAAGCGTTCATCGTTGGCGAAACGATTGAGAGCGCGCTGGCTCGCGGCAAGTCCAATGCGGGGCTCGCTTTGTGCTCTTTTGATGTGTTGGGCGAAGGCGCGCGCACCGAAGCCGACGCCCAGCGTTACTACGACTCCTATGCCGCGGCTATCGAGGCGCTCGGGCACCAACCAGCGGGGACTGTGCATCAGCGGTCGAGCATCTCCGTGAAGCTGTCGGCGCTGGAACCGCGATATACCTTGTTGCAAAGCGCCCGCGTCGCGCGAAATCTCGTGCCGCGAATGCTGGAGCTCGCGCGCGGCGCGGCCCGCGTCGGTATCGGCATGACGGTTGACGCCGAGGAAGCGGACCGACTCGACCTTTCCCTCGACATCATTGAAGCACTCGCCCGCGACGAGGTCACGGCAGGTTGGGACGGCCTTGGACTTGCCGTGCAGGCATACGGTCGGCGTGCGCCGCTTGTCATCGACTGGGTGGCGCAGCTCGCGCGGACCACCGGCCGCCGCATGACCGTGCGTCTGGTCAAGGGCGCTTATTGGGACAGCGAAATCAAGCGCGCACAGGAGCGCGGTTTAACAAGCTTTCCCGTGTACACCTCGAAAGCGGCGACGGACGCGAGCTACCTGGTGTGCGCGCAGCGGCTATTTGCGGCTAACGATGTGATCTACCCACAGTTTGCCACTCACAATGCGCTAACCGTTGCAGCGGTGTTGGAATTGGCATCCCCCCAATCTCAGTACGAATTTCAGCGCCTGCACGGAATGGGTGAGGTGCTTTTCGAGGCCGTTCGTGCGGATGTTCCGAACCTGCCGCCCGTGCGCGCCTACGCGCCGGTAGGCACGCACGAAGATCTCCTTCCGTACCTCGTGCGGCGCCTGCTCGAAAACGGCGCCAACACTTCGTTCGTGCATCAATTCCTCAATCCCCAGGTTCCCGTGGAGCAGGTCGTGCGTGATCCCCTCTCAGCTTTAAATGACACGGCTTTGAATGACCGTGCCCAACAGCCGCCGGCGGCGGCGCGGATTCGTGAGCCGCAGGCCCTCTATGGGCCGGAGCGTCGAAATTCCGACGGTCCGGACTGGGGCGACCCTGCGGAGCTGGCCGTGTTGAAGACGGAACTCGAAAAGCGATCTGCGCAGATGAACGGGGGCGGCCCAATCCTCGGCGGTAGGTCCGTGCGCGATGCCGATGTACCCGTCGTTTCGCCAGCGAATTACCTGCAGATCGTCGGACTGTCGCGAGATGCGACGGCTGACGAGATCAACAGGGCCATGGATGCAGGCGCTCGGGCGCAGCCAGCGTGGGATGCTCTTCCTGCCGCCGAACGGGCCGCCTGCCTCGATCGCGCCGCCAATCTGCTCGAAGAGCGGCGTGTTCAGTATCTGAGTCTGTTGGTTCGTGAAGCAGGCAAGACGTTGCCAGACGCCGTTGCGGAGCTGCGTGAAGCGGTCGATTTCTGCCGTTATTACGCGGCTCGCGGGCGCGAGCTGTTCGGCGCAGCACAGCAGCTCAGTGGTCCGACGGGCGAGCGCAATCTTCTATCTCTGCACGGACGCGGGGTATTTGTTTGCATCAGTCCCTGGAATTTTCCACTGGCGATTTTTACAGGACAGATCACTGCGGCCCTCATGGCGGGCAACAGCGTCGTTGCGAAGCCGGCGCCGGCGACACCGCTGGTTGCCCACGCCATGACCGAGTTGCTTCACGAAGCCGGAATTCCGGGTGACGTTCTGCAGCTCACTCCCGCTGACGGACCGGCCTTCGGCGCGGTGGCTTTGAAACATCCCGCGCTCGCGGGTGTAGCGTTTACGGGATCCACTGCGACCGCTGCGACAATCAACCGGGCGCTGGCCAATCGCGATGGCGCGATTGTGCCGTTGATTGCGGAGACGGGCGGTGTCAACGCAATGATTGTCGATGCAACTGCATTACCCGAGCAGGTCGTCGATGATGCGGTCGCGTCGGCCTTCACGAGTGCCGGGCAACGCTGCTCGGCGCTGCGGGTGCTGTATCTGCAGGAAGAGATTGCTGACCGGGTCATCGGGATGCTGACGGGCGCCATGAAGTGCCTGATCGTGGGTGATCCTGCGGAGCTGTCCACAGATGTCGGGCCGGTGATTTCGGAAGCCGCCCGCGGGCGGTTGCGCAACCACGTGGCGCGCATGCGCCAGGAGGCCCAGCTCCTGTATGCGTGCCCACTCGATCAGACCCACGAAATGGGCTGCTTCTTCGCACCCCACCTGTTCGAGCTGCGGACCCTGGACCAGCTCAAGACGGAGGAGTTTGGACCGATTCTGCACGTGGTCCGCTACAAGGCGGGTCAGTTGCCCGAAGTGATCGAGGCCATTCGCCGCACGGGATTCGGGCTGACGCTGGGCGTGCACAGCCGGCTCGAAAGTGTTGCCGACCACGTATTCCGCTCGCTGCCCGTAGGTAACACGTATGTAAACCGAAACATGATCGGAGCGGTTGTTGGGGTGCAGCCGTTTGGTGGGCAAGGTTTGTCGGGTACGGGGCCGAAGGCGGGCGGTCCGCACTACCTGCTGCGCTTTGCCAACGAGCGCACGTTGACTATCAATACAGTCGCGGTCGGGGGGAACGTCGAGCTGCTGTCGTAAGTGACGCGGTGCGTCAGGTTGTGCCCGAGGTTGGCGCCTCGGGCGAGACCGAGGCTACGCACATACAGTCGATAGCGGCAAACTGAATCTTTTAGTTTTTCGCTGAGTGCGGATTGAGCGGTTTAACGCGGGCGCGTCGCTGATTTCTTATCAATCGGGACGTGCGCCCGGGACCGTGTCCCTCATACAATCACGCCCATGATGCAACTCCGACCCGCGCTCGAAACGTCCCCCGTGCAAGAAATTCTTGCGCGGCTCGACGAGCTCGCGGCGATCTTCCGTGACAGCGCCGCTGAAGGTGACCGTCTCGCGAGACTGCCGAAGTACGTCGTACGCGCACTCGTTCAACACGGCCTGTTTCGCCTGTGGATCCCCAAGCGTTGTGCCGGCTTTGAGCTGGATCTGCCCGAAGCTCTGCAGATATATGAGGCAGCGGCGCGCCTGGACGGCTCCGTTGGCTGGGCTGTGATGATCGGCTCGGGCGGCGGTCTGTTCGCCGCGTATCTAGATGGCTCAACCGCGAATTCCATCTACGCCCGACCTGAAGCGGTAGTTGCCGGATCGGGTGCGCCAGATGGCCGCGCACAGCGAGAGCGGGGCGGGTATCGCGTGAGCGGTTGCTGGCACTACGCGAGCGGCGCTCACTACGCCACGACGTTTACCGCCAACTGCCTCGTCATGGATGGTGGGACATTGGTGTTTGGCTCCGACGGCAAGCCGCTCGTTCGCGCGATGGCGTTCGAGCCTCCACAGGTTGCGATCCTGCCGGTGTGGGATCCGACGGGCCTGCGGGGTACCGGCAGCGACGATTTCGAAGTGCGCGACGCGTTTGTTCCGGAGAATCGCAGCTTCTCGGTGTTTACTGATGCGCCACGTGAGCAGGGTCCCCTGTACCGGGTGCCTTTCAACGTGCTGACGGAGTTACCCGTAACCGCGGTCGCGTTGGGTATTGCGCGGCATGCTCTCGATGCGTTTGCCTGTTTTGCACAAGTGAAGAAGATTCCAGGTGTGGGTGCTCCGCTGAAGAGCGATTCGGTCGTGCAGTCAACTTTCGGTGCGGCGCACGCGACCTGGCAGCTCGCAAAATCCTTGCTCGATTCGCTTGCTCACAAGGCTTGGGATGCTGCGCGCGCAAGCCGCGCGCTGTCAGCTGCTGATCTTGCCGACATCACCGGCGGATGTGTCTTGTCGGTTGCGAAATTGCGCGCGGCGATTGGCGAGTTGATGGCGCTGGCGGGCATGACGGCAATTCAGCCGGAGTCGCAGTTGGCCCGCGCCTGGCGGGACTTGCAGGCGTTGGCGGCGCACGGGTCGATTTCGCCGCGGCACCTGGCAGCGACGGGAGCGGCGTTATTACAGGGGTAGAGGGCTTATCCCTGCACACCGGCGCGCAGGCGGCTCACGAGGCCGCTCAGCGAATCCAAGGGTGCCGAGCAGGTGCTGCCTTGGCAGACATAGGCGATGGCACCGCGCGCTGCAGCGGGAAAGCCTTTCTCCGCCAGTGCGGGGGGCAGGTCCTGGGCGGTGGCGGGTACTGCGAGCACGAGGCGGCGAGGTGCGTAGAGTTTGTGGATCTCTTTGGCCCAGGTTGTGATCTGCGACTCGTCCCCTCGAAGGATGATGATCTGCGGAGGATTCAATAGCTCATCGAGGGCGTTGAGTAGTGTTGTATGAGCGTGTGGATATTTTTCAATGCCGAGCCATCCTGCGCGCAGGGTGCGCTCTGCCGCTTGGAGATAGCGTGGTTCGGCGAGGAGGTGTCCCATGCGTTGGAACACTAATGCGGCAACGCCGTTGCCGGCTGGCGTTGCATCGTCGGCAAACGATTTGGAACGATATATGAGGGTCTCGTGATCGTCCGAGGTAAAGAAGAAACCGCCGGCATCGGCATCCGCGAAATGTGCGAGCACGACTTCAATGAGCTCACATGCGAATTTGAGCTCTGCGCTGTTGAAGCGGCTCTGCTGCAACTCCAGGATGGCGTCGGCGAGGAATACGTAGTCGTCGAGGTACGCGCCAAGATGTGCGACCCCGCTCTTGTAGGTGGCGAGCAGCTTCCCGTTGCTCCAGAGCTTGCTTTGAACGAATCGTAACGCTGCGGCAGCCGATTCAGCCAGATCGTCGCGCCCCAGGGCGCGCGACGCTATCGCCATCCCACGGATCAGCAACGCGTTCCACGAAGTCAGGATCTTGTCATCGCGCGCGGGCCAGGTGCGGGTATTGCGGATAGCGAGCAGCTTGCGGCGCGCGGCTTCGATCAGGGACTCCACTTTCCCGGCTGTCAGCTGTTGATCACGCGCGATATCCTCGACGCTGCGGAAAATGTGCAAGTGCCATTGGCCCTCGAAGTTGGGCGGGCGATCGAGGCCAAACCGGGCGGCGAATACCGCCCAGGAGAGCGACGAGTCCGCGTCATCGAGTGCCTGGCGGACTTCCTCGCGATTCCAGACGTAAAACTTTCCTTCATGGCCCTCCGAGTCGGCGTCGAAGCTCGAGTAGTAGCCGCCTTCGGGTGATTGCATCTCCCGCATCACCCATTCCGCAGTCCGTGCCGCGACATCGGCATAGAAGCGATCCCCTGTCGCCACGGCTGCATCCGCGTACACGGCGAGCAGTGCGCCGTTGTCATACAGCATCTTTTCGAAGTGTGGAATCATCCAGTATTCATCCGTCGAATACCGGCTGAAGCCGCCGCCGAGCTGATCGTTGATTCCGCCCTCACCCATGCGACGCAGGGTCAGGGTTGCCATATACAGCGCCTGCAGATCCGGCTGAGTGTTGCCCGAAGTGGCATGCCAGTCCCGCAACAGACGCTCGATTGTCTTCGGATTGGGAAACTTCGGTGCTTTGCCGAAACCGCCGAACTCACCGTCAAATGTCCGCCCCAACAGTTCACGCGCAGCTTTGAGCGGCGCGTCGGTCAGTTGTGTATCGGCGGGCGCGGGCGGCGGAGTCAGCTCGGCAAACGCCGACATCAGCGCGTCGTTCTGCTGACGCAGATCTGCCTCGTGCAACCGGTAGTACTCACTGACCCTGCGCAGAATGTCGGTGAATGCGGGTAGTCCGTGGCGCGCTTCCTTTGGGAAATAGGTGCCACCGAAGAAGGGACGGTGGTCGTCATGTGTCAGAAACATCGTGAGCGGCCAACCGCCCGAGCGCTGCGTGAGCATCTGCTGCGCTATTTGATAAATGCGATCTACATCGGGCCGCTCTTCACGGTCGACTTTTATGTTGATGAAGCGTTCGTTCAGGAGTTGCGCGGTTGCTTCGTCTTCGAAACTCTCTTCCTGGAACCGGTGGCACCAGTGGCAGGAGTTATAT
>Ga0307479_10005838_pt1 | contig 11270 bp, 7 predicted proteins | sample atmos_gasesECM4C_FD_203743 | JGI IMG/M metagenome (GOLD analysis project Ga0307479, IMG submission 203743) | Hardwood forest soil microbial communities from Morgan-Monroe State Forest, Indiana, United States - atmos_gasesECM4C_515 | ecosystem: Environmental > Terrestrial > Soil > Temperate... | reverse complement strand
ATCCGAGCAGTGACCGCGAAGAGCAAGACGGCACTCGGGCGGGTGATGAACGCCGGGCACCGTATCGAGAAGGGCTCACCAAGCACTTGCCGCAACTCGACGAAGGGGCGAGTGTTTGATCGGTGAAGGTAGGCGGGATGGAAACGCAACAGACAACACCGGCGGGCAGCAAGTCGGGCAGCCGCAGCCCGGACCGGGCAGGTCGGCTGGCCGGGGCGCTCGAAACCAGGAAAATTGCGCTCGTCGAAAAGGCCGCGGCATTTGCGCACCAGACGCTCGACGCGACGCAGCGAGCAACCGCCGAGCGCTTTGTTGCCGAATTCTACGAGCACGTACCGCCGGCCGACATCGCCGAACGAAGCCCGAGGGACTTGTGGGGCGCCGCGCTGTCGCTCTGGCGGTTCGCTGAGCGCCGGCGGCCCGACCAAGCGAAGATCCGGGTCTACAACCCTGAGCCCGTCACCGACGGCTGGTCGTCGCCGCACACGATCGTCGAGATCGTCAACGACGACATGCCGTTTCTCGTCGATTCGGTCAGCTCGGCGATCAACGCCACCGGCCGCGTCGTCCATCTGGTCATTCACCCGATATTGACGGTCGCGCGCGACCCGAAGGGGCGGCTTGGCGAGCTTTGTGGCTCAGGAGCAACGGGGCTGCGCGAATCCTGGATGCAGATCGAGATCACGCGCCAATCGGATCCCGACGACCTCGCACGTCTGACGCAGACTTTGTCCGGCGTCCTCGCCGATGTTCGCGCTGCGGTCGAGGATTGGCAGCCGATGCGCGAAGCCTTGCAAGAGCTCGTCGATGGGCTGTCCCGTGCGCCCGCACCCCCGGTTCCGCCCGCGGAACTCAACGAGGTCCGGGAATTTCTGCGGTGGCTCGACGACGACAATTTCACCTTTCTCGGCTACCGGGACTATCTGTTTGACGGAGTGGCCGCACCGCGCCGCGGGCCGCTCGGGATCCTGCGCGACGAAGCGCACCCGGTCTTTGGCGGGCTGCGCGACTTGTCGTCGCTGCCGACCGACGTGCAAGACTTCGTGCGCCGCCGCGAGCTGCTCGTCATCACCAAATCGAATCGCCGCGCTACTGTTCACCGCACGGCGCACATGGACGCGATCGGGCTCCGCCGCTTCGCCTCGAATGGAGAGGTGGTGGGGATCCATTTGTTCCTCGGGCTCTTCACCTCCCTCGCATACAGCCGCAACCCGCGCTCGATCCCGCTGCTGCGGCTCAAGGTTCGCCGGATTGTCGAACGCGCCGGGCTGGTGCCGACGAGCCATGACGGCAAAGCACTGCTGCACATCCTGGACACGTTTCCGCGCGACGAGCTGTTTCAGACCGATGAAGACCAGCTGTTCGATACGGTCATCGGGGTCCTCAACCTTCAGGAACGGCAACGAATCGCGCTGTTTATCCGGCGCGACCCGCTCGAGCGCTTCGTTTCTTGTCTCGTCTACGTGCCGCGTGAACGTTACGACACGGCGCTACGCGACCACTTCGCTAGGATCCTCGAAGAGGCGTTCGCCGGACAACTGTCGACTTCCTATATTCACCTCGACGAGTCGCCGCTGGCGCGGCTCCAATTCATCATCCGCACCACCCGTGGCCGTGTGCCGGCGGTCGACGGTACGACCCTCGAAAAACGGCTCGCCGATGCTGGGCGCAGCTGGTCTGATCGGCTCAAGGAGGCGGCGACCGTTGCCTTTGGCGAGGAGGAGGCGCAGGTTCGGCTGCGCCGCCTGCAGCCGTTCCCGATCGCTTATCAAGCGCGGACGGAGACCGACCAATCGATTGCCGATCTACGCCGCATCGAGGCAGTGCTGGCGGGTTCGCCTCTCGAAGTCTCGCTCCATCCGCCTGCCGATGGTGGCTTACCCGGATTGCGGATTTATCGCGCCAAAGAGCCGGTCGTCCTCTCCGACGTGCTGCCGATTTTGGAGAATCTCGGCTTGCGGGTCGTCGCCGAAGAGCCGTTTCGCATCGACGACGTCGACGGCAAGGCGGCGTGGATCCACGAATTCCAACTCGACGGGGTCGCGCTGTTGAGCACCGTGTCTCCGGTCGTCAGGCTCCGGTTCGAAGAGGCGCTCGTGGCGCTGTGGACCGGCCGGGTCGAGAACGACGGGTTAAACCGCCTCGTTTTGGCCGCCGGCTTGGCGGCGCGCCAAATCACTGTTCTGCGTCTCTATGCCAAGGTATTGCGGCAAACCGGGGTCGCCTTCAGCCAAGCCTATATGGAGGATGCGCTGAGCGGCCACCCGGAGATTGCTCGCCGCCTGATCCAGCTTCTCGAAATCCGCTTCGACCCCGCCCGTACGGGTGATCGCTCGCTCGCCGTCATTGCCGAGATCCAGGCGATCGATCATGCCCTCGACGCAGTGCAGAGCCTCGATGAGGATCGCATCCTGCGAAGCTTTCTGACGCTCGTGCTCAAAACCGTGCGGACGAACTACTATCAGCGATTGCCTTCAGGCGAGGCCAAATCCTATCTGGCGGTCAAGCTCGCGAGCAGCGAGATCGACCTGATGCCGCTGCCCCGGCCGCTCTTCGAAATTTTCGTCTATAGCCCTCGTGTCGAGGCGGTGCACATGCGCGCCGGCAGGGTCGCTCGAGGCGGCATCCGATGGTCCGACCGCAAAGAGGATTTCCGCACCGAGATCCTCGGGCTGATGAAAGCGCAGACGGTCAAGAATGCGGTGATCGTGCCGGTCGGATCGAAGGGGGGGTTTGTCGTAAAGCAGCCAGCCACCTCAGCCGACAGCCTGGGGGCCGAAGCGGTCGAATGCTACAAGACGCTGATCCGCGGCCTCTTGGATCTCACCGACAATATCGTCGCGGAAAATCCCGGGGGGCACCGGATCGTACTGCCGCCCGAGGTCGTCCGGTATGACGGCGACGACCCCTATCTCGTGGTCGCGGCCGACAAGGGAACCGCGACCTTCTCCGATTTCGCCAACGCGATCTCGCATGAGTACGGGTTCTGGCTCGGCGATGCGTTTGCGTCGGGCGGTTCGGCGGGATACGACCACAAGGCAATGGGCATCACCGCGCGCGGCGCCTGGGAACTCGTCAAACGCCATTTCCGTGAACTCGGGCGCGACATCGAGACGAGCGAGGTGAGTGTGGTCGGTGTCGGCGACATGTCGGGCGACGTATTCGGCAACGGCATGCTGATGTCGCGCCACTTGCGGCTGCTCGCCGCGTTTAATCACCTGCACGTCTTCATCGATCCCGCACCCGATCCGGAGAAGAGCTTTATCGAGCGGCAGCGTCTGTTCCACCTGGCCCGCTCGAGCTGGGGGGAATACGACCGCGCGCTGATCTCGGTCGGCGGCGGTGTGTTCGATCGCGGCGCCAAATCGATCCCGATCAGTCCTGAGATGAAGCGCGCCTTCGATATCGACGCAGACCATCTGACCCCTGCCGAGCTGATCCGCCGGCTTCTGGCCGCACCGGTCGATCTCTTGTGGTTCGGCGGCATCGGGACCTATGTCAAGGCTGTCGACGAAAGCCATATGGAGGTCGGCGACCGCGCCAACGACGCGGTGCGGATCGACGGCGACAAGGTTCGCGCAAAAGTGGTCGGCGAGGGTGCCAACCTAGCGGTCACCGAGCGAGGCCGCGTCGCCTACGCGCTTGCCGGCGGTCGCATCAACACCGACGCGATCGACAATTCTGCCGGGGTCGATATGTCGGACCATGAGGTCAACATCAAGATCCTGCTCGACCGAGCGATTGCTTCCGGTGTGCTCTCAGCGACCGAGCGCGAGCCGCTTCTCGCCGCCATGGCCGATGACGTTGTGACATTGGTTCTGCGCGACAATTACCTGCAAGGCGAGGCGTTGTCGGTGGCCGAAGCGCGCGGCGTCTCCGCACTCGACCGGCAGGCGCGCCTGATGCGCGACCTCGAGCGATCCGGCCGGCTCGACCGCGCGCTCGAGTTCCTGCCGGACGACGAGACCCTCGCGACGAGGGCGGCGCAACGTCGCGGGCTCGTCCGCCCAGAGCTCGCCGTCTTGCTTGCCTATGCGAAGATGGCGCTTTACGACGAGCTCGTCGCCTCTGATCTGCCCGACGTAACTGAACTCGGCGGTGAGCTTCGCGGCTATTTCCCGGCAGCGCTGCGCGAGCGCCTCCCTGCGCAGATCGCCGCCCATCCGCTGCACCGCGAGATCATTGCCACTGTCGTCACGAACGATCTCGTCAATCGGGCCGGCATAACGTTTGTCAACGAGATGCGGGCACGCACCGGCCGCGCCGCGCCGGAAGCTGCACGCGCCTATACGATCGTGCGTGACATATTCGACCTGAGGCCAGTCTGGAATGCAATCGAGGCGCTGGACAACAAGGTGACGGCCGCGGTGCAGATCGACATGCTGCTCGAAATCACGGGTCTGATCGAGCATGCGGCCGCTTGGCTGTTGCGCAGCAGGCGACTCGATCTCGCCCGCGAAATCGCAAGGCTCGCACCGCGCGCCCGCACCCTCGCCGCATCGCTGTCCGAGCTGCTGCCGCAACGCGACGCGAGCCTCGTTGCCGAGCGCGCCCAGCAGTTCCGCGAGGCGGGGGTGCCCGAAGCGCTCGCCGGACGCGTCGCCGCACTGACCTTCCTCGCTTGCGCCCTCGATATTGTCGATCTTGCCGAGCGCTCTGCACAGCCGCTCGACCGTGCCGCCCGGATCTATTACGGGGTGGGCGCCCACTTCGCACTCGACGAGATGCGTGCCGCCGCCCGTCGCCTGCCAGCCGAAAGTCTATGGCAGAAGCTCGCTATCGAGGCGATGATCGACGACCTGTTCGCGCTGCAAGCCGATCTGGCGGCGCGTGTCCTGGCGAGCGATTGCGCCGCAAACCTGGATCCGCTCACAGTCTGGTCCGCGGCGAACGCAGCCGCGCTTGCCTCCGCCGAAGCGCTCGCCCGCGAGCTGCGCGCCGCCACCACCCCCGATCTCGCGATGATCGTCGTCGCCAGCCGCCAGCTGCGGCACGCGCTTGGTTGATCGCTAGCGGGTCCGGCTAGACGGCTACCATATGGCGCAGTTCGTCCACGACTTCAGGGTTGGCGAGCGTTGAAACGTCACCCGCCTCCTGGCCGCTCGAGATCGCCGCCAGAACCCGGCGCATGATTTTGCCGGAGCGGGTCTTCGGCATGTCGGGCACGATCCATACGTGGGCCGGACGCGCGATCGGGCTGATCTCGGTGACCACAGCATCAGAGATCCGCTTGTGCAATTCCGGGCTCGGCTCGAAACCGGGTTTCAGTGCGACATAGAGGTCGGGAACCTTGCCCTTGATCTCGTCGGCAACCGGCACGACGGCGGCTTCCGCCACCTCGGGAACCGTCAGCGCGGCCGATTCGATCTCCTTGGTTCCAAGGCGGTGGCCGGCGACGTTGATCACGTCGTCGATGCGGCCGAGGATGCGATAGTAGCCGTCGGCAGCCTGCACCGCACCATCCCCGGCGAAATACGGCCAGTCCCGCCAGTCCTTGCTATTTTGGTCCTTGCAGTAACGCGCGTAATACTGCGCAACGAAGCGGTCAGGGTCGCCCCAGATGGTCTGGAATATTCCGGGCCACGGATTGCGGATGCAGATATTGCCTGCCCTGCCCGATCCCATGGGGATCTCGTTGCCGTCCTCATCATAGATCACCGGGTGGATGCCCGGAACCCCGGGCCCGGCGCTGCCGGGCTTCATCGGCCCCAGTGCCGGCACCGTGCTGCAGAGAAAGCCGCCATTTTCCGTCTGCCACCAAGTATCGACGATCACCGCCTCGCCCTTGCCGACCACATTGTGGTACCAGCGCCAGACCTCTGGCTCGATCGGCTCTCCCACTGTCGTCATATGCTTGAAGTGGTAGTCGTAGTTGTTCGGCTCGTCGGGACCGGCCCGGCGCAGCGCACGGATCGCCGTCGGCGACGTGTGAAAGATATTGACGTCGAGCTCTTCGGCGATCCGCCACGGCCGCCCCGCATCGGGGTAGGTGGGGACGCCCTCGTAGATCACCGTCGAAGCGCCGAGCGCAAGCGGCCCATAGACGATGTAGGAATGGCCGGTGATCCAGCCGATGTCGGCCATGCACCAGTAGACGTCTTCCGGATGGATGTCCTGAATGTATTTCGAGGTGCCGGCGACATAGGCGAGATAACCGCCGGTGCTATGCTGGCACCCCTTCGGCTTGCCGGTGGTTCCGCTCGTGTACATCAGGAAGAGCGGCGCCTCGGCCGGCATCGGAATCGGCTCGACCCGCTTGCCGCGGTAGTGCTTAAGCAGATCGTTTACGATGTGATCGCGGTCCCGCACCGGCGGCTTCGCACTCGAATATTTTCCCGGGTAGCGCTGCCAGATCAGGACCTTCTCTACCGCGTGGCCCTCTTTCGCCGCCTCCTCGGCAGCTATGTCGCCCTTTTCTTTCTGGTCCTGAATGACGCCGTTCCGGTAGTAGGCGTCCATCGTGATCAGGACACGACTGCCGGAGTCGACAATCCGGTCGGCGCACGCCCTGCCGCTGAAGCCGCTGAACACCTGAGAATGGATAACGCCGAGTCGGGCGCACGCCAGCATCGCGATCGGCAGTTCCGGCGCCATCGGCATGTGAAGAGTGGCGCGATCACCCGCCTTCAGCCCGCAGAAATCTCGCAGCAAGGCAGCGAATTCATTAACCCGAACATACAGCTCTTGATAGGTTATGTGCTGTATCGCCTCGTCCTCCAGCTCGGGGACGAAATGGATCGCGCTCTTGTTCTTGTTCTTTTCCAAATGCCGGTCGACGCAGTTGAAGCTGGCGTTGATCCTGCCGCCGACATACCATCTCCAAAAAGGAGCGTTACTGGTATCGAGAGTTTTATCCCAACGTTTATACCAGTCCAAGAGGTTGGCGTACTCGCTGAAGCACTCAGGAAAGTTGTCGAGGCCGAACCGTTCGTAGACCTTCTCGTCGGTCAAATTGGCCTGGGTAATGAACTCTGTCGGTGGATAATAGTATTTCTCTTCCTGCCAATGGACTGCGATTTCAGCTTCAGGCACGTCGATCCGCTCTTCCATTCGCTCCCTCCCGAAAAGACGAGGTGTCGCCTAGCCCGGAGACGTCCGATGGCGGCGCGCAGGATTCGAATCTTGGGATAATTTCTCTGCCACAACGGCTTACCGGAGTCTAGGCTCTCCGATACGCCGCGGATCCTGATCGACCGTGAGATCAGGCTGTCCGCCGCAAGCTTCGGGGCCGGTACTCCGGAAACGGTTCGCCTTCCCCGGCCGGCCTGGATCAGTGCCGGGCCGACTGCCAGCTCGCGCGGCTCGCGATCAATGCCGCCTGGGTCCGGTTTGCCACGTGCAGGCGCTTTATGATCTGCTTGACATGCGCCTTGACCGTGCTCTCGGTCATGGTCAACGCGTCGGCGATAAGCTTGTTCGACTTACCTTCCGAGATCAATGCCAGGACGTCACACTGCCGCCTGGTCAGCTCGCACCAGGGGCTATCCCGCGCTCGCTCTGCCCGATCAGGGAGAACCGGCTCGGTCAATGACAACGGCACATAGGTACCACCGACGCGCATGCGCTCGAGCGCGCCCATCAACACCTTGAGACCGAGGCTGGTTGGCAGAAAGCCACGGGCCCCGGAGCGAAGGATCACACGCGCGCCCTCCGCGTCGTCGCAGTCGGCGGTGACGAGGATCGGGGTTTCGGGCGCCGCCGCGGACAGCAATGCGAGGTCGGCAAGATCGATGTGCGCGCAGGTCGATCCGCCGAGCAGGATTACCTCGAACCCCTCGCCCCGCCGGATCAACTGCGCCAGCTCGATTGCCGTTGCGACATCGGTGACATGCCAGCGCCGAGGTTGCTGGAGAAGCGCCAATTTGAGGCATTCGCGACGCAACGGGCTCTGATCGACGATCGCGAGGTGGCGCCGGATCGGGCCGACAAACCGGCTGCCCGCGCCGTGCGCAAAGCTCGCCTCGGTTTCGTGGAAATGATCTAGTCTGTCCAAATCAATCGCTCCCCCACGGCAACACCAGCCCGTAGAAGAGAATGGCGTCCTCGCTGGGCTCTCGGCGTAAATTTTTGTAAATGCTTGTAACGAGTACGTAACGCGGTTGGCGAGTCCTTCAAGCGGGGATGCCGGCCATTGCGCAGAGCACGGTCCACTCGTTAGAGCTGACCGGACAGACCGACAGCCGCGATTGTCTGAGCAGCGACAACTCGGAGAGCTCGGGCTGCGCTCTCATCGCCGGAAGCCCGACCTTGACCGCAGCAGGCATCAGTGGCTTCACGTCGACCATGCCGAGCTTGCCGCTCTTATCGGCGGGATCCGGATAGAAGCCTTTGACCACCTCGGCGACGCCGACGATCTCCTTACCCTCGTTCGAATGATAGAAGAACGCCCGGTCGCCGGGCTTCATCGCTCGCAGATTGTTCAGCGCTTGTGCGTTGCGCACCCCGTCCCAATGAGTGCGACCGTCGGCCACGAACCGATCCCATGAGTAGCTCGACGGTTCCGATTTGATGAGCCAATAAGCCATTCGGCCTCCCCCCTGCAAAATCAGTACAGCAACGGATAGTCGGCCTGATCTTCGTAGACTGAACCGGCCTTGGTTTGAAAGCTCGCGATCAGGCTAAAACCTTCGACCGGATACGGGGCGGCGCGGAATTGCGCATGCGCGGCGAGAAAGTCGCTCAGCTTGTCGAGCGCCGGCTTATGCAGCCGCGCCAGAGTGATGTGCGGGGAGAACTTGCGTGGCTCCGGCGCCAGCCCCGCGCGAACCAGCGCCTGCTCGATCTTGTCGCGCAACGCAACGAGCTCGGACGAGCGCTCGACGCCTACCCACAGGCTGCGCGGCTTGTCAGCGACGCCGAAAACGCCAGTCCCGACGAGCTGCAGGGTAAATCGACGTGCACGCAATCGCGCCAACGCATCGTCGATGTCGGCCGCAACGGTTTCGCCGGTTTCGCCGATGAAACGCAGGGTCAAGTGGAAGTTGCCGGGGTCCACCCACTTCGCCCCGGGGATCCCCGAGCACAGCAACGACAGCTGCAGCTTGAGCTCAGGCGGAAAGCCGATCCCGACAAATAGACGCAGCATCGCATCCGCCTACGATCTGCCCGCTCTCCGCCGCTTCAGGTGAACAGGGTGAGGACGCCGGTGTGGCCATAAAGCCGGTCGCGGGAGATCTCGCCATTGGCAAAGAAGCCGATCAGCGGGAATTCGCCCAACGTCTCGCGGATCAGCCCGGTCTCCACCCCGGCGTCGCCGAACAATGCCGCGCCGCGGGCGACGCAGCTGACATATACGCCGGCTTTTGGCGGTCCGTTCAGCCGACCGGCGAGCTGCCGAACCATGCGGCTCATGTCTCGCCTCGCGCTCTGCGGATCGCGGCGGCAGAACAGGATCGGATCGCCCGCCGCGACCTCGGCGCCGAGCACGACCCAGCCGCGGCCGGCGTCGATCGCCACCAGGTTGCGGACGAGGTAGTCGCCGGTGTCCGAACCGGTGACCGGCAATCCGGCAAAGATCACGCCGCCGACGCGGCGCAGGTCCTGGGTGAGCTCCGGCCCGATATCCTCGCAAAAGACGGTGAGCGCCGGGCGCCCGTCGATGACCATCACGACGTTGTCGCGTGCCTCGTCGATCCGCCGGACCGGTCCAATCGGCATACAGCCCTGGGTCAAAGCGGTGGCGACCGAGACCGCGGGAGCCAGCATAAGTCCCGCGACACCATTGCTGCCGAGACCAGCCTCATCCGCGGTTCGGGCCAGGAGTGGGTTTGGACAACGGTGCGATAGGAGACCGCCGACGAGATAGGCGCCGCTCGCCGCGGCGGTCGCGACGGCAGCCCGCTGAACATCAGGACAGCGCGGATCGGCATGAACCAGCGCCAAGACGGGCTGCGTTCCCTCGATCCAGCCCGCATGCGAGCGCGGCAGATCCGCTCCGGGATCGCCTGTTGCGCCGAAGATTCGGAAGTCCTCCGGCGGCAACGCCGCCGTCATCACCACCGCCGCGGGCTCTTCGAAGATTTCGGCCGCCGCCGAGCATACTCCGAGCCCAACCCCGCCGACCCAAGAGCGGATCCCGGTGTGCACGGTGAGGGCGCGGGCGATTTCGGGCAGAGCGGCCGCCGCGGGCTCGGTCGTATATAGAATGCCCAGCGTCGCTTCGTCCACGACCGGAAGTGCCGCCACGCACTGCGCGGCAAGGCTCGCCGGGTCTCCGGTCGCCGCGGCGGCGGCGAACCGCGCGCTCACGACGGGCTCCCGACGAGACGGGCGACCACGGGTGCCAACCGGTCGACTAGCACCGCGACCCCGCGCTCGTTCGGGTGGAGACCGTCCGGCTGATTGAGCTCGGGGTTCATCGCAACACCTTCAAGAAAGAATGGATAAAGCTGCACATCGTGGACCTTCGCAAGTTCGGGAAAGATCCGATCAAAGGCGCTCTTGTACTCCGCTCCCCAATTCGGCGGCGCGAGCATGCCGATCAGCAGCACCCTAGCACCGGTAGCCTCGATCTTTCGGATCATTTTGTCGAGATTGTCGCGAACTGTGGCGGGATCGATGCCGCGCAGGGCATCGTTCTCGCCGAGCGCCAGTATGACGAAGTCGGGCTTGTCGGCGAGCGCCCAATCGAGCCGTACCAAGCCGCCTGCCGTTGTGTCTCCGGAGACCCCGCCGTTGACGACGCGCACCTCGATCCCTTGTCGGCGTAGCGCAAGCTCCAGGCGCGCTGGGAAAGCCTGTTCGGGCGCCAACCCGTAACCCGCAGTCAAGCTGTCGCCAAAATCAAGAATGACCGGAACGTGCGCTGCGGCGGGCGTGGCGCCGATCATCAGACACAGCCCAGCAGCCATCAGAACCCGCGATCCCCTCGCGTTGAAAACCCCAGCCGCCGCGCCATATCGTCGGGGCCGCCGATTGCCGGGCGCCGCCTTAGTCCGGCCGGCCTGCCGCGCTGCCCTCCCTGGCTTGGACAGATCATGACCAGCTTGCTTCATTCCGGCGGCCCGCTCGTGGTGCTGGAAGATGTCCAGTTGACTCTGGGGAGCGCGGCCGGGCCCGTCAACATTCTCCGCGGCGTCTCGCTGGAGATCGGCGAGGGCGAGACCGTGAGCCTCGTCGGTCCCTCAGGCTCCGGGAAATCGACCGTGATGATGGTGATCGGCGGCCTCGAGCGGCCGAGCGCCGGGCGAGTGCGGCTCGATGGAACCGACCTCGGCGCGCTCAACGAGAATGCGCTGGCCCGGCTGCGCCGCACGCACATCGGCATCGTG
>Ga0307479_10005837_pt1 | contig 11270 bp, 12 predicted proteins | sample atmos_gasesECM4C_FD_203743 | JGI IMG/M metagenome (GOLD analysis project Ga0307479, IMG submission 203743) | Hardwood forest soil microbial communities from Morgan-Monroe State Forest, Indiana, United States - atmos_gasesECM4C_515 | ecosystem: Environmental > Terrestrial > Soil > Temperate... | reverse complement strand
GGGGGTTTGACCCGCAAGTGTTGAAGCGCGAATTTCCGATCTTCGCGAGCAACCCCGGTCTCGTGTTTCTCGACAGCGGCGCCAGCGCTCAGAAACCCCGCTCGGTGATCGACCGGATCTCGAATTTCTACAGCACCGATTATGCCAATGTACATCGCGGCGTTTATCGACTGAGCGCCCGCTCGACCGAGCTGTTCGAGGAGGCTCGCGAGAAGATGCGGACGTTTCTGAACGCCGCCGACTCGCGCGAGATCGTCTTTGTGCGCGGAGCGACGGAGGGCATCAACCTCGTCGCACAGAGTTGGGGCGCAACCTTTCTGAAAGCCGGCGACGAGGTATTGCTCAGCGAGCTGGAGCATCACTCAAATATCGTGCCCTGGCAGTTGCTGCGCGACCGCATCGGCATCCGGCTGGTGGTGGCGCCGATCGATGCGACCGGAGGTTTGGACCTGGCCGCCTTCGAAGCGTTGTTGTCGCCGCGCACCCGCCTCGTCGCGATGACGCACCTCGCCAACGCCACCGGCGCGCTCGTACCGATCGAGACTATCACCCGGCTCGCCCACCGGCACGGGGCGAAGGTGCTGATCGACGGCTGCCAGGCGGCGCCCCGGCTCTCGGTCGACGTCCAGGCTCTCGATTGCGATTTCTATGTCTTCTCCGGACACAAGACCTATGGGCCAACGGGGATCGGCGTGCTTTACGGCCGCTACGAGCTGCTGTCCGCGATGCCGCCCTGGCAAGGCGGCGGCGAGATGATCCTCAACGTCACTTTCGAGCAGAGCGAGTTTCAGGATCCGCCGCACCGCTTCGAAGCCGGCACTCCGGACATTTCGGGTGCGATCGGGCTCGGCACAGCGATCGACTTCATCGAGGAGCTCGGGCGCGACAACATCCTCGAACACGAGGAGGCGCTGACCGGCTATGGCGTCGACCGGCTGTCGCGCATTGCGGATCTCCGCCTGGTCGAGGCGGGTCAGCGCCGGCTCGGCATTCTCTCTTTCGACCTCGAAGGCGTGCATCCGCACGATCTCGCACAGGTGCTCGATCAGCATCAAGTGGCCGTCCGCGCCGGGCATCACTGCGCGCAGCCGCTCGTCGAAAAACTGGGGCTCGCCGCGACCACCCGCGCCTCGCTCGGCGTCTACAATGACGAGAGCGACATCGACAAATTGGCCGCCGCGGTCGAAGCGGCGAGGGAGATGTTCGCACGATGATGGATTTGCGCGAACTCTATCAGGACATCATCCTCGACCACGGCCGCCACCCACGGAATTTCCGCGCGATCGAGCACCCGACGCATTTCGCACAGGGCCACAACCCGTTATGCGGCGACAGGGTGACGGTCTATCTGACGCTCGACGGTGACCGAATTGACGATGTCAGCTTCCAAGGGCGCGGCTGCGCAATCTCGACCGCGGCGGCATCGCTGATGACGGAGGTGCTGAAGGGCAAGACCGTCGACGAAGCGCGTGCCCTATTCGCGCAATTCCACACGCGCGCGACCGGCGGCGAGCCCGGACCCGACCTGCCGGAGCCGTTGGCCGAGGAAATGGACCGGCTCGAGCCATTGACCGGGGTCAAAGCCTACCCGGCGCGCGTCAAATGCGCGACGTTGTCGTGGCACGCGCTCGAAGCGGCGTTGAAAAGCCCGGGCGCGACGGTCAAGACGGAGTAGAATAGCATGGACCACGATCCGTTCGACTTCGATGCGAACCCGCCCGCCGCCACCGAGGATGTGGAGCGCCCGGAGGGCGGCGACGATGATCCCGCGCTGATGGCTCCGGTGCTGGAGGCGCTTAAGACCGTCCGGGATCCGGAGATCCCGATGGACCTCGTAGAACTCGGCCTAATCTACGAGCTGATCGTCAAGAAAGGCGGCATCGTCTATGTCGAGATGACCTTGACGACCCCTGCCTGCCCGGTCGCCGCCAGCATGCCGGGTGAGGTTGAGACCGCAATCCGATCCGTCCCCGGGGTCGACGATGTGCGGGTCAAGCTCGTCTGGTCACCCCCTTGGGGACCCGACCGGATGAGCGAGGAAGCCCGGCTCGAACTCGGGATGCTGTAGCCAGCCGCCGCATTCCGCGGCGGACGAGATAGTCGGGCTTGCCTGCCGGTCGGATCAGGAACTGAACGGGTGATCGAGAAAGAACCTGAACATTTCTCGCGTCGCATCCGGCCCTTGCGGATCGGTGTAGGAACCGGCGGGACTGCCGCCCGACCAGGCGTGACCGGCACCGTGAATGACCCACTGCTCGAAAACCGAGTGGTCGGCCGCGTCGCGATGCACGGTGCGGGTGTAGGCGCGACCGCCGGCGCCCCGACCGTCCTCGACCGTTACTCTTGCGTCGGTGGCCAGCGCTTTCTTTAGCTGGGCAATAACCTGGTCGGCGTTGTTTGGGTGCACTGTCGTGTCTTGGTCACCATGGAACACAATAGCCGGTACGATCCGCGAATATCCCCCTCTGCCGGACAAGTTGCCGCCTGACCCGCGCCTCGCCGCCGGCCCACTTCGGCGCATTGCCGCGAAGGCCGAGGCAACGTCGCTGGCCGCGCTACAGGCGAGGCCGGAATGCACGCCGATCGCCGCATAGAGGTCGGGATAGGCCGCCGCCAGAACGGCCGCGGCTGCCGCACCGGCCGAGAGCCCGGCGGCATAGACGCGCTCTTCGTCCACCGAGTAGTCGCTCATGACCTGGCGGGTGATGCCCGCAATCAGCGCCGGCTCGCCTTGGCCTCTGACTTGGTCGCCCGGACGAAACCAATTCCAGCACTTGGAAACGTTGGCCGAAGCCGACTGCTCCGGATAAGCAACAAAGCAGTTGTATTCCTCGGCGCGCAAGTTCATCCGCGTGCCGGCGGCAAAGTCGTCGGGGGACTGGGTGCAGCCGTGCAGCATGACGATCAACGGCAGCGGCTGGCCGCGATATCGGCTCGGCACATAGAGCTTGTAGGTTCGGCTTCCGGCTTGGTTGCTGAAGGCTTTCGTCAGGAATTGACCGCTCTCCGACTCTGGAACATCTTTTGCGGACGGTTCCGTCAGCCCGCCCCGGCCGGGCGCAAACCCGGAGGGGGTGCCCCGGTCGAGGAGACGGTGAAGCACGTCGGGCAACTGCGCCCGGAGTGTTCTTTCCGGCCGGCTGTGCGCGGCACTGGTTTCCTCGACAGCTTCGGGCGCCAGGTCGATCGTCGGCGGCACGCCTGCGCTGCTGGCGTTGCTATCTGGACCTCTTCCACTCTGGAGCATGCGCTGCAGCAGTGCCGTCGCGTCGATGAGGCGGCCGGCTCGGGTAAGCCGGCTGGCTTCACGCATGCCGGCGTGCAGTCTGTCATTCATTACAACTTTCCTGTGTCGGAGGGTTTGACTGAGGGCGTTCGATTTGCTCGATGCGCCCGATTATCGAATACGGTCGGCCAGAGCGGCTTTCACAGCAGAACTGGCGTGCAATGCGCCAAGTACGGCAATCGATCCAATCGTCGCGCAGGCGAGCTCGGGAGTCACATCGTTGGCGATGCTGGCCAGGCCCAACACACGGATGTGGAGGATCTGCCCGGTCGCACGCACTGCTTCCAGATCCTCACGGCTGAAATGCCGCAGCCCGAGCTCTACTTTCTTTCGCACGATCGCCTGCTTGGCCGTATCGGCGTGCCGCTCGAGCTGGTTGCGGATCGCGGTACGGATGAAATCGGTGCGGTTCGAGTAGAAACCTTCCTGGACCATCAGGTCGATATGGCCGAGATCGACGTGACCCAGATTGATCGTGATCTTTTCACTATCCCCGACCCGTTCCGCCATTTCGCCCATCTACCATCCACGTGGATGGTAGATGGGGCAATGCAGAGGCCTTTTCAATGTGCAATGGCCAAACCTGCGTTGTCACCGAAGGGGCGGGTCAATGTTGCTGCATACTCGCGATGCAGAATAGGCTCACGTTTCGCGGCTGCAGGCGGATATGATGGTGAGTAGCGGCGCTGATAAAAACGAAAGGGGAAACGATGGATCCGATCGTCGGCAGCGGCAAGTACACCTACAAAGTGCACGAGGATTGGGCTTGTCCCCCCGAAAGTATCGAAGTGAGGGCATGCGCCGTTTCCGTCGACTCTCAGGACCGGGTCTACTGCTTCAACCGAAACGCCGAGCATCCGGTCGTCATCTTCGACCGGGACGGCAATTTCTTGTCGTCCTGGGGGGCGGGGATGTTCACCTTTCCCCACGCGATCCGCATCGACGAGAACGATTTCGTCTGGCTCTGCGACGAGCATCATGGCCAGTTCATGAAATTCACCACCGACGGGCGGCTGCTCCAGACCATCGGCACCAAGGGTCAGCGCTCGGATACCGGAGTGCCGGCAGACGATTTCAGCTCGTCGGCGTGGAAGAAAGTCACGCATGGCGGCGGGCCTTTCAACCTGCCGACCGACGTCGCGTTTGCGCCCAGCGGCGAGATGTTCATGACGGATGGCTACGGCAACGCCCGAGTCCATAAATTCTCGGCAGACGCGAAATACCTGTTCTCTTGGGGTGAGCCAGGCAACGGGCCCGGACAGTTCAATTTGCCGCATGGCGTGTGGATCGACCGCCGCGGGCGTGTGCTCGTCGCCGACCGCGAAAACGATCGAGTCCAGGTCTTCGACCAGGACGGCAAACTGCTGACGATCTGGCCGACCGAGCTGATCGGCCCCGCGTTCTTCTACGTCGACGACGACGATACCGTGTACATCCCCGAGCACAATGGCGGGATGATCAGCATTCTGACGCTCGACGGCGAGCGTCTGGCGCGCTGGGGCGACGGCCCGATCAACCGGTCGTGCCACGGCATTTGGGTCGATTCACGCGGCGATCTTTATGTCGTTCAGCCGGGCCAGTGGGGCCGGGTGCGCCGAGTTGTCAAATACGAACGGCAGTAACAGAACCATGCAAAGAGGAAGCGCTTAAAATGATCGAAGAAGAAGATGGTGGTTTAACTTTCAGCGACGAGGATTTCGACCGCCGCTATTCATCAGAAGGAGCATCGGGAGAAGCCGGCCCCTCCCGTCCCGCAGTTCCAACAACAAAGCCTCCGACGACCCCGATCGGCCGCAGCCGTAACACATTTATGCGTACGCTGCTCCGCCGCCGCTTGGCCGCCGCCAGTCGCACCTAGGCGTGGTTCTCGATCAGCCTTTTTATCAGCCGGTTGACCTCGCCGGCTTTTTCCATATGCGGCAGGTGTCCGGTTTGCTCGAGGATGTGAACCGGAAGGTGTGATGCGAGCCCTTCGGCGTGCGCGACCGGGATGATGCGGTCGTCCCGCCCCCAGATGATTTGCACCGGCAGCTTTAACGCCGCGACGGCGTCGCTCAGGGCGACGCGTTGCCGGCCGTCGGGGAACCATTCCTTGGCAAAAGCCGCCAACGCCTCCGGCACCCCGTCCAGCCTTTTATAGCGCAATACATCCTCGATCATCGTGCGGCTGACAAGCGCCGGATCGTGGACCAGGAGCTTGAGTGCCTCGATCGCCTCGCGGCGGCGCGCGGCGCGCACAAAACCGTCGATAAAGGCCGCGTTGATCTCGGGCCCGAGCGAGGCCGATGATATGAGCGTCAGAGTCGCCACCCGCTCGGGCTCGCGCAGGGCGAGCGAGATGGCGATGCCGCCGCCCATCGAATGTCCGACCAGGTGCAGCCGTTCGATCCCGAGCGCGTTCAGTGCATGGTCGACGATTGCGGCCAGGCTCTCCGCATCGGCGCGGTCCAGCTGTTTGGCAGATCCGCCGTGGCCCGGCAGATCCAGGGCGACGACCCGCCTCCCGTCCGCTAGAGCGGGCTGCGTGAACATCCAGGTGTTGAGATCGGCGCCGAAGCCGTGCAGCAAGAGGGCCGGCACGCTGTCGCTCTCGCCGAGGGCGAGATAGCGCAGGCGCAGGCCGGCGGCCTCCAATTCGCGAGGCCTTGCAGCTTCGGTGTCGGCTTCCGCATCGGCCGACGGCTCGGGAACCGCAAACCCGGCGACAAAAGTGTCGATCTCGCCTTCCGCCACCTCCTCGGGAGCGACTACCGCGAGCAAGCCGCCGACCGGCAGGGTCGCACCTGCCGGCGCCACGATCCGCCGCAAGGTGCCCCCTGCCGGCGCTTCCATGACGTTGGTAATTTTGGTCGTTTCGATCTCGAGGAGTTCCTCGCCCTCGGCAAAGCTCTGGCCCTGCTGCTTGAGCCACCCGACGACCTTGCCCTCGGTCATCGTCAGGCCCCATTTCGGCATCGTGATCGCAGTAATTTCAGAGCTCATTTTCGTACCCGTGCGCCGACACCCTCACTCGCCTCGCTGCGCTCTGGGTCGGTGAGGGTAATTTCACCGATTGTACCCGTGGACTTCGCGCACCGCGTCGGCGATCCGCTCGGGGCTTGGGATGTAGAGCTTTTCCAAGGACGGCGCGAACGGCACCGGGGTGTGCGGCGCGGTTACCCGCTTGACCGGGGCTTTTAGAGACGCGAACGCCTTATCGGCGACCAGCGCCGCGATGTCGGCCGCCATGCCGCAGCGCGGCGTCGCCTCGTCGACGACAACGAGCCGGCCAGTGCGCTCGACACTTTCGAGGATCGTGTCCTCGTCGAGCGGCGAGGTCGTCCGCGGGTCGATCAATTCGCACACGATCCCCTCATTGGCGAGTGTATCGATCGCCTCGTCGGCGTAATGCACCATGCGGGAGAGTGCGACGACGGTCACGTCGTCGCCGTCACGCAGGATGTTGGCTTCGCCAAACGGGATCGTATAGGGCTCGTCGGGAACCTCGGTGCGCAAATCGTACATCAGCTTGTGTTCGCAGAAGATCACCGGGTCGTCGTCGCGGATCGCCTGGATCAACAGACCCTTGGCGTCATAGGCATTGGACGGCACGACGCATTTGAGCCCCGGCACCGAAGTAAAGATATGGTAGAGGCTTTGCGAGTGTTGGGCCGCGGCGCTGCGCCCGGCGCCGATCATCGTGCGGATCACGAGCGGTGTCTTCGCCTTGCCGCCGAACATGTAGCGGAACTTGGCGGCCTGGTTGAGGATCTGGTCGAAACAGACGCCGAGAAAGTCGCAGAACATCAGCTCGGCAACCGGGCGCAGCCCGGTCACCGCGGCGCCCGCGGCGGCGCCCATGATCGCGGACTCGGTGATCGGGGTGTCGATGACCCGGCCCTCGCCGAATTCGCCGAACAGCCCCTTCGTGACGCCGAGCACCCCGCCATAAGCGTCGCGCTGCCCCTGCGACCCGGCGCCGCCCGCGACGTCCTCGCCGATCACGACAACGCGCGGGTCGCGGCGCATTTCTTGTGCGAGCGCTTCGTTGAGCGCCTGGCGGATTGATTTCAGTGCCATCCCGCGCTCCCTCAGTAAGAGACGTAGACGTCGCGCAACAGAGCGTCCGTATCAGGAAGCGGGGCGGCCCGTGCGGCTTCGACGGCCCGGTCGATCAGCGCGGCGACCTCGCTCTCGACCCGGTCGAGCTCCGTCCCGTCGAGGAGCCCGGCCTCGCCGACCCGGCGTCGGAAATGCTTCAGGCAATCGCGGTCTTCGCGCAGGCGGCGCACTTCGTCCTTGGCTCGGTACAGCTGCGCATCTCCCGAGTGGTGGCCGTAGAAGCGGCAAGTGTCGACCTCGATCGCGCTGGGACCCCCGCCGGTGCGGGCGCGCTCGACCGCTTCGCGCGCCGCCTCGTGCACTTCGAAGAAGTCTTCGCCGCTGACCTTGACAGCGGGTAATCCAAATCCGCTGGCGCGGCCCGCGATGTCGCGGCTGCCGACCGCATACTCGAACGCGGTGCCTTCGCCGTACTGGTTGTTCTCGAACACGAAGATCGCCGGCAATTTCAGCACCACCGCCATGTTCATCGCCTCGAAGGTAGTGCCCTGGTTAGAGCCGCCGTCGCCCGTGAACGAGACGGCAACGGTGTTGCGGCCCAGGGTTTTGGCGGTCAGCGCCGCGCCGACGACGAGCGGCGGTCCGCCCCCGACGATCCCGTTGGCGCCGAGCATGCCGCGGTCGAGGTCGGCGATATGCATCGAGCCGCCCTTACCGCCGCACAGGCCGGTTTTCTTTGCGAACAGCTCCTGCATCATCAAGACCGGGTCGCAGCCCTTTGCGATGCTGTGGCCATGCCCGCGATGGGTGCTGGCGATGTGGTCCTGCGGCCCCAGATGCGTGCAGACGCCGACGGCGGAGGCCTCTTCGCCGGCGTAGAGATGGACAAAGCCCGGTATGCCGCCTTTAGAGAACTCGTCCTGCACCCGTTCCTCGAACTGGCGGATCGTCGCCATGTCACGATAAGCTTTGAGCAATTCCTCGCGGCTCAGCTGCACGGCCATCCTCCCTTTGCTTCGGCGCCGAGCTGCAATACTGCCCCCACCCTTCCCTCCCCCGCAAGCGGGGGAGGGTTAGGGAGTGGGGGATTACTCCGGCGGGATTTCCGGTCCGGTCCGCGGCGGCAGCGCGCGCCTGACCGCGGCCTGCACCTCCTGCGGCTGGGCCGCCAACGCATCGCACATCCGGCGCAGTTGGCGGCGCAGGTCATAAACCTGGTCGAGAAGGCCGAGAACCAGTGGCAGCGCGCCCTCGTCGATCGCGAACTCCTGGCGGATTTCGAGGATCAGCTCGACCCGGGCGACGTCGACCTCGTGAAAGAGCCAAGTCTGGTCCCGCCGCTCGGGCAATACCCAGCGATTTTCGACCCACCGGATCAGGTCGCGGCGGTCGAGGTCCTTCATTTGGCGCAGCAACTCGTCGAACGCGATCATACCCGGGGCATCCCCTGCCTCGGATCGAACGGATGTTGCGGCGCCCATTTTTCGAGAAATGCCGCGAGCTCAGGATCCGAGCTCTGCCCGATGAACACCTTGAGGGTCACGATTCCGTCACCCGGGTTCTTCTTCTGGATGCCTTTGCCGCGCAACCGCAATTGCCTACCGGTATCCGATCCCTTTGGTATCGTCATGGTTACGGGGCCCGTCACGGTCGGCACCGCCACCCTGGCCCCGAGCATCGCCTCGGTGAGGCTCACCGGCAATTCTAGTTGGACATTGTCGCCATCCCGGCGGAACAGCGGATGGGGTGCGACGTGAACTTCGATCAGCGCGTCGCCAACCGTGCCGCCGCCAAAACCGGGGCCGCCCTTTCCTCTGAGCCGCAGCACCTGACCGTCTTCGACGCCGGCCGGTATCGTGACGTCGAGCCATTCCTCGGGCGCGAGCGACACCCGCTGCTTGCCGCCGCTCGCCGCCGTGACGAAATCGACGGTCAAGGTGAAATGCCGGTCGGCGCCGCGCGCCCTGTATCCCGCCCCGGCATCGCCTCGTCGTCCGCGGCCGGCCGAGCCGAACGCAGCGAACAAATCTTCGAGATCGCTCAAATCCATCTCGCCTTCGGGCTGGTATCGCCACCCCTGAGCGCCTTCGGCATGTCCTCTATAATAGCCCCGCGGCGGCCGCTCGGCGCCGGTTTCGTCGATTTCACCTCTGTCGTACCGCGCCCGCTTTTCGGGATCGGAGAGCAGATCATAGGCGGCGGAGATCGACTTGAAGCATGCCTCCGCTTCGGGTTTCCCGGGGTTCAAATCCGGGTGAAATTGCTTGGCAAGCTTGCGGTAGACTTTGCGGATCTCGTCCGCGCTGGCGTCGGGTTTGACGCCGAGCACCTCGTAGGGAGTTTGCGCCATCCGCGATCAGCGCTGCCTTGTGCGCGTGCGCTGCGCGGTCGTCGTCGCTCGCTCGATGCGAACCGCCACGTTGCGCTCCGTGCCGGCGCGCTCGATCGTCAGCTCAACCTCGTCTCCAATGCGCGAGAGTCCCACCCTGTTTCGCAACTCCGTGCCACTGCGCATCGGGGCGCCATTGACCGCAATAACAAGGTCGTTGGTCCGCAGCCCGGCACGTTCGGCGGGTGATCCCGGGTCGATGCGGGCAATCACCGCGCCCTGCGTGTGCTTCGTGCCGAGAGCCTGGGCGAGATCGGGCGTCAGATCCTGCATCGCGACCCCAATACGGCCCCGCCTGATCTCGCCGTAGGTGATCAGCTGGTCCATCACTTGGCGGGCCATGTTGATCGGCACCGCAAAGCCGATGCCGATGTTGCCGCCGCCCGGCGCCAGGATCGCCGTGTTAATGCCGACGACGCGGCCCTGAAGATCGACCAATGGGCCGCCCGAATTGCCGGGGTTGATCGAGGCATCGGTCTGAATGAAGTCTTCGTAACCTTCGATGCCGAGGTTGGAGCGCCCGAGTGCACTTATGATGCCCGAGGTGACGGTCTGGCCGAGACCGAACGGGTTCCCGATCGCCAACACGAAATCACCGACCTGCAGGTGGTCGGAATCACCGATCGGGACTGCCGTCAGGCCACCGCCGGGGATCTGCAGCACGGCAATATCGGTGTCCGGGTCACGGCCGATCAGCTTGGCGGTAAGCCGTCGGTTGTCTTTGGTCGTGACTTCGATATTGCTTGCATTCTCCACGACATGTGCGTTCGTCAGCACATAGCCCTGCGCTGCGTCGACAATCACGCCCGAGCCGGTCGCCTGGGTCTCGCGCTCGATCGGCTGCTGCTGCAGGTTGAAGAAGCGGCGGAACATCGGATCTTGTAATAGCGGATTGTCTTCCCGCACCCGCCCGCGCACGGAAATGCCGACGACCCCTGGGGTGATGCGGCTGACCACCGGCGCCAGGGTTTGCACCGGCGCGCCATCGGCTAAGGGTATCGGCGCTCCGGCGAGAATAGGGGTAACGATGCCCGTCGTCAGGGCGATTCCGCCGGAGACAACGAGCGCTGACAAGACCCGCTTCATCGCTGTGGAGACCTTAAGCCTGGCAGACACCCGCTTCCGGTAAACAAACCGCCAGCATGAATGTTTCCGGTAACGATTTAATCTAACCTCTCGCGCCATGGCTTCAAGGGATCTCCGCTCCCACGCTTGGCAGCACTCTCTCCCACTAGCTGCTAACATGCTGTTTCAGCTAGTTTTTTGTTGCTGCAGCGAAACCGACGGAGCATGCTCGCGGTTAGCGGGAACGCGCCGAGAGGAGATCTGGATGACCGACACCATTCCCCGCCTTGGTGAGTATCGGCTGACCACCGCCGAGATCATCTACCGGATGCCGGACCACCCCGATCTGCTGCAGAGCTTTATCTGGCAGAAGCTCGACCTCGCTCCGGACTTTCCCGAGCTCCGCCGCTTTCTGGAATTCTGGAGCCGCAACATCGAGGGCAAGCTCCATTCTGTGAAGGTCGGGCAGGCGCGGTCTGCCGGCCGCGG
>Ga0307479_10005836_pt1 | contig 11270 bp, 11 predicted proteins | sample atmos_gasesECM4C_FD_203743 | JGI IMG/M metagenome (GOLD analysis project Ga0307479, IMG submission 203743) | Hardwood forest soil microbial communities from Morgan-Monroe State Forest, Indiana, United States - atmos_gasesECM4C_515 | ecosystem: Environmental > Terrestrial > Soil > Temperate... | reverse complement strand
TGCTGCCCTCAGAATTCCTTCTCGACGTGATTGAGGGAGTACATCTCTTCCAGGGCGTCACCGACTCGACCATGAGTCACGGAGAAGGATGGCATTTCATCCAGGTGGGGCGCTACATCGAGCGAGCCGCGGCGACTGCCAGTCTGTTGAACCTGTACCGCAAGGAATTCTGGGGGCAGAGCGGGAACTTGCCCGAAGGGAATGAGTATCTGGAGTGGGTTGGCCTGCTCCGTTCTTGCACGGCTTTCGAAGCCTACTGTAAGGCTTATACGGCAGATGTGAATCCAGACAAGATTCTCGAATTCCTTCTGCTGAATCCGGAGTTTCCACACGCCGTTCGATACGCCATCGATTGCCTACAGTCCGCGTTGGACGCAATCCACGGGGAAGGAGGCAAGCGCCGGGCCGCGCCCCTGACGCGCTTGGCAGGTCGCCTTCAGGCGTCGCTGGGTTTCGGTCAGATCTCGGAAATTCTCTCGGAAGAAGTTGGCGATTACCTGCAAGGGATTCTGTATCAGTGCAGGGACATTCACCAGATGATTTACGAGCTGTATATCAACTACTCCATCCAGACAGCTTTGGCAGGCTAACGCACCTCATGTTCTATTCGATCCGGCATCTTACCAAGTTCCGATACGCGTCCGCGGTCAGCGAAAGCGTCATGGAGACGCGGATGCACCCTCGCAGCGATGGAAGCCAGAGGTGCCTCACGTTTCATCTGTCGGTTAGCCCTCGCTGTCGCGCGTTTTCCTACCGTGACCACCTTGGGAATAATGTGCACCACTTCGATATCCCTGGGCAGCATTCCCAGCTGGTAATCATTGCCGAGGCTCTCGTCGATCTGCAGCATCCGACTCCGGTTCCGGCTTCGCTCGCACCGGACGCTTGGGCGGAACTCGATGCGCTGGTCATGAACGGAGACTACTGGGAGATGCTGCTTCCCAGCGAGTTTGCCAACCCGACGTCATCTCTCCTCGAACTGGCGAGGCAACTGAACGTGTGCCGCCGTGATGATCCTCTGCTCGTTCTGCAGGAACTGAACGCGGCCCTATACGACTTGTTCGACTATGCTCCCAAGAGCACAAAGGTCGATTCGCCAATTGATGAGGCGATTCGGAGCAAACAGGGCGTTTGCCAGGACTTTGCTCACATCATGATCGCCCTGGTGCGAAGCGTTGGGATTCCGTGTCGTTATGTGAGCGGCTACCTCCACCGTCGGGTTCAGGATCACGACCGCTCCTCCGAAGATGCGACCCATGCCTGGGTAGAAGCGCTCCTGCCGCAGCTTGGCTGGGTGGGCTTCGATCCTACGAATCATCTGGTGGCGGGTGATCGACATATCCGTACCGCAATCGGGCGGGATTACGCCGACGTGCCTCCCACAAAGGGTATCTTTCGCGGGCAGACCGCAAGCGAGCTGTCCGTGGCGGTCCGGGTCACGTCCTCAGATACGGCTCCGGAGATGGACCAAAGGTTGCCGGTCCCGGAGGATTGGTCGGTTCTGGTCGAGAAGGCGCAAGAAGCACCCAAGCCTCCGGCTGTGGCACCTCAACTCGCCCAGCAGCAACAACAACAATAGGCGTCCACCGCTGCTACGACTCAAAGCCGAGAACCCGACAAGTGTTCTCGGCGTCAAATCGATCCCGTCGACCATGGTGTAATCGAAACTTCCGATAAGCCGTAACGATAAGTCAAGTTATATAATCAAGCTTGCCCGCCGGAGTTCTCGGATGAGGCGTGGTGTCGGCGCCGGGGCATCAGTTTTGCAAGGATAGTGTGATGCCGGCGCGCGGCAAGCAAGAAGTTGTAAGTCTCCTCCTACGAGGCGTGATGCAGATTCGGCCTGGGATCGAGATGGCCAGCCTGTCCGACGTTGGCTGCCAGCGCGAAAATAACGAGGACTCGCTTTCCTACTGGGAACCTCAGAGCGACACGGAGTTTCTCCAGAAGGGGAGGCTCGCGGTTGTCGCCGACGGTATGGGTGGCTACGAGGGCGGCCAGGAGGCCAGTCGCCTCGCCGTGGAAACGATCCAGGACGTTTACGATCAAGAACCGGCGAGCGACCCCCGCGGCGCTTTACTCAAGGGATTCAAGACCGCCCACGAACGTATTCGCAAGTATGCTGACGAACATCCGGAGTTCCAGGGTATGGGTACCACCTGCACGGCCCTGGCCTTAAATGATCTCAGTCTTTACTTCGCGCACGTCGGTGACAGCCGGCTCTACCTAGTACGGGAAAACACGATCCTGCGTTTGACCCGGGATCACTCCTACGTTGGGAAATTGGTTGAGTCAGGCGTGCTGCGCTCCGACGAGGCGGAGCGTCACCCGCAGCGGCACATTCTGACGGCGGCCCTGGGGGCCGGCTCGGACGTTGAGGCCGAGGCACCCGCCAGTCCGCTCCGCCTCGAGGCCGGAGATGCGTTGGTGCTTTGCACCGATGGGCTGTGGAGCCTGGTTCACGAACTGGAGATTCTAGAAATTGTTGCGGGACGACCCGCTTCCGCGGCGTGCGCCGAGCTTGTGAAGTTGGCGCGTGAGCGTGGCGGCCCCGACAACATCACGGTCCAGATCCTGCGGGTTTCGAGCAACGGCGCGTCCGGACACTAAGTCTTCGTTTTGCGGGCTTTTGCGGCCGACGTCTCTGCGGCAACCCATCCCTACATATTGAACGGCAAGCAATTCTCGGTGTATCTCGAGAATCTTGTGAGTGGCCCTCGGCGGCTCGCCCGTCCCACAAAATAAACCCTAGTAATTATATCGACTTTTATGGGAATATAGGGCATGAAGATTTCTCAGAAAGGCCTCTACGCCCTGCAAGCCATGATGATGCTGGCCCGACGTTACAGCCAGGGAGCCATCAAGATTCGGGACATCGCCTACGAAGAAAACCTGCCGGAGAAATTCCTCGAACTGATTCTGCTGGAGCTCAAGAACGCGCGCATGGTGGAGAGCGTGCGCGGGGCCAAGGGTGGGTATGCTTTGCGGCGCGCCCCTTCCGAGATTCATTTGAGCGACATCATTCGTTTGATCGACGGTCCCCTGGCGCCCTTTGGAGATGCCGAGCAGCTTCGGGTTCTCATCGACAAAGATGAGCCCCACCGCGCGCTGTACAAGGTATTTCTGGAGGTGCGGGATGCAGCCGCTCATATTCTCGAAAATACGACTCTGGCCGATATCGTAAGTGCTCCACCAGGCGAAGCGGTTAAGCGAAGCAAGAATCAGCGAAGGAAAAAGCAGAAGCCAGCGGCCAGTGTTTTGTCGATGGTGGTGAACGGCCCAGGGAACAAAGACTAATGCCGCAGCCTCCTCCAACACCTGCTGGCGCCCACTTGTACAGACAGAAATGGCGAGGGGAAGGAATGAATGTACTGCGGAGATTGTGGTTTTCGGCGGTATTGGTCAGCTCGATTCTCGGCCTCATGGCGTCAGCCTTCGCGGGGCAAGGGGACGTCACGTTATTGAACGTCTCTTACGATCCGACGCGGGAGCTTTACCAGGACTATAACGCCGCCTTTGCCAGATATTGGAAGGCCAAGACCGGCAATCAGGTAACGATCCAGCAATCGCATGGCGGGTCGAGCAAGCAAGCCAGAGCGGTGATTGACGGTCTCGACGCGGATGTGGTCACGCTGGCGCTGGCCTACGATATCGACGCGATCGCAGAGAAGGCGAACCTGTTGCCACAGAACTGGCAATCGCGGCTGCCGAACACCAGCTCGCCCTACACCTCCACCATTATCTTCCTGGTGCGAAGGGGAAATCCGAAGGGCATTAGAGACTGGGACGACCTCATCAAACCGGGCGTTGCAGTCATTACACCCAACCCGAAGACCTCGGGAGGGGCACGCTGGAATTACCTGGGAGCGTGGGGATATGCGTTGAAGAAATCAGGCGGGAACGAAGCCGACGCTCGCGATTTCATCGCGAAACTTTACAGAAATGTCCCGGTCCTCGATTCCGGGGCCCGTGCATCGACCACCACGTTCGTGGAACGGGGCATCGGCGACGTGCTGATCGCGTGGGAAAACGAGGTCCTGCTGGGCGCCAAGGACCTCGCTCAGGACAAGTTCGACATCGTTGTGCCCTCCGTGAGCATTCTCTGCGAGCCTACGGTCAGCGTCGTGGACAAAGTCGTGGACAAGAAGGGCACTCGGGCGATTGCCCAGGCCTACCTGGAGTACCTCTACAGCCCCGAAGGACAGGAAATCGCCGCCAGGAGATATTACCGTCCCCGTTCGGAGACGGTAGCCAAGAAGTATGGGAGCCAGTTTCCGAAGGTAAAGCTGTTCACGCTCGCGGAAATTGTTGGGGATTGGCAGAAAGCGCAGCGGATTCATTTCGCGGATGGTGGCGTGTTCGATCAGGTCTACCAGCCGAACTAGGAGAGCGAGGAAGAAGCGGATTTGACCGGGAATATGCCAGGAGCCCGCTAACCACGACAATGGCATTCACTTTTAAACAACGGAGCATTTTGCCCGGATTTGGACTTTCCCTCGGGTTCACAGTGTTCTATCTCTGCCTAATCGTGCTCATTCCTCTGTCGGTGACGTTTCTCAAGACGGCCTCGCTAACGTGGAGTCAGTTCTGGCATGCGGTCGCCGCCCCGCGGGCGCTGGCGTCGTACCGCCTCAGTTTCGGCGCCTCCCTGATTGCTGCTTCGATCAATCTCGTGTTCGGACTTCTCGTTGCCTGGGTTCTGGTGCGGTACAGCTTTCCCGGTCGACGCCTGCTCGATTCTCTGGTGGACCTGCCGTTCGCGTTGCCAACCGCGGTTGCAGGCATTGCTCTGACAGCCATCTATTCACCGCAAGGCTGGATCGGGCATTTACTGCAGCCCCTCGGTATCAAGTCGGCGTACTCACCACTTGGAGTGGTAATCGCCCTCACCTTCACCGGCCTTCCCTTCGTGGTTCGCACCGTGCAGCCGGTGTTGGAAGATCTGGACAAAGAAATCGAGGAAGCGGCGGCGAGCCTTGGGGCGGATCGCTGGCAGACGATCTCCCGCGTTCTCTTTCCCGCGCTGATGCCTGCCGCCGTAACGGGTTTCGCGATGGCTTTCGCACGGGCCGTGGGCGAGTACGGTTCGGTCGTGTTCATTTCTGGAAATATGCCGATGCGCACCGAGATCACTCCGCTTCTGATCATCACCAAGCTCGAGCAGTACGATTACGCGGGCGCGACGGCCATTGCAGTTGTGATGCTGCTGGCTTCGTTCGTTTTGCTGCTGACCATCAATCTCTTGCCGGTGTGGAGCGGCCGACGGGAACGAAGTGCAACAGCAGGGGAAATCGGGACGCCGGCTGCGGTTCGAGCCTAGCGACGGATTGCGATACGAACGGGACGAGCATTTGTTAGGGTATGGGCACAGCCATCACATTCCGAAATCCCGCAATCGTGACGCCGAAGATCGCAGCGACCACCGAATCACCTCTGGTCCGCCGGCTATTGACCGGGATCGCGGTCATATTTCTGTCACTTTTCCTGCTGTTGCCGCTGGTCATGGTTTTCAGTTCGGCGCTGGCGAAAGGCTTCGCCGTGTACACGGCGAGCTTGCGGGAGCCCGACGCATGGGCGGCTATCCGCTTGACTCTGCTGGCGGCCGCGATTGCGGTAGCGGCAAACGTCGTCTTCGGTGTGGCGGCGGCGTGGGCGATTGGGAAGTTCGACTTCTTCGGCAAAAGCATCCTCATCACCCTGATTGACCTGCCTTTCGCGGTTTCGCCGGTGGTGTCGGGCCTGATTTACGTTCTCCTGTTTGGTCTGCAGGGAGTTCTGGGACCGTGGCTTGCCGCCCATGACATCAAGATCATCTTCGCGGTGCCGGGAATCGTCCTGGCTACGATTTTCGTAACGTTTCCCTTCGTCGCGCGCGAGTTGATCCCGTTAATCGAGGCGCAAGGCAATGAAGAGGAAGAAGCGGCCCTGACGTTGGGTGCCAGCGGCTGGCAGACCTTTTTCCGGGTAACTCTCCCCAACCTAAAGTGGGGCCTCCTGTACGGCGTGATTCTCTGCAATGCTCGCGCTATGGGCGAATTCGGCGCGGTCTCGGTCGTATCGGGCCACATCCGCGGACGCACCAATACCATGCCGCTGCACATCGAGATTTTGTACAACGAATATCAGTTTGTTCCCGCGTTCGCGGTTGCTTCCTTGCTGGCTCTGCTGGCTCTGCTGACCCTGTTCGTGAAAAGCGGTATCGAGTGGCGATCGAGACAGCAGCCGGCGGAAATGGAAGCAGCAACCGCGGGGAAAGGGCCTGCATGAGCATCGAAGCTGTTGGCATCACAAAACGATTTGGGCAGTTTGCTGCGCTGCATAACGTTGATCTCACGATTCCTAGCGGTGAACTCGTCGCCCTGCTCGGGCCTTCAGGGTCAGGAAAGACCACACTGCTCAGAATCATCGCCGGTCTTGAGTTTGCCGACCAAGGAACAGTCCGCTTCAATGGCAGCGATATCACCGATCAGAGCGCGCGTGAACGCAGAGTCGGTTTCGTCTTTCAGCACTACGCCCTTTTTCGGCACATGACTGTATTCGACAACATTGCGTTCGGCCTTAGAGTCCGGCCGCGCAAGCTGAGGCCTGCCAACAGCGAGATTGATCGTAAGGTCAAAGATCTGCTTAGTCTGATCCAGCTGGAGAACCTCTCTCATCGCTACCCCGCGCAGCTTTCTGGTGGGCAGCGTCAGCGAGTGGCCCTGGCGCGCGCACTGGCGGTCGAACCCAGTGTTTTGCTGCTGGATGAACCATTTGGCGCGCTCGATGCGAAAGTGCGTCTTGAACTTCGTCGCTGGCTCAGGCAGCTCCATGACGAGATTCACATCACCAGCGTATTTGTGACTCACGATCAGGAAGAAGCGCTTGAAGTCGCCGACCGAGTGGTAGTCATGAACGAAGGCCGCATCGAGCAAGTCGGCTCTCCCGACGATGTCTATAACTACCCAGCGACCCCGTTTGTCTACCGTTTCCTTGGCAATGTGAACCTGTTCCACGGCCGGATCGACGAAGGCCAAGCCTATCTGCATGACGCCGTCGATCAGGTCCGGGGATCTCGCAAAGGGAATACAACGGTCTATGTGCGCCCGCACTGGCTGGAGATCCGGCGGCAGCCAAACGACCAGAACCATTTCCGCGCAACCATCACGCACATCAATTCCGCCGGGCCGCTGGTCAAAGTGCAAGCGGTCAGTGAGTGGGGAAGCCCGGTTCATATCGAGCTGTCGCAAGAACGCTTTCGGGATCTTCAGTTGACCCGCAACGAGGCCGTCTTCGTGACCCCGAAGGAAGTCAAAGTCTTTGACGGCGATCCGACAGCGTGAGCTCGGCGAGGCACGTTTTCAATAATTTGGACGAGCCTGCCGTCGTACTTGACCTTCGCCTGACATATGCCTAGTGTGTTGGTATCTCCGGGGTGCAAGTCGATGATTTCAAGAAGAGACTTCCTGAAGCAGGCATCCAACGCTGCGTTGGCCGCGTCCGCTGTACAGCCGATGCTGGCTTGGGCGGTTGGAGATTCCGCACTGGCGGTTCCGGGAAAGGAAGGATTGATTGTCCGGTCCTATCGGTTTCTAGACCTCGAAACGCCGGTCGAATTCTTCAACACTTGGATCACAACTGCAGAGCATTTCTTCGTGCGCAATCACATGCACGAACCTGCCACATTCGACCCGTCGGATTGGAAGCTGAACGTCGGCGGAGAGGTGGAGAAGCCATACACTCTGAATCTAGCGCAGCTATCCAAGCTGGAACCCCATTCCGTGGTAAACACGCTGGAATGCGCGGGCAACGGCCGCGCTTTCCAGAATCCAAGAGTCCCGGGCGTGCAGTGGCGGAAGGGAGCGGTCAGTACGGGACGGTTTTCGGGACCGCGATTGCGCGACCTGCTCGAACGGGCGGGAGTGCGAGCAACGGGAAAGCATGTGATGTTCCGGGGACTCGATCAAGTCCCAGGCAGAGTTCCTCCATTCATTCGTAGTATTCCAATCGAGAAGGCGATGGACCCTGACACACTCGTTGCCACCCGGATGAACGGCACGGCGCTGCCAGAGCATCACGGCTTTCCGGCGAGGGCTCTTGCTCCCGGCTGGGTTGGCGCCGCATCGTGCAAGTGGCTCACTGAGATCAAAGTGCTCGACAAGGAGTTCGACGGGAACTTCATGAGTCCGGGTTACCGCTGGCCGAACCAGCCGGGAAAACCGGGCGAAGCGGTCAAGCCAGAAGATACCCATCCGCTGACAGCCCTGAATGTGAAATCACTGGTCGCGAGTCCAGGTGACGGTTCGACGGTGCGCGCAGGCGTGGTTCATGTTCGGGGAACGGCCTGGGCGGGAGAGGGCGACGTAGTCCGGGTGGAAGTCTCAACGGACGACGGCAGCACCTGGCAGCCTGCGGAGCTAGGCAACGAAAAGGCGCGCTATGCGTGGCGACTCTGGAGTTTTCAGTGGAAGGCTAAATCCGGGGATTACGTAATCGCGGTGCGTGCCACTGACAGCCTTGGCCGCACGCAACCCATGGCGCCAGTCTGGAACCCCAGCGGCTACCTCAACAACGCTGTCGATCAGGTGAAGATTCATGTCAAAGCTTAGCTGTGCCGTGATTGCGCTGACCGCACTGCTGGCTGTTCCCCTCGTGAGGCCGCAATCTGCTGCCAGTCCCGATCTTCCGCAGGGACCGCTGCAGGCCAAGGCCATCACCGCGTGCACCGAATGTCACGAAGCGCGCATAATCCTGCAACAGCGCTTGAGCAAGGCCGCATGGACGAAGGAAGTCGACAAGATGATTAAGTGGGGAGGGCTGGTTGAACCACAGGATCACGATCCGCTTATCGACTACCTGAGTACGAACTTCGGTGTCGACAAACCCGAATACGTTGCTGATAGGACCGGCAGCGCCAATCCCAAAAAGACCAAGAAATAGTTCGACTCGGCTTAACGGCAAAGCGCTACCGACCCAGCGTCACTGGTGGCCAGAGGCCGCTACCATAGCGCTGCCTATTTAATGAGGTCTGTTGCCGACTTAGACTCTAAGTCCAACCGTGCACCACTTCCAGTGCATAGTAGGTTGCGGCGGCCTGGGAAGGTCGACCGAGTCGGCCACTCCATTGCGTTTCCAGCGAGGCCTACTTTTCCGGCGGGATCGTCGTGTCTTCTGCCATCGAGGACCTTTCCGGCCGCAACAACGGGAACAGAATCACGTCACGAATCGTTTGCGAGTTCGTTAAAAGCATAGCCAGCCTGTCGACACCAACGCCGACTCCTCCGGTTGGCGGCATGCCGTAGGAGAGCGCGCGGATGTAGTCTTCGTCCATTTGGTGTGCTTCTTCGTCACCGCGAACTCGTTCTTTGAGTTGCTCCTGGAATCGTTGGCGCTGGTCCTCCGGATCATTGAGTTCGCTGAACCCGTTGGAAATTTCCATTTGACCGGCAAAAATCTCGAAGCGCTCCACCCAGTCGGGCTCGTCGGGTTTCTTCTTCGACAGAGGCGACACTGCCACCGGGAACTCGTAGACGATCGTTGGCTGCAGCAGATGCTCCTCGGCCACGGCTTCGAATAGATTTGCGATTGTCTTGCCGGTCGGCTCGCTAGGGTCATACGCCATGTGACTCCCTGCCGAGTTGAAACGAGCCACCAAAGCTTTGACGGCGTCGTTCGATCCAAACTCACTCATCTCCGGCTTCGCTCCGGCTTTGTCCGGCCAGAACTGGATGATCGCCTCGCGCATGGTCATGCGCCGCCAGTTGGAACTGGCCCAGTCAATTTCCTGGTCTCCCCATTTCGCCTTGGTAGTGCCGTTGACGTCCTTGGCGGCTTGTTCGATCAGGTTCTGGGTCAGGTTCATCATGTCGTGGAAATCTGCATATGCCTGGTAATACTCGAGCATGGTGAACTCGGGATTCCAGCGCCACCCCAGGCCTTCATTGCGGAAGTTTCGGTTAATCTCATACACCCGGTCGAACCCCCCGACCGTGAGCCGTTTCAGGTAAAGCTCCGGAGCGATTCGCAGGAACAAATCGGTATCCAGCGCGTTGTGGTGCGTCTTGAAGGGCTTGGCCACGGCGCCGCCGGCGATGGCGTGCATCATGGGCGTCTCGACTTCTATAAATTCCTGCGAGTCCATGTAATGCCTCAAGGACTGCACGAGCTTGCTCCGCTTCAGAAAAACCTCGCGCACCTCGGGATTCATCACCAAGTCCACATACCGCTGGCGATAGCGCAGTTCGACGTCGGTCAGCCCATGCCACTTCTCAGGTAAGGGAAGCAGATCCTTGGAAAGGAACGTGATCTCCTCCACATGGACGGTAAGCTCCCCGGTACGGGTACGAAAGAGATAGCCGCTGGCGCCGATGTGGTCGCCCAGGTCGAGGAGTCTGTAGAGCTCAAATCCCTCGCCTCCGACCGCATCTTTCTTTACGTAGATCTGGAGACGTTGTCCGCCCTGCTGGAGATGCGCGAACGCAGCCTTGCCCATCAAACGCAGCGCCATGATGCGCCCGGCCACCCTCACCGGGACACGGGGATTCTCCAGTTGCTCGGCGGTCTTGTCGGAGTAGTCTGCCAGCACCTGGGGGATGGTGTGAGTGAAATCGTACCGGCGCGGATAGGTCTCCTGACCGAGGGCTTCAATCTGTTTCAGTTTTTCGCGCCGTAGTTCGTAGATGTTTTCGTCGAGGGCCAAGTCGATCCTCAGTTTTTATTGATAGCGGCGCGGGTTACGCGTTCCAGCGCATCCCGCGTCAGGAATGATGAACAGAGATTATAAACAAGGGGCAAAAACGCACAGCCCGACGAGCATGTTAACCGGATTCGACAATCCCCGTTCGCGCTTAACCCTTGAAGCCGCGCCGCATCAGCGCTACTATTTCCCTTCCCGATTTTCGCTCCGGGAAAGAAGGGTGGCGCGAGCAAGCCATTGCCTCAGAACTACGTCCCCATCTTCATTTTCATTGCGGTCGTCGGATCCCTCATTCCAATTACACTTCTGCTGACGAAGCTGGTTCGGCCTGACAACCCGCAGCGGGAGAAACTGCTTCCTTACGAATGCGGTATTGATCCAGTCGACCGGGCCCGCGGACGCTACACGGTTCGCTACTACATTGTCGCCATCCTGTTCGTTGTCTTCGACGTGGAGACCATCTTTCTGTTTCCTTGGGCGGTAAAGTTCAAGTTCTTTGGACTGTTCGGATTGCTGGAGATGCTGATCTTCCTCGGTATTCTGATCGTCGGTTACATCTGGATCTGGCAGAAGGGCGCGCTGGAGTGGGTGTGAC
>Ga0307479_10005834_pt1 | contig 11272 bp, 15 predicted proteins | sample atmos_gasesECM4C_FD_203743 | JGI IMG/M metagenome (GOLD analysis project Ga0307479, IMG submission 203743) | Hardwood forest soil microbial communities from Morgan-Monroe State Forest, Indiana, United States - atmos_gasesECM4C_515 | ecosystem: Environmental > Terrestrial > Soil > Temperate... | reverse complement strand
CGTTGCTGCTTGTTTGCCGAAGATTACTGCGTATGGTAGAATGGTAGACATCATGAGGTAGAAGGTAGAATGAGCTTAAATATCAAGAATGAAAAGACCCATCGCCTGGTGCGGGAATTGGCACGCGCGACTGGAGAGAGCATGACTGCCGCGGTGGACAAAGCGGTCAAGGAGCGATTGGAGCGGGTTCGCCGCGACAAAAAGGGCAGCTTGGCCGAGCGACTGCTGCAGATCGGGCGGGAGTGCGCAGCGCATATGAAGGAGCCTTACCTCTCCATCGATCATGGGGACCTGCTCTACGACGAGAAAGGATTGCCGAAGTGATTTTGGACTCCTCGGCCGTGGTTGCCATTCTGCGAGCTGAAGCGGAAGCGCCAGTGATGGCGAAGGCCGTAGACCAAGCCGATCCGTGCCGTATTTCTGCAGTTAGTTATGTGGAGGCGTCAATTGTGATCGACAGCAGCCGTGATCCCATCGCGAGTCGCCGCTTCGACGATTTTTTCCGAGAATCGGACATTGTGGTTGAGTCAGTTACTGCCAGACAAGCGGAAATCGCCCGCCATGCATATCGCGATTTTGGCAAGGGCCGGCACAAGGCTGGGCTTAATTTTGGAGACTGCTTCGCTTATGCGCTAGCGAAGGATAAGGGTGAGAGTCTCTTATTCAAGGGGGATGATTTTTGCCACACCGATGTTGAGGCGGCCGGCGCAATCTAGCTACTCTACCGTGACCGACTTCGCCAGATTCCTGGGCTGGTCCACATCGCAGCCGCGCCTCACCGCGATGTGATAGGCCAGCAACTGCAGGGGAACGATTTCGAGAATCGGAGAAAGTTCTTCCGGTGCCGGGGGGACGTAGAGGACATGATCGGCGGATTCCTTGATTTCTTCGTCGCCTTCCGTCGCCAATGCGATCACTACCCCCGAGCGCGCTTTCACTTCCTTCAGGTTCGACATTGTTTTCTCGTAGCGCAGCATGGAGTCTGGATTGTTGGCGTCGCGGGTGGCGATTATGACTACGGGAAGATTCTCGTCGATCAAGGCGTTGGGGCCATGTTTCATTTCGCCGGCGGGATATCCCTCCGCGTGGATATAGGAAATTTCTTTCAGCTTGAGTGCGCCTTCGAGAGCAATGGGATAGTGAATGCCTCGTCCCAGAAAAAGAAAATCGTGAACGCGCTGGAAGCGTTTTGCCAGGTCTTCACAGGCTTCGTCGTGCGTGAAGATGGTTTCAAGTTTGCCGGGGATCAGAGTGAGTTCCTGCGCCGCTGTCCGAGTTTGTTCGGCAGTCATGGTACCGCGTACTTGTGCTAGATAAAGAGCGAATAGATAAAGAGCGGTGAGTTGGCAGGTGAACGCTTTCGTCGATGCCACGCCGATCTCCGGCCCGGCGTGCGTGTAGATGGTTCCTGCGGCTTCCCGCGTAATCATGGAGCCGACGACGTTGCAGACGGCCAATGTCTTCGAGCCTTTGGCTTTGGCTTCGCGCTGGGCGGCAATGGTGTCGGCGGTTTCGCCGGACTGCGAGATCACGAGCGTGATCGCGTCGCGGTCGACAATCGGGTCGCGGTAACGCCACTCGCTGGCGTAGTCCACCTCGACCGGAACCCGGGCGAAGCTCTCGATCATGAACTTGCCGGCTTGCCCGGCATGCCAACTAGTGCCGCAAGCTACGATGTTGATTTTTTTTGCAGAGCGGAATTCCGCTTCGCTGATTTGCATCTCGTCGAGAAAGATGTGTCCGGTGTCGAGCGAAATGCGCCCTAAAGTTGTGTCGCGGACGGCGCGCGGCTGCTCGTAGATTTCCTTCAGCATGAAGTGCTTGAAGCCGCCTTTTTCCGCCATGATCGGGTCCCAGGTGACGTGCTGCACCTGGCGCTGGATGGGCTTGCCGTCGAAATCCGTGAGCTGCACCCCGGCGGGGGTGACAACGGCGAGGTCGCCATCGGCGAGAAAGAAAATGTCGCGAGTGTGATAGAGAATCGCAGGAACGTCAGAGGCTACAAAGTATTCGTCGTTACCCAAGCCCACCACCAAAGGCGGGCCGTTGCGCGCGGCGACGATCTTGTTTGGCTCATCCACTGAGATGACGGCCAGAGCGAAGACTCCGCTGAGTTCCTTCACAGTTTTACGAACCGCTTCTTCCAGCGTCGGATGGTGGCCATTGCCGGTCTTGAGGAGGTAATTCTCGATCAGGTGGGCGATAACTTCAGTATCAGTTTCGGTGGAGAACTTGTGCCCTTCGTCAATCAGCCTTTTCTTAAGGCTGAGATAGTTCTCGACGATGCCATTGTGGACGACGACGATCTTGCCGGTGCAGTCGCGGTGGGGATGAGCGTTTTCTTCTGTCGGACGTCCGTGCGTGGCCCAACGAGTGTGGCCGATGCCGTAGCTGCCGTCGAGGGGCTTGAGGCGAATGACCTCTTCCAGGTTACGCAACTTGCCTTCGGCACGGCGAACCTGCAGTTTGTCTCCATTGCCGGCAACGGCGATTCCAGCAGAGTCATAACCGCGATACTCGAGCCGCCGCAGGCCCTCGAGGATGATCGGGACCACCTGCTTCTTGCCGACATAGCCAACAATGCCACACATGCGAGAAACTCCAGAAGCTAGTCTGCGAAGGAGTAGCGGAACTCTTCAATCACAGGATTGGTCAACACTTCGCGGGCAATGCGCTCCACTTCAGCTTGCGCCTCTTCACGGCTCAGGCCGCCATCGAGCGTCAGTTCGAAGTATTTGCCCTGGCGAACTTCCTCCAGACCTTTATAGCCCATCTTGTTGAGCGCGCCCTGGATGGTCTTGCCTTGCGGATCCAGCACGCTTTTCTTGAGGGAAACGTAGACGTAGGCTTTCATGGGATTAAGGTGCAATTATACGGCAGGAAGGTTGAGCTCTTGAGGCTTTCCGAGTTTGGCGTGACGCTTTCGTAACCAGGAATCCGCGGGCCAAGCTCATCCCAGCCGGCTAATTTGCTCATCAAGCGCAGCCAGTGCCTGCTCCAGAGTTTTTCGGTAAAGCGGATTTTCGGTTGAGTGGAGTTGCTCTAGGATCCGGCTGCGCGAGAGCTTCAGGCCCTGTTTGCGGGATTCGACTGCGATTTGTTCGGGCGTCAAATGACGATTGGGTTCCGCGGTGGATTTGGCATCTTCCTGCTGCAGTTCAACCGACTTACTTTCCCACCCGCGCGCCACACTGGAAATTATACGCCCTGCCGGCGCGAGTCTCGCGAGGCGCCCATTTCAGGTTGAATCTGTCGAAGATTGAATAAATGATGCGGTTCACTCTTTCAAGCTTTGCGGGGGGCAAGTTTTCCAAAACGTTTCTGCTGCCGGGTCAGTTGGCTGGAGGGCAAGAACTGAAACAAGGCTCGCGCATATTCGTGGCTGCCGCCAATTGGGACTCTTATATCAGTCGAACTCGAACACTTCCTGCTCCGCCGGATTACTCCAAACCGGGGCGAACGATTGCCGGTGCAGCGGCGTTGGCCCATACTTTTCCAAAGCCGCCAAATGCTGTGGCGTGCTATAGCCCTTGTGCGAAGCCAGGCCGTACTCGGGGAAGACCGCGTCCCATTCGCACATCATCCGATCACGTTCGACCTTCGCCAGGATCGAGGCCGCTGCAATTGAGGCCGAAAGTGCGTCGCCATGAATAATCGCCCGTTGCGGCAGTTCGCAATCGAGCTTCAGGGCGTCGATCAGGAGATGATCGGCCGCAGGCTGCAGGCGCATCACGGCTTCGCGCATGGCCAGTCGCGACGCATGATAAATATTTATCTGGTCGATGCGCGCCGCGTCCACCCCCGCCACCGCCCATGCTATGGCATGTTCGCGAATGCGCGGCGCCAGCACTTCGCGGCGCTCGGGCAGCAGCAGTTTGGAATCGCGCAATCCGCGCACCCGATAGCCGCGCTCGAGAATTACTGCAGCCGCCACTACCGGCCCGAACAGTGATCCGCGCCCCACTTCGTCTACGCCAGCCACCAGTACCGCTCCTGAAGCCCAGGCAATTTTTTCGTAACGCAGCGTGCAGCGCAACCGCTTCAGTAGACGAAGTTTCGCCGCTGACGGAGACAGCTCAAACTCAGGCGCAATCTTGGCCGTGCTAGCCATTGAAATCTGAAATGGTAAACGCCTCCATCTTCACCCGCCTGTAAAGCCTTCCGCAAGAGAGAAAAATCCACAGGCAGAGGAAATCTGCCAACTCGCGCCGACCACGAGTCGTTCTCGCGGGCAACGAACGCCCTGAGTAACCATTACTTCTGATTACGAACGTACATTGTCCACTTGGACATGTACTGCTATGTTGACACCAGATTTTCCGTTAATCGAGGGACTAACTCTGAGCGACCAAGCGATCCGTTCCCGTCAATATCCAGCGCCTGAGAACGCGCTGCGCGATGCTTTGCCGGCCGAGAGGATGATCCATCTGGCGCTCCCGGTTCGCCTCATACACCTGCAGAACGGCGATCCGACTAGGGCGGAGTTGGCTTGTACTTATGACATTCATCCCCGCGGCGCGCGGCTACTCAGCTCGCGCGACGTAAAGGTTGGAGACTTGGTGACGGTTGAGCGCGGACGCACAAAATCCATTTGCCGGGTCGTCTGGACCGCGGATCCCGGTTCAGCGCTGCGGGGCCAGTTCACGGTGGAGTGCGTCGAGGCTGGAAAGATTCCCTGGGAAGATGAGTTGCGGCAGGCAGAAGAGCAGTATTTGCCGGTTATTCCTGCAAGCCACAGCAGAATACTGGCCCTGAATTCGTTCGACAGCGGAAATCAGAATCGCCGCCGCCGGCCCCGCTACCAGGTGCGGGGAGGCGCTGACGTAGCGGAAATCGATGGACGCTCCCGTGTCGAAGGTCGCCTGGAAGAGATCTCCGAATGCGGTTGCCTGATCAGCGCCAGTGATCTGCTTACACCAGGAACCGGCCTGCGACTGGTTCTGAATATGTGCGACGTTAGGGTTGCGTTGCGCGGGCACGTGCGATATACCGCGCAGGACCGCGCCATGGGCGTGGAGTTTCAGGAGATTCGGCAGGGCGATCGTCCGCTGCTCGACTACGTAATACAACGTCTTCGGAAGCCGCGGGTTGAGGATTTCGCCGACCTGGAAGTCATTACTGAGCATTTGTCGGCGGCCGCAGTCGGATAAAGATGTCGCCCCGTCTGATCCAGTGCGGCAGACGACCGATCTCAGCTTGTTTTTTCGACGTCGCGCAGGCGAGCGGCTTTGCCCCTCAGTCCGCGCAGATAATACAGTTTAGCGCGGCGGACTTTGGATGAGCGCAGCAGATCGACCTTGTCGATCACTTTGGAGTGGACGGGGAAAATGCGCTCCACGCCCTGGCCAAAGCTGATCTTGCGCACAGTGAAGCTGGCCTGCGGGCCATTGTCGCGCTTGATCACCACGCCTTCAAACGCCTGCAAACGCTCCTTATCGCCTTCTTTGATCTTGACGTGAACGCGGACGGTATCGCCCGGGTGAAACGCGGGGATGTCGGTGCGTTGCGTCTTTGCCAGCAGTTTTTCGATGATTAAGCTCGACATGATTTTGTCCTTCTGATTCTGAATGTGATCAACCGCAATTGTTCTTGATCGCGGCCAGAAACTTTTTGTCTTCCTCGCTCAATACTGCACCTTCCAGCAAATCGGGACGGTTGCGCAAAGTCTTCTCCAGCGCCCGTTGACGGCGCCATTTCCTAATTTCTTCGTGGTTGCCGGACATTAATGCTTCCGGCACTGCAATTCCGCGAAACTCCGCGGGCCGCGTGTAGTGCGGATAATCGAGCAGTCCATTCGACCCGCAAGTTGAATCCGCACCGCCTGCACTCTTTGCCTTTGCATCGAGCGTAAACGACTCTTGCTGGGTTGAGGCTTCGTTGCCTACCGCGCCGGGAAGCAACCGCATCACCGCTTCCACAATAACTGCAGCGGCCATTTCCCCGCCGCTCAAAACGTAGTCGCCGATGGAAAGTTCGCGGTCAGCGAGATGGTTTGCTACTCGCTCATCCACTCCCTCGTACCGGCCGCAAATCAAAACCATGCGATCGAGCGCTGCCAACTCTGCCGCCACCTTCTGCGTAAACTGCTGGCCTTGCGCGGAGAGCAGAACCACCGACTGCTTCGCTCGTCCCGCAAGACGATCTTCCCTCGCCGCGAGGCCCATCGACTCCAAACAACTGAACAGCGGCTCCGGCTTCAGCACCATGCCTTCGCCGCCGCCGAAGGGCCGGTCGTCTACCGTCCGATGACGATCGTTCGTAAACTCCCGCAGATCGTGGACTTGAATTTCCGCCAGTCCCATTTCCTGAGCCCGGCGGGTGATGCCGTAATCGAGTGGTCCGCGAAAGAAGTCCGGGAAGATCGTTACTATGTCGGCCTTCATCGCGGATCAAAACCTATAACACACAGGACACTGGGTTACACAGAGGATTTACCCTGTGATTCCTCTGTGACCTTGATGGTTAATGCTTTTTTCTCACTCCCTGCGCCTGCTCTCGCTTTTCCTCAACCGTGAGCGGAGCGTTCACTTCCAACAGGCCTTCGGGCAACTTCATGTGCACTTGCTTCCGTTCGACATCCACTGCTTCCAGATACGCTTCAGCGAAAGGCACTTCCAGGAAGCGATTCGCCGCGTCGCGAACAATTAATAACGGCGCCTCTCCTGCTCCAAACTGAACATCTTCTATCCGGCCGATCTCGCGGCCGTGGTCGAGCACTGCACAACCAACCAGGTCACTGACGTAATTCCAACCCGGTTGCAACTGTGAGCGCTGGCTGCGCGGGACCTGTAACTCGCATCCGACCAGCGTTTCTGCCCCGGAGATCGAATCGATTCCAACGAACTTCAAGACCAGCAGCCCTTTGTGGGGCCAGAGTTCTTCCACTTCCAATTCGCGTCGGGCTGCTGAATTCCGCGGCAGCGCCAGCAACCTCATCCCTACGGCGAATCGATCCGGCACGTCGCTCAAAACCTCGCTCGCGACTTCGCCGCGGCGTCCTTGCGTTTTCACCACGCGGGCCAGCGTAATGAACTCACTTGTTTCAGGATCGCGAATGGTCCGGTTCCCTGCGGGTGCTGTCGTCGCCGCTCCCGACCTCTAGTCGATCACATCCAGCGTGTAGCGTTTGCGCGCCCGCACACCCGCCGCGTTGAGTAATGTTCGCAGCGCGCGGACGTTGCGGCCTTGCCTTCCGATAATCTTGCCCACGTCGCCTTCGGCAACTTCCAGTTCGATCACATCGTCGTCAAGATGGTCGACGAAGACCTGGTCGGGCTCATCGACAATCCACTTCGCAATCTGCTCGATGAGCCCGCGAACGTTGGGAGAAGTTTCAGCCATGGGTTTACGCGACAGAAGCCGCTGGGACAGCTGCCGGCTTGGAGTAAAGCTTGCCGACGCGATCTGACATTTGCGCGCCCTTCGATACCCAATAATCCACACGATCGCGCTTAAGCTCGATGCTGGCCGGGTCGGTGCGAGGATTGTACGTCCCCACCACTTCCACCGGCCGGCCGTTGCGCGCGCGCGCCTTCTCAATCACTACAATGCGGTAGTGCGGTTGTTTACGCGCACCCATGCGCGCCAGTCGAATCATTAACACAGAGGTATATCCTTATTCCGGAAGCGTCCGGCGAGGTCAAAGCGAACTCTTATTATGAAGTAGGTTAGGCGGAATGGCAAGGATGGAACGTGTGGTCGTGTCTTAAATAGCGTGTTGCTGCCGGAAGACGGGAATTGCTCGTCTGAAAGCGCGGCTCTGGAACATGCCGAGGAAGTGAAAGCTGCGGGTGAGCCGTGGCCGGGGACGCAATCCAAGAGCCACGAGAGTGGGCAGCAACACAGTGTTTAAGACACTACCGAACGTGTATCAGTTTGAAACTCTCGCTTTCGCATGGCCGTGCCTGTGACCTTCAGACTCAGATTCTGCCTCTTGCACTTCCCCCGCTCGAACCCGACACGGAGCAATCAGAGTTCTTCGTATGCTTACGTTGAACGATAGCAGGGGCCGGATAGCCGGAACCCCGACGCGCGTCTTTCTGGAAATGGCCAGGCCCTATTCGGAGCCGCCTACGGAGCGCTTAACGTACGCTTTCTCTGTGATGTCCGTGAGTATCTCAACTTCTGTTATAACGATGTCCCTTGGAGGCAGCATTCTCTTCCACGAGTTTGTTCTGAAGTCCTTGAGATCAAGGTTTCTGCATTTTCCTTCGGCCAATTCATCTACTTCTGCGAGATAACCTTCTGTGATTCGGACGAGCGAGTGCCTCCATGGGCCGTTCCCGGTGTTGCAGATAATCACCTTCGGCAGATTGACTTTAATGTCCGCCCGAAGTGGCAGTGCATCGCTCGGAACAGTAAAATCAGCCCACTCATGCCAGCCGGATGCTTTTCTCAAGAGGTAAGAACGACCACCAGCGTATATAAACACAGCTATCGCCAAGAAGGTTATGATGGCAGTCACCAGCGCAATGCGTAGTATTCGCATTAATACGCCCGACTCTTCGAGTTGCACACTTTGATCATCATTTGTCCGGCAATTGCCCGTAGAGGCCGTGCCATTAGGTGATCCATGCCAGCCATCCTCTCACGCCTCGGGCCACAGTGCCTAGTTGTTGTAGGGGCCACGCTTCCCCGGTTTCTGGAGATAATTGTCCGCCATCATCACGATCTTTCCAGACTCCAAACGTGGTCACTCAGGCCGCAAGCCATTGCCGGGGTGATTCTCAGCGTCTTGTGGATTATGGCGAAGTTGTAATAGACGGCGTGAATGGCAACCATTGCCGCGTCATTCTCGAATTTCTTGGAAAAGCCGTTCGTCAGGCGCGTGAGTCAAAATTCAAACTGATAGATTACCGAGCGTGTAGACGCAGAGCGTGACGAAAACGAGCAAGAAGGCTAAGAATAGAAGGATCTTGCGGCAGCGCCTAAACAAGAGGGCTCGTACGTTCCAAGCGCTCATGCGCAGACTACACCACGTAAAGTCGTCCGGCCCTATACTCGCGCCGCGATGAACGAGCGGTAGATTCCTACCACACAACCCAGCATCTTTCCCCGCCCTGCTAAACTCGAATGTTTTGGAGGAGCCTTTGCAGGCAGTCTACATACTCTCGGCAGTCCGCACGCCGATTGGCAAGTTCGGCGGATCACTGGCCTCGCTGACCGCGGCTGACATGGGCGTGGTGGCGGCCAAAGCTGCTATCGAGCGCGCCCGAGTCCAGCCGGAGCAGGTGGAAGAAACCATCTTCGGAAACGCGCGGCAAGCAGGCGGGGGGCCGAATCCGGCGCGGCAGATTTCTATTGGGAGTGGCGTGCCGCAGGAAGTGCCGGCGTTTACGGTGAACAAAGCCTGCGCCTCGGGGGTGAAGTCGATCGCGCTGGCCTATCAGGCGATTTTGCTCGGCGACGCCAGTTGCATTCTTGCCGGTGGCACGGAATCGATGTCGCGCGTTCCTTATTATCTCGAAGCGCGCTGGGGATACCGCTTGGGCAATCAGGATTTGGTCGACGGCATGTATCGCGACGGATTCTTCTGCCCCATGGCGAAAATGGTGATGGGCGAAACTGCGGAGGTGCTGGCCGAGCATTATAAGATTTCGCGCGAGGAGCAGGATGAGTACGCACTGATGTCACAGAACCGCGCTGCACGCGCCATGGCCGCCGGAAGGTTCGATGCAGAGCTTGCTCCGGTCACTATCGAAGGAAAGAAAGGCACTACTACTTTCAGCCGGGACGAACATCCATTCGCTGATGCGAGCATGGAAAAGCTCCGAAAACTCGCCCCGGTCTTTTCGAAAACTGGAACGGTCACGGCGGGCAATTCTTCGGGAATCACCGATGGCGCTGCGGCCGTGATTGTGGCAAGTGAACATTTCGTGAAGCAGAACAATCTGAAACCGCTGGCACGAATCTCGGCGGTGACCTCCGCGGGAGTCGATCCCCGCACGATGGGGATTGGGCCAGTCCCGGCTCTACGCAAGCTGGAAGAGAAGCACAATCTCAGGCTGCATGATTTTGGACTGATCGAACTGAATGAAGCCTTCGCCGCGCAAGTGCTGGCCTGCGACCGCGAATTGAATTTCAACCGCGACAGGCTCAACGTGAACGGCGGATCGATTGCCCTCGGGCATCCTATCGGCTGTACTGGAACGCGCATCACGGTCACGTTGCTCCACGAGATGCTCAAGCGCAATACCAAGCGCGGCGTGGCCACGCTGTGCGTCAGTGGCGGCTTGGGGATGGCTCTGGCTCTGGAGAACGTAGTGTGAGATTGACCCAGCGTTGACGCTGTCAAAACGCGACTACTATACTGAAAGAGAACCTTAGGCTCCGGAGACCGAATGCCTCTTTCCGCTGTAATCGTGGACGATGAACAACTTGCCCGTGATGAGCTTGCCTACCTGCTCAAGAGCGCTGACGATGTCAACGTTGTGGCGCAGGGGAAGAACGGTCTTGAAGCCATCAACCTTATCAAGGAACACACTCCTGACCTGGTTTTTCTCGACGTTCAGATGCCCGGACTCGACGGGTTCGGCGTTATCAAGAAGTTGCTCGACAAGAAAATCCCCCTGCCTAAGATCGTCTTTGCCACGGCTTTCGACCAGTATGCAGTCAAGGCATTCGAGGTGAACGCCGTCGATTACCTGCTAAAGCCTTTCGACAAGAAGCGCGTGGCTCAGTCGGTGCAGAAGGCCCGCACACAGCAGGATGCGGAGGGCTTGCCCGGAGAAAAAATCGATGCGCTGGTGCGCATGCTGCAGACGCCGAAGACGCAGAGTTCGAAAATCCTGCTCAAGGCTGTGGGTCGGATGTTCCTGGTAGATCAGAGAGAGATTTGCTACGCCTCGATAGAGGATGGAGTTATCACCGTGGTCACGGCCGGTCCCTCCGGCATGGAAGGACACTCCAACTGCCGTACGCTGGAAGAATTATTGTCGAGCCTCGATCCCGGTTTATTCTGGCGCGCGCACCGCTCCTACCTTGTGAACATCAACCGGATTCGCGAGGTTGTGCCCTGGTTCAAGAGTTCTTACCAGTTGCGCATGGATGATAAGAAGCAAAGCGAGATTCCCGTCAGCCGGGCCCAAACAAAACGCCTGCGAGAACTGTTTGGCCTCTGAGTTATCCGCTTGTCGAAATGGCTCGCGACCACTCTCACTCGATGTAACGAATGGACTCCGGCATTCCTCAGAGGCTGCCGCCTGCTCCGCCCGTCTTACCGCAGCGGCAACATCATCGATTAACTTGCCTTTGTACAAACGAACGAACTCAT
>Ga0307479_10005833_pt1 | contig 11273 bp, 11 predicted proteins | sample atmos_gasesECM4C_FD_203743 | JGI IMG/M metagenome (GOLD analysis project Ga0307479, IMG submission 203743) | Hardwood forest soil microbial communities from Morgan-Monroe State Forest, Indiana, United States - atmos_gasesECM4C_515 | ecosystem: Environmental > Terrestrial > Soil > Temperate... | reverse complement strand
CAAGCCGGTGCCGACCAGACGTCACCCGTCGGCTGCTCGGTTCGTCTGAGCAGGACGATGCTCGCGCGTGCGTAGACGTCACCGTCTATCGTCACGGTTCCGTCCACGACGCGGATCCGCTTTCCGGCCCTGACGACGTGCGCCGCAACCTCGAGCCGACGCATCGGCGGCGATCTGAACAGGTCCACCGTCACCCGAGCCGCGTGGAACCCGGGATCGCCGTGATCGCTTTCGACCTTCCAGGCGAGGAGTCCGGCCAGGAGTCGCCCATGGAGCATGTCGGCCGCCCACGGACCGCGGGCCACGGGTGCCGGCACGAGCGACGATCCGTCTCTCGTGAAGAACGCTTCCATCGCTGCAAGGTATCGAACGGCCGAACCCGTCGACCCACCACAACCGCATGGGCATGACCGTTCACGGGACTTACGGCCCTAGCGGCATGACCTAGCGCACCCCATGCTCTCCTTGTCGGCCCAGACAGGTGATGAGCCCATGGCCAAGATCAGAGGGGCACTCGTCGCAGTCACGATCTTCACGTTCGTCCTCGGAACCCCTGGGCTCGCGCGCGCCGCCGGAGGAGATTACGCGGCGGGCGGCGGAACGGAGTCATCCCAGGCGGGAGGGCTCACATTCCACTTCGGGTTCTCGATCCGTGGCAGCGGAACGGGAACCGATGCCGCCGGCATGTTGACGGCAACGACCGACTTCCCCGGTGTGGGCCACGTCACATTCGTCGCCGCGATGACGTGTCTCGACGAGGTTGCAGTGCCCGGCGTCGGCATCGCGGCCGGAGCCGCCGGACACATCATCGCTACGAACGCGAACACACTTTTGCCGATCGGCTCGATCCTCCACACGAATCTGTTCGACACGATCGATGCAACCGCTGCCCCCGATCAGTTCGCCGGCGGAAGCGGACCGGACGACTCTCACTGTTCTCCGGACTTCACTGTTCTGCACGCGCCGTTCTACGCTGTGACGTCCGGAAACATCCTCATCACACAAGACCGCTCGTAACCGCGTCCCGATCGCCGGCGGACTCGTAGCTCCCATGCGCAACCGCAGTCGTGGTTCGGGCGCCTTGCACACTCAAATGGAGCTTAGGGTTCGATCCCTTCAGGAGTCGCGCGTCGCCCGAGTTACCGATGGTCGGGAATCACCTTACGGCCTTAGAACTATCGATACGGTGGACCCGAGCACTCTGCGGACGACTGTTCGGCTTCCTCTTTTGCCGACCCTTGCTGACCGGCATCGCCCGAATCGTAACCAGCTAGGGTGACGGCGCCAGAGGCGACCGAGACGACTTACTCGTGGGACTCGGTCGTTGCCAGTCGCTGCTCGGCCAAGTCGATCGCGTGCGCGAGATCATCGCCGTTTTCGTCTGCATGGTTCAGTCGTTCTATCGCAGTCGCAAGGTGGTCATCACTGACTGCGCGAAGCTGACTGGCGAGTTCACCGCGCGACAACGGGAAGACCCCTTGCTCGAGCAGCGCTGCGCGGGCGAGGTGCGAGAGCGCGAACCGCAATTCTTCGCGTGCCGCGTCGTCGTCACCGATCCGGACAAGCTGTTCAGCGAATGCCAAACGGATACGTGCTTGGTTCCGCTTGCGCTCATGGTCCGGCCATGGAGCGACCGGCAGGAGTTCATCGCGGATGCGTCGCCAGTACACGCGTCCGGCGATCGGCTTTCCGAATCGCAACGACCATTGGGCGAAGTCGTCGCCGTCAAATACACGCTTGCGAAATGCGTCTTCCGTGAGTGGGAGTACCTGGATCCTCGGGGGAGGGAACTTAGGGATTTCGACGCCGATGGCGAGCATGTCGATGTCGCTTGTATCGCTCATCGCACCCTGGCGGACGGCGGAGCCGACGAGGATGATTGCACTTCGTTTTCCGGGGTCGGCGTTGCGCAAAAGCTTCCTCACGAAGCGTTCTTCCGACGTCTCCAAAGCGAGGGCCATCAGGTCTCCCCGAGGCGCTCGACTGCCGCGACGTATCTCTCGACGGCGATGGCGATGTCTTCGGCGTCAAGCTCAGTCGGAGCGAGGAGTTCGCCGTAGGCTTCGCTCTTGCGGAGCTCGTTCAGCTGAACGAGCAGATCGGCAACGTCTGGCAAGCCATGGTTGCCAGACAGAAGGCGCGACGCCTCTACCTTCGACGGGTGCGTAGGTTTCCACGGCAATCCGAGGTGATCGGCGGCAGCAACGACGGCGTTCTCTAGCGCGTAGAACGCGAAGATGGCCAGTCCCAGCCAGTCGACCGGTTCGATCGAAGCACTCTGAACGCGGACGAGCTGTTCGCGAGCTAGGTCAAGTTTGCCGCGTTCGGCCATAGCCGGATTCTACGGAGAGGCGGAGACGGACTCCCTCGACGGCCGGATTCGAGTAGTGCCCCGGCTGGTCGATCAAAGCGTCGTTTAAAGGCCACCCTCGGTCGGTCGGATCCGGAACACTACGCACCGATTGCGCGCGGCCGCGCGGCTGGCCCCGACAGTGCAAGCGGGACGCCGACATGTTCATGCGTCGTCACGCCGCAAAGGCTACCGTCGCCGCGTTAGCACTCCGTGAACGCGCGCGTTGCTGCGTACCGCTCACTCGCCGTCGGGCCGATCGCCGACCGCACGTGTCAAGGTGGTCGGCGCCGTCTTGCGAGTCCTCCTCGGCGACGAAGATCGCGAGAAGTTGCAGAAGTTTGTCTTGCGCGGCAAGGGGTGGGCCGGACATGATAGGTGGATCCACTCATGAGCGACGACGGCGTCCGTCTGATTCCCATCGAAACTCCCAAGGGCACGTTCAAGGTCTGGACGAAGCGTCTGGGCAACAACGACACGATGAAGCTGCTGTTGCTGCACGGCGGTCCCGGCGCGACGCACGAGTACTTCGAGTGCTGCGACGACTATCTGCCGGCCGCGGGGATCGAGTACTACTACTACGACCAGCTCGGTTCGTTCTTCAGCGACAACCCGAACGACCCCGAGCTCGTCGACCTTCCGCGCTACGTCGAGGAGGTCGAGCAGTTGCGTGCGTCGCTCGGACTCAGCCCGGACAACTTCTTCCTCCTCGGTCACTCGTGGGGCGGCATCCTCGCGATGGAGTACGCGCTGAAGTACGGCGCCAACTTAAAAGGCCTGATCATCTCGAACATGATGTCGAGTGCTCCGGCGTACGGCGCCTACGCGAACGACGTGCTCATGCCGACGATCGATCAAGACGTGCTCGCCGAGATTAAACAGCTCGAGGACGCCGAGGACTACGAGAATCCGCGCTACATGGAACTGCTCATTCCGCACCACTACGTGCATCACATCCTGCGCGCGCCGCACGAGGAGTGGCCCGATCCGGTGAACCGCGCGTTCGAGCACCTCAACCCGGACGTCTACGTCCCGATGCAGGGCCCGAGCGAGCTGGGCGTCAAAGGCAAGCTCGTCGACTGGGACCGGAGCGCGGACCTCAGCCGTATCACGACGCCGACGCTCGTCATCGGCGCGAGGCACGACACGATGGATCCGTCCCACATGGAGTGGATGGCGAACGAGTTCCCGAACGGGACGTTCCTGTTGTGCCCGAACGGATCGCACATGGCGATGTACGACGACCAAGCCGTTTACTTCAGCGGGATGATCGACTTCATCCGCGGCGTCGCCGCAGCGCGCACCTTCGCCAACGCCTAGGAATTCGGTCCGCCGTTGTGCGGCGAAACTAGAGCGGGAGCGACGACGGCCTCCGTTTGATCCAGCGACTGGCGGGGTTGACGGACCGAGCGTCGGAACCCGGACCATGACGCGCGCCCGGTGGTCGCAGGTCCACGCGGACACGGCGAACGTCTGTGCGATGCGCTTCGCCGCGTTAGGGCAGAACTTGAGGAGTTCGATTCCTGTCAGGAGTCAAGGCTTAAGCTCTTTGAAAAATAGCTCTCACAAGCCAAGATCCAAGGCCGCATCTGAGTGGACCACATAGGACAGTATTCGAACGGCTCTGACCAGGCGAAACGCGACTGGAAGGGCTTCGTAGATGCGCTCTTGATCGACTTCGACCGAATACGAGAACTCACAGCGCTCATGGGAAGATAGGTTCATGGTCATCGGAACGGCGCTCAACATCGACGATGGACGCATCGCCGAGTTCTGCAAGGTGCACCGCATCCGTCGCCTCGCCGTGTTTGGCTCAGCCTTGCGTGACGACTTCGGACCGGACAGCGACGTCGACCTTCTCGTTGAGTTCGAGCCAGGGAAGACGCCCGGCATGATCCGATTGGCGAGTATGGAGCGGGAACTCGAGTCGCTCGTGGGAGGGCGCGAGGTCGAGCTCCGGACGATCAACGATCTGAGCCGCTACTTCCGGGACGAAGTCCGGTCGACGTCCGTATCGATCTATGACGCTGCCGCCTGACGAGGTCAGGCTGCAGCACATCCGCGACGCTGCCGAGACCGCCGAGCGATTCGTCGCCGGTCGCGACCGATCCGATCTCGATTCCGATGAGATGCTGCGTCTCGCATTGACGAAGCTCATCGAGATCGTCGGCGAAGCTGCGAAGCAGGTGAGTGACGAGACCCGCGCGCGGTTCCCGCGTGTTGCTTGGGCGGACGCGTCCCGCATGCGTGACCGGCTCGTCCATCATTACTTCGATCTCGATCTGGACGTCCTCTGGGCGACGGCGTCGGAGGATCTTCCGAACCTCGTCGCTGGGCTCTCGGACTAGCAGCAGCCTCTAGTCCGGATCGATCGCAGGGCCGAGCAGCTCGTCGCGTTCCTCGAATGGACGACTATTGAACTCCTCGATCCACGCACTGACCGCGGCTTGATCGGAGAGATCGACGCCCGACGCCATCATCGCGTTCGCGATGGCCTTCGATGGGCCGAGGCTCTTCTGGTCAGTCGCAGCTTTCAGGAAGGGTGGTTCGAAGGCGTCGATCGCTCTCGTCGTCTCCTCGACGAGCGGATCGTCGAGTCCGCGTTTCGAGGCCGCGAATTCGACCCACAACTTCAGAACGGACGGAACCCCGCGCACTTCACCGATATCGAGAAGCGCCTGCCGTGGGAGCCACCCGAGGAGAAAGACTTCAACGACCGTTGGGCTCCACCGATACGGATCGCCGTCCGGCGTGTAATCGCACGCGTAATCGATCGCCAGCTCCACGATGCGTTCAGCGACATCGAGATCTTCAACGTCGGCGCTGCGAAGGAACTCTTGCGCGATCGCGTCACGGTCGCGGTTTGACAACGGTTCGCGATAGTGCGCTCCTCGTGTAGGGCTCAGCCGATGCATCCGTGCGCGGAGGAGCGCGCGTGTCGCCTTGAATTCGGGTATCCAGTCGTTATCGACATAGGTGTCGCCCGTCTCGATGGCCTGAAGGACCAGAGCCGCCGCATCGACCGCATCGATGTCTCGAACCGTCACCTCGCCGTCGGCCTCGGCCGCTTTCCGGACCACGTCGGTTGAATCCACAAGGAAAGCGTCCTTACAGATCCCGCCGATGGTCTGATCGACGAGCGCGCCGATGGCATGGCGCTCACCGCCGGGATAGCAGAAATCGATGTAGTAGCCGTCTTGGTCCCCGTACGGATCGGAGAGCATCCAAGCGCCGAGCGCCTGAGGGCCGTCCTGGAGAGCGGCTTGCCACGGCGGAGTGCCGATCCCTGCGGATCGGAGTCGCGAGACGGCAGCGGCCGCTGGGCCGGCAAGGGGGTCGGGGTCCATCGCCGCGAGAGCCGAGAGGACCGCGACTGATTCAGCCGACGCCTCGGTCTCGGCCGTGACCACGACTTGCTCTCGGATGCGCTTCTCGAAGTCTTCACGATCGACGGGCGATATCGGGACCTTGTACCAAAGCCCGAGTACATCGCTCGCCCAGAGTTCGGCGTCGAGTGGTTCGTCGTAAGACAGCAGCTCTTTCCCATCTCTCAAGACCGATCGGACGAGCGAAGACATCGGCGGAAGTCGTCTCGTGCTCGGCCCTGAACGCTTCGAAGGCTTGCGCGACGGCTTCTTCTTGCGGCCCTTGCTCGTCGGCATCGTGCGGATTCTACGAGAGAGTTCGGACGTTCTAGTAGCGTCCGATGTGGTTGTCCATGGGACCGCTACGAGAACCGTGGGCGTCCGAGGAATCGAACCTCGCGCATTCACCTTGTAAGGGTGACGCTCTACCACTGAGCTAGACGCCCCAGAACGCAGTGTACGGACGGACCCGGCCCCCGGCCGCTCCTGGCTCCTGACTACCCCGACGCGCCCGTTCGGACTAAGGAAATCCCACCCAAGACCGATACAGACCTGGTGATGAGTACCTTCTCGCGTCTCCTCACAGACGCCGATGCGGCGCTCTTCATGCTGCTGGCCTTGGCGAGCATCCGCGAGTACAGACGCGGCCACGGCTCGGCCCCCGCGTGGGCCGCGACAGCTTTCGTCACCCTCGGCGCCATCGCGACACTCGCCTTCCTCCCCGTTGCGCCGCCCTCGGCGTACCACGAGTTCTGGTACCAGGTGTTCATCCGGGTCATCCTGGGCGTCCTTATCGCTTTCCCGTACTTCCTCTATCGCATCGCCGCAACGTTCCGGACGCCGTCACGCGTCGTGCGGGTCAGCGTCGACGTCCTGACCGGCGGCGTCATCCTCGCGTTCTTCGCCGCGCCCCGGTTCCCGGGACCGACGGAGCCTCGTCCCGCATGGGCCGTGCTCTTCACTCTCGCGATCGTCGTCCAATGGACTGCGACGTCGGCCTTCGCGGCCGCCTGGTTGTGGGTCGCGGGGAATGGACGACCGGCCGCGGCGCGCAACCGGATGCGGTTACTCACTGTGGGAACCGTCGCGCTGAACGTGACGATCTACATCTCGGCTCTCGCGCCCCAGTCGAGTCCGGACAAACCGAACCATGTGGTGCAGATCCTCGAACTCGCCGTCGGCCTCGTCTTCTTCATCGGCCTCGCGCCGCCTCGCGCGCTCGTCGATTACTGGCAACAGGGTGAGCAGGGTGCTGCTCGTCGCGCGATCTCGAACCTGATGAGCGCTGTCACCGCATCGGAGGTTGCGGACACACTTCTCCCACACCTCACGATCCTCATCGGCGCGCAGAGCGCCGCGCTGTACAACGCCGACGGGACGCTCTTCGCCTCTTTCGGTAAGCTCCCGTCGGACTCGGAGCACGACGGAGGCAGATCGGATCCGTCGCACGGCATCTTGCGCGTTCCCTTGAAGAGTGGAGGCGCGGTTGCCGTCCACAGCAGCACGTACTCGCCGCTCTTCGGTGGGGACAAGATCCCGATCCTGCAGTCTTTTGCGAGCCTTGCCGACCTCGCGCTGGCCCGGTGCGCGTCTATCGCTCGCGAGCGCGAGTTCATCTCGAACGCCGCGCATGAACTCCGGACGCCCCTCACGACGATGACCGGCCTCGCGGCGATGCTCGCCGTCGACCGAACCAACATGGACGAAGAGCAGATCACGAAGTGCGTCGAAGGACTCGTCCGGCAAGGGAACCGTGCGAGGGAGCTCGTCAACACCATGCTCGACCTCGCACAGATCGAACGCGGCAGCGTCTCGTTCGCCGACGATGTGCTCGAACTGTCGGGGATCGTGGACGACTCACTCGACTTCACGCCGGCGCCGTCCGATCGGCAGATCCTCGTCGAGATCCCGGACGACGTTCGAGTACGCGGCGACGCAGAAAGGCTCGAGCAGGTCGTGATCAACCTTTTGACGAACGCATACCGACACGGCGGCAAGACGATCAACATCGAAGCGCACAACGAACACGACGGCATCGTGCTCTCGGTCGGCGACGACGGCGACGGCGTGCCGGCGGACCTCGTCCCGAAACTCTTCGATCCCTTCTCACGCGGAGCTTCCGCGAACCGAACGGGGTCCGGACTCGGTCTCGCGATCTGCCGTCGCATCGTCGAAGGGCTGGGCGGAAAGATCACGTACGCTCCGACGCCGCAGTGGCGTTCGCGGTTCAAGGTCGAGTTAAGGAAAGCGGCATGAGCACGATCCTCGTTGTCGACGACGAGCCGGACGTGCTGTTCACCGTCCGGATCGCACTCGAGGTTGCGGGCTACGACGTCATCGAAGCCGCCGACGGACGGGGCGCACTCGAGCGCGCGTGGGATCACCCGGACGCGATCGTCCTCGACCTTCGGCTCCCGGACATGGACGGTGCCGAGGTCCTTCAAGCGCTCAAGGCGGAACCGGCCCTGGCGGCGATCCCCGTGATGTGCTTATCCGCGCACAGTGACAGCAACACGAAGCAGCGCATGTTGGCTCTCGGCGCGAGCGCGTACATCAGCAAGCCGTTCGAAGTGTCCGTCCTGCGTGACACCGTCCGATCGCTCCTCGAGACGCGGAACGCCTCGTAGGGAATCGCTCCGCGGCAGACTGGGTTCCCGAATCGCAAAGGAGACCCTATGGCTTCGGTTTCGCCCGAGACGCGCATCGGACACGTCCACCTCAAGGTCAGCGATCTCGATCGCGCCGAACGTTTCTACATCGACGTCCTCGGAATGGAGCGGACGACGCGCCTCGGCGATCAAGCGACGTTCCTCGCGTACGGCGATTACCACCATCATCTCGGACTGAACGTCTGGCACTCGAAAGGCAAGCCACCGGCTCCGCTCGAGACGGCGGGCCTCTACCACTTCGCGATCCTGTATCCATCGCGTAAGGACCTCGCGAATGCCGTGAAGCGCGTGTTCGCGTCGGGCTGGACGATCGACGGCGCGTCCAACCACCACGCGAACATCTCGATCTACATGCACGATCCGGACATGAACGGCATCGAGCTCTACTACGACCTCCCGAAGGAACAGTGGCGTCGTAATCCGGACGGAACCCTGTGGCTCGGCTCCGACCCGCTCGACGTCGAGGCTCTGGTCGCAGAAGCCGACTAGCTAAGATGTGCGCCGATGTCCGGCGCGCTTGAGGGACTCACGATCTGCGACCTCACGCAGTTCGAGGCCGGTCCCTCCTGTACGGAGCTCCTCGCGTTCCTCGGCGCCGACGTCGTCAAGTTCGAGGATCCGAAACGCGGCGATCAAGGACGCGTCCTCGGCATGGGACCGGGCGACGACTCGATGTACTTCCTGCTACTCAACCTCAACAAGCGCAGCGCGACGATCAATCTCAAGAGCGACGAAGGACGCGATCTCTTCCTGCGTATGCTCCCGAGCTTCGACGTCCTGGTCGAGAACTACACGCTCGGGACGATGGAACGCTTCGGGCTCGGCTGGGACGTCCTGCACGAGCGGCATCCGAGACTGATCTACGCGAGCGTCCGCGGTTTCGGCGACTCGGGTCCGTACGCCGACCACAAGTCGTTCGACATGGTCGGCCAGGCCGCCGGTGGAGCGATGAGTGTCAACGGCACTCCGGACGGACCCCCGACACGTCTCGGCGTCACCCTCGGCGATACGGGAACCGGGCTCCACCTCGCCGTCGGGATCCTCGCCGCGTACATCCAGCGGGAGTCGTCCGGCGTCGGACAGCGCGTCGAATGTTCGATGCAGGAAGCCGTCATGAACTACACGCGCGTCGCGATGCTGTCCCACTACCTGAGCGGGGAGCCGACGCGGCGTCGCGGGAACCCGATCAAGTACATGTCCGGTGATCTCTACAAGTGCTCCGGTGACGGTCCGGACGACTACGCATTCCTGCTCGCGCCCTCGCCGCACATGTGGGACGGACTCTTGAAGACGATCGGACGAACCGATCTCATCGGCGACGAGAACTGGAGCAAGGGCGGTTGGCGGGCGTCGCACTGGGACGAGGTCCACCGTGTCATCGAGTCCTGGACGGCCGAACGCGACAAGTGGACGGTCATGGAGGAGATGCAAGCGAGCGGTGTCCCGTGCAGCGCCGTCTTCGACACCGGCGACCTGCTCGAAAGCGTTCACCTCCGTGGCCGCGGCATGGTCCAGACCGTCGACTACCCGGCCGGGACCTTCGACGTCCCCGGCAATCCGGTCCGGCTGAGCGACTCGCCCACGGCGTACTCGCCGGCGCCGCTCCTCGGGGAGCACACCGCGGATGTGCTCTCGGAGCTCGCGGGGGTCCGGCCGGACGAGATCGACGGTCTGCGTTCGCGCGGCGTGATCTAGACCTCCGCCAGGCCAAAAAGTCACCGAATCGTCACGAACACTTGCGGCAGCGCCTCGGGGCGATTAGACATAAGCGACCGACCTGATGGGTAGCGCAGGCGGCTTTCGGGCCGAATCGCGACCGAGACGGTGCGGATCCAGTCAGGGAAGGGAGGTGCGAACATTATGACGAAAGCATTTCGATGGGCAGTAGTGGCGGCGATCGCTCTCACGCCCGCACTGACCGCTATCACGGCGGCGCGCGCGGACGTGGCGAACAACGCGTCGGCCACGAATGTGCAGCAGGGCGACAACAAGGCCAGCACCAACCAGAGCGGCACGTCGAAGTCTGGAGACGCCGTGGCTGGGCAGGTGGCAGGTGTTGTTTCATCTGGGACGACTTCCGTGGATGCGACCAACAAGTCGGACCACGTGGACATCTCGACCGGCGACGCGCGCGGGAGCAACAGCTCCAACGCCTTCGTCGGCCTGAACTCGTCCACGAGCACCGCGATCGGCGCAGCCGACATTCTCAACGGCACGAAGGCGCCGGTCACCAACCTGCAGGAAGGCGACAACAAGTACGACCTCAACCAGACGCTGACCGCGACGAGCGGAGACGGCGTCGGCGGTGAGGTCATCGGTGTTGTCACCTCCGCCGGTGGATCGGCCAGTGTTGTTGCCGCCAACACCTCGACGAACGTTGACATCTCGACGGGCGACGCGCGTGCGTTCAACGACGCAGCGGCGTTCGTCGGCTTGAACTCGTCGTCCGACACGAGCGTTGCGAACCCAGGCGCGTCCGACGTGCTGAACGCGGCTTCCGCGACGAACGTGCAGGAAGGCGACAACAAGCTCAGCGCCAACCAGTCCGCGACCACAAAGAGCGGCGATGGCGTGGGCGGCCAGGTGCTCGGTGTTGTTTCCGCCGGCGCCGCGTCCGTTGATGCAACGAACAAGTCCGACCAGGTCGACATCTCGACGGGCGACGCCCGCTCGGGGAACGACTTCGCTTCGTTCGTGGGTCTGAACGCAGCGACGGACACGAGTGTGGCAGCTGCCGACGTGCTCAATGGCGCCGCGGCGACGAACGTGCAAGAGGGAGACAACTCGAAGAACCTCATGCAGGACGCGTCCGCGACCTCGGGTGACTCGGTGGCAGGTCAGGTTGCAGGCGTTGTGACGTCGGCAGGTGGCTCGGCGGACCTCGTGCTC
>Ga0307479_10005832_pt1 | contig 11273 bp, 13 predicted proteins | sample atmos_gasesECM4C_FD_203743 | JGI IMG/M metagenome (GOLD analysis project Ga0307479, IMG submission 203743) | Hardwood forest soil microbial communities from Morgan-Monroe State Forest, Indiana, United States - atmos_gasesECM4C_515 | ecosystem: Environmental > Terrestrial > Soil > Temperate... | reverse complement strand
ATTCCCTGCGCGCATCGGTCACTTCAGGCCTGGCAATGAACGATTGCAAGATCCCGGCAGCGAATCTGCTTCCCAACGTGGAAGGCCTGAAAGGACCGCTGTCCTGTCTGAATCAGGCTCGCTACGGTATCGGCTGGGGCGCCATCGGAGCCGCAATGGCCTGCTACGACTGTGCGCTGAATTATTCCAAACAGCGCAAGCAATTCGACAACAAGCCCATCGCCTCGCACCAGCTCGTGCAGGAAAAACTCGTCTGGATGATCACGGAAATCACGAAGGCGCAATTCCTCGCCCTGCAAGTGGGCCGCCTGAAAGATCAGGGCAAAGTCCACCCGTCGCACATCTCCATGCTCAAAATGAACAACGTCTGGATGGCGCTCGAAACCGCCCGCAGCGCCCGCTCCATCCTTGGCGCCAACGGAATCGTCGACGATTACCCCATTATGCGCCACATGAACAACCTCGAATCCGTAATCACCTACGAGGGCACGCACGACATCCACAAACTCATAATCGGTGAGCGCATCACCGGAATCGCGGCCTTCGCATGAGAATCCAGTCAGCCAAGAATCAACTCACTTTCGATTCGAGCGGTACCCGTAGCTACCGGCGCACGGTTTTAGTGGCACAGGCACTCCTGCCTGTGCTCTTACTCATGGCGGCAATCACCGCCAAAACCGCCTACCCACAAGCTGTCGCACAAAAACCCAAAATCCGCGCCGTCACAGCCTTCATCCGCCTGGATCGCGTCAATTACGAATCCCAAATCCAGGAAACCCTGAAATTCCTCCGTGCCGCGAAATCCGCCTTCGAAAAATCAGGGTACGAGGTGGAAGGCGTCCGCATCACCACCCAACCGTTTCCTGAATACACACAAGGCATGTCCATCGCCGATGCCCTTGCATTTTTCCGAGCTTACGATGCGCTCGCCGTCAAAGAAAGTTTCGACGCCTCGATCGGCCCCGCCATGACCAAAGACTCAGACGACCCGCGCAACGCGGACCTGCTCGCACAAATTATCGCCAATTCCAAAATCCTCGAAGGCAGCGTCAGCATCGCCGGAGATGACGGCATTCACTGGAAATCGATTCGCGCCGCCGCCGGCATCATCGAATACCTCGCAGCACACACGGCGCACAGCCAGGGCAATTTCAATTTCACCGCCGCCGCGCTGGTTCCTCCCAATACCCCCTTTTACCCGGCATCCTTCACCGGTGAAGAGAAGCATTTTGCGATCGCGTTGCAATCCGCAAACGTCGTCGCAGACGTTTTCGCGTCGACGCACTCTCCCGACGAAGCCGTAACGCACCTCCGCGATACGCTCGGCCGTTTCGCGCAGGAAATCGAGGCCACTGCAAAACAGATTGATGCACAAACAGGCTGGAAATACGGCGGTATCGATCTCTCGCCCGCGCCCCTCAAGGAAGTCTCCATCGGCGGCGCCATCGAAAAATTCTACGGCGCTCCACTCGGCTCGAGCGGCACGCTCACCGTCGCAGCGATGATCACCCGCGCCCTGAAAGAGATTCCGGTCACTCACACCGGTTATTCCGGTCTCATGATTCCTGTCCTCGAAGATTCCGTCATCGCGCAACGCTGGAGCGAAGGCCACCTCACAATGGACTCCCTGCTCTCCTACTCCGCGGTCTGCGGCACGGGCCTCGACACGATCCCGCTCCCCGGCGATATTTCCGAGGATCAGCTCGTCCGCATTCTGGGCGACGTTGCCAGCCTCTCCGTGAAATGGCACAAGCCGCTTTCAGCGCGCCTGCTACCGATCGCAGGCAAGAAAGCTGGCGAGATGACAGAACTCGACGATCCATTCCTCGTGAACGCCAAAATCCAACCGCTGCCATGACGACTCTGCGCTCGACAATCATCGCTGCCTTTGGATATAAGATAGCGGCAACGGGACGCGCCCTCGCCCCGAGCTAGCCTCGAACTCAGGAGCCATCATGGAAAAAGAACTCAGCCTGGAATTTCTGCGCGTCGTCGAACGCGCCGCCATCGCCTCCGCCCACACCATGGGTCTCGGCGATCGCCAGAAGTCCGACCACATGGCTGTCGAGGCGATGCGCTCGGAAATGGATACCGTTCACATGGACGGCACCATCGTGATCGGCGAAGGCGAACGTGACGAAGCGCCTATGCTCTTCATCGGAGAGAAAGTCGGCGCGGCAGCGAAGGACAAATCGCGCAAGTACCCCGAAGTCGTAATCGCAGTCGATCCGTTGGAAGGCACGAACCTGTGCGCCACCGGCGAACCGAATGCCATCGTCGTGCTCGCCGCAAGCGAGCCGGGCGGCTTGCTTCACGCGCCCGATCTCTACATGGAAAAAATTATCGTCGGCCCATCCTGTAAGGGCGCCGTCGATCTCGATGCCCCCGTGGCCGATAACCTCCATGCCATCGCGAAGCGCCTGAACCGAAGAGTCGAGGATCTTGTCATCATCGTCCTCGACCGCCCGCGCCATGAAAAACTGATTACAGATATCCGCACTGCTGGCGCCCGCATCCGCCTGATTTCCGATGGTGACCTTTCCGCCGGTATCAGCGCCGCCGTCATCGGGACGGGAGTTCACGCGGTAATGGGAACTGGCGGCGCGCCCGAAGGCGTGCTCACCGCCGCGGCTCTGCGCTGCCTCAATGGCGAAATTCTCGCTCGGCTCGTGGTTTCAAAGCCCGAGCATCACGAACGCATCGCGCAGATGGGAATCAAGGACGCGAAAAGGATCTACAAAACCGACGAACTCGCGCCGGGCAAGAAAATTATCTTCGCGTGCACGGGAGTCACGGGCGGCAACCTGCTGCGCGGCGTGCGTTTCTTCGGCGAAGGCACTCGCACGCACTCGTTGATTCTTACGCTCGACGATCGCCAAGTGCGGTTCATCGATACGGTGCATCTCTACAAGCGCGACGACATCAAGGTGGTCTTCTACTAAACGCGATAGCTCAGGTTCCTCTCGATCGATGCTGGATCAGGATGACCTGAGGCCTTTGGGCGCGATGCATTTCTCATCGAAGGAAACTTTTCGCTCCCATTTCGCGTATCTTCAAGGGAGAAACACGCAAGGGGTGAAGTATGTCAACCGCACCAATCGGCCCGCCCAGCGGCGCATCTGTTCCGCCACAACCACCTCCTCCGAAACGCAATGACGCAGTCCTCTGGATTCTTGCCATCGTCGGCGGCGGCTTCGTCGTTCTTGTTCTCGGTGGCCTGCTCGTCGCCAGCATGTTTCTCCGCCACGTCCACGTGAGCCAGACCGGCAAACAAGTCGAAATCGAAACGCCTGCCGGCGCATTGCGCGTGAATGGTGACCAGGCCCACGCCACCGGCCTGCCCGTATATCCCGGCGCGAAGCAGGACAAATCGGAGGGCTCGACGGTAGAGCTCTCGGCAATCAGCGGTGCAGGACTTGGACTCTCTGCGGAAAAGTACGTCACATCCGACGATCTCGACCAGGTCTCCGAGTGGTACAAGCAGCAACTAGGCCCCAGCTACAAACGCGAAGAGCACGGCTCCGCAACGCATCGCGAGCACGTCAGCTCCGATGCAGACGTCGCTTACGTTTACGAGAAGGGCGACACCACCCGCCTGGTAGCGCTCACGAAAAAGTCTGGAGGAGTGGAAATCGAACTTCTCCGCATCGGGAAAAAAGAAGTCCAATAAAGTTTGCCAGATCAGATTTTCTCAGGAGTGACTGCGGGGATTCGCCGTTCGAAACTCGTCCCGGCGATTCGAGTCGCCCGGCTTGTCGCCAGCGGAGCCAAACGTCGTCCGCCGTACGGGTTGGGCCGGGCTGACCCAGATCTCGTTGTGTGCTTCTAGTCCTCTGCGATTCTCAACTACCGATGAATCGCTGCTGCAAGGTGGCCAAGTCCAGGGTTCTGTCTTCGGGGCATCGAATGCGCCGTGTGCGCCGCCATTCGGTCCGAAGCCTGCGCCACGAGCGGTCGCGAGTGGTTCGTGTTCACGTGCTCGCTGATCGCCTGCAGCCTCTTCAGAATCCCCTGCCACTGTGCCCAATCGAGCTGCCGCAGGAACGGCCGAAGACCCTGAATGAACGGATCCTCGAGCACCGTCTCGCCATTCGTCTCCGGCACGAAGAACCGGTTCAGACCAACTCCCAGCGCTTCGGCAATCTTTTCAAGCGTGCCGAGGCTGGGCGTCATCTGCCCGCTCTCGATTCGGGACAAATACGAGCGTGATACTCGAGAGCGCGCCTGCAATTGGCTCTGCGTCATCCCACGCGATTCCCGCAACTGCCGGATTCGCTGGCCGATGTTCTCGACAGTCTCGCGATTCGGCCAGTTCTCGAACAGCTGGCGGTCGTCACCAGGTAAATCCTGCGGTGACGGCGTCGGAATGACAAACGCCACCTTAGGAGGCATTAAGCGCAGGCAACGACGGCAGTTGCCTGTGCGAGTGCGGTATTGCACCAGTCCGCATACCTGACAGCGAATCACTTCTCGATCGAGTTCCATGCTGGTTGCCACTGCATCTTTATCTGCCACCGGATCTCCTCGCAGACTATTCCGGCGATGCGAAAGGGAGGAACGTCACAACAGGGGGAAGGCAGGACCGGCGCGGGAGTGATTCTCCCCATCGTGCCACTTCTTGTCAAGCGATATTTATTCCCCGGACTGCTCGTACAATCTAGCCATCCAGCCCACGACGCACAAACAAAATGACTTCGTATCTGCTCGCCGTGCTTGGATCGGTTCTAAATTTCTTCGCCTGACATTTCGCGTCTTCCCATCCCAGCCAAAAACTGACTATTTCTTTCCTGTGTGACAATTTCCGTATCGAAACACATTCGACATCGGCCTTGCTCGTCCACTTATTGCAATCGTCATGCCACGCAATTTTATGAATCCCTCACCCTGCTTTTTTCGGCCGCTTCGCCCCAGTTTGCCCTGCATTTTCCGTTCGATAGCCCCCGAATCGCTTCCCAAACCCCCTGTGTTCAATACATGACGAGAACAAACGCCGAAACTCATTTTGCGACGCTTTCGTCTGATTCCGTCTCAAAATGGTACGGCGCGTCTCGCCGGTTGCCCGGCTGTCTCATTTCTGCGTTCCCCAGCCCCGCCAACGATTGCGGTCGCAATTTTGGCGCTTGCTCGGAATCCTCCCGCCCGCGATCTGTGCGTTGCCGTCAAATTCGTGACCTCACGCGCCAATTGTCCGTCGCAGCGGATTCAAAACCCGGCCATCCCAATATCGTGCTCAATCAATGACGAGAACAGCGGCCGAACTCAGATTGCGACGCCCAACGTGTTGTCTATCGTCCAAAATCACCCAAGCATCAGACACAATTTGCCCCGGTAGCCACGAGGGCACCGTACCTCGCCTGGGTCCTTTTTCTTAGGTCTCTCTAATTGCGGCTTTGTAATCCGTCTTTCTTCGCCCTGCGATTCCCGGCCAAATTAGCTCTCGCTTCGCACCCAATCCACCTACTACACCACTCGCAGTTGCATTAATATGATTCCCGAGGAAAAGATGCCGAATCGAGACGACGCCTGGAATCTTCTCTGCGAATACACCCAAAGTGAAAGCCTCCGAAAACATGCCTTGCCGTCGAAGCCTGCGTTCGGGCTTACGCCCAAAAGCTCGGCGGTGACGAAAGCACTTGGAGCCTGGCGGGACTGCTTCACGATTTCGACTACGAACGCTGGTTCAATGCCGAACATTACCCGACGAAAGAGCACCCCTACGAAGGCTCGCAAATTCTCCGCGAGCGCGGCTACTCCGAAGAAATCATTCACGCGATCCTCGGCCACGCCAGCTACTCCGGCGTGGCGCGCGTCTCTCCCCTCGATCACACCCTGTTTGCCTGCGACGAACTCGCCGGCTTCCTCACCGCCTGCGCCCTCATCAAACCCTCCAAAAGCATCCACGAGGTGGAAACCGCATCCGTGAAGAAAAAACTGAAAGATAAAGCGTTCGCGCGCGGAGTCAGTCGCGACGACGTCTACAACGGCGCTCAAGAACTCGGCGTCCCGCTCGACGACCACATCGCCTTTTGCATCGAAGCGCTTCGCAGCGTCGCTCCACAGCTTGGCCTCAATGGTCCCGCCAGTTCCTGAATTGCAGCCTGCAGCAGATGCGGGCGGGCGAGACGCGCGGTCGCATGTTTTTGTCCACCGAGTGGCGCGACCTTCTGATGCTTAATTACGAGATCGATCCGGCTCTGCTCCAGCCATTTGTCTCACGCGGCACCGAACTCGATTCTTTCTAAGGAGAAACTTACGTCAGCCTCGTCGGCCTTCGCTTCGCCCGCACAAAGCTCTACGGTCTAATCTCCGTTCCCTTCCATTCAAATTTTGACGAGGTTAATCTCCGCATCTACGTTCGCCGCCGCGAAGGCAGTGAAACCCGCCGCGGCGTGATGTTCATACGCGAAATAGTTTCGCTTCCCGCCGTCACGTTTCTGGCGCGCCTGGCATACGCAGAAAATTACAGGACGCTGCCGCTTCGTCACTCGATCGATCTCAACAATTCAGGAGGTTCCATCGAATACAGCTGGGATCTGAGGCGCCAACGGTTTCGCCTGCACGGTGAAACGGAAGGCAGCCCGTCTCTCGCGGCCGACGGCAGCCTTGAGCAATTTATCTCTGAACATTATTGGGGCTATTCGCGTCACCGCAACGGCGGCTTCCTTGAATATCACGTGGCTCACGATCCGTGGCGAATCTGGCGCGCGTCGAACGCCGCATTTGAAGGCGAAGGCACGGCCCTTTACGGATCTACCTTTGGTAGTGTTCTCTCACGGCCACCGCACTCCGCATTTATCGCCGACGGTTCTCCCGTTCTTGTCTATTCCGCTCGTCGCCTCGATTGAGCGTCGTCGAGCAAAAGTAATCACAAGAAAAAATTTCCACGCGCACTTGTGCTAGAATCCGCAAACTCTATGGACAAGGCCGGACAAGCTCTGGGCGGTGCTCTGCGACGCCTTCATCGCCCCGAAGCCGCCCTCGCATGGCTCGTAAGCTCGTGGCCCAAAATCGTCGGCAAAGCTCTCGCCGCCCGCACCCGGCCCCTGCGCTGCGAAAAAGGCTGCCTTGAAATCGCCGCCGACAACAAAGCCTGGCGCAAGCAGCTCGAGGACATGAAGCCGGAGTTCTGCGCTCGTATCAATGAAGCCTGGGGCGGGAAGTTAATTCGCGAAGTAAAATTTGTCGCCGCCAAGCCTGGCCCCAAACGCATCCCGCGCGAATTGGACAACGAGCACACGCCCTTCGTCCGCCGCGGCAAGCGCTAGAGTTTCTGCAGCTTCGATACCCTCAAATCATGTCGCAGCGAATTGCTTTGATTGCAGGGGCCACCGGACTCGATGGCTCCCTCTGCCTGAAGCAGCTGCTCGACGATCCCGCTTACGCGCAAGTGATCTCGATCTCGCGCCGGCCGGCATCCGAATCGCATCCGAAGCTCGTCCAGAAAATCGTAGAGTTCGATAACCTCAGCCAGCTGGCTCCGATTGCCGCGAACGACGCCTTCTGCGCAATGGGCACCACAAATGGCAAAGCCGGTTCCCGGGAAGCCTATCGCAAAATCGACTTCGGCTATTCGAAGTCCTTCGCGGAATTTGCTCTGGGAGGAGGCGCGCAACAATTCGTACTGGTGTCGTCGGTGGGCGCAAACGCTCGTTCGCGGGCTTTTTATCTCCGCACAAAAGGCCAGATCGAAGAAGTAGTCACAGCGATGCCCTTCAATTCCCTTCACATCTTTCAGCCCAGCTTCCTGATGGGCTCGCGCACCGAACAACGCGCCGGTGAGGGCATCGGCCTTGCTCTCGCGAAAGCACTGCAATTCGCGTTCATCGGCGGCTCAAGCAAGTATCGACCGATTCCAGCTTCCATGGTTGCTGCAGCTATGATCGCAGCGGTCAAACGCGCTGCGCCCGGTCGTCACATCTATCTGTTCGACGGCATGCAAGCTTTGGCGAAGCAGTCGCTAGCGAATTCCCAGTGAGTTCCAAACGCCGCGCCCTCCGACTAGAATTTCGATTCGAATCGCGCGAACTCGTTCTCTTCCTTCCATTGCAATCGCGCCTTCTCACTACTCGCAAGAAATTCGCGGCATAACGCAGCGGCAGGCCTATCACTCAATTTTTCTTTCGCGCACGCTGCCACCATCCTGAAATCTTCCGGCGCCACCCACAAACTTGCGCCTGGCAAAAACGCGTGCTCCAGGCTGTCGCGCACCATCCGCTTCAATGTGTGGTAATCAACGTTGTAACCCTCCACCGCCCGCCGGAAATACCAAGTCAGCTCCGACCGCACGATCGCCTCATCATCCGTCGCCAGCGATACCGGCACGCCCCCGCGCAAGTACGTCGGCAGCACGTTCTCCGATCCCTTCATATCGCGCACCAGTTCATGACTGTAGAGGCAGTCCTCCACCAGAATGTGCTTCCGCGCCATCAACGCGACAAGGCCGACCGGATCCTGCTCGTAAATCACGTCGAGACCGTGTCCGATTCGCTCGGCATGCCCGATCTCGATCGATTTCCGAATGTGCGACGCGTACAGTTCTTCCGGCTTCACCTCGCCCGGCGTCAATTCGCCCGCATGCAGCGTGATGTGCACCTTGGGATAGACGCCATGCAGATAATCCAGCATCCGCGTCTGCAAATCGAAATCGTTCAGCGCATTGAACTCATCCTGCGACTGCACAAGATTGATTCCCACCACGCGCGGATCAGCGCTCGCAATCTCAAATCCAGCCAGCATCTGCGCGAATACCTGCTCCCTCGGAAACGCGCGCAGCACCTGATTCAAATAGCGAAGCGTCACCGCGCATCCAACGTCCGGCTGTGCCGCATCGCAGCCCAGCACCTTTCGCATTTTCGCTTCGGCGTCATCCAGGTTCTTCCGTCCATCCGCCACCACTTTCGCCATGCCACCGGCCAGTATCTGCGAACGCATCGCGCCAAAATCGTCGTTCCAGCCCACCTGCTTTCCAAGTTGAATCGCCTCGCCCTGATCTGGCGTCAGCATTGTCTCGAGGTAGACTTCGTTCTGCGCTCCCGCCCGATGAGTCACCTCCGCCAGCATTTCGCCCCAGTGCTTATTCGTCACCAGATCGAATTTCCCGAACGTCGCGAAAAAATGCAGCCGGACGTCGCGGTCTTCAGCCGTCGGATGAAAATTCCGGATGGATAACGCGTCAATCACAAGGTTGCGAAAAACAAAATCGCTGATCGCCTGCGAGGCTGGCAACAATCCCCGAGCCGGATCGCACGGCGGCGGCAATATTTTGAACGTCGTGCGGTCGATACAATCTCCATCTTCCACCGCGTAATTGATGTAGCTCTCCGCATACACCGCCCCGGTCAGGTGATTGTGCAGGTCGCCGCCCTTCGGCATCCGATCGAGAAAGCCCATCAGTTCGAGCGGCCTTTCTCGTACTGACGCCAGATATTTTGCCGTACGCTCTTCCGCCGCGGACGCGCCTGGCGGCTTCGCAATGGACGCCTTTGATGGGCTTTGCGCGCCGGCTGTGAATGCCGCCACCGCAGCGCACACAAATGCACACAATAATTTAAGGGATGGATGTTTCACGAATTTGAGGCCACTGCCTTCAGCGCCCACTAGCGCCCTTAACGTCCATCAATGCCCACTAACGCTTGATCACGACGATAGACGCGTCCGCCTCATAGCCTTCATCCGGCATCGTCTTCATCGCCGCCGAACGCAGCGAGGCGTCGTCCGCATTTTTCCCCGCGTCGCAATACCGCCTCACCACTTCTTCGCCCACCACAATTCGCACCAGCCATTTCGACTTCGCCTCGTCCCACGACACTTCCACCTCGTCCGCTCGCATTGTGCCTCCTCTGTGCCCTGCGCGCATTGTAATCCAGAGTCCTCCCCCGACAATACCTCCACTCCGCCCACCGCACCTCCGCGCCCCGCTCGCAAACCCTTCATCTGTTTCCAACGTCTAACAACCGCGCGCGGCAAATCCCGCCTTCCCACGGCGAACATCAAGAGGCAAGCGTGAACACTTTGCTCGATTTCGGCCGCGTCTTTCTCGCAATTCCCATCGGTGTTTTTGGCGTTCAATATTTCATCTACGGACATCTCGAGGGAGGCCTGCCTGTCGTTCCTCCCTGGATTCCAGGTGGCTCCGTTCTCGCCTACGTCACCGGCGCAATTCTGCTCGCCCTCAGCGCAGGCCTCCTCACCAAGAAATACGCCCGCCTGTCCGCGATCCTCCTGGGCGCGTTTCTTTTCTTCTGCGTTCTGTTTCTTCACTCCTTTCATCTGCACGACATAATCCACCGCGGAAATGATCGCACTCGCGCAGTCGAGCCGACGGCACTCGCCGCCGCAGCCTGGGTACTGGCCGGAGCCATCCCCGCAGGAGCTTCCAGCTTTCGCGGTCGAGAAAATCTCATTGCCCTTCTCGCCAAAATCGGCCGCTGTGTCTTCGTGTTCGCATTGATCGTCTTCGGCATTCAGCATTTCATGTACGCGGAATTCATCGCCACTCTCATCACGTCCTGGATCCCCTTCAAACTTTTCTGGACCTATCTCACGGGCGTCGGCATGATCGCAGTCGCTCTCGCCATCATCACCGGAACTTACACGCGCTTAGCCTGCCTTATGCTCGCAGCCATGTTCTTCCTATGGGTTTTAGTTCTGCATGCTCCGCTCGTCGCCACCCATCTCAACAACGGAAACCAATGGAGCAGCCTCTTTGTGGCAATGGGCATGGGTGGCGCCTCGCTCATCCTCGCCGCCTCAACTCAAAACGAGCGCCCACCACATCGCTAAAATTCAAAGTAAGATTTACCAAAGTGGATTCAGCGGGAAGCAATCATATGAAGGACAACGCGAGCAAACATCCATGATCAAACTCGTCTACTGCATCACCAAGAAGCCAGAACTATCCGACGAAGAATTCTTTCGCTACTGGAAAAATATCCACGGCCCCATCGGCGCGAGAATCCCCCGCCTCCGCAAACTCGTCCAAAGCCACCGCATCAACATCCCAGAAGATAAACACCCGCCCGCGTACGACGACATGGCAGAACTCTGGTTCGACACCTTAGAAGACCTGCTCGCCGCCCCCCAATCGCCCGAATGGCGAGCCTCAACCGCGGACGAAGCCAACTTCGTAGATCACTCGAAGGTCGCCCACTTCGTCACCGAAGAGCACGTCATCTTGAACTCAAACTAAAATGACAAATCGAGGTCGCTTCAATCCGTATCGAATCTCTGCTCTTTGAACGGATCCCCATAAATGTGATACCCGTTCTGCTCCC
>Ga0307479_10005831_pt1 | contig 11274 bp, 8 predicted proteins | sample atmos_gasesECM4C_FD_203743 | JGI IMG/M metagenome (GOLD analysis project Ga0307479, IMG submission 203743) | Hardwood forest soil microbial communities from Morgan-Monroe State Forest, Indiana, United States - atmos_gasesECM4C_515 | ecosystem: Environmental > Terrestrial > Soil > Temperate... | reverse complement strand
AATTCCTCTCCTCGACCGTCGAACGCTTCCGTGATGCCGTCGGTGTAGAGCGCCAGCGAGTCTCCCGGGCAAAGCTGGCGTTCCCCGATCGCGCAATCCCATTTCTTGAAAATTCCCAGCACCGTGCCGGTGGAATCGAGCCGTTCCACGCTGCCGTCGCTCCGCAGAAGAAGACCACACAGGTGTCCGCAATTCGCATAGCGCAAGCGCCCCCCGTGATCGTCATATTCCGCAAAAAAGAGGGTGGCGAATGCGCCGTCCGGCGTGTTCTCGCAAAAGAGCTGGTTCACTGCCCGCAGAAGGCGCTGCGGTTGATCCAACGCGATCGCGCACTGGCTGCGCAGGTTCGCTTGCAAATTCGCCATCAAAAGCGCGGCGGCAATTCCTTTCCCGGAAATATCGCCGATCACCAGCCCGAGCCGTTCCTGCCCCAGATCGAGGAAATCGTAATAATCGCCGCCCACCTGCCGCGCTTGGATGCAAACACCCGCGTAATCCAGCGTTTGCAGCACCGGTTGCGTTTGCGGGAAGAGCCTCGCCTGCACTTCTTTGGCAATTTCCAGCTCTCGCGCGGTGCGCCGCTCGGATTCCAGTTTCTCCGCTATGGCGCGCCGTTGTGCCTCGACGGCTTGCGTCATCTCATCGAAACTCGCCAGCGAAAAGGAATTTCCATCAATATCCCGGAACCGCGCGAACACTCCGCCCCAAATCGGTGTCTGCTCGCCCAGCAGCATCGCGTCCCCCGCATGCGCCGCATGCGCCGCCTGCGTCTCGTGATCGTACTTGATGCGCTTCAGCCGCGGCGCATTCAGGAAGCGCACCCCACGCTTGGCCCATTCCTGAAACTTGGCGGCAACACTCTCCGTAAAAAAAGTGACTTGCGTCGCCCGCCCGATCAGCTTGTACTCCTGGGAATTGGGCTTGGGCGCGACGAGCGCCAGGATTGCCGTGCCATCCGGCGGCGCTACCGCTACCCAGCGCTCGCCCGTTTGCAGCTTCGCATCGAATGCCAGATGGAATCCCAACTGCTCCACGTAAAATCGCAGGCTGCGATCCTGATCGCGAACGAAGATGTTCACGCAGTGCAGGCGGAAGTACGGGTCCTGCCGAGCCCCTGCCGGTATGCTTCCCATGCCCGTGATTATAATTCGGAATCGAGCAAAGGCGTCTTGTGCGGTTGCGAACTAGAACTCAACGCGGGTTTTTCGGTGGGTACCGCTGGGCGCGCCCCGTATACACGGATCTTCCGCGCCAGTTGATGCGACGGCTTCTCCACCAGCCGATAAAACAAGTACGCGAACCCCAGGCTGCTCAGCATTACGCCAATCCAGGTGAATAGGTAACCCAGATTCGGCAGCCGCAGCCACCCGAACAACTCCATCCCCTGCACGTGCACGAGGTACAGCGAATAGCTCCACGCCCCCGCCCCTACTAGGAAGCGGTTCGGCTCATGTTGTTTCCCATAGGCGATCTCTTGCCGCACCCAGTAGTACGCCAGCACGCCGAACCAGATCATCGTCTGCGTGTAGGGGATGCCTGCTTTGAAATGCAGCATTTCCGCCGTCCAGCACCCCACCCAGGCCAGGAATCTCCAGCCCCAGATCCGCGCGGTCGTGACTTCCACCGCCAGCTTCTCGCTCTGCTCCGCGAGCAGGCAGCCCAGCAGCCACACCGGCAGCAGGAGCAGTGCCGTGCCAAACGGTCCATAGTCGTGCCATCCCATGGAATGGGGGTGGGTGAGCGCCGTGGCTACTCCGGCCACAAATGCCACAGGCAAAACTTTCTTCCAGCCAAAACGGTTGCGTGCCAATCGCAGCAAGGGATAAGCCGCGTAATAAATCTCTTCGCAGGCCAGGCTCCACAGCGGCGATTCCCACAAGATCGAGTGCTCGCCCCAGAGCACCAAGTGTTGTCCCCACAAGCGGTAAACACCGAGCGCGCCCGCCACGGGAATCAGGATGCGCGTGTACCGCCGCAGGTAATAGCGCCCCACGGCCAGTTTTTCATTTCCGATGAACGGCAGGTGGATGCAAAAACCGGAGATCACGAAAAACACAATTACCGCGGGCGTGCCAAACACCACCGTGTTCCACGCGCGCGCGACCAGATGCGCGATTCCCGCCGGATCCGCCCCGGCAAACAGCGGAATCATGCCGTAGTGCCCGACGGCGACCCAGAAGGCCAGCACGAAGCGCAGCGCATCCAGGATACGGTAATGCCCGGTGCCCGCTCGTGCTTCGCCGTTCGCTGCTTCGGACATCCAGTACCTCGAGCCGCTCGTCCAGCGGCGATCGTCGCTTTGAAAGTGTACGCAAGCGCAGCGACCGGCAGCAAGCAAGAGTTCTTCCGGCACCCAGAGTGGCGAAAAAACTCCACCGGGTCTCTGAATCCAGGCCGCCTTGGCCGCGCCCCCCTTCCGACAAATAATTGTCTTGCTTACCTGCCCTAATATTATTACTATTCCTTGACTTCAAGCTTTTAATATCATAGTTGTTTGGTTGGAGAGCGTCACAGATGATCGCACGGACAGCCGAAATCACCATCAAACTCACGCCTTTCGATCAGCGCGAGTATCGGAAACTGATCGAAGCCCGGGGCGAAACGATCCGGCAGGTAGTCACCAAGCTAAAACAGGCGCTGGAACTTTCGAATGCGGTAGACGCGGGCTGCGGCGTAGGTTTCTTCTCGAAGACGCTGGAAGAATGCGGATTAAACGCTTGCGGCTTCGACGGGCGCGCGGAAAACGTGGACGAAGCGCGCAACCGCTTTCCGCAAATCCCGTTCGGTCAGGGCGACATTGAAGACCAAACGATCCTCGAGCTGGGGCGCTTCGATCTGGTGCTGTGCTTCGGCCTGCTCTACCACCTGGAAAATCCTCTGCGGGCGATACGAAATCTGCGGGGGCTCACGGAGAAATGCCTGTTGCTGGAGAGCATGTGCGTGCCGGAGGAAAAGTCCTCGATGCTGCTGCGCGACGAACTGCAGCAGGGAGATCAGAGCCTTACGTCGATGGCTTGTTATCCGAGCGAAGGAAGTATGGTGAAGATGTTGTATCGCGCGGGCTTCGCCGCGGTTTACCGCGTGGCGCGCCTGCCGGACCATGACGATTTCCGCGAGACAACGGAACACGCGCGGCGGCGCACGGTATTGCTCGCTTCTAGCGCACCCATCGACATCGCGGGCTTTCGCCTCCTGTCCGAGCCGCAGGAAACAGAAAACCCCTGGGCAAAAAAACCAGTGGTGATGCCCACAGCGCCGCAGCGCATCCGTCGTTTTCTCGCCAGCCCCACCCGCCGGAAATACATTACGCTGGCAAATCGCGCGCGGCGCATTTTCCCCTCGATGCCCATTCCACTGCGGCTGCCGTTTGGCGCCTGGTGGCTGGCGGAAAACAGCGCGCTGGATCACGAACTCATTTACAGCGAGTTCGAAAAAATGGAAACGGATTTTGTGAGCAAACTGCTGCGGCGGGACATGACCGTCGTAGACGTCGGCGCGCATCACGGCCTGTACACGCTCCTGGCTTCCAAACGCGTGGGATGGGAGGGCCACGTGATCGCCATCGAGCCATCTCCGCGCGAGTGCGCCCGTCTGGAAAAACATCTGCGCCTCAATCGTTGTTCAAACGTGGAGCTAGTGCAATGCGCCGCCGGAGAAGATCCGGGCGAGACGGATCTTTTTCTCGTGGATGGTTTCAATGACTGGGGCAATAGCCTTCGGCCTCCGGGGATCGCGGGCTCCACAAAGACAGTGCGCGTACGAGTTCGGCGCATCGACGAGATTCTCTCCAACCTGAAGATTTTCAAAGTGGATTTCGTAAAGCTGGACGTGGAAGGCGCGGAATTATCTGTTCTGTATGGCGCAATGCAGGTTTTGCGACGCGAGCCGCGGCCCGCAATTCTGGCGGAGGTACATGACATTCGAACTGCGGCATGGGGATATCCGGCGCGGGAAATCATTCAATTCCTGGTCCGAATGGACTTTCGCTGGTTTGCGATCGCCGCCAAGGGCGCGCTGCTGCCCATCAACTGTAACCAGGAGACGTACAACGCCAACCTGGTGGCGCTGCCCGTGGAACGCGAGGCAGAGTTTCTAAGTCTTCTCGGGCAAAGATGAAGGAGGTCATCAAGGAACTCGACTTTCGCGAAACCAGGATGAGCGAGGAGTGTTAAAAAAGCCGGCGAGTGCTGCTATTCTCGGAAAGGGGAGCGGCCTCTCGTCCCGGACATCCATCAATCGAGGAATGCCAGTCGTGCCGTTTCGTCCTCGTTCCGGGAGAAGAGAGAGGCCCCAATTCGAAAGAATGAAAGTACTCGTCACCGGAAGCAGTGGATTAATCGGTTCGGAAGCCGCGGAGCATTTTGACCGGCAAGGCCACGAAGTTACCGGCGTGGATAACAACATGCGCCGGGTTTTCTTCGGGCCTGCGGGCGACACGCTCTGGAACCTGGAGCGGCTGAAAAACGCAACGAAGCGCTTTACTCACGCGGCATTGGACATCCGGGACCGCGCGGGCATTGAAGAGCTTTTTCGAAAGCAGCGCTTCGACCTGATCGTGCATTGCGCAGCCCAGCCGTCGCACGACAAGGCGCGAGACATTCCGCTGCTGGATTTTGAGGTGAATGCGCTGGGCACCGTGAATCTCCTGGAGGCGGCGCGGCAGCATTCTCCGGAAGCGGTTTTTGTATTTCTGAGCACGAACAAGGTATATGGCGACGCACCAAATGAAATTCCGTTGAAGGAGCTGGAGAAACGCTACGACTATGCGCGGGCGGATGACTTCGCGGGAGTTGATGAAACCTGCCGGATTGACCGCACGATGCATTCGCTGTTTGGAGCATCGAAAGCGGCGGCGGACCTGGTGGCACAAGAATATGGGCGGTATTTCAAAATGAACGTGGGAATTTTCCGCGGAGGGTGCCTGACGGGGCCATCGCATTCCGGCGTGGAGTTGCACGGTTTCTTATCGTATCTGGTGAAGGTCACGCTGAACGGCGGCACGTACTCGATTTTCGGGTACAAGGGCAAGCAAGTGCGCGACAACATCCACAGCTACGATGTGGTGCGGGCGGTCGAGGAGTTTGCTGTAAATCCGCGGCCCGGCGAGGTTTACAACCTGGGCGGCGGCCGGGAAAACAGCATCTCCATGCTGGAAGCCATCGAACGGATCGAGCAGATGACCGGCCGGAAGCTGGACTGGCGGTACGTCGAGGAAGCGCGCAAAGGCGACCACATCTGCTACATCTCGAATCTCGGCAAATTCAAGAAGGATTATCCGAACTGGAAGATCACACGCGGATTGGACGCGATCCTCGAAGAAATCATTGCATCACAGCGGGAGCAATTGAAAGAAACCGCCGGAAGTTGATCGAAATCAGGTAAGGGATGCTGACGTTTTTCACGACCGCCAAGCCGTTCCTGGGGCACGACGGTGTCATCCAGCGAAACGCTCTGAAAAGCTGGACGCTGCTCCGGCCGGAGGTTGAAGTGATTCTGTTTGGCGATGACGCTGGAGCGGCAGTGACCGCCCGGGCGCTCGGAATTCGCCACGAGCCACGAGTGGAACGAAACGAACGCGGGTCAAAGCGCCTGGACTACTTGTTTGCCAGAGCGCAGGCGATCGCGCGCCACAATCTCCTCTGCTACATCAATTGCGACATCATTTTGATGCAGGATTTTTGCCAGGCCCTCGCGCGGGTGAACACAGCGCATTCCGAGTTTCTGATGGTAGGCCGGCGTTGGGACGCCGAGGTCAATGAACCTTTCGATTTCGAAAAGAAGGACTGGGAGGCGCAGCTCCGAACTACCGTTTTGCGGCATGCGAAGCAACGCACTCCCGATTGGATCGATTATTTTGCATTCACGCGGGGGCTTTACGGGCCGGACATACCACCCCTGGTGATTGGGCGGGTCTTCTGGGACAACTGGCTTCTTTGGAAGGCGCGAAATTCAAACTGCCCCGTGGTTGACGCTTCGGCAGCGGTCATTGCGGTGCATCAGAACCACGACTACCGCTATCACCCGCAGGGAAAACAAGGAGTATTTCACGGTGAAGAATCCGGCCGAAATCATGAATTGGCGGGCGGATGGAAGCATCTGCGGACGATTGCCGACGCCGATGAAGTGCTGCACGAGGGCGGCCTGAAGCCCAATAGGCTGCGTCGCTGGGCAACAGTAAAGCGTTATCTTCGCCAGGCGTTTCGCGTGTTGCTCCACGACCTCGTGGAACCGGCTTGGTTTTTGCTTTTGGAGATCACGCGGCCGGTGAGGAGGATGCTCGGGGTAGACGCCGGGACGCTGAGGCGTTTGCGCGGGAAAGCGTAGCGGCGCGCGAGAACGTAAAGATGAAAACTCCTTATTTCACCGTCCTGATTGATGCCTACAATTACGGGCAATATGTAGAGGAAGCGGTTTCGAGCGCCCTGGCACAGGATTTCCCGGCGGAGGAGCGGGAGATCCTTGTCGTAGATGACGGTTCGACCGATGACACAGCGGCGCGTTTGCGAAAATTCGGAAACGCGATTCGCTATTTGCGCAAGCCCAATGGCGGGCAGGCTTCCGCATTCAATTATGGATTCGAACATGCCCGAGGTGAAGTGATTGCGCTGCTGGATGCGGATGACGTCTGGTTGCCGGAGAAACTCGCGCGCATCCGCGAAGCGTTCGAACGGAATCCGGATGCCGGCATGGCCTACCATCGCTTGTATTGGTGGGATGGCGAGAACGAAGCGGCCACCGACCGCCATTTTATTGAGGTTTCCGGGTGCGTGCCGGAGAGCCGGCGCACGCTGCTGGAATATCCCATGGCGAGCACGTCGTGCCTGGCGTTTCGGCGCGCGGCGCTCGAACAATTATTGCCGGTGCCGGAGGCGCTGCGCTCGCAGGCGGACGCGTATTTGACGGCGCTGATTATTTTTGTGGCGCCGGTCGCGGCGGTGGGGAAGTACCTGGGGAAATACCGGCTGCACGGAGCTAATCTTTTCCAGACGGAAGCTAGGCAAATTTCGCGCGAGCAGATCGAGCACCGCATGGCCATGCGCGGGGCGTTGACGACGGAGATCGAAAAGTGGTTACGACAAAATGGCCAAAACGTTAGGTCAAGAAACCTGCGTGCCTATTTGACGCAATGGACAAAAGCGCAGGCGCAAGATGAATTTTTGCTCGACGCCCCCGGCCGGTGGAAGTACTTTCGGCACCTGCTGGGCTATCCGTGGACGTACGCGGAGATCATGACGAGGCGGCACCGGGTTTACAGTTATCTAAGGGCATACGCAGCGCTGGTCTTGGGCTATCATCATCTACATTTGCTGGATGATGCGCGGAGGAAGCGCAAGGAATGGATGGTTGCTTCCTCCGAGAAGACCGTGGCGGCTGTGAAAGTTAAAGCAAGAGCAGCGGCCGCCACCAAGAGTTGATCGAATAGATGGGTTCACGAAGCGCGGCGCGTGCGGGGACGGCTTCCGGCACAGAACAAGGACTTGTTGGGAAAGCGGCGGTGGAGTGTGTCTGCCCGGCGTGCGGTGAGGCGACGCAGGCCGCGGCCCTCGAACGATACGGCCGATTTGAATTGCATGGATGCGATCGGTGCGGCTTGCATTTCTGGGAGCCGCGCGACATGCCGGACGCGCGCTGGTACGAGCAGATGTACGGCGGCCGGGATGAGAAGCTGCTCGCGCTGGAGCCCGGACACAAATATTTTCTCGCGGATGCGCTAGCACCGCGCGGCGGAGAGTTGCTGGACATTGGGTGCGGAACGGGGAATTTTCTGGCGGCAGCGCGCGACGCCGGGTATCGAGTGACGGGGATCGAGCTGGACGGGAACGCGGCGCGGTTCGCAAAGGAGCGGCTGGGACTGGAGCGCGTTCTTCCACTGACGATCGCGGAATTCGCGTTGCAGCAAGCAGATCAACAATTTGAAGCAGTCACATTTTTTGAAGTGTTGGAGCATCAGGCGGCGCCGGGCGAGTTTCTGCAGAATGTCAAAGCCTGTTTGAAACCGCGCGGCATCATCGGACTGAGCGTGCCCAATCGCGAGCGGTGGATGACGGGTCCGGATGTGCTGGATTATCCGCCCAATCATTTTCTGCGATGGAATGCGAAGGCACTGAACAAATTCCTGGAAGCGCAGGGATTCGAAGTCCTCGCGATTCGCGAGGAGCCCGCCGGCGTTGCGTACACAGCGCAAATGATCAACATGGCGTTGCGCTCGGGAATCACGCAAAATGCAGCTGCTGGGGCACAGGCGAGTTTTCGTGACGTGATGCAGATGGCTCCGGAGCAAGCGGAGACGGCGTTACAAGCGAGGCCCAGCAAGCGACAGCGTCTGATGCAGGCGCTTGCTCGAATCAAACATGCGGCGTGTTTTCCTTTGGCCGTGGCGGCGTTTCCATACGTTCGTCTTCGCGGATACAAAGGAACGTATCTGTATTGCCTGGCGCAGAAGCGCGATTGAAGTTTTTTGGAGGAGCGGCAATTTGGGAAAGAGTTTTGCCAGCGTACTGATCGACACGTACAACCACGAGCGCTTTATCGAGCAGGCCATCGTGAGCGTGTTGGAGCAGGACTTTCCCGCGGCGGACCGGGAAATTATTGTGGTGGATGACGGCTCGACGGACTGCACGCCGGAAATCGTGAAAAAGTTTGAGCCGCGCGTGCGGCTGCTGCGCAAGGAAAATGGCGGGCAGGCTTCGGCGTTCAACGCCGGCATCCCCGAGTGCCGAGGCGAAATCATTGCATTTTTGGACGGCGACGATTGGTGGGCGCCGCGGAAACTACGCGCGGTCGCAGAAGCGCTTGCGGGTGACGCAGCAGTCGGCCTGGTGGGGCATGGCATCACAGAAGTCTATGCAGATGGGAGAGAACACGCGGAGCTGCTTCGCGAAGTGCCAAGGTTCCGGCTCAACTCTGAAGAAGGCGCGCGGGCATTCCGGTTGAGAAAGAGTTTTCTGGGGACAAGCCGCATGACCTGCCGCAGCAGCGTATTGCGGCAGATCGGCAGAGTTCCCGAAGCACTTCGATTCGAGGCGGATGAGTATCTGTTCACGCTGGCGGGATTGCTTGCCGACGTTCTGGTCTTGCGCGAATCGCTTACGTTCTATCGCATGCATGAAACAAACGCGTTTCAAATCTCGAACGGAGATCCGGATGCGATTCGCCGGAAGCAGACCGTTCTGAACGCGCTCGCGGCTGCTCTTCGAGAACGATTTACGGAGCACCAAGTGCCCGAAAAAACCGCAAGCATCGTTCTCGACTCGGTGGAAAATGAAGCAGAGCTTCTCAAGCTCGCGACAGAAGCTGGATTTCCCTGGGAGACGGTGGGAGCGGAACTGCGCAACTATCGAATTATGCAGCCGCACGCTTCGGCGGCACATTGGGTGTTCAAATGCCTGGCGCTGCTTCCCGCTTGCGTGATGCCTTCGCGAAATTACTATTCGCTGCGGCAGCACGTTTCGCAGAGCGGCATCTACCGCAAAGCGCGAGAGAAGTGGCTGCCGTTTCTGCAGCCTGCGCACGTCGATCGCTACCGGACGACGAGGCCCTGACGAATGGAGCCCAAGCCTTCGCCGCAGGAGCCGCTGAACATTTTGATGGGGTCGGGGGTGCCAAAGCGCCGCGAAGGCGGCGTCGCGGCAATCATTTACAACCTCGGCTACCAGTTAGAACAGCTGGGTCATCACCTGACGTATGTCTTTCAAGAGGACCTGGTCGAGCCTGGGAGCGTCTCGCCGCGGTGGAATGAACTTGTTTTTTCGCTGCGGCTGGGACGCTACATCGCGGAAAACCATAAAAAATTTTCGATTGTAAATTTGCACGCGCCGACGGGCTTTCCGTATGGTTTGCGGCGGCGGTGGCACCGCTCGGCAGGTTATCCGCCCTATGTAATGACGCTTCACGGTCTCGAAGAACGCCGGATGCACGTGATGAAGCGCGAGGCAAAGAAGGGACGGGCGTGGAATTATTCGCTTCGCAACCGGCTGTGGCAGCGCTTTTACCACATGCCGCGGTTTCGCTGGTCGATTCGCACGGCTGACGGCGCGCACACGTACAGCCGTGACGTCGCTGCAATGCTGCAGCTCAAATACGACCTTGATGCGGATCGCGTCGCCTATATTCCGAATGGAGTCGAGCCGCGGTTTTTCATTTCGCGCGAGTATCGCGCGGGCGAAAGCTTCCGGCTGCTGTATGCGGGGACGTGGCTCGATCAGCGCGGGATTTTTTATATTCGCGATGCGCTGAAAAGGGTTGCGCCGCAGTTGCCGGGGCTCACCATGACGTTTGCGGGCTGCGGCGTACCGCCGGAAGAAATTCAGAGCTTTTTTGGAGCGGAGCTGGCCGGGCGGATCGTCGTTCGTCCCATTATTGCGGCGGACCGCATGCAGGAGCTTTATGCCGAGCACGATGTTTTCCTGTTTCCCTCGTTGATGGAGGGGCTGCCATCGGTGCTGCTGGAGGCGATGGCCACGGGCATGCCGGTGATTACGACAGACACCTGCGGCATGCCGGACGTGGTCGAGGACGATTTCAACGGATTGCTGATCCCGCCGGCGAACTCCCCTGCGATGGAGCAAGCCATCCTGCAGCTTGCTCGTTCGGGGGATTTGCGCCAGAGACTAGGCGAGGCCGCACGCGAAACGATGAAGCGCCACACGTGGGAACGGGCCGGGCGGCAACTCGAAGAACTCTATCGGCACGTTCTTGCCGTGGAAGCGGCGCGGGAGTGAACGGTTCATCTCACACTGGCTTATCATCCTATGTGGTGGACGAAGCGTTTACCGTGGCGGAATTCTGGTTAACAATAACTGGCTCCTCCCCCCTGTTTTTTGTAAGTGTTGCATCTAAACGATTTAGCTTTCCTGTAAGTCCTTTAGATGCAACACTTGTGGGCGGTCGCGTAAGTGTTGCATCTAAAGGAGTTGTTTGGTCCAAAATGGTGCAAAACGCGGTCTGTTTCGTAAGTGTTGCAGGTAGAGGACTTAGGCCGCAAACAGGCTTCCTAAAAGAAAAACGCCAATCTGGAGATTGGCGTTCCCGGGCTCGCGACGTGCTATTACCCAAGCAACACTGTACGCTGGGACACATTCTTTGTCAAGTGGAAAAATAATGCGAGGGGCTTTGCAAGGTCAAAGTCAATCAGGCCGGGGAGGCAAACGGTACGCATAGAAGGATGTATTCCCGAGCGGGATCCAGCCGTCCTTGGCGGCGCCAGGAGGCGGGTCTTTTGTGACGACAGCAACGGCACCGGTGGCCGCAAACACTTCGAAGACTTTGTGCTTT
>Ga0307479_10005830_pt1 | contig 11274 bp, 19 predicted proteins | sample atmos_gasesECM4C_FD_203743 | JGI IMG/M metagenome (GOLD analysis project Ga0307479, IMG submission 203743) | Hardwood forest soil microbial communities from Morgan-Monroe State Forest, Indiana, United States - atmos_gasesECM4C_515 | ecosystem: Environmental > Terrestrial > Soil > Temperate... | reverse complement strand
TCCTGCGAGCCCCATGTGGCGGGCGGCGACACCGAAGACACGGCTAGCCTTTCTAGCGGACCAAGTGCAGCTGGGACTGTTCAGTGTCGGGGATCTGGTGATGTTCTTCGGGGGTATCCTCATTTTTGCCATTTGCTTGCATCGAACCCTCAGGATTGACGGCGGTCGGAATTGCAAGCGGCTGGGATGGTTCCCCGAAACCCGACGAGCCACACGACCTGCCTTGGCAAAGCTCAGACTTCGTAGCCGCGCAGGCCGTTCTACGACGCGTCTTAGAGAACGACGTACGCTAGGAAAGTTGCGGCAGAGTGGGGAACCCATGCGGGGATGCCTGATTTCAACAGTGGTCCCGCACAGCAGCGACCGGGTCAACTGAATAGGCTACCCGCCTCCCCAAAGGCAGGAGTTTGAATAACACATCATGATCGTAGGTGCCGAAGAGATGTCTGGTGGGCTGCGCCACCACAATGATGAAGAAAACGGGCCGCGCCGTGCGGCTGGATATGAATCAACGAAGAAGCAAGGTTGTTACTCTCTCGAAGCGAACCAGTGCGCCTGCGTTGACAGGAAAGGTGTCCGCGAAACTGCAAGATCAAGACGCAAAAGCTCCTTGACACGCCTGACGTCGTTAGAGATGTTGAAGAATTGTTGAGCGCTGCTTAGCTTGCGAAATGCGCTCCCGACGAAGAACTCGCGGCCCACTTGCCAGCGTCCTCCAATGCTTGTCTTTCCGAACCGGCGTTTGCATCGACATGCCTTAGGTCCTCATGTGATGCCAGGAATCGAGGTCAAAATATGCTACGTATCTTGGTTACGGACGACCACGAGGTAGTGCGTCGGGGAATTTGCTCTCTGTTGCAGTCCCATCAGGGCTGGGAGATTTGCGGCGAAGCCTTTGACGGCCGACAGGCGGTCGCGATGACCGCTCAACTGAAACCCGACATAGTCATCCTCGATATTGGGATGCCTAATCTCAATGGTCTAGACGCGGCTCGTTGGTTCCCTTCTAGCCCAGAAGTCATGGTTGCAAGTTGGATGAGCGTAATTGGAGGTGCCCACGGGAACGGATTGGGAATCTTCTTAACCTCGGACACGTAACGCTCAACAGGGTCAGCGAGGTGCAGTTTGCCACGCTCCGCGAGCTGGAGGAGCATGATGCCCGTGACATCTTTGTAAGGGACGCGACTGGATATATTGTCTTTTGGAAGAATGATACGTATCATTCCCCGCCGAAGCGAGCGATCTGGGCGCCGAACTGGTCCTGATCTGGGCGAAGCTTTGGCAAAGGCAAGCATAGGCGGTGACACACCAAGAGCCCGAATTTAGACGAAAACTACAACGACAGCTTTGCGCAACGCGATACATGACTGCCGTCCCGCGGTTCGATCCGCGAGAATACAATCGAAAAAAATAAATTGGAACCGAACCTTTTTCGCTGTGCGCCCGAATATCAGGTTGAGAGCCAAATGGACGACGCGGGAATGTGGAAGAGGATCTCCGACCAGGATGCGGAGGCATTCGAGGCCTTCTATCGCGAATACGCGTCGCGCGTTCGAGCTTTCCTCAGGCACTCCGTTGCCGGTGAGCGAGCGGCCGAGGACGTTATGCAAAACACATTCACTGAGATCTGGCACCGCCCGCCCGGCTTCGACACCCAGCGCGGGACGCTGCGCGCGTATCTGTTTGGAATCGCGCGCAAGCAGGCGGCGGAGTGGTGGCGCAGACAGCGGCCCGAGGAGGAACTTGCTCTCGACGATGCGGCCAGCAGGACCACGGAGACCTCGTCGCTGGTCGTCGACGCGTTCAATCGGTTGGGGCGGGAACATCGCACGCTGCTGTGGCTCAGGGAAGTGGAGGGTCAATCGTACAAGGAGCTGGCGACGATTCTCGATATTCCCGTGGGAACGGTTCGTTCGCGGCTGTTTGCTGCGCGGGAAGCGCTGCGCGCCATCTGGCATGAGACGCCGGCGATGAAAGGAGACCGCTGATGAATTGCGGAGAAGCAACCGAGTTTGTTTCTGCACTCTGTGATGGCGAGAGGATTCCAACGGTCGCAGCAGAGCACATTGGAAGGTGCGAGAGCTGCGGGGAGCGCTTGCGGGCCTACGTGGCAATGGGCGCGGAACTGCGCCGTATTGCGAGCATGGAAACTGGAGCAGCTGCGCCGCAGCGCACATGGAAGCGTGGGCAACACAGACTTGTCCTGTGGTGGCAGAAAGGATGGGAAGGCATGAGGATTCCAAGGATCGCGTTTGCCGTGCTGATTGCGGGCATTATCGTGCTCGCATCGACGCTGGCTGTGGTAAAGGTGCGTGCGCGCGACGCGGGCACCGTTGTGCTGCTGACCGTGGCTGCAGGCAACGAGCGGAGTGAATGCCCGCTCTCTACAGTAGATAAGGGGGGGGATTCGTGCGGGTTCGTTGGCAAGGTTGAGCAAAACACGCTCGGTTACGGGATTGAATTACTCAAGCGTGACGGTGACAAGGTTCAGCTGGGTATTCGCTCGGTTGTATTGCCCGCGACCGCGTCGCTCTGGTCGAACGATCTCACCAGCGAGCCGCAACGGCAGTTCTGGTTCCAACCGGGTGACACGCTTAAGGTGGATCTTCCAGGTCTCTCGCCGCTCATCATTAAAGGAAACTGGCTCGACCACAAGCCGGCGTTTGCTGGAACTCACGATATGGACCCCGGTCCGGACGAGTTGCGGTTTATTTCACCGCTCCTGCTGCGTGGCAAGGAGGTGATCGGTGATATGGGGGGCGCGTCTTCGATCGTTGACAAACGAAATTTGGCCGCATGGATTTATTACCCGAAGCAGGGGAGTTACTTCATCTCTCTAGTGCCAACCAAGGGCGGGATCAAAGCGCGCGTGCAGTTGAATCGCATTTTGTTTGAAGAAGGAGGGAATCCATACGTCTTCATTACAGGAGCGCCGATCACGCGATCCAGGTATGTGTGGGTGCTTCACCAGCAGGGCTTCGATCCGGACAACTTGAGCGGGGGCGACGAGCACGAATTCACCACGGTCACGGAAATCACCGAGACTCCTTCGGGAGAATGGGTTCCAGCTCCAACTGCCAAATAAGCACAAGCGCGCCCGAAGCTTTGAGCGCACCCGGGCCATCAGCGACCAGCCTGCGAGCACCGTCGCTGAAGCAGCCTCACAGTTTGGCCAGGAGGACGACTTTACAGTCGTGACCCAGTGCATGCACCCAGCCTTCAATCTCCTCACTGACTGTCTAAATCTGTTTCTGGGTGTATTGTGGCCGATTCGGAAGTTTCGAGTGAGCCGGATCCCAGAAACGCCCGCCCGAACTGGCTGAAGTTGAATTTTGGTCACTCCCGGAGACTCCAGCAGATTGCAGATGGCAGCCAGCGCACAGTGCGGCAAGGGCGGGAGCGATCTCAGGAGCCCGGGCCGCTAATAACTGCGTGCAGCCTCTAGTTCAGGACGAAATGCGAAAGGTCTAGAATTCATTCGGAATTATGCCCACGCGCTTCAAACGCGACGCTATCGCCCTCTTTGGACTTGCCGCCGTGCTCGCATTCACCAAGTACAATCTAGCGCGTCTCCCGGTGCGCCCTTTCGGCCTAGACCCCTGTGATGCGGTGAACGTGTTCGCGTTCATCACGATAATGATGGTGGCAGTAGTCTCGCTGTTTCGCGCATTTGGCCCGTACTCGCAAGCCCCCTCGTCAGCAGCAACACATTTACGTCATCCGGTCGCAGCAGGCGTTTGTCCTCGCGGTCTTCACCACACTCGCAGCGAATGTGGTCGATCTGGCAAGGCACCCATCGATGTGGGTCGGCTCGGTGTGGCGTACTCAAATGCTTGCATGGCTTAGCGTTTACGCAGCGGTTGGGATCACCATGCAGTTGCTAGTCCAAGCCGCGCAACACAGGGCATCTCAGACGAGACGAACGGGTTGGCTGCGAGTCGCATTAGTCGCCGCAGGAGGCACCTTGGTGCTGGATGTTTGTCCCGAGTGGGATATCGATTACAGCTCTGAAACAGCCCACATCCTCACTGTTGCGCTCGGAGCGCTCGTGCTCTTGATTCCTATGCGAGTTTTATTGCCCATGCTCGTTCCGTATGAAACAAAAGATGGGCAGAGTGATCGAGTATTCTTCAGCACGCCTCACGCGTGGAGCGCGTTGATTGCCGGAATGGTCATGTCAACTTTCGCTTTTTGGAGCCAATCATACAAGCTCGGCCCTTACGTGCATCCCAAATTGATTAGTGGCCTTGCAGAGGGAGTCCTCATCGCTTACTCATTCCTTGCAGAGCCACTGGGATTGAGGCAGAGGGTGGGCTTAAACAAGAAGCTCTGAAATCGCTGCTTCCGCTGCTTCAGCTTGACAGTCGATATTCCTAGCTAAAGCCTGTCGCAAAACCCAGGGCTCAACCCCTGGATTGACGCGGGCGGGCGATCTTGCCGGGTGGCGATTCTCGCAGTTTTGCCCTGTGGCTCACGGCGTGACTCCGTAGCCACGCTCCGCTTCGTTCGTCGCAAATTCGCAAAGTGTTTTCATGTTTTCAAAGATTTCGCTTGAGAAATGATCATCTTAATCGATATACGCGATTAAGATGATTACCTCCACTCAGCGCCAATCCCTCCTCTTCTTCACCCCCTTGGCTCAACAAAGCGCTCTCCTTAAAGACGACTTACTCGACCCTGTCGATCTCTTGCTCGACGATCACCAACTCGTCGACCTGGTGCGCACCTGCCTCAGTGGCCGCAACCCCAACTCCTCTCGCACCGGCCGCCCCGGCATCGCTCCCGATCGCCTCCTGCGCTGCTGCGTCCTCAAGCACATGAAGGGCTGGAGTTTTCGAGATCTGGAACGCGAGCTGCGCAGCAATCTCCTCTATCGCCGCTTCACTCACTACGACGCCGATCCCACCCCCGATCATTCCGTCTTCAGCCGCACCTTTGCCCTGCTCGGTCCCGACGTCACCCAGCAGGTGTTGCGGCGGGTCGTCGGCATCGCCTGCGAACAGGGCGTCGCGCAGGGAAAGCGGATTCGAGTCGACACTACTGTGATCGAAAGCAACGTGCACTACCCAACCGACAGCTCCTTGCTGGCAGACTCCATTCGCGTGCTCACCCGCAGCTTGAGCAAGATCGCCAAGGAGTGCCAACAGGGAGCCCTGGAAGTCATCGAGCATTCGCGCGCTGTGAAGTATCGCTTGCTGGAGAACAGCCGTGCCGCCAAGTCGAAGACCGAGGCCGGGCGCGCGCGTATGCGCGCCAGCTACCAGAAACTGCTGGGCGTGACCCGGAGCGTGGTGCGGCAGTCGCAGCAGGCCCTGGAGCGGTTGAAGAAGGGACGCCTCCCGGTGGTGGGCAGCAAGTTGGCGGTGTTCACGCAGATGGCGCAGTTGGAGCACTTCCTGCCGCTGGCGCAGAAGGTCATCGGTCAGACCAAGGAGCGGGTAGTGCTGGGCAAAGAGGCCGCAGAGAAAGTGCTGAGTTTGTTCGAGCCTCACACCCAGGTCATCCGCAAAGGCAAGGCTCACAAGCCCAACGAGTTTGGCCGACTGGTGCGATTGGACGAAGTGGAGAACGGAATCGTGAGCGGGTATGAGGTGGTACCGGGCAACCAGGCGGATACTGAATCCTGGCTGCCGGCGCTCGAACATCATCGGGACTGCTTCGCGAAACCTCCGGGGATGGCCGCCGCCGATCGCGGCTTCTTCTCGGCCCAGAACGAACGTGAGGCTGAGGCCATGGGGGTGAAGCACGTGGTTCTGCCGGGACGCGGACAACTGGGGGAGAAGCGGGCGAAACGCCAGAAAGAGCGCTGGTTTCGTCGCGGCCTGCACTTCCGCGCTGGATGCGAAGCGACGGTCGCCCATTTGAAGCACGGCTTCTCCATGCTGCGCGCCATGTACAAGGGCGAGCGTGGTTTCAAGCGCTACGTAGGCTGGAGCATCATCAGCAAGAACCTTTTCTCGATTGCGCGTTACCACGAATACCAGAAGCGGAAACAGGACGCGAAGGAGCATGCAATATGTCCCAGTTAACAGGATCTTCAGCGCAACGGCGCCGCTTGCTGAGCCGCATCGAGCGCTTGGCCGAGGTCGCCATCTTCGGTACGTTGTCGGAAACCTATCGCACCTGCGGTCGCGCCGGCTGCCATTGTCAGAGCGGAGGGCCCAAGCACGGGCCACACCTGCAGATCAGCTACCGCAGCGAGAAAGGCAAGACCACCGGCTACTATGTGCCCAAGGAGGCCGAAACGGCCACGCGAGAGGGAGTAGCTGCCTGGCAGGAACTGCAGTCCTGCTTGCGTGAATTGGCGGAGATGAATAAGGAGCGCAACTTGCAACGAGCGCGCGAGGGCGACACCCCATGAAGCGCTGCGGCCCGTTGCTCTTCGTCGGGTTCGTCCTCGCGGTCCTCCTCACTCTGGGCCTTCCGGATCGACCGACGCGTGTGTTCTTCGACTCGCCCATCGGGCGAGCGCCTTGCCTGGACTTATATCGCGTCTTTGATCCTGCAGCCACGGTTGCTGCAGTCAAGCCGGCTGAGTTCTCGTTGCACCTGGAAGTGAGACGGAGTCGAGCCGGCCCCGACGAATGTCTTCCTCTGCTTTCCAGCTTCTCCCTCGACCGTGCGCCGCTGCGCGCAAACGATACCGGTCCGCCTCGGATCGATCCCCGCGGGCCCCCGGTGCTGAGTTCGAACGGGCCCGCGGTTGAAGTTGCAAGGCCCGCCGAGCTGACGGCGGCGGCCCCCCAAAGAGCGATAAACTACCCTCCGAACCCCGCGAAAACCGGGGCTCCCGCAAGAACCGGGGTTCTGCAACGTGTAATTTTTACGACAGGCTTTAGCTAGGGCCAGACTTGCCTTGACACCCGGCAGACTTCTGAGCGGAGAATCAAATGAAGCGAATCTTGGCGGTTGCTGTACTTGCGGTAGTCTCATCGCTTGGCTTGGGCCAGGTAACCAACAAGCAGGCGAAAACAACGGACAGTCCCGAACGTACTGTGATGCAGTTGGAAAGCGACTGGTATGAGGCCACGACCAAGAAGGACACGGCAACCATTGATAAAATCCTCGCAGATGATTGGGTTGTCCAAACTGCTAGTAGTGCCTCCACCAAGGCTGAGGCTATAGATGACCTGAAATCTGGGAACTTCAAGATGGAGTCTGGAACGTTGCTCGACTTGAAGGCGCGTGTTTTTGGAGATGTGGTTGTTGTAATTGGTAGCGACGAAAGCAAAAGATCGTACAACGGCAAAGACACAAGTGCGCCATCGATTTGGACTGATATCTTTGTGAAACGTCAGGGGCGATGGCAGGCGGTTTGCAGAGTGCGCGAGACATAAGCCAGTAGCCGGTCCTAGCCGATCCGATGGTCGCAGGGAGCTTCTAGGGTCAACGGGTTGCAGAACGATGACTCTGCCTGTGCCAAGTCACTCGAATTGGAGGTACCACTGCAGCGTCAACTGTTTTGAAAGGGAAAGCTATAAGGTGAGCCCAAGGCGGGTGGCACGCCGCCAGTGGAGGCAACGCCTTATACACGCGAAATACAGCCTCGCCTGTCGTCCGTTACCATCTCTGCTTTGGTCATCGGCTCTCGGTGTCCGCGACTCTTATGCAGCCGATATCCGCGCGGGCCGACGCCGCCCACACCCACGGCATTGGCAGGCGCTGGCAGGATTGGTCTGCATGTCGCCCGTTGTGTAGAGCAGCCGATTCGTAATCAACCCGTCCGGGAACTGTCGCTAGTCCACTGGGGCTCATTCCCTCTCAATGACTTGTTGCCGGTCTCTCCAGGCCCGCCAATTTATCGGCTGCTAGTTTTTCAGCAGTTGCTAAGGCGTCGGCAGCGCCGACCTTCACATCGGGCTCGACTCCCTTTCCCTCCCAGTCACCATGGGTGACAGGGTTGACGGGCCGACCGAAGGGGACGCCAATCGAGAAATGGTCGCCAACAGGGAGGCCTTCCACCGGGTGACCGCCGCCCCCCGTAGTTTCGCCGACGATGGTGGCGCGCTTTTGTGTCTGCAAGTCGAAAGTGAATTCTTCACCTCCGGAGAAGGTTTGATGCGAAGTGAGTACGTAGACGGGTTGGTCAACAAGCCTTGGCCCGGGAACCCACGGAACCGTCCAGTATTGGTGGGTCTCGTTTTCGTGACGATTGGTGAGATCGTTAATGTGCGTGGGCTGCCGGAACAGATACGACACCATGAAATCGACCATGTTGGGATCGCCACCATGGTTCTCCCGCAAGTCAAAGATAAGGGCATCGGTATGCGCCAGAAAGTTCATTGCCGCTACAACTGTGGGTCCGCAGATATCCGGAGGGGGAAACGCACCGAACTTGATGTACCCAATATTGTGATTGAGGATTTCGATTTTAGAGAAAGTACAGTTCTGATGCTCCATCATGCTTCGAAAACGTGCCTGCTCAGCAGGGCTTGGCTGGCTGTGCCCAGCAGAAGAACCGGACTGCTTGGGTAAGGTGAACGGATCGTATGAGACATGGAGACGTAGATCATGGCTGATAGCCCGCAGGTCGCTAGCCAGCGCATCAGCGAATTCGTTGCCATCCGACATCGAACTATAATCACCGTGCTTTTGATGATCGCGGATTGCCTGGACCATCTTCGCAGCCACGTCAGGATAGACGTAGTACTCGGTGAGCCTCTCACTGATCGCATCAATAGTCTTTTGTCGAGTGGCTTCATCGAGTTGAATGTCGTCCGGTTTTGCCCCGGGTGGAATTGCACGAATACTAAGCCGCTTTACACGCGGAGGAGACGTGCTGGCAAGTTGCAGGCTTCCGAACGCATCGATATGGTCTCCGCGCCCGTGAACGAGAAATGAAAGCTTGTCTGGCGCGCTGTGCACGATCGAGACGAGCGTAAAGCCACCAGTCTGGTTGCTGAAAGAGGTTAATCCGTCGGCGCTGTTCTCCGGATCGTACTCCTTCACATAGGCCGCAATGCGGTCGTGTTCCGCGGTATTAAATGCATTGAGAAATGCACGCAATGTGTGACCGGCCGGAGTATCAGGGGTATCGACCTCCGCGCGTGCCGCATACGGAATTAGAAGGAGGACGACAAAATACAGAGCAGTCCGGGTAATGGATCTAATTCTTTCTGACCCAGGAGATTGACGAAGCATCTCGGCCTCCTATCTTAGCCCACCGGATTAGCGTTTACCTGCCTCGTTCGCAATCTGACGAGAAATGTCTTCCACCTCTGCCACATTCTTGGGGTAGAGAGCTAGCCCGCCAGACGCATCCGCAAGTTCACCCAACGCGAGTCTAGCGGCGTCTTGGCGTTGAGGGTCACTATCACTGAGCAAACCGATACCATAGACCGGCACACGGCTGCTCTTGACCTTCTCCAGCAATTGTTGCTGAGTCACCTTGCTGGAGGTATCGTAGCCCTCGGTGATCAAGACGAGGACTTTTCTCTCATTGTGCGTCGTCAGTCGAAGGTGATCGATTCCTGTCTGGACGGCATCTCTCATAGCCTTGCCCCCCGCGCGTCAATCCGCGAGACCACTTCTTTTATTTCTTTGATATTGCTGGTGAAATCTTCGTCGTTGGGTAGGGCGTTGAACACCTCGTCGTCAAAGTTAAGAATGCAGAATTCGTCGTGGGACGTGGTGGCTTTCACCAAGGTGAGTGCGGCAGCGATTACTTCGGCTCGCTTTTCGTACATGCTGCCGCTAGTGTCAAGGAGAATGCAGATGGCTAATGGCCGGTCCTCACTTTGAGACTGGACAGGCGACATCGAAGACTTCGGATTCTGATTTGGAACCACATCCGAGAGAAGACCCGTCCGGCTTTTGTGTTCCTGCAAGAGTGGCTGGAGCAGCTCTTCGGCGCGGCGGTTCGAAATTAGAGCATGCTTCAAGGTCATCGAATCTCGTCTTGCTGGGGCAAGACTCACCGCGGCGGACAGGTAGACAACAGGCACACTGGATACAAAAAGCGCCGCCCAGGCGGAACGGCCGAACGGCTTCGGGACCTGAAACGCCCTCTTAAGAATCCGATTCACTCTTCGCATTACATTTGAATCCGTGGCCATTGAGATGACCGGCCAACTCAGAACACCGCCACTAGCGGCTGCCGTGCAAGCGATATCTACCAGCGTTGCAGCGACTCTTCCTTATCCTTCGTTTCGGAGACAGCAACGTCGTCACATGCTTCCTCTGCCAGCCGTGCGAGTTCGCGATCAATCCACCAAGCGAGAGGATGAAACCAAAACATGCAAATGGTGAGGCGTGATGCGAGATGGGTAAGCCAGTCATATCGCTGGATGTGGGCTCTCTCGTGAGCGAGAACGGCTCCAAGTTTCGTGGCGTCGGCCGTAATTCCTCCATTCGGGGATTTGCCCTCTTGTGACAGACTGGACTATCTTATGCTTGACGTAACGCGTAACGACTTGCTATTTTTTAGACGTGATCGTCAGCTACCGAGACAAGCGGACAAGAGACTTCGCATCCGGTAAACGGGTTAAGGCATTCTCTGGATTTGAGCGCGCTGCCCGGCTGAAGCTGGATCGCCTTGAAGCAGCGGTCGAACTGAGGGACTTGGCCGCCCTGCCCGGCAATCGACTTGAAGCCTTGAAAGGCGACCGAAAGGGACAATACAGTATTCGGATCAATGACCAATGGCGGATCTGTTTCGAGTGGCCGACAGGGTCGCCTGGACCGGCAAATGTGGAGATCGTTGACTACCACTAGGAGAATATTGTGGCAATTCCTGCAATTCACCCTGGCGAGCATCTGGCAGAAGAACTCAAAGAGCTAGGCATGAGTGCTGCCGAGCTTGCGCGACAGCTAGGTGTTCCAACCAATCGTGTGACCGAAATCCTGAACGGAAGGCGTGCGATAACGGGCGATACGGCTCTGCGACTTGCACATTTCTTCGGGACCACGGCCGAGTTTTGGCTGAACCTGCAAAGCATCTATGACCTGCGCATTGCGCAGAAGAAGGCCGGAAAATCCATAAGCCGTCTGCCGACGCTGAAGCATTTCGAGGAAGCACATGCATAGCTGTCCTTCCTCCTTGTCATCTTGTATGGGGTGTGGCTGGCGAATTGTTGTTTCGATCATAATTCCTTGGGATTCCCCGTCCTGCTACGATTCTGTGATGCGCGATCTGGTCGTTCTTTTCGTCCACTTCATCGCTACCCTGGCTCGCTTGCTCGGACCTGGCGGCGCTCGTTCCATCGTTGCGGAGTCGCTTCTCCTCAAGCACCAACTCCTGATCCTGAATCGCTCCAGGCACCGATCGCCGAATCT
>Ga0307479_10005829_pt1 | contig 11275 bp, 5 predicted proteins | sample atmos_gasesECM4C_FD_203743 | JGI IMG/M metagenome (GOLD analysis project Ga0307479, IMG submission 203743) | Hardwood forest soil microbial communities from Morgan-Monroe State Forest, Indiana, United States - atmos_gasesECM4C_515 | ecosystem: Environmental > Terrestrial > Soil > Temperate... | reverse complement strand
CCGTCCTGTCGGTGAGGCAACCCCGGTCGTCCACTAGGGAATCTGACACCAACATGTGTGGCCCTGGCGTCTGCGGGGTAAACGCACGGCCGGCCCATACCGGGTTCGGCGGGAGAAGAACATCTTGGGTTTGGGGGCGCGGCCTTGATCGTCTCAATGGCCGCTCATACAAGAGTTTCTTTGCCGTTTGGGGTTATGCGCGTCCAGCTCTCGATCGCGGCAGCGGCGTTATTGCTCGCCTTCGCGTCTTCGGTGCTTGCTGCCGCGCCGCGTGATCCTACTTCGGCCGCATCCCCGTCTTCATTTTCCTCCCTCTTTGATTCAGATCACTCAACAAAAGTTACGCCGGAATCAGCCGCCGCCCATCCTTCCGGCGCCTCCTTCCAGAATCCCCCTTCAGAGCAGCCCGGAACCATCATCGACCGTATCATTTTCATTGGCAATCGCCGCATTCGCAGCGACACACTCAAGGCTCGCATTTTCAGCCGCGACGGCGATCCTTACAACGAAGAGACTCTGCGCCGCGATTTCCAGGCTCTTTGGAACACGCAGTTCTTTGAGGACGTCCAGTTGCGCGTCGAGGATTCTCCCGACGGGCCCCATCACAAAAACGTCATTTTCGAGGTCAAGGAGCGCCCGGTCATCCGCCGCATTCGCTACGACGGCATTCACTCCGTTTCCGAATCCGACATTCTCGATCGCTTCAAGGAGCGCAAGGTTGGCCTCACCGTGGAGAGTCAGTTTGATCCCACGCGCATCAAGAAAGCCGAAGTCGTTCTGAAGGAATTGCTCGGCGAGCACGGCCGTCAGTTTGCGAAAGTCACGCCGCAATACGAACGCATCGCCGCCAGCAACGCCGTCATCCTGGTTTTTAAGATTGAAGAAGGTCCCAAGGTAAAAGTCGGCCGCATCACTTTCACTGGCAATCACGCATTCAGCAATCGCAAGCTGGTTCGCGCCATGCGTCACGATCGCCCTTACGCTATCCCGTTGTACATCACCGAAATCAGCGTCCTGCACAAGACCTACGATCGCGAAAAGCTCAACGAAGATCTCGAGGTCGGCGTCCGCGGCCTCTATCAGGACAACGGTTATTTCAAGGTCGTCGTGAACGAACCCACTCTCGAGAGTGTCGATACTGCGGGCTACCGTCTCGGAGTTCCTCTCACCGGCCGGACGCATGGAAAAGCTGTCAACATCAATATCAAGATCGACGAGGGGGAACGCTACAAGATGGGCACGCTGAAAATCGTCAGCGCCGATCCCGACAAAGCCCTCTCTTTGAAAGTCGACGCGCTCAAGAGCATCTTCCCGCTGAGAGACGGGGACGTTTTCTCCGCCGCCAAGATCCGGAAAGCCATGCAGGACTACACCAAAGCGTATGGCCAATACGGCTTCATCGATTTCACGGCGGAGCCCCAGTTCGACATCGACGATGCCGCCAAGCGCATCGACACCACGTTGCGCTTCACGGAAGAGAAGCAATACTACGTCCGCCGCATCGACTTCGTCGGCAACACCACCACCCGCGACAAGGTCATCCGCCGCGAACTGCTCCTCGATGAAGGCCAGCTCTTCAACAAGCGCGCCTGGGAAATCAGCATTTTGCGCCTGAACCAGCTCGATTACTTCGACCGCATCGAGGAAGACAAGGCCGTCGAAATCAAGCGTAATCAAAAAGAAGGCACCGTTGATCTGACTTTGAAACTGAAAGAAAAAGGCAAGCAGTCCATCGGGTTGCAAGGTGGCGTCAGCGGTCTGGCCGGCACATTCATCGGCCTCACCTATCAGACCAACAATTTCCTCGGCCTCGGCGAACGCTTAACCTTCTCCGCGCAGGTTGGCGACATCCAGCGCAGCTTCATGTTCGGCTTTACCGAGCCCTATCTTTTCGATCGCCCCATCACCACCGGCTTTACGATCTTCTCCAGCCGCTATAGTTTCAACCAAGCCCGCCAGGAAGCCCTGCTCCTCGGCCAGTCCGTCAGCATCAACCCGCAGTTCATTCAGAATTACAATCAGAACAGCGACGGCTTCACCGTGGTTGCCAGCTATCCGCTCAAGAAGCTCTCCTTCGCCAGGGTTGGTCTTACCTACGGACTCACGCGCACAACCATCACTCCCTTCAATGATGCTTCCCGCTTCCTCTTCGAAGACATTCAGTTCCGCAGCGTTGCCGGTCCCAGCGCGCTCTCGGGAATCATCTCCAGTACGATTACCCCAACGATCACTTACAATACGGTGGACAATCCTGTTAATCCTCACTCCGGCAAGAGCTATTTCTACTCGTTGGGCTTCACCGGCGGCCCGTTGGGTGGCAACGTCAACACCATTACCAACGTCTTCGACTGGAAGTATTTCCATCCCATTCAGAAGCGTCGTAACGTCATAGGTTTCCACGCCACGGCCGCCTATACCACCGGTTATTCCGGCAAGGAAGTGCCGCCCTTCAGCCGTTTCTACATGGGCGGGGAAAACGACGTACGCGGCTACGACATTCGCTCGATTTCCCCGGTTACGTTTATTCCGCAAGCCTCGGCCGTGGCAATTTCCTTTCGCGATCCTACTTTTGGCGGCGCAACTCGAACCTTCACGGTTCCGGTGCTGACTTACACTGCGACTTTGCCGGGCGGCGACATTCAGACCGCGGGAAACGTCGAATACCGCATCCCCATCGTGGGCCCGGTTACCGCCGCTCTCTTCTTCGACGGCGGCACCGACGGCATTGCTCGCCCGAGTGCGCTCAAGCTCGACCCCACTGGCTTCGCCAATCTCACCCAGCAGTTTCCGGGCGCGAACGTAAAGCAGCAACTCTCCATCGCGCCAAACACGAATTTTCGCCTGCGCGGCTCTACGGGCATCGAGTTTGTGGTGCAGTTGCCTATCGTCCAAGCGCCCTTCCGCGTCTATTACGCTTACAACGTGCACCGGTTGTATCAACAAATCGTTGCCCCTACGCCGTACATCGATCCCAACGAGGTTAAGTTCTTGAAAAACGCGTTCAACGGCATCGATCCGACGATTTTTCCGCTGCAGATCCAGCCGCAGTTGAACAACATTATTAATAACCCAGGGCGGCTCGATTATTTCGAGCCCAAGACGACCTTCCGTTTCACGGTTAGCCGGACTTTCTAATGCAACGTGAATTTCGCCTTGGGCCTGGCTGCAAGAGCTTGAACGCAAGACCGAAGATTAGCGCGAACGCAAGGCGCGCCTTTACGTGGGGGAGGCAAGAGGAATGAAGTCGAGAAGCACTTGGAACTGCGTTGCGCTCGCGCTCGCAATGGCGGGTCTCTGGCTGGCCGGGTGTGGCAGCAGTAATAACGCGACGAACGCCGTGACTGTTTCCGTTACATCGTCCTTGGGTACGAACATTATCATCGTCGGGCAGTCCACCACCCTCACCGCGACAGTCACCGGGGGAACCACCTCCAACACCGCTGTTAATTGGCAACCCTGTCAGTTCACTACCACCACCGTTTCCGGAACCACCCCTACAGTTTCGACCCCGGCGACTTGCCCCACGGATGGTACGCTCGGCACGCTCTCGAATGAACAAACCACCGGTACCGCAACGTACACGGCGCCTGGCAAGATTCCCGACCAGACCAAGTTTCCCGGTCTGCAAATCATCATCACTGCTCAATCGCAACAAGACACCAAGAAGACTGGGAGCGTGAAGCTCGCACTGGACTCCGGCATCGGTGTATCTCTGACGCCAATCACCGCTACGGTGCCCACCAACGAACTGCAGACATTCAACGTTGCTCTTACCAACGACTTGCAAAGCCAGGGCGTGACTTGGCTAATTACGCAATCGACGGCCACCGCCACCATCACCGAACCCAATTTGGCCACTTGCAGTCCCACTTGCGGTACCATCACTTCCAACACTTCAACCACCGCGACTTACACCGCCCCAACAACAGTTCCAACCGCCTCCACTCCTTCTGGAGCTAGCACCACTCCAGCCGACGTCACCGTCGTAGCCGTCGCCAAAGGTGACAACACGCGCTTTGCCACTGGAACCATCACCATCATTCAGGGCGGACCCATCGCCTTCAGCGGCATTTCTCCCACCATCGCTCCTCAGGGTGGCGCCCTCTGGGACATTTATCTCAATGCTCCCAATATCTCCTCCGCCTCGAAAATCACAATTACCGACCAGAACGGCGGCTTCAAAAGCTTCACTTCCAACTCCGGGCAGGTCAAAGTGATCTTCCCGATCCCCACCTCCACGACCGCGAATCCTCCCTCCAGCGGCGCCCGCCTGCGATTGTTGGAGTCCGATCTCGCCGGTGCTACTTCCAGTTCCACCGCGCCTCTTACTTATACAGTTAGCGTCACCGATCCAGGTCAACCTGTCACGCAAACTCCCGGCGGGCAATTTACCTTCACGCTGTTGCCGGTCAGACCCACCGTGGTGGCATCTTCTCCTAACGGCGTCGTGCAAGGCGCTTCCACCAGCGAGTTTCCTCTTACCATCGATGGAGGGTACTTCGGCCCCGGTGGCACTTTCGCTTCTGCTTCTTTTCAGGGCAACACAATTCCGCAAGGCTCTTCGTCCAACTCCCGCCGTCTCGCCCTCACGTTCCCCAGCAGCCCTGTTGGCCCTCCTGGCCTCTACCCTCTCTCGGTATCCCGCACAACTGCCCCGCTGCCCACTCCAAACAACGCGGCGGCCGTGACCACCGTTGCCGTGTTTCCGGACTATTCCGCGTCCCTTGGGGTTCTCCCGCCCCCGACATCTTCAGTTGCAGCAGGCACCAATCCCAGCGCCATCGATATCGATCCCACTCTCGGCGTTGTGGTCGTCGCCGAGACGGGCTCGAACGCCGTCCAGTTTTACAGTATTGGTACAGGAGCGCTTACTCCCTTAGGAGGCCCGGTCACTGTCGGCCAGCTCCCTACCGGTGTTTCTGTCAATCCAACCAATCACTGCGTTGCGGTGGTCAACTACGGAAGCCAGAGCGTTTCCATCGTGCCGATTCCGGGTTCTTCTTGTTCCGTAACTACGCCAACCGTCGATCTTTCTGGTGCTCTGCAAGGGCAGGTTTCACCGGCGCCCCTGCCTTACGCCATCGGAGTCGATCCAGACACGAATCTTGCTCTCGTGGCGTACTCCTCAACTTCCACTTCCTCTTTCGCCAACCTGGGCTTCGTTGTGAACCTGAATCAAGGGACGGGTGCTCCGTTCGGATGCTTGGGCAACTCCGGGACTCCACCGTGTATTTTTTCTCAGGTGACCCTCAACACCGGCCAATACCCGCAGATTGCCATGGCACCGCACGGCCACATGGCCTACGTGACGCCCGGCGGCTCGGGCGTAGTCAGTGGCGTCAACGTTATGCAGCCCTCCACCTCCATCGGCCTTAGCACACTCTCGCTTACTGCCGGCACTGTGACTGCTACCACCGCTAACGCAACTCCCCTCACTGGCTTGGTTCCCGGAATTCCCACTAGCGTTCTGATCTCCGGCGTTCCTCCGCTTTCCAATCCTGGCGGGAACCCGACCAGCGTCAACTTAAACGGAGTGTTCTCCATCATCGTCACCGGCAGCACATCCTTTCAGTATTCCTTGGGGCCAAGTGTCACCGGTAGCGCCACCGCCAACGGAGGAACCGTCTTCTTCGGCAGCCCCAATTTGACTTTCGGCGGTATTTCCAACACCACGCAAGGTATCGCCATCAATCCGATCACACACACTGCCGCGCTCGCTGACGCTAACGCCGCCGGCGGCCAGCAGATCAACCTCCTCAATCAGCTCGATCAGTCCGTTACTTCCATAAGTTTTCAGACGAATTGCACCGCTTTCACAATTCCCTGTAACAGTTCGGGGGAACTCCCAGGGACCGCGTTAGTCGCTTGGCAGCCCTACACAAATTCCATCGTTTCCTATAATCCCGGCGTTCCGGGCACACCCGTGAATCAAGTCTCCATATCCGATCCCGTCACCAGAGCGCGCTACGCTCTGATAAATATGCCTCAAGGGACGACGGGTTCGGCCAGCATCCCCGTTCCGAATAACACTACTGTAACTCTCATCTTGAGGGGAGGTGTCGCCGTCGATCCCGCCACGAACCAGGCATTCATCGTGCAATCCGGCAGCGGCGTCATCCAGGTTATCAATTTGAGTTCAACCTCCACGAACGCCCCGAAGTCCACCGAAATCACCCAGGTGGTCGTGCCAAGCCCGAATCCCGGTCCGGGCGTAATCGGCGGCATCCCCAACGCTCTTGTTCCACAAGGAACGCTTACTTCCACAAGCGATTTGGCCGGTGTCCGGATTCTCGGCTCTGGCTTCGTTTCAGGCACGCAGGTACGCCTGGATGGCACGCCCATTCCACCCGCGAATGTGCTTGTCGATCCCAGCGGCAGGCTGATCACTGCCACGATTCCTGCCTCCCCGTTCCTTTCAGCGCCGCATCACTTCGCGCTCGACGTCATTAGCGGCGGTGTGCAATCCAACGCCACGGATTTCATTGTCGTCAAGGCCGTGGACATGACTGTGGCTTGTGCCACTCCAACGCCCAGCTCCGTCGCTATTGCCGACCAGCTCGCGAATGGTCCGTTCTCGCCCATCGCATTGGTCACCAACAGCGGCTGCAATAACCTCTCGACCATCGACATCAATCCCAGCAGCGCAACTTTCGGCACCGTGCTTAGCAGCGTTTCAATCGGCGGGACGCCCCAGGGCGTGGCCGTGAGCTCGCATCTCGGGATGGCCGTTGTTGCGAACAACGCTGCTGGCACGGTATCCGTCGTGAACCTCCTGACGAACCCGCCTTCCAAACCCGTTACGGATGTCCAGGTCGGATCAAGTCCCACAGGTATCGCCATCAATGAAGCCACCGGCGTCGCGCTCGTCGCCAACTTCGGTTCCAATACCATTTCCGAGATCAACCTCGGTCTCCTGTTCGGATCTTCTCCGGCGACCTCGCTGGCCGCCACGACTATTGGCGGCGTGCAGTTTCCCATCGCCGTAGCCATCGATCCCGATCGCGGAACGAACAATCAAGGTCTTGCAGTGGTTACCGGACTCCAAACTGTCTCTGGTTCTGGGGTCGTCGGGGCTCTTTACCCTGTGGACATCGGGTTGGCTAGTCCCGCGTTAAGCACCACCGTTTCAATCGGAAGCGTCAATTCCAGTCCCACCGGCATTGTTTTTAATCCGGCCGTATCAACCGGCACGGCGAATCCCGGGCTCTTCTACGTCAATTCGAGCGGCGCCAATCAGATCTCGGCTTTCAACCCGGACTCCGGGATAGCCAGTCCGACCAGCGTCGGTATTAATCCCACGGCGTTGGCCATCAACCCGCAATCTGGCGCGATTCTGACTTCCAACTTCGCGGGGAAATCGGCATCCGTCGTGGATACCGTTTCCAGCTTGAAGACGGTTCAAACACTTGGTCTGCCTGGTTCTGCGCAGTTTGGAGTCGCCATCGACCAGTTCACGAATCTCGCCGTCATTGTGGATCAGGCCAATAACCGCGTGCTGCTGTTCCCGATGCCGAATTGAGATGGGTCCGGGGACGAAAATTTTGCGCGCCGCAGGGAGAAAAAAATTGGAGTTGGGAAGAGTTCAGCAGCGGCCCGGGGCTTTCTATTGCGGGGAATTGGGGCGTCAGCTATACTGCAAAGTTTGTGTGAGGCCCTTGGAGCCTGCAGAAGACGCGGAGATAGTTTTAAAGCAAATAACGCCCGGCTTGAAGTTGACGCAACTGGGCTTGGGAATTTGACGCAATTCAAAAACGGATTTTCGCGCGATTCGAAATATAGGTCTCACGCAATTCGAAAGAAGGAGAAAAAAGTGAATTCCAGAATGTTGGCCCTCACCCGCTCGGGGTCGCTAAGAAAGGTAGTGCAGTTCGCAATGATCGCCGCTGCCTGCGCCTTCGGAGCAAGCGCGCTGCGCGCGCAAAGCGCCGCGCCCGGTTCCGCGGCAGTGGGAAAAATCGGCGTTATCAATGTGCGCCAAGCCATTGCCAGCACCGCTGAAGGCAAGCAGGCCGGCGCGGAACTGCAATCGCAGTTTGCCCCCCGCCAGAACGAGCTGGAAGGACTGAACAAGCAGATTAATGATTTGCGGCAGCGCATCGATTCCGGCACCGGCAAACTCAGCCCGGAAGAGCTGGCGCGTTTGCAGCGTGAAGGCGAAGTCAAGGCGCGGCAAATACAGCGCAAGCAGGACGAATACCAGGAAGACGTAAACGCCGCGCAAGCCGACGTGTTCGACCGCATCGGGCGCAAAATGATCGATGTGCTGGACCGGTACGCGCGCGAGAATGGCTATGTGGCCGTCCTCGATTCTTCCGCGCAGAACACGCCGATTCTTTTTGCCTCCACCAATATTGACGTCACGCAGGACATCGTACGCCTCTACGACCAAGCATATCCGGTGAAGGCTGGCGCGCCGGCTGCGACGACTCCGGCCAGGCCCGCCGCGCAAAAACCTGCGGCGCAGCCACCTGCCGCGAAACCGCCCCAACAGTAGCGCGGGAGCGTTTTCACTGCGACACTTTTCTGCCGCCCCGGAGTTGCACTCCGGGGCGTTTTGTTTTTCTTGCGGTGCGCAACCGATCGCCAGGCTATCGCGTACGAGTCCGATTTGCTGTTGCGCTTCGCGCAGATCGGTTTCGATGTGCAAGACGTCGTAGCTGTTGGCGGAAACCCGCACGCGTCCTTTCATAGGTACGGGAAACAGTCTGCGGCTGTTTTCCAGGTCAAAGGTAAGGCTGTAAAGACATTCGTCACTTAAGGATAGCGATGCGGCGTAAAGCAACGTCCGGAAGGTCGGAAGGTTGATTTGAAGGGGATACGACGCCTGTGGCGCTGAGGGTTTTGCGCAGACCTTTCCACGTATTTTCAGTTGTCCATTGCGGCGCAAATGGAGTAGAGTCGCAGCAACTCTGTGGAGGATCTCCCATGAACCCACTTCATTTGCGCTGGCGCGCGTTGATTCTTGCCGTGGTGGCGTGTCTGACGTGGCCACTCTTCGTGGTTGCCGCGGACGAGGCAACGCTGACCAAGGAGCAGATTAAGCAGTTTCTGATGACCGCCAAGGTAGTGAACAGCCGGCAGGCCTCGAAAGGGATCACGGGCACGTCGCGGCTTACGCTCTCCGACGGCACAGTTACGCACGACGCCTCTTTCCAAGCTATTGATGAACACAAACCGGTGAAGCAGCTTGCCATGGGCACGGAACTGAACTTCGTGGACTCCTACAAATACAACATCGCTGCTTATGCACTGGCTGAGTTGATTGGCATGGACGACATGCTGCCGGTGTATGTGGAACGCAAATGGAAAGGCCAAACGGGCTCGCTCAGTTGGTGGTTGCCGGTGAAGATGGATGAGGTGGAGCGCCACAAGCAGAAATTAACGGCGCCGGATGCGGACGCGTGGAACAATCAAATGTACAAGATTCGGGTGTTCGATCAATTGGTCTCTGATTCCGATCCCAACCTGACCAACGTCCTAATCGGTGAGAATTGGCAGATTTGGAGGATTGACTTCACCCGCGCATTTCGCACCAACAAGGATGTGAAAGAGCCTAAGGACCTGGTGCGCTGCGACCGGCAATTGCTGGAGAAACTGAAGGCGCTGGACGCGAACGCGCTGGCAGAGAAAACCAAGAACTACCTCACCAAGGATGAAGTGAAAGGGGTGATGGCGCGGCGGGACAAGATTGTGGCGCAGTTCCAGAAGATGATCGCTGAAAAAGGCGAGAACGAAGTGCTGTACTGAATTATCCAAAGCGCGGAAGTAAACTGCGCAGCTCAACTGGGTGAGTGGCCTTCGCGGAAATCAGGTTCTGGCCGGGCAACCCGTTGCGAGGGATGCAGCGAGAGATGTTGGATTGAAAGCCCAAGTTTAAAAGGCTTGCTCTTTTGGGTCCCCTGGGTCTAGTGTTCGTGCAACACATCACGTCTTGCCGGTGATCCCGGTAATTAATAAGGAGAAAAACATGGTGAAGAAGCAAGTCACTCTTCTGTTCGCGTTGGTACTTACCTTCCCGCTGGCGGCGGTAGTGTTCGCGCATCAAGCTGCTCCCGCCAAGACGGCCAAGACGAAGGAGGCGCGCTGGGAAGGCAGAGTTATAAGGACCAGTAAGGCGGACTCCAGTCTGACCGTTCGTAAGTCGGGAGGGAGTGTAGAGAAGACCTGTGTGTACGACAGCTCGACGAAGTGGGTCAGTCAGTATCACGCCGACAAGAAGGTCAACGACATTGACGCCAGTCAGGTTAAAGAAGAGGACTACGTGATTTGCAAGGGCACCGAGGAGAAGGCCGGCACAATCCATGCAACGCTGATCTCCAAGCGGCTCTCGCACTCGCAGTAGGACGCGTTCGGTGTTGTAACGCAGTTGAAACGCTCTGATCAGTTGCAAGCGTCGAGGTTCCAGCAGTAACCAACTCGCGGAGCCTTCCTATGGAGGCTCCGCGATTGTGTGTTTTATGTGTATTTCAGTTCGTTGACTTGTACAACGCCGGCAGCCTAAGATGCACCACAAATAAGGACGCCCCGCGCTCGATGCATTCGCTAAAATTCTGCTGCTTGGCTAGCTATAGGAGGCAGGAAAATGGTCCGTCCTGCGGTCTGGATTTCTCAGCGCGCTTGTATTTCCGTGCTCCTGGTCCTGGTGCCGACGGTGCTAGCGTGGGCGAGACCAGCAAAGGCTCCCGCGGAACCGCGGGAATCAGTAGTCGCCATCGCCGATGTACACAATGCGTTTGACAACTTCGTTGCCATTCTGCTGCGGACCGGTCTTATAGACAAACAAAACCACTGGGCAGGAGGTAAGACAACGTTCGTCCAAGTCGGGGACCTGCTGGATCGCGGCCCCAAGCCGCGGGAGGTGATGGACCTGATGATGGCGCTGGAGAAAGAAGCGCCACAGGCAGGCGGCCGGGTGGTAAGCCTGCTGGGCAACCACGAGGTGATGAATATCATGGGCGACTTGCGCTACGTCGCTCCCGCGAACTATGCCAGTTTTGCGGATGGCAAATCCGAAGAGCGGCAGAAAGCAGCGTACGACGAGTACGTGAAATGGAGGGGCAGTCACGCATCGTTGATAGCCGAGCTTCCCCAGCCCATGGAGCTGACGGAGGCGGAGTGGATGGCACGCCATCCCCTAGGTTTCATCGAGCAGCGGGAGGCGTTTGGTCCGAAGGGACAATACGGTGAGTGGCTGCGAGGACATGACGCGGTGGCCGAAATTGACGGAGTCATTTTCTTGCACGGGGGAATTCATCCCGATCTGGCCAACACGAAA
>Ga0307479_10005828_pt1 | contig 11275 bp, 8 predicted proteins | sample atmos_gasesECM4C_FD_203743 | JGI IMG/M metagenome (GOLD analysis project Ga0307479, IMG submission 203743) | Hardwood forest soil microbial communities from Morgan-Monroe State Forest, Indiana, United States - atmos_gasesECM4C_515 | ecosystem: Environmental > Terrestrial > Soil > Temperate... | reverse complement strand
ACTTCCGAAGGGTGCTTAACGCGCTTGGTCCAGCTCAGGTTGCTGACGTGGACCAGGCCGTCGATGCCGTCTTCGATCTCGATGAAGGCGCCGAAGTCGGTAAGGTTGCGTACCCGGCCTTCCACCTGCGTGCCCACCGGGAACTTCTCGTGCAGGCTGTCCCAGGGGTTAGTGGCGAGCTGGCGCATGCCGAGGGAAATGCGGCGCTCGGTGGGATTCACGTTTAGCACGATGCATTCCACCTGGTCGCCCACGTTGACCAGCTTGGATGGATGCTTCATGCGCTTCGACCAGGTCATTTCGCTGACGTGGACCAAGCCTTCGATGCCCTGCTCCAGTTCGACGAACGCACCGTAGTCAGTCACGCTGATGACGCGGCCGGCGACATGCGCGCCCACGGGATAGCGGTGCTCGGCGTCGAGCCACGGGTCCGGCGTGAGTTGCTTGAAGCCGAGCGAGACGCGCTGCTTGTCCTTGTCGTACTTGAGGACTTTGACCTGGATCTGATCGCCAACATTGACCAGATCGCGAGGGTGGGTGAGGCGTCCCCAGGACATGTCAGTGATGTGCAGCAGGCCGTCGATGCCGCCCATATCGACGAAGGCACCGTATTCGGTGAGGTTCTTCACTACGCCGGTGAGGATGGCACCTTCTTCCAGGTGCTCGAGCGTTTTGGACTTCTTTTCGTTCTGCTCTTCTTCCAGCAGTTGCTTGCGCGAGACCACGATGTTGCCGCGCTTCTTGTTCAGCTTGATGATGGCAACGTCGATGGTGGTGCCCTTCATGCCGTCCAGGTTGCGGACGGGACGGAGATCGACCTGGGAACCGGGCAGGAAGGCACGCGCGCCGGCGATGTCGACGGTCAGGCCGCCCTTGATGCGGTCGATGACCAGGGCCTTGATCGGCTTCTTCTCGTTGTAGGCGGCTTCAATGTCGTCCCAGGCCCGCAGCCGTTGAGCCTTCTGGTGCGAGAGGTTGATGTAGCCCTCTTCGGCCTCGCCCTTGTCGCGCATTACGTCAATTTCGTCGCCGGGCTGGAAGCGGGGCTTGCCTTCATGGTCCAGAACTTCCGCGAGCGGCAACATACCCTCAGATTTGGCGCCGATATCGACGACGACATGCGTGCCGGTGAGCTTGAGCACGGTGCCTTTGATGACGCGATCTTCGCCGACGGACTCCTCGGCTTCGGTGGTGAAGGTCTCAAGGGCTGCCGCGAAATCCTCGGCGGTGGCGGTGGGTACGGATGGTTTCTCTTCGATTACGGCAGTGGACATGGCTGGTTTTTCTTCGTGAGCTGGAGTGGAAGCCGGTTCGGGTTGGGTAGTAGACGTGCTGGACGCCGAGCCCTCGGTCGATACCACGCTCTGTTCACTTACGGCGGAAACAGAGTTTGCGGAGTCGACTTCGTGGGCGGTGCTGTCATCGTACAAGGTCATAGCCTCTCAATACCTCGCACTGCTAAGGGTGCGGGACGGATGCGGGCTGCTAGGCATACTGCCGGAACGGGTCTAAGGTTGTGGTGGGCTCAACCTGGCGGTTGAGCTTGAACAATCCCAGCGTTCGGACGACTAAAATGAACCCGCGTCCAATGGGAACCCTTCGAGTGTAGCAACCGCTTCCGAAGAGTGTCAAACCCCAAACGCAGTGTAGTAGCGACATCCAATTCCGCTTATGCGCGTATTTGATTTCTTCCCCGCGAAATCGGATACAACTTTCTTGAGCGCCTCGCAAGAGCGCAAGCAGAGCGGTCACCGCGCGTTGTGAGGTTCCAGAAAACCATATCCATCTGCTACTCTGCCCGCCATGGACTATCTCTGGACGCCCTGGCGTTACGCCTACGTTACAAATGCCGAAAAGACTGCCGGATGCATCTTCTGCCAGGTTTTGGAAGCTGGAGATGATGCAAAAGTCCACATCGCCTACCGGGGGACGCACTGCTTTGTGATCCTGAATACGTATCCCTATACGCCGGGGCACGTGATGATCGTTCCCTACGAGCACCTGGACGAGCTGCAGAAGCTGCCGGTAGAGGCAGCGGAGGAAATGATGGGTCTTTCGCAGAAAATGGAGGGCGTTTTACGCCTGCTTTACAAGCCCGACGGGGTGAATCTGGGGATGAATATCGGCAAAGCCGCGGGGGCCGGGGTGGCTGGGCACATCCACATGCATGTTTTGCCGCGTTGGGTGGCGGACGCCAATTTCATGAGCGTGGTCGGCGAGACTCGGGTGCTTCCGGAGACGCTGGAGGTGACTTGGGGGAGGATTAAGGAGGCGCTGGGTGGGTAGAACACAGCCGCATCCCACAGTGTTCAACCGTCACAGAAAACCAGGTACGCACTCCTGTCTAATCGGGAGGTTCTCCGGACCTCTCGCGTAAGCGCCCGGACGCGTGTCTACAAAGGGCAAAGTCCCGAAGGGACCGGTGAGAATGGCCCGGCGCTTCAGCGCCGGGGACCGTGAGCAGTTCAACCGCGCCCCGTAGGGGCGCCTGAAATCTGTCACGAAACGTCGCGATGCCTCACACCTACGTCGCTCTCCTCGTCCATTGCGTGTTCTCAAGCAAGGGTCGTTCTAACCTGATCGGCACCGACATCCAACCACGTCTCTGGTCTTTCCTCGGCGGTATCGCTCGCAAGAAAAGAATGGGTTTAAGGCGCTCACAATCGGCATTTGGCAAAGGAGCGATACTATCGCATATATCCAGTCTCAAACGGAACACCACCGGAAGCGGGATTTTCAGAAAGAGTTCGTCGCACTCCTGAATAAACATCACATCGACTATGACCCCAGATACGTTTGGGGATAGGGTTCCGAGGATCCGATTTGCGTTAGCGGTCAGACCAAACAGCGGATTGTTATTTCAGCCATCCCTACGGGATGGGGTCTAGCTTGGCCGTTACCCGCCACTGAAGTGGCGGGCTATTCTCGGCTGCCACTGACGGGGCAGATGACCTGGCTGCGCACACACCGCGAGAGGCAATCTGGGCATGGGTCAAGGTCCGCCCAAAGGGCTGCTTGAAGGGCACTTCCTCTGGCCCCTAGCCCACGAGCTTCTCCATTTCTTTCTCCTCAATCACGGTGACGCCCAGTTCTTTGGCTTTGTCCAGCTTTGAGCCTGCGTCGCTCCCCGCGACGACGTAGTCGGTTTTCTTGCTCACCGATCCCGACACTCGGCCGCCGGCATCCTCGATCATCTTCTTGGCTTCGTCTCGCGTGTACTTCGTCAGCGTTCCGGTGAGGACGAAAGTCTTCCCGGCGAGCTTTGTGCCACGCTCTCTCTTCTTGCCAGTGAACGTCAGGCCGGCTTCGCGCAGGCGCTTTACCAGGTCGCGATTCCTGGGTTCCGCCAAGAACTCCAAGATGCTTTCGGCGATGCGGGGGCCAACTTCGTTGACTGCCTCCAGTTCTTCAGGGGCGGCGTTCATGAGGGTGTCCATGGAGCCGAAGTGTTCGGCCAGGAACTGGGCGGTGCGTTCACCCACGAACCGGATGCCAAGGCCGAAGATCACTCGTTCCAGGGGCAGTTTCTTAGACGCTTCGATTTCGTCGAGAACATTTTGGGCGGACTTATCGCCCATGCGCTCCAGGTTCAGCAGGTCGTCTTTGGTGAGCTTGTAAATGTCGGCGACGTTTTTGACGAGGCCGCGGTCGGTAAGCTGCGTTACCAGCGCGTCGCCCATGCCTTCGATATTCATGACGTGGCGGGAGGCGAAATGCAGGATGGTTTCGCGCAGTTTGGCGGGGCAATTGGCATTGACGCAGCGGTAGTCGACCTCGCCTTCGGTCTTCACGACTCTTGTGCCACAGACCGGGCACTTCTCGGGCAAAGCAAAGACTTCGTGGCCGCGCGGATGCTCTTTGTCGTCGATGACCTTGGCGACTTTGGGGATCACGTCGCCGCCACGCTCCACTTGAACCCAGTCGCCGATCTTGACTCCCAGGCGCTCGATTTCGTCCATGTTGTGGAGCGTGGCATTGCGCACGGTCGTCCCCCCAATGGCGACCGGGGCAAGTTCGGCTACGGGGGTGAGCTTACCGGTGCGGCCCACCTGTACCCGGATTCCTTCGATCTTGGTGATGCCCGCGCGCGCGGCGTACTTGTAAGCGATCGCCCAACGCGGGGCTTTGCCGGTGAAGCCGAGTTCGTCCTGGAGCGCGGTGCGGTCGACTTTGATCACCACGCCGTCGATCTCATAGGGCAGCGTTTCGCGTTTGTCTTCCCAGTGCCGGATGAATTTCCAGACCTCGTCCATGTTCTTCGCCAGCTTGCGGTGCGGATTGACTTTGAAACCGGCGGCGGTGAGCGATTCGAGTGTTTCCCAGTGGCGGTCGCAATAGGTGCGGCCGTTGCGAAGGAGAATGTAAGGGAAGTAGTCCAGTCGGCGCTCGGCGGTGATGCTGGCGTCGAGCTGGCGGACGGTGCCTGCGGTGGCGTTGCGAGGATTCGCGAAGAGCGAGAGACCGCGGGCCTCGCGGTCTTGGTTCATCTTTTTGAAGCCCGCCAGCGGCATGAGCAGCTCACCGCGAACTTCAAAATCGGCCGGCAGGCCGGCCTTCTTGAGCTTTTCCTTGGGGATCGAAAGCGGGATCGAGCGCACCGTGCGGATGTTCAGTGTGACGTCTTCACCGACGGTACCGTCGCCGCGCGTCACACCGCGCGCCAGTTTGCCTTTTTCGTATGTCAAGGCCAGCGACATGCCGTCGAGCTTTAATTCGCAGACATAGTCGACGTCTTTCCGGCCACTCAATTCGTGGACACGGCGCTCCCAGTCGCGCAATTCGTCCTCGTTGTAGGTGTTATCGAGCGAGAGCATGGGGGAAGAGTGTGCCACTTTCACCACGCCCTCGCGGGGCTTGCCACCGACACGCTGGGTCGGCGAGTCGGCGGTGATCAGTTCGGGATGTTCGGCTTCCAGTTTCTTGAGTTGCTCGACCAGTTTGTCGAAATCGAAGTCGCTGATTTCCGGGTCGTCGAGCACGAAATAGCGGTATTCATGGTGGCGAATCTTCTCCCGAAGAGCCTCGATCTTCTTCTCGACGTCCTTGCTCGCGCTTGCCATGGCCAAGGAATTATATTCGTCGAACGCGGCACGCGGCGCCGACGAGTTCGGGTGTGCGTCTCTTATGCATAAGGTTCTCGAAACATCGCGACTGATTCTTCGCGAGTTCATTCCCGGAGATGCAGACGCGCTGGCGCGGGTAATCTCCGACCCAGAGACGATGCGCTTTTATCCTTCACCCTTCGACCGGGCCGAGGTCGAGGAGTGGATCGCCCGCAATATTCGGCGCTACCGGGCGAACGGTTACGGGCTATGGGCCGTGGACTTGAAGGCAACGGGAGAGATGATTGGAGACTCTGGGATTTCCCTGCAGGAGGTTGACGGCGAGCACCTTCCGGAGATCGGTTATCACCTGCGGCGCGATCTGTGGGGGCAAGGGTTGGCCACGGAGGCCGCGCTTGCGTGCCGCGATTACGGCTTTAGGGTGTTAGAAGCAGACTTGCTGATTGCGCTGATTCGGCCGGAGAACGTGGCTTCTGGCAGGGTGGCGGTGCGAAACGGCATGAAGGCTTGGAAGGATACGGTGCGGGTGGGGCTGTGGCATTCCGTTTACAGAATCTCGCGGGCAGAGTGGGCGTTGTTGGTTGACTCTGGATCAGCGAAGTGAAAATCTGCTTTCGTGGTGCCGCCGTCGACGCAGATTCCTCGTCGCTGCGCTCCTCGGAATGACAAGTCATTTCGGGCGGTGACTGTCTTGTGGTTATGGAGTATGAATTGAGGGCGAGGGCGGGACGCCCCCGCGACAGCCGGCAAGATGCCGGCGCTACTCGTAGTACCTATACGAGGTCTTCCAGCTTCAAGGCGTTTGTGCCACCCTTCCAGGAGGCATTGAACTGCTTTTCGACGAATCCGGCGTCATAGTCTCGTCCCTGTTTTTTCAATGTTTGCTGTAGGCCATAGAGGGAGCGCGGGTTGCGCGGATTGCGGTCCAAGTCATCACGAAAAACTTGCTCCGCGCTGGCCGCGTCGCCTTTCATCAGAAGTGCTGCACCCAGCGACTCACGTACCGGGAAGAACCAATCTGGAGGCTCGCCATACTTGAGGGTATCCTGGATGGCGACCGCGTCCTTGAGCATAGCGATGGCGCCGTCCGGGTCGGTCTTTGCGGTTGCGATCTTCGCGCCTAGAACCTTCTCGGCGATTTTCATGATGTCCTTGGCCTTATTGTTGACGGGCATCGCGAACACCACCTCTTCGGGCGTGGCTTGTTCAGCGTCAGCGACGATCTTGTATTCAGCCTCCGCTTCGCTTGTCTTGCCCTTGCTGGCCAGGGCCATGCCGCGCGCAAAATGCCAGAACACGGTCGTAATTTTCATTTCAGGAGTCGGCTGCTTCATCGCCAGAATCGAATCCCACTTGTGAAAGCGCAGGTCGACCGCCATGGGGATGGTCATGAAGCCTTCGAGCGGCGGCATGTCCTTCACCGCAGGACCCACGTGGGCGGCGAGCATATCGCCGTTCTTCTTGGCCTCCGCGTAATTGCCGTTCATCGCGGAACACATTGCGATGAAATGCAGGTTGTGACTGTAGTACATCATCGGGTAGATGCCCTGGACGCCGCTGGCTTTGATGTAGGCGCGGTCGGCGGCAGCAGCCACTTCGTTCGTCTTCACCGCGGCTTCGTAGTCGCCGGTCCTGATATACACGTGGGCGGGCATGTGGACGAGGTGCCCAGCGGCGGGAGCCATGGCGGCAAGTTTGTTCGCGCCTGCCAGAGCACGCTCGGGATTGCGTGAAGCCTCGACCGCGTGGATGTAGTAGTGAACCGCGCCCATGTGGTCGGGATCGCGTTTCAGGACAGACTCTAGAGTCGCGACGATTTCTTCCGTGCCTTCTTCGGGGGTGCCATCGACATGCCACAGGCCCCAAGGATGCAGGTTCATGCCGGCTTCGGCGAAGAGGGTGGCGGCGTCGAGGTCGTCAGGAAAACGCTTTACGACCTCGCGCATGGCGTCCCGATAGTCTTCCGCCGCTTTGCGGCGGTCCGCCTTCGGATCCTCGGGGAATCGACGCGCCATGGCCGCGATGTAGGCCTCCTCGTTGGGAGCGGCGCCCGAGGAGAGGTCCATGGCCTTCTTAATTGTCTCATAAGCAGTTTTGAAGCGGTCGTCGCTGGCAGGGTCGTTGTAGTTCGGTCCCACGGCTTCGGCGATACCCCAGTAGGCAATGGCAAGCTTAGGATCAAGGTCGGCCGCCCTCTGGAAGGAGCGCGTAGCTTCATCGTGATTGAAGGCGTAAATCAGGCGCAGGCCCTGATCGAAGAACTGCTGGGCCTGAGCGTTCTTTGTGGAAACCGGGTGGTGAAGGTTGCCGAGGCCAGTCATGAGGGTGGCCGGCTTGGGAGCGGTGGAATGTGCGTGCTCTTGCGCCAGCGCGAGTGCACAGGAGAACAGGACAAGCAGAGGGGAGCATATCTTTTTCATCGGAGGGGTCCTCCAGATTTTTGGTGACTTTTGTCGTTCCGATCGGGAGAGGAACGATTTGATACAGAACACAGCCCCTGAGAATGAAGCAAGCTTAGTGAAAATCGCGAGCCCGCGCAATAAGACTGGTGGTGCTGTTAAGCTGAGGGCGCAATTCTTGGGAGATGAAAGATGGCAAAGAAAACGTCTTCTGGCCCTATCGGAGTGACAGACGCCTTGCTCAATGCGTTTGCGATCAACGATCAGATCAGCCAGTACATGATCGAAAATCTGCCCCCAGAAGTGGGGCGTGCCGAGCCTCCGGAGGGCAAGGGCCGAGGGGTCGCGGCAATCGGGGCACACCGAGGGCAGATGGCCATGCGCGCGTGGCAGGCGGGGCACGCGCTGCCGCAGAAGTCGATGTTGGGCATGTGGGAGTGGGGGACCCGCTAAACTCTCACCAGCATGCGGAAGGCGGCCTTACTTTACAACGCGCGTTCGGGCGGGAGGCGCTCCCAGCGGGAAGCCGATTTACAGGCGGTTCTGAACATTCTGCGAGGGGCGAGTGTGGAAGCGAATCTGGTTCTGACCCAGTCGAGCACGGACGCGACCGAGCAGGCACGGAAGGCTATCGTGGAGGGTTGCGACACGGTGTTTGCGTGCGGGGGCGATGGGACCGTCCACGACGTGCTGCAGGCTGTGGCCGGAACGCGGGTAGCCCTGGGCGTTATCCCGATGGGAACCGCGAATGCCCTGGCGCACGATCTGGGATTACCGCTGGACCCAGCGGACGCGGCACGTGCCGCCCTCCAAGCGGAACAACGCCGGATCGCTCTCGGGCGGGTGCAGGTATGCGATTTCGAAGGGAATCCACTGACGCGATACTTCACCGTAGCTGTCGGAATTGGAGTCGACGCGCACCTCTTTTACAAGTTGAATACCGGAGTCAAGCAACGCCTTGGGATGGCGGCCTACTACGTGCAGGCGTGGTATTTGTGGTTCACCCATCGAATGGACCGTTTTGCGGTGGAGATCGGCGACGGTGGGGGGGGATCGAGGGCGCGTCGCTGTGAGGGAGCCACGGAACTGCTGGCGGTCCGAATCCGTAACTTTGGTGGGGTTGTTCGGGAATTAGCGCCGGGAGCGTCGCTGGACCGCAACGACATGCGGGTGGTGCTTTGCCGGACTGCAAGCCGGTTCTCGTATCTCCTGTATGTCACACGCGGGTTGCTGGGAGGGGAATGGAACGTGCCGGGAGTTGAACTCGTGCATAGCGAGCGGGTTCAGTGTGACTACCTTCCGGGCGCAGACCATGTCGGATCCGGGAATCCTACGCGGGTCTATGTGGAAGTCGACGGTGAACTGGTGGGGCAGTTGCCGGCGGATATCACGATGGTGCCGGATGCGTTGACGATCCTGACGCCGAAGAGGGACTGGGACCAGGAAACGCCGAACTGACGCAAGGGGTGATCCATGTGAAGGGATCTCCAGCGCATGCACGCTGATATTGGAGACCTCGTTTTACCGGGAAACGGAGCAGCGTTGTATTCTCAAAGTTCGAGCGCATTCGGGGGATCTTGGAACCGATCACACATTTCCTGACGGGCGCGTGCCTGGCGCGTGCCGGGTTCAATCGCAAGACGGCGCTGGCCACGGCGACGATGACACTGGCCGCCGAAGCTCCTGATCTCGACGTCCTGGGGAGGGTTCGGGGGTCGGTGTTCACATTCGCGCATCACCGCGGATTTACGCACTCTTTTCTGGGGCTCTTCTTGGTTTCTGCGGTCGTGGTCGGCTTTATGTACGGGATATGGCGGCTACGAGGCCGGAAGACGAACGATCCGAATCTTCCGCCGCGCTGGGGACTGCTTTTCGCGTACGCGTACCTGGCGGGACTCAGCCACATTCTGCTCGACTTCACGAACAATTACGGGGTGCGTCCGTTCTGGCCGCTCTGGGAGAAATGGTACTCGTGGGACATTGTGTTCATCGTCGAGCCCGTTTTGCTGCTTGCGCTGGGTTTGGGCCTAGTTGTTCCGATCTTCGGGGCGCTGATTAACGCCGAGATCGGTGTGCGCCAGAAAGGGCCGAAAGGTCGACGGGCTGCCATGGTCGCGCTGATCGTGATCCTTTTGACCTGGGCCATCCGTGACTATGAGCATCGTCGCGCAGTAAGCGCTCTGAAGGCGCGCACGTACGAAGGCGGCGACCCGGTTCGGGTGGGGGCGTATCCCAACTGGGTGAACCCCTTCCAATGGCGCGGGGTGGTGGAGACGAAGAATTTCTTCGTGCTGGCGAATGTCGACTCGATGAAACCCGAAGTTGACCCCATGGGGAACATGGAGGTCCGTTACAAGCCCGAAGAGACGGCCATAACGTTGGCTGCGAAGGAATCGCCCCTGGGGCGGGTGTACCTGGATTGGGCGAAGTTCCCGGTCACGGAGACAGAATCGCTGCCGGACGGGGGATACGTGGTGCGGTTCGAGGATCTGCGCTTTGAGCAGGTGTCGCGCGGAGGCGGTCCCAGGCCGCTTAGCGCGGGGGTTGAGTTGGACGGCAGGCTCAGAATTGTGACGCAGTTCTTCGGTCGCGGGCCGCAGCAGGTTGCACCGGACTAACCGCCAAAACTGCTTTCGAAATGTGGCGAGACGCCCACAGGACAGCCGGCGAGTTCCTTCGACTTCGCTCAGGGCAGGCTGCGGGCACTACTCTAGCTATGCAACTTGACGCCATGACTCGGGCGCGCAACAATCATGACTCGCAGGAGAGGTGATCATGCTGGCTTATTTGTTTGTTATCGCGGCGGTCGTGGTACGGTTCATGCCCCATCCGCTGGCATTTACCCCGGTTGGCGCGTCGCTTTTGTTCTTTGGAGCGCGCGGGCCACGGCGACAGTGGTGGGTACCGTTGGCTTTGCTGGCTGCCTCGGACGTCGTCCTGACCAAGTTCGTGTATGTGTACCCGTTCACCTGGGATCATTTCGTGACCTGGGCGTGGTATGGAGCGATGCTGTGGTTGGGAACCAAGCTGCGTGAGCACGTACGCCCTTTGCCGGTCCTGGCAGCGTCGATGACAGGATCAGTCTCATTCTTCCTCGTTAGCAATTTTGCGGTATGGGGTGCCTGGGGTGATATGTACCCCAAAACGCTCAGTGGATTACTGGCCTGCTACGCGGCTGGCGTGCCATACTTCAGGCGCGGGGTCGAGGGAGACGTACTTTTCACCTGCGTGATGTTCGGCTTGCCGGTTCTGGTGCACGCGCTTTCAGAGGCGTTCGGAAAGTCCGGGGACCACACGGCTGCCGCGTAGGGCTTAGCGCCCCAGTAAATCAGGTCAGAGAATCAGGGCCGGTCGAGAGCAGCGATCGGCCTTCTTGTTCGCGGCACGATTATCTGACCGACTCTCGCCCTTCGGCTTGGGTCGCTTCGCTTCCCGCCGATTTCTTCCGCCACCAAACGACGAACCCGAAGGCTACCAAGAGGGCCAGTCCCGCCATTACCCAGCCTGCGTGAGCGCGAACGAGACCTCCGACAAAGTGCACGAACTGCGGGCCAAACCATATCGTCAACAGGGCTTCGATCAGGAAACGCACAAATCGTCCGGCGAAGATGGCCGCGAGAAAGTTCGTGAAGCGCATCTCGAAAACGGAAGCGGCAAGAACGAACAATTTGAAGGGGGTGGGTGGGGGCAGCATCGCCGGGAACATGAGAGCCCAGAATTCGTGGCGATCGAAGGACGCGTGAATGGTGGCGAAGCGCTGTTCTGGCATGCGTTTGCGCAGCAAGGTTTCGCCGCCCAGGTAGCCGATCAGGT
>Ga0307479_10005827_pt1 | contig 11276 bp, 8 predicted proteins | sample atmos_gasesECM4C_FD_203743 | JGI IMG/M metagenome (GOLD analysis project Ga0307479, IMG submission 203743) | Hardwood forest soil microbial communities from Morgan-Monroe State Forest, Indiana, United States - atmos_gasesECM4C_515 | ecosystem: Environmental > Terrestrial > Soil > Temperate... | reverse complement strand
ATCCCGCCGTAGTCCCTGGCGTTGCGGTGCTGCCAGCCGTCGCCGTCGTACCCATGGTCCCCCAGGTCCCGCGGCTCCCCGTCGTCGTGGCACCCGCAGCGCCCGTGTTGGTCCCCGATCCCGCCGCCGCAGCCCCTGATGTTGCGGTGGTGCCAGCGGTGGTCGCCGTGGTCCCCCAAGTCGCGCGGCTCCCCGTCGCCGTGGTACCCGCAGCGCCTGTGTTAGTTCCCGATCCCGCGCGGGTCCCCGATCCGCTAGCGCCGTCCGCCCCCGCAACGGTGCCCAATCGCCCGCTGGCCTCTGACCTCGCAGCGGTGCCCGATCCGCCAGCAGTATCTGACCTGGCAGCAGCCCCCGCAGCAGCCCCCGACCGGCCATTGGTGTCCGGCCCCGCAGCGGCCCCCGATCGCCCAGTGGCTTCTGACCTCGCAGCGGCGCCCGATCCACCACCGGCGTCTGACCTGGCAGCAGTCCCCGACCGCCCAGCGGTGTCCGCTCCCGCACCGGTCCCCGATCGGCCAGTGCCCCCCGATCCGACTCCGATATCCGATGATCCCCCGGCAGCGTCCGATTTCGCCCCAGCGGCTCCAGACATCGCGCTGCCATCCGACCCCACGCCGCCCTGCGGCGACGATTCCGAATTCGCAGACCTCTGATGCCCGGCCACTGGCCCCTGCGACCATTTCCACGTAAGCACCCCCGCCAAGCCCACGGCAGCCACGCATCCCGCGGCGATTCCCGCCCAAAGCATTGCGTTACTCGGCGGAGCAATCAACTGCCGGGCAAGCGCATCAATACTCGGACATCGGTCGGCACGCCGGAATGCGAGCCCCTGCCTGAGCGCGCGCCACTGCGAGCGAGACAACTTCCGGATGGGTCGGGGCTGCAACTCCATCTCGTAGGCTTTCATCGCGTCGAGGCGTTGGTACGGGTGGACGCCCGTCAGCAACTCGTACGCAACACATGCAAACGCATACACATCATCCCGCACATCCGGCTGCTCGCGGTGCAGCATCTCGAGGCTCGCATAGGCCGGCGACACGGCGCCCAGCTGCCCAGCATCGAACTTTGTGGTGTCACCCTTTTCGAGCAGCGTAGGTGCGGCACGCGCAATTCCGAAGTCGAGCACCTTGACCTTGCCGTCGCGGCCCAGGAACGCGTTGCTCGGCTTGAAATCGCAGTGAATGATGTCCTGCTCATGCGCGTAGCTCAACGCCGCAGCGAGACACTTGATGATGTCCATTGCGGGTCCGAGCGGAATGCCGCCCTGGCCGTCCTCCCGCAATACGTGGTCCAGCGAGCGGCCGGAGAGCAATTCCATCACCATGTACACGTTGCCGCCGTCCCGGTCGAAGTCGTGCACGGCGACCACATTCGGGTGCGCAAGTTTCTGCGCTTTACGGGCCTCGCGCTGCAGCGCCCGCACCGCCAGGGGATGGCGCTTGAATTCCTCGTTCAGGACCTTGATCGCAACATGACGATCCTTCACATCGCCCCTGCTGCGGTCGTACGCTTTGTAGACGACGCCCATTCCACCGCGGCCGAGCTCTTCGACCAACACGAAGCGGTCGCGAAGCACCGAGCCCGGATACAACGGCGCGCCGGCTTCCGCCAACGCGTCGACGTCCCACTTGGATCCGTTCGTCGATCCGGTACCCGTCGTCGGCGAGCTCAATGAGCCCAAAATGGTATTGGGCGCAACGGCCACCTCCGGGCCGGTCAGCCCCCGGGTTGCAACATTCAAGTCGGTGGAGTTGGCGGCGGGGGGGTCGGAGATCCAGGGTGTGTTGGGGTGCGGGGACCGAATCATGGTCAGGCCCATGAAGGGACCGGTGACCTCGGCGATGTCGGCGTTTATCGTGGACTGCAGCTTGGCATCGATCAGATTCGCGCGCCGATAGGCGTCCATCAGCGCCATGCAGGCGGGCGAGAGTTGCGGCTCTTGCGCCAGTGCGCTGCGGATACGGCTGCGAAGCTCAAACTCCGGGAGTTGCCCGGAGCCGTATGCCGTGAAATGCCGCTGCATTTCCGCGATGCTCATCGGCGGCCCTCTTTTTTTGTCGGGTTTGAGCCAGCTAACAAATCACGGGCCGGCGCAAAAATCCAGTCTTTTCGCGCTGACCGTCCGCCCGCCAGCCCCCTGGGGTGCGTATCTTTCGATTATTTAAGAGCCTGGCCGCGCAGCTTCAGCAGGACTCGCAGCGTGTGTCCTGCCGATGAATTGCGCAACGTTGTCATGCAGCGCCTTCAGGTCCGGTTCATGCGCATAAACCATGTGCCCGGAAGTATAGAAGTGCATCTCAATGTTCTTCTGCAGCGCGGGTTGTACAGGCAGCTGCTGCAGCTCGTAGATGGCCGCGAAGAAAGGTGTGGCCAGGTCGAAGTAGCCGCCATTCATCATGACCTTGAGGTTGGGATTCATTTTCATCGCGAACGCGAGGTCGGGCTCGACGTTGACGGCCTGCGGCAACTTGACAGGGGCCCCCGGCGGCTGGTGCAGGAAGTCCCAGCTCTTCTCCACGTCGATCTCGTCCTTGTAAGTCATCTTCCCGCCGAACTTCAGGGTCTTGCGGACGTAGTCGTTGAAGGCGGATACGTACGCGGATGAGATGGCAGCGGATTGCGGATCGTAGTCGGCTTCCTTGCTCATCGGGTCGATGGTTGGCCCCGAAAAGCGGCTGTCCAGCCGTCCCGTCGTCGTGTCACTGCCCAACAGCGTCTTCTCGAATTCGCCCACGTTGATGCGCAGGTTGGCCCGCTCGATGTAGTCCTGTGGCAGACCCGTGTACGCATGCAATCTGCCGGCGATCTCCGTCCTGCGCTCAGGCGATAATGTATTGCCGGCCGTCAAGGCGCGCCAATAGTCGTTCAACGCGAAAGCCTCCACTTCGGCGAGCAGCGGCTCGAGAGTCTGGGGCTGATTCGGCAGCTTGTGGTGATACCAGGCCGTTGCCGCATACGACGGCAGGCTCAACACGTAGGGCTGGTCCACTCCGGGGTTGAACTGCGGCCCATCGGCGCTGTTGTCGAAGCTGAGAATCTGCGAAAGCAGAATGACCCCATTCAAGTCGAGGGACTTCTCACTCTGCAGTATGTAGGCGAGCAGAGCTGCGCGAGTCGTTCCGTAACTCTCGCCGAACACGTACCGGGGCGAGTTCCAGCGGCCATGACGTGACAGGAATTCAACAATGAAATTCGCGAATGCGTGCGCGTCCTGGTCTACGCCGTAGAACGCCTTCTCCTTGTCGGGGCCGCGCAGATGACCGAATCCGGTTCCCGGCGCATCCACGAAGACCAGGTCGCTTGCGTCCAGCAGACTGAATTCATTGTCCGTAATGCGGTAGGGGGCCGCGGGACTGTGTGAATCGTTCGCGGTGATGACACGCTTCGGGCCGAACGCGCCCATGTGAAGCCAGACCGTCGAGGAGCCGGGGCCACCGTTGAAGAGAAACGTAATGGGCCGGCGGTCATCCTCACGATCGCCCTTGAAGTAGGCGACGTAGGACATGCTCGCGTGTTGCGGCACGGGCGGCGGATTGCCCTTGTCGTCGCTCTTCGGCGGCGGATCCTCATCCATGGGATCCTTCAGATAGACCACCTGCACACCCGCCTCGGCCTGGTACGTCAGCCTTGCGCCCTTGACCGTGATCGACCCGGCCGTAGTCTGACTCTCGTCCTTCAGGAATCGCGGCAGCTCCGGATCGTCGTGGCCTGGGTGTTTGGAGTCCTGGTCGCTGTCCCGGGCGTACAGCTCGCTGCATGCAAGAGCCAGGCAGAAGCATGACGCAAGTAGAAGGGTGGCGTGCCGCATCTTGTTCCCTTTATGGTACAAACTACTAATTATGCTGGATGAATCAGTTCAATTGATCGACAATCCCCGCCCCGCGGGACAACTTGGTCGCATTACGGGCGGCGGGGGCCTGGCTCAGGCGGCGGGCTGAATAAGAATGGCGCGCGAAATCGAATCCCTGATCGAGCCGGTCTCGGCGGAGGCTGCCTGTGGCGCCGACCTCGAATACACCCCGCTGCTGGCCGGATTCGATGCGTACCGCCTGTTCGGCAGCGATACCCCGCTGGCGCCGGATACCAACTGGCGCGAGATCCGCGATAAGTCGCTGGAAGCGCTCGCCCAGAGTCACGACCTGCGCCTGTTGGCACACCTTGCGGCTGCTCTTGTCCGGATTGACGGCCTGAATGCGTTTTGTAAAGTGATCACGGTCGCGGATCGCTGGCTTGGGGAGCACTGGGACCCGGTGTTCCCCCGGATCGACGAAGACGCGATTCTGCGTAGAAACGCACTCAGCAGTCTTGCGGATCGCATGGCGATCGTGGACGCGGTGCGTCGCGCGCCCGTCGTGTCGCATCGCCAGCTGGGTTCATTTTCCCTGCGGGATCTGGAGCTTGCGACGGGCCAGCTGACTCCCACCGAGGCCGACGCGAAGGCGCCCGGCAGCTCACAGATCGAAGCTACTTTGGCGGGGACACCGCCAGAGGAGCTGGCTGGGCTATCGGGCACACTGCAGGCGGCCATGACTTCACTGCGCAATATCGTTGTCATGATGCAGACGCGCGCCGGATTCGAGTCCGCGCCGGATTTTGATGGCCTGTTGCGGCCGTTGACGCGGATCGATAAGTTGCTGGCAGAGCATATTCCGGCTGCGGCCGCGAATGAGCCGGCCAGTGACACAGCCAGCGAGGGCGTGCCTGCGATGTCAACGGGTTCCGTGACAGATATAAAGTCGCGCCAGGATGCGATTCGGGCGCTCGATGCGGTGGCGGCGTTCTTCCGCTCGCACGAGCCTTCCAGTCCGGTTCCCCTGTTCGTGGAGCGGGCCAAACGGCTCGTTTCCAAGTCCTTCATGGAAGTCCTGCAGGACATCGCGCCGGATGGCCTCAGCCAGGCGCAGTTGATTGGCGGCGTCAAGAAGAACGACGAGTAACAGGAGATCCCACCGTGGCAAAGGCAAGCAGTCAGAAATTCATCGCGCGCAACCGCGCGCCGCGGGTGCAGATCGAGTACGAGGTCGAGCTGTACGGTGCGCAAAAGAAAGTGCAGGTTCCGTTCGTCATGGGAGTCATGGCCGACCTGTCCGGGGATGCGGCCGAGCCGCTTCCACCGGTTGACGAGCGCAAGTTCCTGTCAATCGACATTGACAACTTCGACGAGCGCATGAAATCCATGAAGCCGCGCGTCGCCTTCCGGGTGCCCAACACGTTGACCGGCGAGGGCCAGCTGAACGTGGATATCACCTTCGAGAGCATGGACGACTTCTCTCCGGCAGCGGTTGCCCGCAAGGTGGACGCGCTCAGCAAGCTGTTGGAGGCACGAACGCAGCTGTCGAATCTCGTTACATACATGGACGGCAAGTCCGGCGCCGAAGAGTTGATCTCGAAGGTCCTTAACGATCCTGCGCTGCTGAAATCGCTCGCCGACAAGGCGAAACCGCAAGAGTGACCGCGTAAGGATTGGGAGAACGCAGATGGCTGAAGCTAAAACCGAAGGTGGGGCAGGCGCCGCGGCGCTCGAGGCCGACCAGTTGGGAGCGCTCCTGCAGAAGGAGTTCAAACCCAAGACGGATCGCGCACGCTCGGAAGTCGAAACTGCGGTCCGCACCCTCGCCGAGCAGGCGTTGCGCGATACCGCCGTCGTCTCGGACGACGTGATCGGGACCATCAAGGCGATCATCGCCGAGATCGACCAGAAGCTCACGGAGCAGGTCAATCTCATCCTCCACAGCGAACGGTTTCAACAGGTAGAGGGCGCCTGGCGGGGCTTGAGCTACCTCATCAACAACACCGAAACCGACGAGATGCTCAAGATCCGCGTCATGAACATCTCGAAAAAGGATCTCGGCAAGACCCTGAAGAAGTTCAAGGGCGTGGCCTGGGACCAAAGCCCCCTGTTCAAGAAGCTGTATGAAGAGGAGTACGGGCAACTCGGTGGCGAGCCGTTCGGCTGCCTGGTCGGGGACTACCAGTTCGATCACACCCCGCCCGATGTCGAGCTGCTGGGCCAGATCGCCCAGATCTCCGCCGCCTCCCACGCGCCGTTCGTGGCCGCCGCGGCACCCTCGTTGATGGGCATGGAATCCTGGCAGCAGCTCGCGAATCCGCGTGACCTGGCCAAGATCTTCGGCGCCCCCGACTACGCCGCCTGGCGGTCACTGCGTGAGTCCGAAGACGCAAAGTATGTGGGGCTCGCGATGCCCCGCTTCCTCGCGCGGCTGCCGTACGGTGCCAAGACATCCCCGGTCGAGGAATTCGACTTCGAGGAGGAGACCGGCTCGGGCGATCACAGCAAGTACACGTGGGCGAATGCCGCCTACGGTATGGCTGTCAACATCAACCGCTCCTTCAAGCTGTATGGCTGGTGCTCGCAGATCCGGGGAGTCGAGTCCGGTGGCACGGTCGAAGGGCTGCCGGTTCACACGTTCCCGAGCGATGACGGCGGCGTTGACATGAAGTGCCCGACCGAGATCGCGATCAGCGACCGGCGCGAGGCCGAGCTCGCCAACTGCGGCCTGATGCCGCTGATACATCGCAAGAATACCGACATAGCGGCATTCATCGGGGCACAGTCGCTGCAGAAGCCCACCGAGTACAACGATCCGGATGCCACGGCGAACGCCCGCCTGTCCGCGCGCCTGCCGTATCTGTTTGCGAGCTGCCGTTTCGCGCATTACCTGAAATGCATGGTGCGTGACAAGGTCGGATCGTTCAAGGAACGCGCCGACATGGAACGTTTCCTGTCAGACTGGATCAAGGGTTACGTGCTCGGCAATCCGCAGGACGCCGGTGACACCTTGAAGGCGCAGAAGCCTCTGGCCGGCGCCGAAGTGAAGGTCGAGGAGGTCGAAGGCAACCCCGGCTACTACAGTGCGCGGTTCTACCTGAGGCCGCACTATCAGCTCGAGGGAGTGAATGTGACGTTGAGTCTGGTGTCGCGGCTACCTTCGCAGAAGGCCGCCTGATCTGCAGCGAGACTTGAGCGAATCAATCAACTTGAACAGGGGAGTTACTAGTCATGGCCGGTGATATGTTTTTGATGCTGGATGGAATCAAGGGCGAGTCCGCGGACGACAAGCACAAAGGCGAGATCGACATCCTGTCGTTCTCATGGGGGCTTGCGCAGGCGGGGTCCGGGCACACCGGGACCGGGTCCGGTACGGGCAAGGTCGACGTGTCTGACATCTCGATCATGAAGACGCTGGACAAGTCTTCGCCGACGCTGCAGCTGGCTTGCACAAACGGCAAGCACATCACCAAGGGCAAACTCACGCTGCGCAAGGCCGGTGAGAGCCCGCTCGAGTACCTGACGATCGACATGGAGGGCATTCTGGTTTCCAGCTACCAGGTGTCAGGTTCGAACGGCGGCGGCATTCCGACGGAGTCGATCAGCCTGAACTTCGTCAAGGTCAAAACCGAGTACTGGACCCAGGGTGACAAGGGCGCCAAGGGCGAGAACGCCAACTTCTCCTGGGACGTTGCGAAGAACGTCAAATACTAGGACCCACCGATGGCCGCCCCGGTGTCTGCTGCAGAAGAGAAGCTGCGCGCGGGTGATCTGCCCGCGTGCCTGCTCGAGTTGCAGGCCGCCGTCCGGCGGAACCCGGCGGAACCTCAAACCCGCATCTTTCTCGCCCAGCTGCTGATGGTGCTGGGCGATTGGGATCGCGCCCTGACACAACTCAACGTCATCGCCGAGATGGACGCCGCGGCCATCCCGATGACGCGCGCGTACTCGGCAGCCATCCAGTGTGAGCGGCTGCGGGCTTCGATTCTCAAGGGCGAGCGCTCGCCGCTGATATTCGGCGATCCGCAGCCGTGGCTGGCGCTCGTGGTTCAAGGGCTGGCGGCGCTTGCTGCCGGGCGGACGGAGCAGGCGGATGCCATACGCGCCGAGGCATTTGAAGCAGCGCCCGCGACTGCTGGAAGCCTCAACGGGACCGCGTTCGAGTGGATAGCCGATGCCGATTCACGATTTGGACCGATACTCGAAGTGCTGCTGAATGGTGCCTACTACTGGGTGCCCTTTGCCCGCATCGCGGCCATCCAGTTCGAGCCGCCCGCGGATCTGCGTGACCTCGTATGGTTGCCCGCCCAGTTCACCTGGGCCAACGGCGGTCAGGCTGTGGGGTTCATTCCAACACGCTATGCAGGCACCGAGACGGCCGGGACTGACGCACTGCGGCTTTCTCGCAAGACCGAGTGGACATCGATCGGCTCGGAGGCGTTCGCGGGACGAGGGCAACGGGTTCTCGCAACAAGCGCAGACGAAGTACCGCTTCTCGAGGTGCGCGAGCTGCGGCTGACCGGTAGTTGACGAGGGCCCGCCATGGCAGACCTCGCGCTGAACGAACGTTTGCAGCCAGCGCTGCTCGATCGTCTCATTGATGATGAGCGGACCGTCGCGCTCGTCAACGTTAGCGTCGAAGTAGCGGCCCTCAAACGCCTGAAGCTGCCCGATCAGGCGCTCATCGACATTCTGACCGCCCAGGGTATGACCTTGCAAAAACGGGAGCCGGCGGGTGACTTCCTCCAGCTTCGTTTTACGGCGTCCCGCTCTCATGCCAACCCCGCGCAACTGCGCGCCCTGGTCGTGCGTCCTCCAGGCGCTCCGGACGGAGTGCAGCTGCAGTCATTCGCAACCGTACAGTCGGCATCGATACCGAATGTGGAGCTCGAGCCGGCAGAGCGTCGAATGTTGTCCACGCGCCGCTTGCGCGAGTGCGTCCTGCGCGACCTCGGATGGCTTTTCAACTCACTCAATCTCGATTCAACACAGGATCTGGCGTCCGTTCCGCACGTCGCCGCGTCGGTCCTCAACTTCGGCCTGCCCTCCTTCGCGGGCCGTATGACCTCATCCATCGATCCGCTGGAGTCGGCCGACCGGCTGCGGAAAGCAGTCGAGCTGTTCGAGCCGCGGCTGAGCAACGTCAGGGTCAAACCCGAGCCGCACCCCGAGGACGACAACGACGGGACACTCGAGTTCACGATCGAGGCCCAGCTTTGGGGCCATCCATCACCCCAACAGCTGGAGCTGCACACCCGGATCGACACGATGACAGGGGATATCGCGGTCACCGAGGGGCGCCGGGCCCGAAGTCCCCGGTAGCTCGAGCCATGGATCCGCGCCTCCTCGAATACTACAACCGCGAGCTGCAGTTCATGCGCGAGACCGGCGCGGAGTTTGCGCGCTCATACCCGCGCGTTGCCGCGCGGCTCGGCCTCGACGAGTTGGAGTGCGCTGACCCGTACGTCGAGCGGCTGCTCGAGGGCTTTGCGTTTCTGGCGGCACGGGTCCAGTTGAAACTGGACGCGCGTCACCCGCAGTTCACCCAACAGTTGATGGAGCTGGTGTACCCGGGGTTTCTCGCTCCGGTGCCCGCGGCGGCGGTGGTTGAAATCATGCCGGACCTGGAGGAGGGCTCCCTCAAGGAAGGCGTTCTGATCCCACGAGGCAGCTCGCTCAAGACCCCCTTGGGCAAAGGCGAGCGGACCAGCTGCGAATTCCGTACCTCACAGGACGTGAGGCTCTGGCCGCTGACAGTCACGGACGCAAAGTATCTGTCTGGAACGGGAGCCGTGAGCGGGCAGGGCCTGACAGTCGATTCACGCACGCGGGCCGCAATCCGCCTGCGGCTTGCAAGCGCCGGGGGCATCCCGATCAGTGCGCTGCCCATCGATGCCCTGAGCTTCTATGTGAAGGCGACACCCGGAATTGCCTCGCGCATTTACGAGCAACTCCACGCCAATTGCATAGGCGTGCGCATTCGCGCGCTGCCCGCCGGCCAACACGCCGAGGTGGCGCTGCCGGCCAACTGTGTCGTGGAAGTTGGTTTTGACGATGCTTCCGCGCTCTTGCCCGTGCCGCGCGCCGGCTTCGGGGGTTTCCGGCTGCTGCAGGAATATTTCATTCTGCCCGAGCGATTCATGTTCATCGGCTTGTCGGGGCTTGCGGGCGCGCTGCGCTCCTGCGCTAAAGGCGAAGTCGAGATCACACTGCTGCTCGATCGTGTGCAGCCCGTCCTGGAGAACGCGCTCGACGCAGCGCAGTTCCGGCTCAACTGCACGCCGGTAGTCAATCTCTTCCCGAAGACCTGCGGACGCCTCGAGCTGCACGGGCGCGACGTCGAATATCACGTGCTCCCCGACCGCAACAGGCCACAGGACTTCGAGGTGTATGGCATCGAGAAAGTCACGGGGATTACCCGTGATGGCGGCGCCAACTTTCCGATCGCGCCGTTTTATTCCGCGGCGCACCGAACGGCCGCGAATGAAGAGCGGGCGTACTACACTATACAACGCCGGCCGCGACTCGCCTCGATGCGGCAGGCGCGCACGGGAGAGCGCACGAGCTACCTGGGCAGCGAGTGCTTCATTTCGGTAGCCGACTCGGCCCACCGCTTCGAGCGGGGCGAGGCCCCGCAGGCGGATGTCGACGCGCTGTGCACGAACCGCGATCTTCCCCTCCACGCCAGTTTCGGCAAGGGTCGTACCGATTTCCTGCTGGAAAGCGGGGCTCCCGTAGCCTCCATCCGCTGCATCACCGGACCCACAGCGCCGCACCCGGCGCCGACGTGGGGCGAGACCTCGTGGCGCCTGGTGAGCCATCTGTCGCTCAACTACTTGTCGATCGAGTCGCAGGGCATCGAGCTGCTGCGCGATTTTCTGGCACTGTATGCGAATCATAACGACAGCGTCGCTGCGCGCCAGATCGAAGGCGTGAAGGCGATCAGTGTTTCTCCGGTGATTCGCCGGATGCCCGTGCCGGGGCCGATCAGTCATGGCCGTGGACTGGGAATCACACTCACGCTCGATGACGCAGCGTTCGAGGGCACGGGACTGCTGCCGTTGTCGGCAGCTCTCGAGCGGTTCTTCGGCCGGTACGTGAGCCTCAACTCGTTCACTCAGCTGCGGCTGCTCTCCACGACGCGCGGCGAGATCAAGCAGTGGCCGGTCCGGATCGGCAGCAGGCACATCCTATGAGCCTGCTCGACGATCTCAACAGCTCGCCCGAGCATTACACCTTGTTCGGCGCGCTGCGCCGGATCGAGCAGGCACATCCGGATCGGCCGCGGTTAGGTGAATCGCGCAAGGCCGCCGATGATCCGGTCCGGATCGTGCAGCGCCCGCACCTGTACTTTGCAGGTGCCGATGTTGCCGCGTTCGGCTCGGCGGATTCGGCCGTTCCGCGCATCGAGCAACACGGATTCGGGGTCTTCGGGCCGAACGGTGCCTTGCCATTGCATCTGACCGAAGTCGCCTATTCGCGC
>Ga0307479_10005826_pt1 | contig 11276 bp, 17 predicted proteins | sample atmos_gasesECM4C_FD_203743 | JGI IMG/M metagenome (GOLD analysis project Ga0307479, IMG submission 203743) | Hardwood forest soil microbial communities from Morgan-Monroe State Forest, Indiana, United States - atmos_gasesECM4C_515 | ecosystem: Environmental > Terrestrial > Soil > Temperate... | reverse complement strand
TTCGTCGACTTCTCCTTCCTCCAGCGCGTAATCCCGCGGGTAGCGAAACGCGAGGCCGTATTCCGGGTTGGTGTACTGCGCCAGCGACCAATCGCCAGCTTGTTTCGCGGAATGTGGACTGCGCCCTGGCTTCAAAGGCAGATTTGTCGCGGATGGATCGCTCGCGTCCGCCAATCTCGTGATTGGCATTTTTGCCAACGAATTGTCCGAGCTTCCTGGGCATCCAATCAGACTGATCGACGCTGGAATAACGACCATTGCCAATAGCAAGCCCCTCCTGAACATGGTGGACCTCCAACGACAACCTTTCCTCTGCAAAGGGTATCGATGGCAATTGGCTGGCCATCAAGTAAGTTGCTGGTGATTCAGCGTTTAGCGCGAAAGGCATGCATCGCAGGATGTAGCCTTATTCACACAGCTGTAGGTTTCCGCACGCAGGTCGTAAGCCGACGATGGGGGCATCTATGCCGGTTGAGGGGAGCCGTTCAACCTTCGCCCTAAGCATCCAAGCCTGGCCGACGATCCGGGGGTATCCATTCCCGACGGGCGCGGCGATCATTGACGACGTCAAAGCTGTAGAACGACTTATGGCGGCTGCGGTCTTCGCCGAAGCGGCTCACGGCGGCGCGCACGGCCTCCAGCCGAGAAGCAAAGCGGCCACCCCGCACAAAGCTGGCGACGGTTCCGCACCAGAATCGCGTCAGCGTCTCGTGATAGCCGCTATCTTCCGTGTTCGGGGTGCCGACAGAATTGTTGTGGTGCAGAATGCCCGCCTTCATCCGCTCGAAGGCTGCCTCGGGCCCCACATCAAAAACGATGCGGGCTGCCGCCGCCACGTGCGCCGCGTGTGTCCAGGCCGGCTTAGGCAATGTCCCCCTGGTCCAGGATTCAAAAAAGGCGTTGAACGCGGCCTCGCTTTCGAGGAAAGCGTGGCGAGACACCGTAGAATCCTCACTTCCGAGTGCGATAGGATGGCTCTTCATTAGATTCACAGCCCCTTGAACTTTTCTAATTATTTATCTAAGGTAAGTAAATGTCAACACCATCGTTTATTAGGCACAGGCCATTGGACGCCTTGGATAAGAAGGCGCTAAGTTTGTTGTCGCAGCGAGGCCGAGCCACTTGGGCGGAGCTCGGCGAGGCTCTCGGCTTGTCGGCTCCCTCCGCCGCAGAGCGCGTTCGCAAACTGGAAGAGCAAGGAGTGATTCACGGCTACGCGGCCCTTCTGGATCCCGCGTCGGTTGGCTATCCGCTGACCGCTTACATTTCCGTGTCATTAACCAGCCATCGCCAACGCGCCTCTTTTCTCCGCGGCATCGAGAAAATGGAAGAAGTGTGCGAATGTCACCACGTCGCCGGCGACGACGACTACCTGCTGAAAGTGCGCTGCCGCGGCCCCGAAGACCTTGATCACCTGCTTACCCGGCAGCTCAAGGAAAAGTTGGGAGTAGCGCGCACCCGCACTACCATTGTGCTGAGCACCGCCAAGGAATCCGTGCGTGTGCCTGTCGCGAAGGATTGAATCGCAGAGGAGCCACATCGAAATGCACGCCACGGAAGCGCCAGGCCGCGACCAATATGTGCTAATGCTGCGAGCCGCGATTGAGGAAGCTCGCCGAGGCCTAGCCGAAGGAGGCATTCCCATTGGTGCCGCGCTGTTTGACCGGCAGGGAAAGCTGCTCGGACGGGGACACAATCGCCGCATTCAGGAAAATGATCCTTCCGCTCACGGCGAAACCGACGCGTTCCGTCGCGCGGGACGCCAACGCAGCTATCGCGACAAAATTATGGTCACTACCCTGGCGCCGTGTTGGTATTGCAGCGGGCTGGTTCGCCAATTCGGCATTGGGACCGTCGTTGTCGGAGAATCCGTGAATTTTCAGGGCGGCATTGGCTGGCTGCGGGAGAATGGCATCGAAATCGTCGATCTCCGCTCCGAGGAATGCATTCAGATGCTCGCGAAATACATCGCGGACAATCCTGCCATCTGGCACGAAGACATCGGGGTCGAATAGCTAGCGCCTTCTGTTTTTCTTTGTTGTAGTGGCGGAGCATGCTGCGCCACTACAAAGCAGAACCCACCATTAACTCTCGGCTGTGAACGCGCACTTTCGTGTCGTATAGTTCGCAGTGGTGCGAGACCTCCGGATCAAATTGCCGCTGGCACTGCTTGTGTGCGCTTTACTCTGGGCGTCGGCGTTCGTCCGTCCCGAACGCACCAACGCCGCGACCACCCAGAGCCCGCACTCACGTCGCACAGCACATCGCGGACTCATCCCCGCCCATCCTGTCGAGCACGAATGCGCGACCGGTGGCATCCTCAAACTAAGTTCGCCAGAAGCTAGCCAGGGAACCTTGCTTCTCCTTGAGCTGCACACACCAGCCCCTATTGCTCAAATGAAAGGCACCTGGGACGCCAAGGAGATCCCCTTTTGGCAAGAAGCTCAGGGCACTGGCAATCCTGGTGGCGATTGGCGGGCGCTTCTTGGTATCGATCTGGAAATGAAGGCTGGCGAGTATCCGCTCACCCTGAACGGAAAAACGCTCGACTCGGCGCGGGAGATCAACTGCGCCACCACAGTTGCGGTAAGCGAAGGGAAGTTCGCAACCGAGAGCTTGCGCGTTGCGCCGAATTTCGTCCAGCCGAACGCGGAGCAACTGGCTCGCGCCGAAGCCGAGCGCGAACGGCTCCGCGCGATTTTCGCGACGATCACGCCCGAGCGGCTGTGGGCCGGCAGCTTCCGAGTGCCCCTCAACGGCGTGACGACCGGCGGGAATTTCGGCAAGCGTCGCATCCTGAACGGCATTCCGGGATCGCCTCACGGTGGAGTCGATTTTCCGGCGCCCGCAGGCACGCCGATTTATGCCGCGCAGCGCGGGCGTGTCGTGCTGGCGGAGCCGCTGTATTTTTCCGGCAACACTGTGGTCATCGATCACGGTCTCGGTCTCTACACCTTCTATGGCCATCTCGAATCCATTGATGCCAAGGTGGGCGACGTCGTGGATACCGGCACGCTGCTCGGCAAAGTGGGCGCGACGGGCCGCGTTACCGGACCCCACCTCCATTGGGGCCTGACTCTCAACCGCTCGCGGGTGAATCCTCTTCAGCTAGTCACCCTCCTCGGCGAACCGAACAGCAGCGCTACTCCAACGGCTGTCGGTCCGGTAAATTAGAACGAAGGCGATCACCTGATATGCCTTCTACGAAGCGAGCTGGCTTCATGGCCGCGCATCGCCACCCCTCCCTGAGGACAAGGGGTTACTACGGCGGTGGAAATCAATGAGCTAGTTAGGCTTGGAGACAACAGGACGCAGCAACCTTGTGATGGTTTCCACAAGCATAGTAAGGCTCGACGACTTAGGCAGCACGGCATCCATGCGTGAAGCTGAAGCTATGGCTCTGCCAAGCTCGTGAGCATACATTGAAAATGCAACAATCTTCACATTGGGCAGCGCGCTTTTAACGACCGATGCAGCTTCCACCCCGTTCAGCCTTGGCAAAGCCAAATCCATCACTATCAAATCCGGTTTGAGGTCCCTTGCTTGTCCAATCGCAGTTAGGCCGTTTTCTGCTTCACCGCATACTACAAATTCAGTCTTGTGTTCAATAAATGCTCGAATGCCATCGCGGACAGAAGCGTGGTCATCGACAATCAGAATCCGAGGAGTCGGGCTCATGTTAAAAAAGTAAGTAAACAATCTAAGTTTTTTGCGTTTGAGGGAGGCTTACACAGCATACCAGACAAAAAATAGATTGCGGTAGGAAACGTACCGACGCTTAGTTTCCTATAGGACCGACCAGAGTTACCAAATATGTTATAAGCAGTGGGAATGCTACAGGTGCCGCAGGGAAGACCTATTCGTTCAAACGAACCGGGAATCGTGGGTTCTTTGAGTTGAGATTGTATGTGGCGAGTCAGACGCCGGGTGTATTCCTCCGCACAGGGGCGGCAAATTTTGGTGGCCGGGCAAATGAGGCTGACATACAAAGGAGCGAGGTTGAGCGTGGGGACTCGGCCGAATTCTGCGAGGAGGATTCGTTGATGAGAATGAAACTTATCGGTTTATTGGTCGTGGGGTGTCTCGCCCTGACGGTAACATTTGCGGCTGGATCACCGGCCATGCCGGCAGCAAAGGCGGTCACAGGCGAGGAAGGACCGGCGGCGGCCGCAACCGCTACTCCGGCTGAGCCGCACCCCGAGATTCGTCAGGCCATTGCTGCGTTACGCCGGGCGAAAGCTCATATGGAACACGCCGCTCACGACTTTGGCGGGCATCGCGTCGACGCGATTAAGGCCACGGATGAGGCCATTCACCAGCTTGAGGACTGCTTGAAGTACGACAAAGACTAAACGCGCCAAACTGAAACATTAAAGGCCGCGTCTCGAGACAAACCCGAAACGCGGCCTTGTTGTTTCTAGAGTTCAGCGAAGCTTACTTTCCGCCGAAGCGGTACACCAAACCAGTCTGGATGCGCAGATTCTTCTGATTGGCGCCGCTGAAGTGCGTTCCGAAATACTCAAACTGGATCGCACGCAGGGACACATGGGGGCTGAGGCGAACATCCGTGCCACCGCCGATCGTGTACGCAAAGGCGTTCGCGGAGGTGGAGGGAATGCCGGTGGTGCTGAAGGTGGCATGAGCGCCACCAAGCAGGAACTGCACATAGGGGGTCACGCGACCGTAGTTACGGAACGACACGCGCGGCCCGAAGAGGAAGTTGGTGGCATGAGAAGAAGTGCCCGTTGGCAAGCCAGTGACGCCGCAATAGCCGAAATCCCCGACAATGCCCAGCCAACGGTTCACGTTGGCGGCAGCATTGCCGCTGAATCCCTGGCAGCCCTGTGCGGGCGCGCCGCCGCCTGGATAGAGCCGGACATACTGGTAATCACCGGAGACTTCGAAATTGGGACCTTCTTGGGCCCGTGCACAAGTGGCCGCGAACAGAACCAGACCGAACAAAACAAAGACCTTACGCATTGATTTCCTCCATCTGAGATTCCCTCTGCTAGGGTTGGTACTATGACCATGATCCGGGAATACGCAAGAAGGCAGCAAGCAGCTTGATCGTGTCTGTGCGGCGAGAATTACTGTACTTTGTGACAGGTGCCCAGACCCGTGGCGCCGCGACCAAAATGGGGAGGCCAGATTTCCACAGGGCACAGAGTGTGTGATCGCCTAGACGGCCGAATGAAAACTCAAGCTTAGAAAGAGGAAGGCACCAAGCGATGTTGACTCGCGGAGCGTTACGGTGAGGAAAACTTTTCTCCACTTTTGCCCATGGCTTGTCTCAAAGAGATCCTGGGAGGCGTTTCCCAAGCAGTCCGCGGCGATGTTTAAGGCCTGCCGCCGTCTCTAGAAGCCTGAAAACCCGAGTCATTCAGGGTTTCCCAGACAAAACTGAAAATGAGGTACAAAGGTACTGTTTTTGCTTGAGCGGTTGTGGTACTTTCATGCCATTGTCAGGCGTTCGGGGTGAATCCAGAATAGCGGTGTGTGGACCCGAAGTCGCGCAGGTTTTTCCACAGCACGTCATTGGTTCACGTCAGGATTCCGTTCGCACGCATTAAGTAGCCGTTTCATTAGCATATTTGCCCTTTGACGAAAGGCCGATCTTTACAGCGGCCGCATCGACAAAGAAACTGAGGTAGCTGTCCCGATGGCGATTATTCACTTTCGTTGGAAAGAGCGGCGGCGAACGGTACGCGTGATGTTGGCGGTGCCACTAAAAGTCGCCGGGCTAACGGACACGGGTGAAAAGTTCTCGGTGAAGGCCTTGTCGCATTCGGTGAGCTTGCACGGGGGTTCGATCGAGCTGGAACAGGATGTGGTGCTCGGAGAGATTGTGCGGCTCGAAAATGAAGTGACTCGTGAAAGCATCGAAGGTAAAGTAGTCTCCATTCGGCGAGCGCGCGACGGAAAGCGCTACGTTGCGGTGGAGTTCCTTTCGCCCATCAATTTCTGGCACATGGTCTTCCCTATGCCGGGCGCGAGGCCCATGCGACGGCCCATAGCCTCCAAAGTTTCTTCCCTTTAGTTCGTCTGCTTTCAACCGAACATAATAAATTATGGTCACCGGCACCGGGAGCCGTTCCAAACTACCTTCCGGGCCTCCCACACGCATCGGCCTGATTTCCGACACGCATGGATTGTTGCGCGAAGAAGCCGTGCGTGCGCTGAGGGGATCCGAACTGATCATTCACGCCGGGGATGTGGGGAGAGCGGACATTCTGGATGGTCTCAAAGCGCTAGCGCCGGTGCTAGCGATTCGGGGTAACGTCGATACCCAACCATGGGCGTTAGCCCTGCCGCAAACAGTAATGGCGGGGGCTGGACCGGTAACGTTTTATGTGCTCCACGATTTGAAGGCGCTCAATCTCGATGCGGCCGCCGCGGGAATTCACGTGGTGGTGAGCGGCCACTCCCATAAACCTGGAAAGACGGAGCGCGCCGGAGTGTGGTACATCAATCCAGGGAGCGCCGGGCCCCGTCGATTCCGCTTGCCGATTACCGTCGCAAGGCTCGATCTGAGCAAGAAACCGTGGGGACTCGAATTCGTGAATTTGGAAGCTCCGAGCGTGAGCACCTGGCGAAGGCCATGACTGCGGAGTTCCTACGGCAAAAACCAGCGCTTTAAAATTTTGCTAGTGGTACACTGCAAGCGGAGCGCAGAGCGATGGCAAAGAAAAAAAAGCAGAAGAAACGCACCAAGGCAAAGAGTTCCGCAAAAGCCAAAGCAAGTGTGCGGGCGAAGGCCCGCGCCGGCAAATCAGCAAAGTCCGCGAAAAAGAGATTCTCAGCAAAGAAAAGGCGGGTTACCGCGAGCGGCGACGTATTGGAAGTCCGCGGCATCGAGACGGTGCCCTTGTCCGCCATCAAGCCTAAGGCGCGGACAGCGCGGGTGGGCGGTGGCGCGAGCGACTACGTAGGCGTGTCTCCCGTGGAAGGCGCCGATCCGGAAAGCCCAAGGGAATTGCTGGAAGAAGGCCAGACGTTTGAGGCCGAGATTGTCGGCGCCGTGCAAAACGCGCCCAACGCGGATAAGTCGGAAGTGAAGACGCATGAGGTTCCGGAGGACGACGTTCCGCCGGAGTATCTCGATCCGGACCGTCCCTAAACGGCCAGGAATCTATAGGACAGGCGCACGTTGGCGGTTTGAAACGATCGAGTCGTCGAGCAGGGACCACTCCAGCACGGCCGGACTTCACGACTTTGTGTGCGAACGCGTCTTAAAGAAATTCTTGCGCGGCGCGTACTTCTTCCGTGGCTTGCGGGCTAGTGAGATTGCTTCCCGGGTCTTCTTAGGGAGCTTTGCAAACACCAATTCGTAGGATTCACGCAGGAGCTTCGCGAGTTCCCGAGCAGGCAGGGCATCTTTGCTTTCCAGGGCGACCCATTGTGCGCGCGCCAGGTATGGAGCAGGGATGATGCCGCTGCGCTCGGTCAACTCAGCGAAATTCTCGGCAGAACATTTAAACGAGAGCCACACGGGAGCGGGGACCAGAACGGTCACGGCAAAGATCTTTCCCGCTACCCGGAAGGTCAGATCGTCGCCCCAGGTGATTTGCTCCGTGGCGCCAGGAAAGGCGAGGCAGATCTGGCGTATCTGGTCAACATTCATGAGTCGGCCTCATTTCAGCCGTCGCGTTCACAACCGAAGAAGCGGTTATAGATTGCCCCGCTCGCTTAAGACGCTGCCATTCTGCTCCAAACCAAATCTTTATGCCAAACCCTGAGAGACCGTTGCTGTCGCCTATTGACAATCAGGGCATTGCGCGGTGCTAGGGTTCAGAGTGGAACGGCGGGGTCCAGTCCCGGAGGTGTCGATGAGAATATCGGTAAAATCCTTTCGGCATTATGTACTTGACAAACCCACGGTAATTCGAGACACTGGCGCTAGTTTCGGAGTAGCGCCATGAACCTAAACGACATAGCAAATTCCTACCACGATGAAGATAGCGCACGGGCTTTCCTTGAAAAAAAACGCTGGCCGGATGGCAAGCCGGGATGCCCGCACTGTGGCGAGATCGGCAGATCGTACCGCCTAGAGCCAAAAGAAGGCGCAAAGACGCACGTTCGCAAGGGTGTGTGGAAGTGCGGTGCATGCCGGAAGCAATTCACCGTCACCGTTGGAACGATTTTTGAGGATAGCCACATCAAGCTAAACAAGTGGCTCCAGGCGATTCATCTTCTCTGTTCGTCCAAGAAAGGAATGAGCGCACATCAACTCCATCGCATGTTGGGAGTGACCTACAAGAGCGCGTGGTTTATGGCGCATCGGATTCGTTACGCGATGGTGCAATTGAATCTGCCCATGCTGACGGGCACCGTAGAAGTTGACGAAACGTATGTTGGCGAGAGGGAATACGGACGGCAAGGCATTAAGAAGAACAAGGCTCCGGTTGTTTCGCTTGTCGAGCGCGGCGGCAGGGTGCGGTCTTTCCATCAAGAGATGGTGACTGGCAAAACGCTAAGGCAGGTCATTAAGGAAAATGTTTCGCGGGATGCGCACATAGTGACGGACGATCATCCGGGGTATCGTGGACTCAAGCGAGACTTCCGGCGTCACAGCACGATTCGCCATTCTTGGAAGATTTACGCCCGCAAAGAAGGCGATGTGCTAATCAGCGCAAACACAATTGAAGGCTATGTTTCTATTCTCAAAAGGGGTATAAACGGTGTATATCACCATGTAGGAAAACAGCACTTACACCGTTACTTGAGTGAGTTTGATTTTCGTTACAACTCGCGCGACATCGACGATGGCGAACGATCTTTGATGGCAATCCGAAAGGTGACTGGCAAGCGTCTAAAATACCGGGACTCATCTCGGCCCTAATAGCAGTACAGCCCGCTTGCAGGCGGGCTGTACGTGGAAAACGGGAACTTGTGCGGCTCGGCGACCACGTAGATGCAGTTTACTGCGTGGAGCCGCCAATGAGAAGGCATTTCTACCGTATGCCCAGAAAACACCTAGTGCGAGAAGCCGGGGATATTCGAGAGTTTCCGCGCTACAGCATCTCCGAAGCAGCATTCTACGTGCGAGTGCCTGCCACCACTTTGCACGCGTGGACGAAAGGGCAGGATTATCACCTTGAGTCTGGCCATCGCAGAACATTCAAGCCGCTCATAGACCTTGCAGACAAAAAGAATGGCTTGCTCTCTTTCTACAATCTGGTAGAAGCGCATATTTTGCGCTTTACGACGGAAGATCGAAATCTTCCGCTTCAGAGCGTCCGTAAAGCATTGGATTTTGTGCAAGAGGCCTTCCCCGGCCCACACCCGTTGCTTACGCATGAATTTGAGACTTCGGGAAAGGAATTATTTGTTACCGCGCTGGGAACTACGCTAAACGCTACGGCTCATGGTCAGAGCGTTATACGAGACGTTCTTGAGCAGTACTTGGAGCTTATTCCGCGAGATGCTGCGGGCCTCCCTGCACGCGTATTCCCGAGGAATTCCAAGCGTCTCGCGATTGACCCATATTTCTCCTCTGGAAAACCGATTGTCAGAGACAGAGGAATTACCGCTTCCGTTCTCTGGGGCAGACATAAGTCTGGAGAGAACTTCGCGCAAATAGGCAATGACTACGGCATCAGCCCGAGCGAAGTGAAGGAAGTGATTGAAGAATACGAGTGGAAGGTGGCAGCCTGAAGAAGCGCCTGTCTTTTTTCTCGACAGGACGTTTGGCAGGAATCAGGTAGCGCAGATGTTGCGTGATGCTGGTCTTATTATTCGCACGATGTTCGATGAATACGGCGAAGCTGAATCGCGGATTGCCGACCCGGTGATGATCGCTAGCTGCGGTTTGCTAAACCGCGTATTGCTGACAGGCGATAAGGATTTGGTCCGTTCATGGAATAAGGAAATAATTCAAGCGGGCATAGCTGTTTTCGTTACCACTGATAGTCGCGAAGGACCGAATCAGTGGGGGCCGAGAATTATTGCCGCCAAGGACGATATACTGCGCGAGTTGAGGCGCAGACAGAGACCATTTACCGCCAGCATCTCGAAAGAGGGGCATGTAGCACAAGTGAGGATTTATGACGGCACGCAATGGAACACGATTCAGATCAGAAAAAAGAAACCGTCCAACTACGAGCGGAAGCACAAGAAGTAAACTCGCACTGCCGATGAATTACGAAGAAGCCGTCTCAGCGTTCCTTAAGGTCAAGCCAGAGTCAAAGAAACCGATAAAGAAACGCAAGGCTAAAGCCTGACGCCTTACTGCACATTGGGATTGTAAGTGATAGGAATAACCGCCTTCGCGTCTATTTTCTTGCGAGACAGAAATTCAAATGTTATGGCATCACCCGGTGTCCATTCCGGGGTGCGCCATTTGACATTCCAGACTTCGGGATGACTCGGCATTAGCATTTGCGACTCGACAATGAATGCGCCGCTCTTAGATGATTTCCCAGCGCCCGGCGCAAGCCCTATATCGCCGTCACAAATGAGGAGGAGTTGCACCGGTCCTCTTCTCTGATCGGTTGCAAGTGTCACTCTAAGCCCAGAGCCATACTTAGAATCACCGGGGATAAAGTTTTCCCGATGGATGATTTGTGCTCCATATTCTGGTGCGGGCAAAACGCGCGTTACGGTCTTTGGAGGTGTTGGCTGAGTTGCCGTAGGCGGGGGAATCTGTGACGGATGTGACGCCACATTTTTCCAGTACTCTGCTTCTGATTTCCAATGGCCAGCTAGTGTTTCGCCGTCGCTGAGTCTGTCATGGTAAAACCAACGGAAACCACCGAAACAGGCACTGGCAGCGACAACACACACAAAAGTGAAAGCGAATGGCGCACTCTTAATCATGCGCCATTCCTGTTTTAATTTTTCTAAAATCGCTACGAGCATATCGGACGACGCCTCTCCCTACTTTGAGGGAAAGAATACGCTCTTTTCTTACTGCCCTCTCACGGTGTTTCACAGCCTACTCCTTGTTATGGGTTTGTGAAAGGGATAATCGCGAATCCTTTCTGGTTGGCGCCGGAATCGGGGTTGCATTGGTTTTGGTCTTGCTCCAAACGTGGCGCAGCTATCTTGACAGGTCCATCACCGAAGCGGCGCAACCCCATCTGATAACGCCCCTCACACCCGCACGTTGGCAGCATTCGGCTAACGAGCACTTTCCACGCCCTTGGTTCTCACAGCGGCTGAGTCCCGACGCCGCTCCCGCAACCTACACAAGCCTTGTGACTTAAAGTTTATCTTGACATAATATACCCACTTGTGGTAGTCTTTCCCGTGTTAACTCGACGCCAGCCCTCCTGTTC
>Ga0307479_10005825_pt1 | contig 11278 bp, 10 predicted proteins | sample atmos_gasesECM4C_FD_203743 | JGI IMG/M metagenome (GOLD analysis project Ga0307479, IMG submission 203743) | Hardwood forest soil microbial communities from Morgan-Monroe State Forest, Indiana, United States - atmos_gasesECM4C_515 | ecosystem: Environmental > Terrestrial > Soil > Temperate... | reverse complement strand
AGGTAGGTATCGCCGTCGGTGCCGTCGACGGTGGCGGAGAATTCAGTGTGGAGGGGAACGGGGCGGCCGACGGGATCGAGGGAGAAATTGGGAGTGTCGGTTTGGCCCTGGACTTCGATTTGGTTGAGCTGGCCGGAATATTGTCCGGTGGAGGAAAGCGTACCGCCGATGCCTGCAAAGGGATCGAGGTCGGCGTTGTCAAAACTGTAGGTGCCGGAAACGGGAGTGAAAGCGGGATCTTCGGCATTCCATGGGCCGAAGGTGCCACGGGTGCCGATTTCGCCTTTGGGCTTGGCGTTGGTGAGGGTGCCGTGAAAATCGAAGGGCTTTGCGTCGCCGACGTTTTTCATGACGAGGTCGTGTATTTCAAAATCGAGCGGATCTTTGCCGGCTTTCTTGGGAAGGATGATGAGCGTGGTGTCGTTGCAGACGATTTCGTTGAAGATGATGCGTGGGATTGACGCGGACGGTCTGGGTGGAGGCGGGGCGGCGTGGGGGTCGCTGGGGGGAATGGTGATGACCATGTTCTCGACGAAAACGCCTTTGATGTGGCGAGGGACGTGGACGATGCCGAGAACGCCGAGATTGAAGGAGAAGCGGGCGATTTGAATTAACGGAGGGACGTCGGCGCGATTTCGGTAGCGGAGGGTAAGGCCTTCCCCGGTGACTTGCATGCGCGGAGTGGTTTCAACGTGGAGGGATTGGAGCTCGACGTTGCTGTCGAAGCGGGTGCTGAGTTCGGTGATTACCCATTGGCGGGTGCGGTCGTCGATGTTGCGGGCGCCCAGGAAGATGAAGAGGACCAGGCCGACGCAGAGGCCCAGCAGGATGCCAACGAGATAGGGCCAAAGACGAAATGGATGATCTGGAGACTTCAATTCAATTGAACCAAGCGAAAAGCAGGTCCCTCGGCTTCGCCTGCCTGCGGCTGGCAGGCTCGGGATGACAGTAAGAGCTGGGGTGCCCGAAAAGAGCAGGGTTGCCCGGTCAAATCGTTCCTACAGAACAGATGCTAGTGGGCGGGGAAAAGTTCCGGGTGTGCCGGGCGGGAGTTGGCGGCGTTGGCTGCTACGGTGAGCTGGGCGTCGACATCGAGAGTTACTGGCGGGAGGCAGACTTCGTTGTTGCAGGCCTGGTAGTGGAGCTTTAGCGGAATGTGCTGGGCGCCTAGAGGGGCGTTGGGTTGCGCAGAGAGCGGAAGCCGGAGAATGACTCTGTCCGCGTAAACGTTTAGAGGAGTTTTCGAGAAGGCGAAGGTTTTGAGTTCGCCTGGAGGGTAGGCGATTTCGCCGGCGGATTTGAAACCGGCGGGAAGAGTGGGGCGAAGGTCGGTGGGGATGAGGTACTCGGCGGAAGGCTTGCGGGCGTTGATGTGGAAGCCGGGGCGGATTTTGAGGACGACGGCGAGCTGGAAATTGCCGCCGCGAGCGACAGGTTCGAGGGAGACGTAGGCGGAGGGGGAGACGACTTCGCGGCCGGAGGGGATTTGCGGGTGCGCCGAGGGCAGCGCGATAACGATGACGAGGAGAAGGGCGGCGATGGTAATGGCGACGGCCGGCTTCACAGTCTCACCGTGGCGCCGAGTTGCTGGGAGACGACGCGGCTCATGACTTCGAGAAGATTTTCGCCGGTTTTTTCGGATACGAACGCGTTTTTGGAATCGGACCAGCCGAGCTTGAAGCTAGTGGAGAGGGCGGAGATCCAGATTTCACGGACGGGGGTGTTGGGCGAGATCACGAATTTTGCTTCCTCGGGCTCTTCGAAAATTACTTCGAGCTTGCCGCTTTCGCCTTCGACGTCGAAGCCATGTTCGTCGCCGAGGGTTAGCAGGCGGCGTTTCAGATCTTCAAAGGCGGCGTCGGCTTTGCGCTGGAAGTCTTTTTCGTCGAGCATTGAATTAGCGTATCGCAGAAACTGAGAAGTGGGTAGTGAGGTCGGCGCTGAGTTCGTGCCCATGCCGACGAAAAGCCTCAGGTCCATAATTCGGACCTGAGCCACAGCGATGTCCATTACGCGGCACCTAAAGCTGGGACTCGATGGATTTGGAGATTTCTTCCGGGCTGATTATGCCGGTGATGCGTTTTACGATTTTGCCGTCGCGGGTTACGAGGACGCTGGTGGGGTAGCCGAGCAGGCCGCCGAATTTGTCGGCGGCGGCATCGTTGCCAATGACGATGGGATAGTTCATCTGGGATTTCGTGCCGTTGACGTCGAAGCGCTCTTTGTCGACCCACGGGGTGACGACGCTGGCGCCCTCTTCGTCCATGGCGATGCCAAGAACGGTGAAGCCCTGGGCGGAGTATTTTTGCTGCATTTCAATGAGCCAGGGAATTTCGACCTGACAGGGTTCGCACCAGGTGGCCCAGAAGTTGACCAGCACTACTTTTCCTTTGTACTGGGAGAGGGAAAGCTCCTTGCCGCCGAGATCCTTGAGGGTGAGTTCCGGGGCGGGCTTGCCAGCCGCGTTGGGCTTGCCGGCGAAATTGGCGGACGAGACGCTGAGCATGCCTTTACGGGGCTGGCGCGTGGCGCGGTCGGCGAGATAGGTGGCGGCGATAACGGCAACGACCGCGATAATGACCAGCAAAGATTTCTTCAACGCGCAAGTCCTCCAAATTCGGGGTAGTTCAAGCTGACCACTACCAAATTCAGTCCTAAATATTATCTCGCAGGTTGGCGAGCACGGCAAAAAGTCGAGCTTACTTCGCTCCGGTCAGCGATCTCTCCAACCACAAGACAATGCTGTTGAGGAAGCCGAGCTTTCCGGCCATCCAGGTCAGTCGATTGACGAAGATCAGACCGCCGACACACAGCAGAAGGGCGCCGCTAAATACTTCGACGGCGTGAAGGTGCTTTCGGAAGCGCTGGTAGAAGCGCAGGAAGCGGCCGATGCCGAGGGCGGTGAGGAGGAAAGGCACGGCGAGCCCGGCGGAGTAAACGGCGAGGAGGAGAACGCCGCGGGCAATGGTCTCGCTGGCGGCGGCCAGGGCGAGCACGGTGGTGAGGATGGGGCCGATGCAGGGAGTCCAACCGAACGCGAAGGCAAAGCCGAGGAGGAAGCCGCTCCAGATGCCGGGCTGCGTGCTGGTGGTGCGCAAGCGCACGTCGCGATTGAGCCAGCGAGTCATGGCCGGGCCGAAGAAGCCGATCAAGGACAGCGAGAAGAAATGAACGTAGCCGAAACCGGCGAATAGCGGGGCGCCACGGAAGAGCGCGAGAAGGCCAAGAAGCGCGAGCACGGCGCCGAGAATGAGGCCGGCGCGGACACTTAGCTTGATGAGGACGCCGAGCAGGTGCAAGCCGAAGAGAAGTATCAACGAGCCAGCGATGGGGGCGAGAAAGGAGCGGTTCTGTTGGAGAAAGGTGCCGACGGCGCTCGCTGTAGCGCCGAAGGAGATGAAGACTACCGAGAAGCCGAGGACGAAAGCGAGGGAAGAGGCGAAAAGTCCAGTGCGGGGCTGCTGGCCCTGGCGGAGCTGTTCGACACCGATGCCGGAGAGCATAGAGATGTAGCCCGGGACCAAAGGAAGAACGCAGGGAGAGAGAAAGGAGACTAGCCCAGCGAGGAAAGCGCCGTAGAGGGAGACATCGGTCATTCGCGTTCGTTCCTTGTTGTCATGAGAGTCTTGGCGGCTTTGCGGTCACAAACGCTCTTACGTTCGCGGCGCGATTTCGGATTGCGATCGCTGCACAAAATCTCGATATTGTGGCGCACTATATGCGTCGCAGCACTGGCTGCGCAACCTCTTATTCTCCCACAAATTCGCAGGTGGTCGCCGGAACCGCCCATCGCACGACCTTCGACCAGGCATTTCGAGGAAGGCGGCCGCCACAGCGGTGACTAGAGCGGCGGCTTGGTTATTCCAATTGGCAGAACAATCGGATTAGACGCGGGGGAATGCGTGGGCGGTAGCGAAAAGGCGACAGATGAGGGATTTGACTTGCGGCGTTATGGAGTTGCTGAAGAACGGCGTTTGTAAGTAGCTGAGATGATGAGCGTTAGTACGGCGAAGAGTGGCAGGGGCCGTGCGTTGGTGGTGTCGAACGAGCGAGGCCCAGCGTGAAGTGGACGCCGAACAAGGTGACGGCCCTGCGGGTGGCGGTGGGATTTGCGGCGGTGAGTTTGTTCGGGCGCGGTCCGTGGGCGAACCTGGCGGCAGTGGGGCTGACCGTGGCGTCGATTGCGCTGGACGCGTTGGACGGACATTTGGCGCGGACCAAGAAGCTGGCGACGCCGATGGGGGCACAGATCGATATTTTGGGCGACCGGATGATTGAGAACGTGTACTTCACATATTTCGCAGTGGTGGGAATGGTTTCGTTGTGGCTGCCGGTGTTTTTCTTTGCGCGCGGGGCGGCCACGGATTTTCTGCGCGGATTGGCCACGCGCGCGGGGCACTTCGGATGGGGAGCGAACGCGATGGTGCAGAGCTGGTGGGGGCGAGCGCTGGTAGCGTCTCGATGGAGCCGCGGTTTGTATGCGGCGATGAAGTGCTTGTGCTTTTGCTACTTGGGATTGGAGCTGGCGCTGACGCGAGGGCCGGTGGCGTTAATCGGAGAGTTAGGCACAGATGCGCAGATTGTGCTTAGCACGGGAGGGCAAGTGTTGACGTGGGCTACGGCGGGATTTTGTTTTGTGCGAGGGCTGCCGGTGTTGGTGGAGGGATGGAAATATTTCGCTGAGGGAGTTGCGGCGCGCGGCGGGGAAAGAGTGGCGAGGAAAATCGCATGAATAAGCGGGAGACGAGCGGGCGAATCGCGGCATTTTTTGATTTGGACGGGACGTTGATTGCGGAGCCTTCTGTGGAGCGGCGGTTTTTCGCGGACTTGCGGCAGCGGCGGGCCATTCGGATGGGGAATTACTTTTTGTGGGTGGCGCGGGCGGTGTGGCTGGCGCCGCAAGGGCTGGACGTGATGCGACATGCGAACAAGATGTATTTGCGTGGCCTGTGCGCGAATAACGTTGACCGTGAAGTGGACACAGGACAACGCCCTCGACCCAGCACGGGACAAGCAGAAATGGCTGTACCACGGTTTTTTCCCGGAGGTGTGGATCAAGTGGCGTGGCACGCGCGGCAGGGGCACGCGATTGTTTTGGTAAGCGGAACGCTGGCGCCTTTGGCGCAGGAGATGGCGTTGGCACTGACGGTGCGGCTGATGGTGCGCGGGATCGCGACTTCGGTGGGCGTCTGCGCAACGCGGCTGGAAGAAACTGATGGGCGATGGACTGGGCGTATTGTGGGAGAGGCGATGTTCGGCGAGGCCAAGGGGCGGGCTGTGAGGAGGTTGGCCAAGGAAGAAGGATTTGCGCTCGCGCGGTGCTATGCGTACGGAGACAGCATCAGTGACCGGCCGATGCTCGAAGCAGTTGGGCGGCCCTGCGTGGTGAATCCTTTGGAGGAGATGAAGCAGCTGGCGCGTCGGCGGGATTGGGCGGTGCTGGCATGGACAGAGCAACGGAGTGCGGCAGAGAGAGCGCGTACGGCGCACACCCGAGACGAGGCTGTGGAGGCCAGGTGAACACGATGGATGGCGCGCGCGGGCAAGGCTATCAAAAGAGCGAACTGAGAGCGCCCTGGCAGCACCCGGTGAATGCTCGCGAACATCAAGCTCGCTTGCCTTTGCCGACGCGTTCCGATAGGGGCGTTGGGAAAATTCTTGGGACTGAGGTGGCCGATGTTTTGGGTGCGTGCGGAACGTTTGAATGGGTGGCGCTGGGGTACTTGGCGATTTCGAGCATCTTGATCGCGATTTTCGCAGAGAATTTGGCACATCCGCTGCGGTTGCTGAGCGTGCAGTTTTTGGTGGCGTTGGGGATTGTGGCCTTGTGCCGAGCGGAAGCAAATGTTTGGACTGATGGTCCCCAGGTGCGAGAGGTAGGACTTGGCGCCGGCACTTTGACCCAGAGATTCTGGCATTTCTGGCGGCATTGGTATCCGCATCTTTTCTTTCTGCTTTGCTTTGAGGAGTTGGGCGCGCTGGTGCATCTGTTTTCGCCGCGCTGGCAGGACGCGGAGCTGATTGCGTTCGATCAGTGGCTAACTGGAGTTCAGCCGTCGATCTGGCTGGAGCAGTTTGCTACCGCAGGGCGCAACGAGTTCATGCAGTTCGCGTACTTGACGTACTTCGTTTACCTGCTGGTGCTGGGCGGCATCTTGTATTACCGCGAGGATTGGCACGGATATTGGTCGGTGATGACGTATTCGGCGGTTGCGTATGCGATGGGGTATGTGATTGCAATTTTCTTTCCGGTTGAGAGCCCGTGGTTTGCGATGGCGGGCTCGTGGCATGGCCCATTGCATGGCGGGGCGTTTACCACGGTAATTAATTTCATCGAACACTACGGACGCGTGCGGGGCGCGGCGTTTCCCTCGGAACATGTGGCGGGATCGTTCGCGGCGCTATGGGGCGCTTGGCGGCACCGGCGATGGTTGTTTTGGGTAATGCTGCCGCTGGTGTTGTGCATGTGTGCTTCGACAGTGTGGGGGCGGTATCACTATGTGGTGGATATTTTTGGGGGAATGGTTACGGGGACGCTGGGGTATGTGATTGGGAAGTGGCTGATGAAAGACAGTTCACAGTCGACAGTTGAAAGTTGAAGGCCAGCTCCACTAATGTCGCGGTGAGTTATGAGTCGCGGCATCGCCTCGCCGGCTTGGCAAGGTGCGTTCAGGATGACAGGGTTAAGGCTGGGCGGCGTAGATGAAAATCGTGAGTTTTCTCAAATGCGTAAGCAATTTGAAGTAGATTTTTTTCTTCCCAGTGTTGACCGAGAATTTGCAACCCGACCGGCAGGCCTGAAGATGTAAAACCCGCTGGGACTGAAACCGCCGGTAGTTCTGCGAAGTTTGCCGGCCGATTGAGCCGGAGCAAACCCGCGCGGACTTTCTCGCTCTCGTCTTTAACAGATACGTCTTCGACGCCTATGACTGTGGCCGGAAATGGTGTCGTTGGCACCACGATAGCGTCGAGCAATCCGCTAAAGCTCCGATGATCGAATAATGAAAGCCACACGCTCACGCGCCTTCCCAAGGCCGCTATGTAGTCGGTTGCGCGCACGTCGACGCCCATTTCCAATCGAGCAAGCACGTCGTTGCCATAGTCCCCGGAACGAGCGGGAAACCAGCCAGATTGCTGGTGAAAACTGGTCGCCTCGGCCAACGCAATCTGGGTGGCAGGTTGGGTCCACCTATCGATCGAGTGCGCTTGATATTCGTGCAGAACAAAGCGTTTCTGCTCACCGCTGGTAAGTGCCTGCATCAGGATGCGACGCACTTCATCGTCGATACGATCCCAAAAATAATTTGAGGGAATACCCAAATGCACGGTTCTAGGCGGTTTCTTCCGAATCTCGCTCGCGCTGGCAGAGCTGAAGGGAGACGGAGCCTTTCGTGCCGAACCGTCGATGTAGCCGCTCGTGATCATGCTCAGAATTAACATGACATCCGTGACAGATCGGGCCAATGGCCCGACGTGGTCCAGAGAAGTGGACAGCGGCACGACACCCGCCGTGCCGACCCGACGGTACTGTGGTTTGAGGCCGACAATGCCGCAGAGCGCGGCGGGGATGCGGATCGAGCCGCCGGTGTCCGTGCCGATGCTGCCATAGCAAAGACCCGCGGCGACCGCTGCTGCAGAGCCGCCGCTGGAGCCGCCGGAAATGCGGGCGAGGTCCCAGGGATTGCGGGTGGGGCCGTAATGCGGGTTGTTGGTGGTGACTCCGTAGGCGAATTCGTGGAGGTTGGTCTTGCCGAGAAGGACGGCGCCGGCTTCGCGGAGCTTGTTCCAGACGACGGCGTCTTCCTGCGGGACGAAATCTTTCAGGATTTTGGAGCCGGCGGTGGTGCGAATGCCTTTGGTGTAGATGTTGTCCTTCAGCGAGATGGGAATGCCGTGGAGCGGCCCGCGGTCGCGGTAACCCTTGCGGCTGCGCGGGGCGAAGAGTTCAGTCTCTGTTTTTTTGGCTTGCGCGAGGGCTAACTCGGCCGTGACGGTGATATAGGCGTTTAGTTTGGGGTTTAGTTGCTCGATGCGCGCGAGCATTAGTTTGGTCACTTCGACTGGTGACACTTTTCGTTTGCGGTAGAGGCCGGCAACTTCTTCTATGGAGGCGAAGGCTAGGTCGGTGTCGGTCATCGGGCGAAGAGAGGAGGAATTTACCACAGAGGGCACAGAGAGCACTGGGCAGAATGCAACGCTAGAAGATTTTTTCCTGGTGGCGCAGGTTTCCGAAGGTGCCGATGTTGGCGATGATGAAGGCGACACGAAACTGGTTATCGGTGCGGACCTGGCCGAGTTCGATGCGGCGGTATTCGAGAGCCAGGCCGCAACATTTGCCGTTATAGCTGACTTGCACGAGCTCATTTTGCAAGGCGCTGTTGGTGATGTCGTAGCTGATTCCGGTGGTGAAATTAAAGCCGCGACGAGTTTCGCTTCCGTAGCCGGCCAGCACGCGCACCTGATTGGAGAGCGGCTGCAGAATGGGATCCGCCTGCAAGCGGAAATGGGCCACGGTCGCGAAGAACTCGCGATATGGTTTGACCTTTACGAGCGTGCCGATGACGGTGATTTTGCGGAGTTGCGGGTCGTATTCGAGCAGTTGTTCAGTGTCGAAAGGGCCTCCGGGTGTGATTTTGAAGTCACTAACGATAGGCGAAGAATTGCGCGGACCGAGCGCGAAAGCGAACGGAGAGACGGAATCGAGCGGCTCAAGAACGTTGCGCTGGCCGTTGAGAATGGCGCCGCCGAACGTGGAATCGAAATAATGCTTCTGGACCAGGTTCCAGGAAAGGAGCTCCTGCGGCTGGTCGTCACCGGATTTCGTCCAGAAGCGTTGCGTAACGCCATATTCGACTTCACTGGTATCGGCGCGGGTGGCGTCGGAATCAAAGCGAATGAATTGCGGAAAATTGTCAATGCCGGTGACATTGCGATAGGTGATGTGCGGCTCGATGGTGTGCTTGTAGCGCCTGCGAGGTTTCGTTTTGCGGGAGTCGAAGAAGCGCTCCAGGGTCGGGAGGCGAAGGTCGAAGGTGAACTCACCGTCATTGCGCGTAAGAGATTGCCCGCTGACGACGCCGGCGGGTGTGAGCGAGGCACCGTAATAGGTGGTGCGAAACGCGGCAGTGGTGGTGGCGTTAAGCCAGGGGCCGAAATGCAGGGGCAGGGTTACTCGCGGCACGAATTCCATTCGTGAAACAAAATTTGAGGTTTGGATGGGCAGATAAGTGGGCGACGGAACAAATCCGGCATCGTCGCGCTTGACGGCGCCGGCGAAAGCGTCAAATGCAAAATAGAAAGGCAGGCGCTGCCAAGGCTGCTGTTCCACAGAACCGAATCGGGCCTGCGGGGCGTTGCGCAGCGTCACACTCAATTGCGGACTGGTGTTGAGAAAGCTGCGGTCGTTCAGATAGGCGAGGTTAAGGCTGAAGCTATGGAAATTGTGAGTGAGAAAGATGGAGCTGCGAATATCGGAGTTGATGGCCTCGCCGTAGGTGGGAGAAAAAGCCAGCTGGAAAGTGAGCGAGGAAAGTTCGCTGGCGTCGGCAACGAAGAGCCAGTCGTGGGGCAAAAGCGATCGAACGACTATGCGCTGTTGGTGACCACCCTGGTGTTCGCGGTCGATGACTCCGAAATAGTCGTAGCGGAGGGTGGTGTTCTCCCAGGGGGTGGCGCGGAACTGGGCGCGTTCGGCGGAGCCGCGCCGGCTAAGGTATTCGCCGCCGAGGGTGGTGTCCATCCAGCTCGCGGGTGCCCAGTAAAACTCGTCGCCGAAGACGAAGCCCTTGCTAGTGCTGTTTCCGGCGACCGGCACAAGAAGACCAGACTGGCGGATTTTGGCGCCGGCGGGCGCGGTGGCGTAAGGCATCCAAACAAGCGGAATACGAAATAAGCGAAAGTTGGCGTTGACGATGGCCATGGTTTTGCCGACCCGCACGCGCGCGCGCGGCGCATAAAACTGCCATTTGGGATGCCGTGGATCGCACACGGTCATCCAGGCCTGGTGAATGATGTAGAAGTCGTTGCCAAATCTCTCCACCATGCGGGCTTCGAAATAAAGCGGGTTGTCGGTGACCAGCAATGAGGGATTGGGCCGGCGCTCTATTTTTAAGGTGCCGCGGACCTGCAGGAAGGTGCCGCGACCGGTGCCGACGTTGTAATGAGCTTCGTCGGCTTCGAGGTGCTGATTGTCGAAATCGTATTGCACGTGGCCGCGCGCAAGAGCCTCGGTGGTCTGGTCGTTGTATTCGATGTGGTCGGCGCGGAGCCGCTGGCCGGCATACCGGATATCGACGTCGTCGTCAGCGATGAAGAGATTGCCCTGGCGGCGCTGCGGGCCCTTGGCAGAAAGCTCGGCGACGCCGCCCTTGGCGGTGGGCGGGCGGACTTGTTGGGCCCGCATGGTGGTCGAGCATCCTAGAGTCGGAACAGAAAAGAGCAGCAGCCTGGAAAGAAGAAACTGGAGCGCGGAAAATTTCCGAGCATGAGAGTGGCGATTCACGCGGAAGATTCGACCGATCGAGTAAGTTGGATAGCCTAGCATGGGCTTTGCGGGTTGTGTAGCGGGCTGCGAAACGGCCGCGCGTTGGCGCGCGTCTGTCTCAACACGGGCGGGTCATTCCACGAACAAAGGATGCGTGTTAACGGGCAGCGGAGTATGATGCCGCGCCGCGCGATGAGGGAGAGAATCATGAAGCGAGTATCGTGTGTTTTGAGGTGCGCCGCCGCCGCATGGTTGTGTGGCGGGATGCTGATTGCGGGAGTCGAAGCTCGGCCGGCAGACCAGCCGAATGTTACGGAGAAGCTGAAGAGCCTGGAGCTGCGTGAAATCGGCCCGGCGGTGATGGGCGGACGGATCGATGATTTCGCGGCGGTAGAGAACAATCCGAACATTGTGTTTGTCGGCGTGGCGTCGGGCGGAGTGTGGAAGACCACGAACAACGGGACTACGTGGACGCCGGTGTTCGACAAAGAGGGAGTGTCGACGATTGGGGATATTGCGATTGCGCCATCGGATCCATCGGTGGTTTGGGTGGGAAGCGGCGAGCCGAATAACCGGCAGAGCTCATCTTGGGGCGACGGGGCGTACAAGTCACTGGACGGAGGAAAAACCTGGCAGAACATGGGACTTGGTGCGACGCATCACATTGGGCGGATCGTGATTCATCCGCGAAATCCCGACGTCCTGTATGTGGCGGCCCTGGGCCATTTGTGGGGACCCAATGCGGAGCGCGGCGTCTACAAAACGACGGACGGCGGGAAAACATGGTCGCAGGTC
>Ga0307479_10005824_pt1 | contig 11278 bp, 5 predicted proteins | sample atmos_gasesECM4C_FD_203743 | JGI IMG/M metagenome (GOLD analysis project Ga0307479, IMG submission 203743) | Hardwood forest soil microbial communities from Morgan-Monroe State Forest, Indiana, United States - atmos_gasesECM4C_515 | ecosystem: Environmental > Terrestrial > Soil > Temperate... | reverse complement strand
CGCGCCGCGCTCGGCGCCGGCAGGATGCGCCTCGTGCGGCAGCTGCTCACCGAGAGCGCCCTCCTCCACCTGCTGGGCGGCGCCCTCGGCGCGCTGCTGGCCGCCGCCGGCGTCTCCGCCCTGCTCCGCGCCACGCCGCCGAACGTGCCGCGGCTCGGCGCCGTCGCCATCGACGGGCGGGTGCTCGCCGTCACCTTCGCCGTCTCCCTGGCGACCGGCATCGCCTTCGGCCTGGTGCCGGCCGTCCGCGGCTCCGGAGCCGAGCTGCGGGCGGCGCTGGCGGCCGCCGGGGCCGGCGCCGGTGGCGGCGGCCGGCGGCTCCGCTTCGGCAGCCTGCTGGTGATCGCCGACGTGGCGCTGGCCCTGACGCTCGCGATCGGCGCCGGCCTCATGCTGCAGACGCTGGTGCGGCTGCTGGCCGTCGATCCGGGGTTCGACACGCGCCGGCTGATCGCCGCCGAGATCTCCACCTCCGGCCCCCGCTACGCCGAGGACGCCAAGGTCGTCGCCTTCTACCAGCGGGCGCTCGAGCGCGTCCGCTCGCTCCCCGGCGTGGAGGCGGCCGCCGTGACCAGCCAGCTGCCGCTCGGCGGCAACTTCGACGGCTACGGCATCCGCGTCGAGGGCAACCCCGCGGCGGCGGGCGAGGCGGAGCTGGTGCCGGCGCAGCGGTACGCGGTCAGCCCGGGCTACCTGCTGACGCTGCGCATCCCCCTCCTCGCCGGGCGGGACCTCACCGCGCGGGACCAGGCCGGCTCGCCGCCCGTGGTGCTCGTCAACCGCGCCTTCGCGCGGCGCGTCTGGCCGGGCCGGGAAGCGCTCGGGAGACGCATCCAGATGGGCGGCCCGGACGCCCCTTGGCGCACGGTGGTGGGCGTCGTCGGCGACGTCCGGCACCTGGGGCTGGACGCGCCTCCCGAGATGCAGGTCTATCTCCCCGAGCCCCAATTCGTGGACTCCGCCATGGTCCTGGTGGTGCGCGCCGCCGCCGATCCGCGCCCCCTGGCGGCGGCGGTGCGCCGCGCGGTCTGGGAGATCGACGGCGAGCGGCCAGTCGAGAACGTCGCCACCATGGACGAGGTCATGCGGGTCTCCCTGGCCCGCCGCCTGCTCAGCCTGCGGCTGCTGGCCGTCTTCGCCGGCATCGCCGTGCTGCTGGCGATGGTGGGCGTCTACGGCGTGCTCTCGCACTCGGTCGCCGCCAGGACCCGCGAGATCGGCCTGCGGATGGCGCTCGGGGCGACCCCCAGCGGCATCGTCGCTCTCGTGGTCGGCGCGGGCGCGCGGCAGGTCGCGGCGGGGCTCGTCCTGGGCACCGGCCTGGCGCTCGCCCTCACCCGCTTCCTCTCGGGCCTGCTCTTCGGGGTCACCGCGCAAGATCCCGCGACCTATGCCTGCCTCGCGTTGCTGCTCGCGGCCGTGGCGCTGCTCGCCGCCTTCCTGCCGGCGCGCCAGGCCGCGCGCCTCGATCCCGCCGCCGCGGCGCGGTCACTCTGACCCTGGGGGAAGGCGGGCCGGCGTGGATGGCGAGGCCGGCGGGGGCGGCGAGGCGGGGGCGGCAGGGTGGCGGTAGACCTACCTCGCCGGGGGCGGCGAGGGCGGTAGGGGCGGTGGCGGGGGTGGCGAGGCCGGCGAGGCGGGTATGGGTGGAGGCGGCGGCAGGGCCACCTCGGCGCGGCGCTCGAACAAGACCAGCTTCCCACCGTCGCCAAAGCGGGCCACCGGCCGGTAGGCGCGCTGGAACCAGGGCGCGCCGACCGGCATCCAGGGACCGCGGTCCGGGTGATAGAGGGCGTAGGCGCCTGGGCGCGCGAGGAAGGCGCCGGCGAAGTCGCGGCGCCGCACGTACGGCAGCAGCTCGGGGCTCACCACGCCGACGACGTCGATCACGCTCCGCTCGCTGAAGTAGCCGAGCGCTCCCACCTCGTAGTACGACACCTGGGCGGCCGGCGGCGCGTGGGTCTTCAGCCATGCGGCCGCTTGCCGGTAGGCCCGCATGTGCGGCGGCCAGTCGAACCGCCGCAGCCGGCGCAGCTCGGCCGGCACGAGCGAGCAGGCGACGGGCGCCAGGACGAGGACGGCGGCGAGGGCGGCCAGCGCGGCAAGACCGCGGCGGGCCGGCGAGCCGGCGGCCTTGGTCGCCTCGGGTTCATGGCTCGAGCTCGCCGGCAGGCGCCGGCGGCTGGACTCAAGATCAACGCGCGCCAGGGAACCGATCAGGAAGGCAAGGCCGTAGAGGAGGGCGACGGCCATCGGCAGGACGTACCACGGCGCATAGGGCACCCCGAGCAGCGGGTAGAGCACGGCCAGGATCAGCGCGAAGCAGGAGAGCAGCCGCAGGCAGCGGCCGCCGGCGCGCAGCAGGATGGCCTGCCCCAGGATGCCTGAGGCGACGACGGCCGGCCAGAGAGGGCCCGCGTGGCGGCGCGCGAGCTCCGCCGACCGTGGCCAGAAGCTCAGCCCCGACGCGCCTTCGGCCAGCGCCCGCTTGGCGGCCAGCGAGTTGGGCACCGGCGTGCCGAAGTAGAGCCAGGCGAGCAGCGCGCCGAGCGCGACGACCGCCGCCGCGGCCGCCAGGAGCCGCCACGACAGGCGCCGGCGCTCGCGCCACAGGAGGAAGCCCAGGAGAACCGCGCCGACCGCCGCCTCGGGCCGCAGCCACACGGCGAAGCCGGCCAGCAGGCCGGCCCCGACCGGACGGTCCGCGCCCCAGCGCGCCGCCAGCAGCAGCATGGCCAGCATCGGCATGCCCTCGCCGCCCTGCAGCACCCAGAGGAACGAGGAGGCGGCGAGGAGCGTGCCGCCGAGCCAGGCTTCCGGCGCGCGGTCCGCCGCCTGCGCCTCGAGCAGCACGAGCGCCGCCACCGCGAGCAGCGACAGGCCCGAGAGGAACGACGCCAGGACCGGGACCGAGACGCCCGTCAGCAGCCGGCCCGCGGCGAGCAGCAGCGCGAGTCCCGGGTTGGTGAGCGCGAACACGCGCTCGCCCGGGTTGAACACGAAGCCCTGGCCGCCGGCGAGGTTCGCGGCGTAGCGGTAGGTGATGAAGAAGTCGTCGAGCGCCTCGCCCCGGAAGCGCCACGCCAGGCAGGCCGTGAGCGCGGCCCAGGCGGCGACGGCCGGCCAGACCCGCCACCAGGCGGCGCCGGAGAGGGGGCCGCTCCTGCCGCCCCTGCCACCCCTGCAGTCGGCGGTCGCCATCCCTGCTGCCGCGGCCATGGTCGCATGAGCCTACAGAAGTCCGGCGGCGCCAGGAAGGGCCGCGAAGAGGCCTGGCGGCGGGCCGGCGAGCGGCCTGTCCCCGCAATCGCGGCGCTCGCCCCGCGGCCTGCAACCCCGGCCGTCGTGGAGCGTATTGAACGACCAGGGCAGAGCTGTGCTCGACGACCTGGGCGGCGGCGGCCGCCGCCGCCGCGATCCCTGCCAGCCGGGCTGCTCCGGCCACTTTCCTGGGAGGCACGATGTCCTCAGACCTCAGGCGTTCCGTCCAAGCGGCCGCGCTGTTCGCCCTGGCCGCGCTGCCGCTCGCCGCCGAGAAGGCGCCGTTCGATCCCGACCTGCTGGCCGGCCTGCGCGCGCGCTCGATCGGTCCGGCCGCGATGAGCGGCCGGGTGACCGTGATCGAAGGCGTGGCGGCCGATCCGCGGACGCTCTACGCCGGCGCCGCCTCGGGCGGCGTCTGGAAGTCGGTCAACGGCGGCCTCACCTGGGAGCCGATCTTCGACGACCAGCCGGTGGCGTCGATCGGCGCCCTGGCCGTCTTCCAGAAGAGCCCGGACGTCATCTGGGTGGGGACTGGAGAAGGCAACGTCCGCAACAGCGCCTCGGTCGGCAACGGCGTCTACCGCTCGCTCGACGGCGGCAAGACCTGGGCCCACCTGGGCCTGGACGCCACCGAGCGCATCGCCCGCATCGTCCTGCATCCGGCCGACCCGGACGTGGCGTGGGTGGCGGCGCTCGGCCGCGAATGGGGCGAGAACCCCGAGCGCGGCGTGTGGAAGACCGAGGACGGCGGCAAGACCTGGAAGAAGGTGCTCTACGTCGACGCCAGGACCGGCGCCGCCGACCTGGTGATCGATCCCGCCAACCCGGGGAAGCTGCTCGCCGCGATGTGGCAGTACCGCCGCTGGCCGTGGCGGCTCGAGTCCGGCGGCCCGGGCTCGGGCCTCTACGCCTCCTATGATGGCGGCCGCACCTGGAAGCGGCGGACCGAGGACGATGGGCTGCCCAAGGGCGAGCTCGGGCGGATCAAGCTCGCGACGTCGCGCTCGCACCCGGAGATCGTCTATGCCTCGGTCGAGGCCAAGAAGAGCGCGCTGCTGCGGTCGAGCGACGGCGGCCGCACCTGGGCGACGGTCAACCAGGGCCCCAACGTCGCCCCGCGTCCGTTCTACTTCGCCGAGCTCAAGGTCGACCCGGAGTGGCCCAACCGCGTCTACAGCCTGGGCTTCAACGTCAAGGTGTCGGACGACTCGGGCAAGACCTTCGCCAATCTTCCCGCCGGCGCCGGCGGCAAGATCCACGGCGACTACCACGCCATGTGGATCGATCCCGGCGACCCGCGGCACTTCCTGGTGGGCGACGACGGCGGCATCGCGGTCTCCTACGACCGCGGGCGCACGGCGGCGTTCGTCGCCGATCTGCCGCTGGCGCAGTACTACCACGTGGCGGTGGACATGGAGACGCCCTACCACGTCTACGGCGGTCTCCAGGACAACGGCTCGTGGCGCGGCCCGAGCTCGGTCTGGGACATCGGCGGCATCCCCAACTCGGCCTGGGAGGTCCTGGGGGGCGGCGACGGCTTCGGCACCGTCCCCGATCCGCAGGACGCCTCGACCGGCTACTCGATGGCGCAGAGTGGCTTCCTCTCTCGCTGGGACCTGAAGACCGGGGAGATCAAGGACGCGCGCCCCGCCGCTCCCGACGGCGTCAAGCTCCGCTTCAACTGGAACGCCGGCATCGCCGTCGATCCCTTCACGCCCGGCACCGTCTATTACGGCAGCCAGTTCCTCCACCAGTCGACCGACCGGGGCCGCACCTGGACCGCCATCAGCCCGGACCTGACGACCAACAACCCGGCCTGGCAGAAGGAGGGCGAGAGCGGCGGCCTCACCCCGGACGTCTCCGGCGCCGAGGCCTACACCACGATCATCGCCATCGCGCCGTCGCCCGCCCAGCGCGGGGTGATCTGGGTGGGCACCGACGACGGCCGCGTGCAGGTGACGCGCGACGGCGGCAAGAGCTGGACGAGCGTCGAGGGCCGCGTCCCCGGCGTCCCGGCCAACACCTGGGTGCCGGAGATCCGCGCCTCGCGCTTCGACGCCGGCACCGCCTTCGTGGTCTTCGACGATCACCGGCGCTCGAACTGGACGCCTTACGTCTACCGCACCGACGACTTCGGCAAGAGCTGGAAGAGCCTGGCGACGCCGGAGCTGCGCGGCTATGCCCTCGCCATCGAGCAGGACCCGGCCGAAAAGAACCTGCTGTTCCTCGGCACCGAGTTCGGGTTGTGGATCTCCGGCGACGGCGGCGCCCACTGGCTGCGCTACAAGTACGGCCTGCCGACGGCGCCGGTGGCGGGCCTGGCCGTCCACCCGCGCGAGCACGACCTGGTGATCGCGACGCACGGCCGCGCCGTCTACGTCGTGGACGACGTGAGGCCGCTCTCTGGGCTCTCCGCCGCGACCCTGAGCGAGCCGCTCCACCTCTTCCCCATCGCCGCGGCCCAGCAGTACTGGCAGCGTCCGACCGCCAGCCTCTTCGGCCAGGGGGCCGGCCACTTCCAGGGCGAGAACCGGGCCTACGGCGCGCTCGTCACCTTCTCGGTCAGCGGCCCCGACATCCCGCTCGCCGACGAGCAGCGGGAGCGCGAGCGCAAGGACCGCGAGCGCGCGGCGGCGGCGCAGGCGGCGGCGAAGCAGGCCAAGGCCGCCCCGGAGTCGGTGCGGCCGGAGGCCGGCGAGTCGGCGCGCGCGGCGGGCGGAGGCGCCAAGGGCGGCGCGGCGGCGGCGGGCGGCGGCGAGCCCGCGCCGGCGGCGGGCGGCGGCGAGCCCGCGCCGGCGGCGGGCGAGAAGGCCGCGGCCGAGAAGGCGGCGGCGGAGAAGGGCGCTGGGGAGACGAAGGCCGGCGAGGCAAAGGATGCGAAGGGGGCGGAGCCGCCCAAGGCGCAGATCGAGGTGGCCGACGCCTCGGGCAAGACGATCCGGCACTTCAAGGCGCCGGTCAAGCTGGGGATCAACCGCGTCGCCTGGGGGCTCGAGCGTGACGACTGGAAGGAGCCACCGCCCGGCCCGGACCAGCCGCCGCAGGAGGACCCGGCCGGCCCCGAGGTGCCACCCGGCCTCTACACGGTGACCGTCAAGTTCCGCGGCCACGAGGCCAAGGCGACGGTGCAGGTGCTGGCCGACCCGCGCTCGCAGAACCGCGAGGCGGATTGGCAGCAGCGTTGGGCGGCGATCAACCGCGGCGGCGCGCTGCAGGAGGCCGCCGCCGAGGCGATCGAGCGCATCGGGCGCATCCGCACCGACGTCGACGCCGCCGTGGCCAAGGCCAAGCTGGCCGCCGAGAAGAAGGAGAAGGAAAAAGAAAAGGAGAAGGAGCAGACGCGGGATCAAGGCAAGGCAAGCAAGGAGAGCAAGGAAGGCGAGGCGTCCTCGCCGCTCGCCGCCGCCGCCGAGAAGCTCGGCAAGCAGCTCGATGACCTCGAAAAGCGCCTCTGGAACCGGCCCGACGCGAAGGGCATCCTGCCGCCCGACGACGTGGCCGACCAGATCGGCATCGCTTTCGGGGCAATCACCGGGCAGTGGGACCCGCCGTCGCCCACCCAGCTCGAGGCGCTGCGCCAGGCCGGGGACAAGCTGGAGAAGGCCCTGGGCGATTTCAATCGCTTCTGCGCCACCGAGCTGGCCGCCTTCCGGCAGCGGGTCGCGGAGGCCAAGGCCGAGCTGCTGGCCGAGGAGCCGCCGATCACGGTCGCGAAGCCCGGATCGTAGCGGCCGGCCGGCGGCGGCGCGGGGCGGTCAACTACCCGCGGCATGCGGGGCGATCCGCTCCCCGCTGGCGGCGTCGAAGAGGTGGACGGCGTCGGTGCGCAAGGCCAGGGCGAGGTCGGCGCCCATCGCCGGCGCGCGGTGGGGATCGACCTTGGCCAGCAACAGGTCGTCGCCTGTCCGCCCATGGACGATGACCTCGTGGCCGAGCGGCTCGACGAACTCGACCCGCACGGAGATCGGAGCGAGGAGCGCGGGATCGCCGCCGCCCGAGTCCGGCTCGCGAACGTTCTCAGGGCGGATGCCGAGGACCACCTCGCGCCCGTCCTGGCCGCGGGCCGCGGCGGCGAGGAGCGGCGGCAGGCGAAGCGCGAACCCGGAGGTCGCGACGCTCGCTCCCTGGCCGGCGAGCGTGCCGCGGAGGAGGTTCATCGGCGGCGTGCCGATGAAGCCGGCGACGAAGAGGTTGGCCGGCTGCTCGTAGACCTCGAGCGGCGTGCCTACCTGCTGCAGGCTGCCTTGCCGCATCACGGCGATGCGGTGCCCCATGGTCATCGCCTCGACCTGATCGTGGGTGACGTAGACGGTGGTGGTTTGCAGGGCCTGCTGCAGCCGCGAGATCTCCGCCCGCATCTGCACCCGCAGCTTGGCATCGAGGTTGGAAAGCGGCTCGTCGAAGAGGAAGACCGCGGGCTGGCGGACGATCGCGCGCCCGACCGCCACGCGCTGGCGCTGACCGCCGGATAGCTGCTTGGGCTTGCGGTCGAGGAGCTCGGCGATGCCGAGGATCGCCGCCGCCTCGCCGACCAGCCGCGCCATCTCGGCGGGCGGCGTCTTGCGGATCTTCAAGCCGAACTCGAGGTTCTCGCGCACCGTCATGTGGGGGTAGAGGGCGTAGCTCTGGAACACCATGGCGATGTCGCGGTCCTTGGGCGCGACATCGTTGACGACGCGGCCGCCGATCTCGATGGCGCCGTCGCTGATCTCCTCGAGCCCGGCGATCATGCGGAGGGCGGTCGACTTGCCGCAGCCCGACGGCCCGACCAGCACCATGAACTCGCGGTCGCCGATGTCGAGGCTGAGGTCCTCGATCACCGTCACCGGCCCGAATCTCTTCTGCACGTGCTTGAGATTCACCCCTGCCATGCGCCTTCTCTCCCGGTGGCCGGAGTCTAGCATCGACTCCTCTGACCGCACGGCAACTGCCAGCGCCGAAGGCGCCGCACCGCGCTCCGGCGCCGGGCCCCACCTAGGCCGGAAGTCATGCCTCGCCGCATCGGCCGTGCGGCACATGTGCCGGGCGGCGGCCCCGCCTATAGTGCCGTGAGCTCGCCGCCGTCGCGGCCAGATCATTCAAGGAGGCGTTATGAGACGAATCCCGGGTCTTCTCGCGGCAGCCGCCGCCATGGTCCTCGCATCCACCTCGCAGGCGCATGCGGCCCCGACCGCACGGCAAAAGCTCGCGACCGTGCAGTATCTCGTGGGGAGCTGGAGCTGCACGCACACCGTCGGCACGTTCTCCGGAACCTACTCGACGACCTATGCGAAGCCGCTGGGCGACCTCTGGCTCGAGCAGACCTACGACTTTCCTCCCAAGCAGATGGGAGACAACGAGCAGGCCGTGCACGGCGAATTCTTCATCGGTTACGAAGAGCGGCGCTCGGCCTGGGTACGCTTCGGCGCCATGAGCAACGGCCAATACTTCGCGAACCGCATGACCGAGACCGGCGGCGGCAATTGGTCGTGGATCTACGTCGGGTTCTTCGGTTGGCACACGCCGGACAAATCGGGCAGCGACGCCACCTTCACCAAGAAGTCGAACGTCGAATATGTGATCGATGGACCCACCTACCCGAAAGACGGCACCGGCGAGCTCGTCACCGAGCACCACGTCTGCAAGAAGCTGTGAAGCTCCGGGGCGCGCGCGGAGCTGTCGCGCGCAGGGCAGGCGCGGGCCGCGGTTCGGTCCCTGCGGGCGGCATGGCGCGTGGAGAATGCAGGGGCCGGGCACGGCCGCGGCCCGGCCCTCGCCGGCCCGCCGCGTCCGCATGGTTCGGGACTTGCAAGCCCTGCTATATCAGGAAGAGGCATGGGTCTCGCCTGGCGGGCGGCTTCGCCCAGGCGTCCGGGAGCATCCAAGCCTCGAATCCATCCCTCGGGAGACGCACATGTCGCCAGCCAGACCGACCGCTTGGATCATTGCCGGCATCGGCTCCCTGCTCGCGGCCGCGGCGATGAATGCGGCAAACCCCGCGAAGAAACTGCTCGTCGGCGACACCAAGGTCGAAGTCGTTGCCAAGTACCAGGGAGAACCCCTGCCGAAGCCGGAGAAGGCCCTGATCTATGACTTCGCCGTGCCTGCCAGCGTCATCTCGGTCGACGAGTCTCCGGCAGGACGGCTGCACCGCCCGCGTCACCAGGCCGACGGAGCAGCCGCCGGTTCGCCGGAGGCGGTGGCCAAGCAGGTGCAGGACAGCTTCTCGAAGAGCCTCTCGCACGAGCTCCAGGAAGCGAAGGTGCCGGTGGAGACGGCCACCGGGCCGGACACCGCTGCACCGCAGCACACCCTGCTGGTGCAGGGAGAGTTCACGACGATCAACCAGGGGAACAAGACGAAGCGGGTCCTGATCGGTTTCGGCAAGGGCGCCAGCGACGTGCAGGCGCACGTCACGGTCTCGGAGACGACCGAGCAACAGCCCGTCGTGCTCCTCGAGTTCAACGTGAAATCGCAGAGCGGCAAGAAACCCGGCGCCGCCGCAACCGTCGGCGCGGGCGCCGCCACCCTTGGGACGGTGAGCGCGGGCTCGGCGGCGGCCGGCGTGGCGGCGGGCGGCGTCGTGGACAAAGCGGCCACCGTGGAGGCCGACGCATCCCGCATGGCCAAGGGCGTGGCGAAGCAGCTCGTGGAGCTCATGAACACGCAGACGTGGGCCCCGGCGCAACCCGCCGAGCCCAAGCCGCAACCCCCTGCGTCCAACCCACCACCCCCCGCGCCCAGGTGAGGCGCGGGCAGCCGTGGCCCCGGGCTCGACGTCGGGGCCCGGCCAGTCCTGTAGCGCCCTGACTCCTCGGCTACAATACGCGCCGGAAGCGCTAGGGGGCTGGTGCCTCTTGCGGTCTTCAAAACCGTTGTCCCGAGCCGGTAGCGGCCCGGGAGGTGGGTTCGATTCCCATGCGCTTCCGCCAATAAACTACGCTGAATCAGCAGTTTACCTGGTCAAACACTCGGTTGACCATAGTGGAGGTCGCTGCGCTCCAACGCGAGTTGCTCAATAATTGCTCCAGTGAACTCGGCAATGGTCAAGCGCTACGCCCACTACAGGCCCGCCGCGGCGCCGACCGGCGCTTCGAGCTCCCCCTGCTGCCGCAGCAGCCGGTCGGCGAGATGGCGCGACGACCGCAGCAGCGGCGCCCGGTCCGCACCGATCGGGGGCGCGTGCCGCAGGCGCCGCTTGAGGTCGAGGCCAGCCTGGTAGGAAGCGCCTGGCTGGTCGGCCGCCAGGCGCACGAGGTCCGCCATCGCCCCGGCCCACGGCTCGCCGCCGCCGGGCGCCGCAGCCGCCAGCGCCGCGACCAGCTCGCGCGCCGCGTCGAACCGCTGGCCGTCGATCGTCAGCAGAAGCTGCTCGAAGGTGCTGCGCGCCGCCTCGAGCAGGCTGCCCCGGGCCAGCAGCGCGCGCCGCACCCGGTCGAGCCGCGCCTCGGCCACCGCGTCCTCGCCGGCCGCGAGCGCGATCTTCGCCTCGTGCCAGCGCCGTGCGATCGCCTCTTCGGGCGACGGCGCCAGCGGGTACAGCGCCTGCGCGCGCCGCAGGCTCTCGGCCGCCGCGGTGTCGCCCAGCATGGCCTGGATCTGGGCCAGCGCCAGCCACAGCCGCGCGGCCAGGGAAGGAGCGAACGCCGGGTCGAGAAGCCCCAGCGCGCCGCGCAGCGGCAGCGTCGCGTTCACCAGGTCGCCGCTCTCGTGCAGCAGCAAGCCGAGCTGCGCCTGAGAGGCGGCGGCCGGCGCCGCCGAGCCGAGCTTGGCGAAGAGCCAGGCGGCGCGCAGGTAGAGCGCCGCGGCAGCATCGACATTGCCGGTGTCCTCGCGCACCTGCGCCAGGCCGGCACAGGCCAGCGCCTCCTCCTCCGAGCGCTCGCCGCGAGGGATGAAGGCGCACATGCCCTCGAACGCCCCCTCCGCGAGGCGCCACTGTGACGCCCCGAGCAGGGCCTTGCCGAGCAGCCAGTAGGCCCAGGCCGCCGCGCGGCGGGCCTTGCCCTGCGCGTCGCGTGGCAGGCACGAGGCG
>Ga0307479_10005823_pt1 | contig 11278 bp, 6 predicted proteins | sample atmos_gasesECM4C_FD_203743 | JGI IMG/M metagenome (GOLD analysis project Ga0307479, IMG submission 203743) | Hardwood forest soil microbial communities from Morgan-Monroe State Forest, Indiana, United States - atmos_gasesECM4C_515 | ecosystem: Environmental > Terrestrial > Soil > Temperate... | reverse complement strand
TGGGATACGAATGCTTTTTTCGATCGCGGCGCGAATACATCCGAAGGCAAGCACATCGTTTCCCGCAAAAATTGCAGTAATTTTTCGATCAGGCGCTAACAGTCGATTGGCCGATTCGTAGCCGCCTGCGAATGTGTGTTCCCCACGGATCACCTCCGGTTCCGGGAGGCCCCTCTCCCGAAAGACCTTGAGAAATCCCTTAGCACGATCGGTCAAGTTGCCATGGTCCAGCGGTCCGGTAATGTGGCCGACCTTGGTGTGGCCAAGATCGATCAGGTAATTGCCGGCAATCTCACCGCCCTCGAGATTGTCTCCTAGTACAGAGGAGAAACGCCGATAAACCGAACTGCGATTCAGCAGCACGATGGGCACGCCGGCAGCCCACAATTGATCTTGCTGAGCATGGCTCAATGCTGCCACTGAGTTCATCACGATACCGCCGACACGCTTCGCCAAAAGCGAGTCGAAGTAGCCCATCTGTTTTTCAGCTTTCAAGTCGCTGTTGCAGAGGACCAGATCGCAACTTGCACGATACGCGGCATCCTCGGCGCCGCGGGCAACTTCTGCGAAAAAGGGGTTGCGGATATCGCTTACCACCAGACCGATGCTCTGTGACCGCCCGGTCACCAAACCGCGCGCTACCTGATTGGTCCGATAATTCAGCCGCGTAGCGACCTCCATCACGTGCTTGCGGGTCTTATGGTTTACGCCGTAACCGTTGTTCAGGGCTCTGGAAACGGTGGAAGTATTCACGCCCGATTCCCGGGCGACATCCTTGATCGTTACTGACATGAGGTTTTTTTATTGCAATCGTTTGCCATTATCCGCACCTGGAGCAGGTGTGTCAACATCAAGTTGTTCAGTATTTTGATACCGGCTCGACGGACGGCAGACAGGCTCTCACTGCACAGGATCCGCATTTACGAAGGGAATGACGTAAAAATGGGCACCAATATTTTTCTTGACTGTTGCGAAATCCTCATGGTAGCGTCCATTCGCGTTTCGGAAACGTTTGCAATGAAACGCCGGCTCACAGGAGGTGAACCTTGCGCGTAACTTTTCTAGTTGCAGCGATGGTAGCTCTGAGCTTCTCCGGTTTCGCTCAAACCGCCGGTCAGGTTACTGGTCTAGTCACAGATCCTGGCGGCAGCGTAGTAGTCGGCGCTACGGTAACCGTTACCAACTCTCAGACGAATGTCGCACGCACCACCACTACGAACAGCGTCGGCAATTACGCTTTTCCCGCGCTCCAGCCCGGTGTTTATAACGTGAAGGCGGAGTTGCGCGGCTTTCAGAGCGAGGTCCGCGAAGGTGTGGAGCTACAGGTCGAGCAGATTGCGCGCATTGACTTTCACCTGAAGATCGGGGCAGTCACAGAAACGGTAGAAGTGACGGGTGGCGCTCCCTTGCTCACGACCGAGAGCGCAACCGTTGGAACCGTCATCGACAATGACCGCATTGTAGGGCTGCCTCTAAACGGGCGCAGCTTCACGCAACTGATCGCTCTTACCCCCAACGTCTCCTACAATAGCGTCGCCAATGGAGGCCAAGCCAGCGCTCGCCAAGGCGGCGATCGAACAACGCAGGAAATCTTTGTCGCCGGCGCGCGCCGCGAATACACGGGTTTTACGCTCGACGGCGTGGAAAACACCGATCCCGGCTTCAACACCTACGCCTTGCTTCCCTCGATTGACGCCTTGCAGGAATTCAAGGTGCAAGCCGGCGTTTACCCGGCCGAATTTGGGCATCAGCAGATTCAGGTAAATGTCTCCACTGTCAGCGGAACCAATCAATTCCACGGCGCGCTGTTCGAGTTCGTGCGCAACGATTTTTTTGACGCACTCCCTTATAACTTCACCTCCAAGCCGTTGACCTCCTCGCCATTCAAGCAGAACCAGTATGGCTACACTCTGGGGGGACCTGTCCGCATCCCCAAGCTCTTCAATGGCAAGGATCGGCTGTTCTTCATGTCCAACTACGAAGGCTTCAGGCTGCGGCAGCAAACCCAGACGGTTTACACGACATTCCCAGCCGCATTCCGAACCGGTGACTTCTCCTCAGTCCTGGCGACCCACGTCATCACCGATCCGACAACCGGCCTGCCGTTCCCCGGCAATATGATTCCCGGGAACCGTCTGGACGCGATTGCCAAAGGGTTCCTGCAGTACTTTCCCGCGCCCAACATCCCGAACGCACCGAACAACGGCCTGTCCAACAACTACCTGGCGATAGACAAAATCACGGGAAACAAATGGCAGATAACCGAGCGCGTGGACTTTGTGCAAAGCGCGAAATCAAGTTGGTTTGCCCGTTTTAGCATGCAGGATGAAAGCGGCGTCCAACCGGCTTTGGCTCAGAACGGGATGAGCCTGATCACCAATGCCAAGCAGACGGCGATCAGTAACACGTTCATTTTGTCGCCGACCCTTCTAAACGAATTCCGTTTTGGCTTTCTGAACTTCTACAATAACTTCGCACCCGAACTGGCGGGCATAACGAACGTCAACACGCAGTTGAATCTTCCGGGCCTCTTGAGCAACCCGGCGTCTCCGGCCTGGGGCGTTCCCAACGTCACCCTGGCAGATGGCTTTAGCGGTTTTGGTAACGGCACCGACGGTCCTTATACGACATCGGATCACATCTTGCAGGTGGCTGACAATGTTTCCTGGACCAAGGGGAAACACTCGTTCAAGTTCGGCGCCGAGGTTGACCGCACAGATTTCAACGAAACTGGGAACCAATACGCCCGCGCGCAATATAACTTCTTGAATAAAGCCACCGGATACGGTCCTGCCGACTTCATGCTCGGTTATGTCAACAGTACGGTAGATGCCGTCGCCCTGGCGGTCGCGCGGTTCAGTATGACGAGCCAGTTCTATTACATCCAGGATAGCTGGAAGATCCGGCCAAACGTCACTATCAGCTACGGCGTGCGCTACGAATATGTGCCGGCCTGGAGTGACAGAGTGCCTCTAGTCAATGTTTGGTTTCCCAACAACGATTTCAACCTCCAGGGCGACCCCAAGGGTCTCAATCCACAGCCAGTGGACACCCGACCGTGCATTATCGAAAACGGAAGCGGCAATTTTAACGGTGGCAATGTTGTCTTTCCGACGGTCGCTCAGGGGGGCGTTTGTACCGCCCGCGATGGGCGGCTGGGTTCCAATCTCGTCAACTCGGATCACAAGGATTTCGCTCCGCGCTTTGGAGTTGCGTGGAGTCCCACAAGCAACTGGACGATCCGCGTGGGCGCCGGCATTTTCTACACTCAAGACACCGGTAATCCCGTATTCGACATGGCGCGTAGTCTTTCTGGAAAGCTTCAGGTTACCGAAACCAATAACAACCTCACGTTCGAAAACCCCTTCGGCGCCAACGGGGCGGCGAACGCCTGTGGTGTCTCCGCTCCGCTGGTGTGTGTCCCTACACCGACTCTAGTCAGCACCTATTACGACCGCAAGACGCCCTATGCGGAAGAGTACGAAATGAATGTCCAACGGCAGTTTGGCCGCAACATGGCCCTCGAAGTTGGTTACCTGGGAACGCAAGGCCATCACCTGCCGCGTTATATATATTTCAACGCTGCGGCGCCCGGACCGGGCTCACAACTCAGCCGCGAAGCCTGGCCGAACTTCAACAATACCGTGGAGAACATCGGTATTGTGAACTCCAACTACAACGCGTTCTCCACTAAACTCACGCGGCGCATGTCCAGCGGCCTTACCTTCCTGCTGGGCTATACGTACGCGAAGTCGATCGACGACGGCAGCGGGCTGCGCACACTCGGTACCGATCAGATCGGTGCTCAGAATTCGTATTGCCTGAGCTGCGAGCGCGGCCTGTCGATCTTCGACCAGAAACACCGCTTTGTGGCTTCAGCTCTTTACCAATTGCCGTTCGGAAAAGGCCGCTCGTACATGAACCACGGGGTGGCCGGCACCCTCATCGGCGGGTGGGATCTCGGGATGATCTATTCCATGGCCGCCGGTTCTCCTGTCGACATCATGGACGGCACATGTCAATCCAATATCGGTGCCAGCTGCATGGACCGGCCGAATGCGGTGCCGGGCGTGTCATCGCAGCTCAGCAATCCCAATAAATTGGAGTGGTTTAATGTGCAAGCCTTTGCTCTGCAACCGCAGTACACGTTCGGAAACCTGGGACGGAACACGGTGAGCGGCCCGCGATTGTTCAGTGTCGATACCACCCTCGATAAGGATTTTAGATTCACCGAACGATTCAACTTGCAGTTGCGGCTTGATGCTTTCAATCTCTTCAACCATCCCAACTTTGGCAGCCCGGGCAATGGCCTGACTGCCGACCATTTGGGTGCCAACGGTGTGCCCATTCCGGGAAGCGGCGGCTTCGGCACGATTACCAGCCTCAACCCCAACGTAAGCATGCGACAGTTGCAGATTAGCCTCAAAGTCGTTTTCTGATAAAACACGCGGCTCCTCCGAGGTGAAAATATGCGCCTAACTTATCTAGTCGCGGCGATGTTAGCTCTGAGCTTCTCCGCTTTCGCTCAAACAGTCGGTCAAGTTACAGGTGTAGTCACAGATCCCAGCGGCAGCGTAGTAGTGGGCGCCACGGTGATCGTTACCAACTCCCAGACGAATGTCGCACGCACGACTAGTACGAACAGCGCAGGAAACTACACTTTTGCTGCGCTACAGCCGGGCGCTTACAGCGTGAAGGCGGAGATGCAGGGCTTCCAGGGCGAGGTCCGCGAAGGCGTGGAATTGCAGGTAGAGCAGATTGCGCGCATTGACTTTCACCTGAGAGTCGGGGCAGTCACGGAAACGGTCGAAGTGGCAGGCGGCGCCCCATTGCTCAATACGGAGAGTGCAACTGTAGGAACAGTCATTGACAATAACCGCATTGTCGAACTGCCTCTGAACGGGCGCAGCTTCACCCAGCTGATCGCTCTTAGCCCCAACGTCGCCGCCAACGTCGTCAACTCGGGAGGCCAGGCCGCCACTCGCCAGGGTGGCGATCGCGCCGGCCAGGAAATCTCTATCGCGGGCATGCGCCGCGAGTACATGAATTTCACGCTCGACGGCGTGCAAAATACCGATCCCAACTTCAATACTTATGCATTACTGCCATCGATTGACGCCCTGCAGGAATTCAAGGTGGCGACCGGCGTTTATCCCGCTGAATTCGGGCACTTGGCGGCGCAGGTGAATGTTTCAACTGCCAGCGGAACAAATGAATATCACGGCACGTTGTTCGATTTTCTGCGCAACAACTATTTTGACGCACGCCCCTACGGCTTCACCAGCGTCGTGCCGGTTTCCGCGCCGTTTAAGTGGAACCAGTATGGCTTCACTCTGGGCGGACCTGTCTGGATCCCCAAAGTCTTCAACGGTAAGAACCGGCTGTTTTTCATGTCTAACTATGAAGGCTTCAACCTGCGGCAGCAGACGCAGACGGTTTACACGACATTCCCCGCCGCCTTTCGAACCGGCGACTTCTCCCAGGCTCTGCCGGCCCACGTCATCACCGATCCTCAGAACGGCAACACTCCGTTTCCCAACAACATGATCCCTGCGAACCGGCTGGACCCGCTCGCGATCAAGTTACTGCAGTACTATCCAACGCCCAATATCCCGGGGGCAGGCCTGTCCAACAACTATCTTGCGCTGGACAACATTACTGAAGACAAATATCAGGTTACGGAGCGCGTGGACTTTGTGCAGAGTACGAAGTCGAGTTGGTTTGGCCGCTACAGCATGCAGCATGAACTCGGCATCATTCCCGCTTTGGACCAAAATGGTATGAGCCTTGCCACCGACGCCAAGCAGATGATGATCAATAACACGCTGATTCTGTCGCCAACCCTGCTCAATGAATTCCGTGTGGGGTACTTGAGGTTCTTCAATAACTTTGCGCCCGAGCTGGCAAACAAAACGGACGTCGTCAAGCAATTAGGTCTTCCCGGCCTCCTAAGCGACCCGGCACCGCCAGCATGGGGCATTCCCCAAATCAACCTGTCGAATGGCTTTAGCGGCTTTGGCAATAATGCGGACGGTCCTTACACCACTTGGGATCACATCTTGCAGTTCGTTGACGATGTTTCCTGGACGCGCGGGAGCCATTCGTTCAAGTTCGGCGCCGACATCGAGCGCACACGTTACAACGTAACCGGAAACCAATATGCCCGCGGACTCTATGGCATCCAGAATCAGGCGACTGGATACACTCCTGCCGACTTCATGCTCGGATACGTCCACGATACTTCGGACGCCGCGGCCCTGGCGGTCGCTCAGTTTCGCCAAACGGGTCAAGCCTATTACTTTCAGGATAGCTGGAAGGTCCGGCCTAACATCACCGTCAGCTACGGCTTGCGTTACGAATATGTGCCGGCTTACAGCGACAACGCGCCTCTGGTCAATATTTTTGTTCCCCCCGGCGCCCTGTTTACCCAGACTCCAAACGCTCCAGCTAACACCCATCCCTGCTTTGTCCGCTCCGGGACCGGCGACTTCTACGAAAATACTGTGATCCGCTTTGGTCCGGGCATCTGTACCGCACGCGATGGGCGGCTGGGTTCAAATCTGGTCCAGTCGGATCCCAAGAACTTCGCTCCGCGTTTGGGAATTGCCTGGAGTCCCACTGCTAACTGGACGATCCGAGCCGGCGCGGGGATTTTCTACTCGCAGGACACGGGCAATCCCGTTTTCGACATGGCGCGCAATCTTTCCGGCCGCGTAAACGATACTGCCAACACCAACATTCACGACCTTACTTTCGAAAACCCGTTCACCATCTCGCAAAATGTCTGCGGCGTTCCCGCGCCTCCGTATGTGTGTATCACTTCACCCTTTGTGCTCGGCAACGACTACCATCGGCGAACGCCGTACGTGGAACAGTACGAACTGAATATTCAGCGGCAGTTGGGTAAGAATACTGCCTTTGAGATTGGCTACCTGGGATCGCAAGGCCATCACCTGGAGCGCATTCAGTACTTCAACCAGCCCACGCCCGGGCCCGGCTCAACCGCCAGCCGCTCTCCATGGTCGGAGTTCGGTTTTGTTCAGGAAGTTATTGGCCTGGTGAATTCCAACTACAATTCGCTGGCCATGAAGCTGACACGGCGCATGTCGAGCGGCTTTACTTATCTGCTTGGCTATACGTATTCGAAGTCAATCGATGACGGCAGCGGCGAGCGCATTATCGGTACCGACAACATCGATGCGCAGAATGAGTATTGCATTAGCTGTGAGCGCGCCCTCTCGAGCTTCGACCAGAGACATCGCTTTGTGGCTTCGACGCTGTACGAGCTTCCATTCGGAAAAGGGCGCACATACCTGAATCAAGGCTGGGCCAGCACCCTCGTCGGCGGTTGGGATCTGGGAATGATCTGGACAATGGCTTCCGGTTCCCCTGTCGATATCTTTGACGGTAAGGATCAATCCAACACCGGTGTCGGCCAGGATCGGCCGAATATTGTATCCGGCCAGACATGGAAGCTCAGCGATCCCACTCCAAAGGAATGGTTTAATGTGCAGGCCTTTGCCCTGCAACCGCAGTACACTTTCGGGAACTTCGGACGAAACGTAGTGATCGGTCCCCATTTGTTCACGATCGATTCCACGGTCAAAAAGGATATTAAGTTCACCGAACGGCGATATTTGCAGTTGCGGCTCGATGCCTTCAATACCTTGAACCACCCCAACTTTGGGGACCCAGGCAATACCCTGGTTGCTGACCAACTTGCAAACGGTGTGCCCATCCCGGGAACCGGCAGTTTCGGCAGGATTACCAGCACCAAGACCGGCATCGACATGCGAGAGTTGCAGGTTAGTCTTAAGCTCGTATTTTGATAGACAAGCTGCTGTCGCGATAGTTACCTATGACCAGAATGACGAGAAGATCTCTGGCGACATCCTTATTTATATTGCCGGCCGCGTGCGCGTGGCAGACACGGGCCCAGACGCCGGCAGCGGACGATCTGACGACCATCGACAGCGACGGCACCGCGCACATCAAACGGGCGGTTCCCGTTCCCAGGACCATCTCTTCCGACGCTTATGCGCTGATGGCAAGCGGAAAGAGATGGACACCCGAGCCGGGAACGAAACAAGCGGCAGACTTCACCGAGAAATTGCAGGCCACTTATCCGGTCGAGATCACTGAAGCAACTTTGGCCGGAGTCACGAGTAAGGTGGTTATTCCCAAGCGCGCTGCGTCGAACAAAAAAGACTGCGTCCTGATTTGTCTGCACGGTGGAGGCTTTACCTCCGATTCCGGATCGACACTCGAAGGCACTACCATCGCAGCACTGACCGGCATCAAGGTGATCGCGGTCGAGTACAGGCTAGCTCCCCAGCATCCATTTCCTGCGGCGGTGGACGATGCGGTTGCGATATATAAGCACGCCCTCCAGCAGTATGCGCCGAAGAAGATCGGCGTTTACGGTACCTCCGCCGGTGCTGTGCTGGTGGCTCAGATGACGGTTGAGTCGCGCCGACTCGGTCTTCCTTTGCCGGCGGTTTTGGGTTTCTTTTCCGGTTACGTCGATCTCGCCCGTTACGGAGATTCAAGGTTTCTTTACGGCACAAACGGATTCACAAATTTCAGTACGATGCTTCCCGCCCTGCAGGGCCTGGGAATGGTCCCCTACGTCGGCGACCACGACCGCCATGATCCTGTGCTTTCGCCGATGTATGCGGATCTGAAGGGCTTCCCGCCGACTCTTTGTATGACTTCGACGCGCGATCACTGTCTCAGCGGCACCGTCGATTTTCATCGAGCGTTGTTAAGGGCGGGCGTGGATGCCCGCTTGATGGTCTTCGACGCCATGCCGCACGCCTTCTGGTATCTGTTTGACTTGCCGGAATCCAAGGAGGCGCTTGAGGCACAGGCGACTTTCCTGGATCGTCATCTAGCCTGACAAATATTGACCAAATGAAAGGTTCCTATGATTCAAACCATAGAAGCGCTGCTGAACAAGTTCGAGTCCGGCAAAATGAGCCGCCGCCAACTCGTCATCTCGCTGGCAACACTGGCGGTTGCCGCAAAGGCGCGGGCGCAGGAGAAACCCAGCCGTGCTGTAAGCATCAACCACATCACCGTGAAAGTTCCCGACCTGCACCGCACCTCAAACTTTTACCAGGAATTCTTCGGAATGCCCCTGAAGCAGCACTCGGCAAAAACCCACATCCTAGGAGTGGGCGACGCTTGCTTCTTTGGCATCGAGCAAGGCGACAGTCAGGCGAGAGTCGATCACTACGATTTCGGAATTGCGGGCTTCGACGCCGACGACGTGCGTGCGAAATTAACCAAGCTCAATTTGAAATTCGATAGCGGTAATTCGAAGGAATCGTTCAAGTTTTTTGACCCAGACGGCTTCCACGTTCAAGTGAACGCACCGGACTACGTCGGTCATGTGAGCTGACCGTCGTCTCTGCGCGTCTTGGTCCACAAGAAAAACCCATGCGTCGAGAGAGACAATCCAAGTCCGCTCCGGTTGGCGTTGTCACCAAAGTATTGCGAATCTTGGAAATGCTGCGCGAGTCCCCGGCAGGTCTGCAATTGAAGGAGGTCGCGGAGAAGACCGCGATTAACAAGAGCACGGCCTACCGTGTCCTGGCTCATCTGGAGCACGAAGGGTACGTGTTTCGCGACTCTGCCGGTGCGTATGCGATTGGGGTGCGACTGGCGCGTCTTGGATCGGGAGCGTCATACCAAACGACAATGCGCAAGATCAGCCGGCCGGTGCTGGAGGAGTTGTCGCGCATAACCGGCGAGACCGTCAGTCTTGCGGTTTTGGAAGGCCGCGAAGTTCTTTATTTGGACGTGATGGAGAGCGCGCATACGTTTCGTCAGGTGTCCCAGATTGGGATGCGCCATCCGCTCTATTGCACCGCGTTGGGCAAGGCGATGCTTGCCTTCTATCCTGAGCAAGAGCAGAAACATCTGATTTCGGGAATCGACTTCGAACGTTTTACTCCACATACGATCACACGCGCCGCGAACCTGCGAAAGGAGCTGACGCTGATCCGGCAGCGTGGATACTCCCTAGACAATGAGGAGGTATATCTAGGCTCGCGCTGCATCGGCGCTCCCATTCTGGATGCGTCCGACCGGGTTATTGCGGCGCTCAGCGTATCAGGACCGACAACGCGCGTCACGCGAGACAGAATTCCGACCTTTGCAGCGGCGGCCCGGCAAGCGGCTGCGGAAGTCTCAACGAATCTGGCGGCTAACAGCAAAGGGTTTGAGACACGCTCTAGGCGGCACGGGGCAGCTCGTAAAAGACGCAGCAGTTCCGAACGTTGCAAACAACGATCAACTCAGCTCGATGATGCCATGAATTTGTTCGCTCGCCCCAGGCCGCTAAGTACAGCTTGAGGCCATGCGTTCGGTAAAACCACCCGGCGGCGAGACGATTGAGTGAGAGAATTGATGCCGATTCAGGACTTCATTCTGACGGCGATGCCGTCCACGGGCACGAGACAGCCTTCAGCATCGAATCTCATCTCTGACTCTGAGCCTAAAGCAACCACATCAGTCCGTTTGCTGAGTTCATTCGCATATGCAGTCGAGACGCGCATGACCTCCAGCGAGAGCGTGTCGCGAATCTGCACGACGCGCGCGGAAGCCGGATTTTCCAGAGCCAGCGACTGCAGAGCCCGCTCGACAACCTCGCGGTCGGTATTGAAGTGAATCGGTATTTTTACCGTCTGTGGAGTGAGCGCGGTGAGCGCGTTCACATACGTAGTCTTCAAGTCGATGCTCGCGACCGTGCCTGTCGTCGTGAAGTCGGCCATGCCTATGCCGACGGCGTTGCCTGACGATGCTGCCGTCAGTCCGCGTACAAAGATGCGCGAGATGTTCGGAGAAACACCGGGCTGAGGTACCAGCGATGATGTGTATCCGCGAACCGCTCGACCAATCACGTTCGGATCCATGCCCGCGCCGCTGATGTTCTTCCCCATTTGGTCGACGATAAGCAGGTCGATCTCGGCGAAGGGCAGCCTCGGCATGAGCTCGCGAGCTCGGACCAGAAGCCTGGCCTCTTCTACCTCGAGCGTGTCAGGCGTGAGGAGCGCCAGGTCGGCCGTATCGTGAAACTGGTTTTCCAAAATCGCCAGGCCGCCGAGGATTGGTGCCCGATTGAGCACGAGCCCCGCAACTTGACGGAGTACGCGCTCATGTCCGAGCCGACTGGAGGCAGCGTGGCAGGCGGCGGCTCCCGCTTGTTTCCCGAATCCGATCGCCAGCATCTTCGATAGGCCGCTGCCAAGGTCGGCGTGAAAATCGGTGTGCG
>Ga0307479_10005822_pt1 | contig 11279 bp, 8 predicted proteins | sample atmos_gasesECM4C_FD_203743 | JGI IMG/M metagenome (GOLD analysis project Ga0307479, IMG submission 203743) | Hardwood forest soil microbial communities from Morgan-Monroe State Forest, Indiana, United States - atmos_gasesECM4C_515 | ecosystem: Environmental > Terrestrial > Soil > Temperate... | reverse complement strand
GGTACACTGCGGTTTCTCACTACTGCAAATGGATTCGGGTCTTCACAGGTTGCCGAGTCTTCCCTCGATCGAGGCAATGCACTCTCGTCCAAAATGCTGACACCGGTGTCAGATGCATGGCGTTATGCCTGTGTCAGGAACCGCAGAGCCCTTTATTACGAGCACGGCACACGATGTTTGAGTGGCAAAACAATTGCGACACCAGTATTTCAGCTCTATCGGATGCTAGCAGCTCAGCCGGACGATGCAGCAGAAGAGGCATATCGATGCCCGAATCAAACGGGCTTAAGTCGGCCATTGAAGGAGACAGTCGGGCGAGCGAACAGCTAGACACCAAAGCGGGAATGGAAGGCGTGTCGAGGCGTACTTTTTTGGGAGTGGGGTCAGCCAGTCTAGCCAGCGCGGCCCTGGCTTCACTGGCTGTCAACGCCCAGGAGAGAACCGACACTGAAAAGGCAGATCAGGATCACTCTGCAAGTAATCCCGGCCCGGAAAACAAGCCGCTTTTGGATGAAAATCCGAATTCAAATCTTCCTCCGCCGACCGATCACGGACACATCGAGCCGACATGGTACTCCTTCGACCTAACCTACAAACGTGTCGAAGAAGGTGGCTGGACTAACGAAGTCACAGAAAAAGTGCTGCCCAATTCAAAAGACCTCGCTGGCGTGAGAATGCGGCTGACGGCGGGCAGCTTTCGGGAGCTGCATTGGCACACGGCGGACGAGTGGGCCATTATGCTCTACGGAAATGCGCGCGTGACCTGTCTTAATCCCGATGGAACCGTCTTCATCGGCGATACGGGCAAAGGTGACCTTTGGTATTTTCCGGCAGGATATCCTCATTCCATCCAGGGGCTGGCACCGGATGGTTGTGAATTTATTCTGGTATTCGATCAAGGTTCGTTTTCCGAAGACAACACGTTCCTTCTCTCCGACTGGGTGAGGCGCACCCCGCCCTCAGTGTTGTCGAAAAATTTTGGCCTCCCGGTGGGCGCGCTTAAGAAATTGCCAGACAGGAGCCTTTACATCTTTCCCGCAGACTTGCCCGCATCTTTGTCAGAGGACAAAGCCGCTGTTGGCGGACGTCGCGTCGAATCCACCTACCAATACACTTTCAGAATGGAGGCTATGGCCCCCACGAAGCAGACGAAGGGCGGCTCCGTTCGTGTCGTTGACTCGCATAATTTCCCAGTGTCGAAAAATATCGCCGCGGCCTTGGTCACCATCAAGCCGGGTGGTTTACGCGAATTGCATTGGCATCCAAACGCCTCTGAATGGCAGTACTACCTAGCCGGTAAGGGGCGTATGACCGTCTTCACCAGCGAAGGAGCGCGCACAATGGACTTCAATGCCAACGACGTGGGTATTGTGCCGGCCGTTGCGGGACACTACATCGAAAACACCAGCAACACGGATCTGGTGTTTCTCGAGATGTTCAAGGCCAGCGAGTACAAAAACTTTTCCCTGAATAATTGGCTAAGGCGCCTGCCTCCCGAGATGGTCACCTCGCACTTGAATCTGGATGCAGAGACCATAAGTAAAATCCCAGCAGAGGCGCTCGACGTGCTCCCAGGCTAGCCGCGTGGATAACCTGCAACCCAGGCTGATCTCGGACAGGGAGAGGAGTTCGCCATGAGCAAAGGCACATGGACGATCCAACGAAGTATCATTTTCTTTTTGGCCAGCGGAGCAATGTTTACACAATCGCCGCGAACCGTGGCGCAAACACTGGATGCGCAATGCGCATCCAGTGTTCCCGATTCGCCAGCCTGTGAGTACGGCGATATAGGCTCAGCCGCAATCTCGAGCGGAAGCCAAGAAAGCGGGAACGGCGGCGGGGCGACACCATCTGCGGAGTCGAATCAAAACGACTGGGTACACGCGTGGATGCGAAAAGCGGACGAAGCGCGGGCAAGCCAGCCACATTTTGTCTCACCGATTGTTACAACGCACGTAATGCTAGTCCAACAATATCGCTTCGACATGTCCTGGCAACACGATCCTACCGGAGGCACGATAACCTCAAACTATGGCGCCTCGCATGGTCTGGAAATTATCCCGACGTCGCGGCTCGAAGTGGGCCTCTTCCAGCCACCCTACCTGGTACACCAATCGAACGTACCGGATGGATTTGGAGATTTTGCCTTCCAGATAAAATATCGAGCCTTTTCAGCGCCAGAGGGGCGGGGCGACTATTTCGTAGGGTTTTTCTTTGGCGGCTCGTTTCCCACTGGAACTCCACCGAACGGTAGCGCTCACACGCTCTTGTCTCCCGCGTTCGCGGCGGCCAAGGGCCTCGGCCCGTGGGACATTCAGACTACGCTCGGTGCGAATCTCCCCGCCAGCGGGTCAATTATTTTGGGTCGTGCGATCCTCTTCAACACTGAGGTGGATTACAAGATTAAAGGAAGGATCTGGCCCATGCTCGAGCAAAACTCAACGTTCTGGTCGGGCGGCGCGTTTGACGGGAAAAAGCAAGTGTTTCTCACGCCCGGCCTGGTCCTAAGCGGATTCCCCATCGCGGAGAGACTTCATTTCAGCGTCGGTGCTGGCGTGCAGATCGCGGTCACGCAGTTTCATCAGTTTAACCATCGCTGGATCGTTTCGTTGCGCTTTCCCTTTTAACTAAGCAGGAGATACGCGGGTCGCACGTTTGGGGGGGCAGAAGCATACCCTCTGTCTGCCACGGCAGCGTCATTAGAAGTGTCAGGACGGGCATCCCTGTGTCGACACTCTGACACACGCACTCGATCTCTCGGTTCTCCTTTCGGATTCTCCTTGGTAATCAAGCGCTTGCGGGTCGGTGCGCGCACCGGTTTTGGTACGGCGGGTGCCTCTACTCATGTCGCGAAAGGAAAGCGCCGGATCCCGGATAAAGGATCACCTGGCACCCGATTAGCACCGCGGGCTGAATTGAGTCCTCGGGAACAAAACAGGAAGGCGAAAAGAAATGTCAGTCCAGACGTTTGACGAAGCAAAGCTCCAGAGCAACCAGTGGTCCACCAATCTCGAAATCGAGCAGGGCGACGACTCGCGGCTATTGGCTGCTGCGAAGAGCGGCTGTTCGCTGGCGTTTGGCGAGCTGTTCAATCGCTACAAACGGAGGATCTTCCACGTCGCACGACGCATTATGCGAAACTACGAGGACGCGGAAGATGTTGTGCAAGACTCTTTCCAGCTCGCATTTGTTCATCTGCACGATTTCAAGGGCGACGCGCAATTCTCCACTTGGCTCTCGCGCATTGCAATCAATGTCGCTCTGATGAAGCTCCGCAAGAAATCGCGAAAAGTGGAGATCTCGATCGATGAACATTCTGGCTCGGATGGCGCGTCGCTTCGAGATGCGGTTCCAGACCCGGCGCTGAACCCGGAGCAGGACTGCTTACGCGAAGAAAGGGCACAAATTCTGAGGGAAGCTTTAGCCCGGCTTAGACCGAATGCACGGCGGGTCCTCCAGCTATATGAATTGGAAGGGCACTCCATGAGGGAGATCGCAGAACGCATGGGCATTTCGATCGAGGCCGTAAAGGCGCGAGTCTTCCATGCCCGCCCAAAAATTCGGCACGAAGTGAATCAGTACTTAATGAAGAAAGCGGAACTACGGAATGGATTGCGCTTCGGCGCGGCGAGCACTTGGGAGTCTAGCGGACGGCAGCTACGAACCGCTCTCAGCTGAGGAGGAGTGACCGTTGCACTAAATCGACTCCACCTCAGGGCAGTTTCGGTGATAAGCCTAACAATCGAGGGTGTAGTCCAGGAAGCGATGAGCGGCGAACGGTTGATCGATATGATCAATCCAGTGGGGGTGAAGATTTCCCAGGTCTGCTATCACCCACAGCTTGACCCCATCCAGACGACGCCGTAGTCGATCGAGAATCGCTCAAGAAGCTTGCCGACGCCATTCCTGATGTGCTTGTCGGTGAAGCGAAGGTGCAAGAAACAGAGCCGCTAGGCTCCTGGGAAGTCTCGCGCATGCTTCGCACTGAAAACCTACGTCGCGGCTTCGCGGTCGTCAATAACCTACTTGAGGCGTTGGGGAAGACTCTCACCACTGAAAGAAAATTAAGCGCCTGACGCCATATGCAGCGCCAGGCGCGGGAGCCTGTTTGTTACTTATCCCTTCTGCGCGGGATACACAAACGCCACGCCGAAATTATCGCCGAGGTAGAACCAGGCTTTTAGGGCTTCTGGTTGGCTAGAGGGCCGCTCTTCGAACTGAAGAATAGTTCTGCCTGAGGTTTCCGGCCGAACGTCCGAAATACCCTGGACCGTCGTGATCAAATGCCTCTCGTCAGCGTTGTAAATTGCAACGAGGGTGAGATCGTTGGAATCCAGCAGCTTGAATACGTAGGTGCCTGCGGGAAGCACTTTCCCCGGAACCTGAATAGGTTCTTTGAGAGTTACAATCGTTTTCCTATCCGATTCGCTGGCCCGAACCTTTGGGACAAAGAAGCCTCCCAGCAGCATCAGGCAGACCATACCAGTGAACATTTTGCGGTACATGTTTAAATCTCCTTTCTTAGAGATCCGCGCTTCAACTTCATATTCGTCGCGGCATTTTGTTTCGTGACATAGAAAGGCATTCTTAATACCAAAGCACATGCAGACGATTGCGCGGAAAGGCAACATCTTCAGCGACTTAAACTGCTCGCGCAATTTTTGCGGGGGACGGGCCTTGGCCAGAGCGTCCATGGTCCGTCAAAGTGTCGAAATGGTGGACGCGATACGGGAACAGCGTACTTGGCTCAACGGAACTCCGGAATGTGAGGAATGGGCGCTGCTACCTCGAAGTGCTGGTCAGCTTGCCACAGCATTCAGGGCGCTGCGGCAGTTCGGAGCTATTCCACCCACCGCCGAGCGCTTGGATCAGCGTCACAGCGTCTACCATGCGGCGGCCGAGAATATTTACAGCCGTGACTTCGTCGGACAAAGCCGCACTCTGGGCGGTTGTCACTTCCAGATAACTGGTCACACCGCCGGTGTAGCGCGTGTTGGCGAGTTCCAGATATTTCTGAGCGGCAGTGACTGCTTTGTCTTGGACCTGGGCTTCGTGCTCGAGGATACGCAATGCCGCTACGTTGTCTTCGACCTGTTGAAAGCCGGTCAACACAGTTTGGCGATAGTTGGCGACGGCTTGCTGGTACACAGCGATGGCTTGGTCTGAGGCAGCCCGGCGCCTTCCGACGTCGAAGACGGTAAACAAAGCAGATGGTCCAGCCGACCACAAAACGCTGGGGCCGGATATCAATGTCGTGATGGCGCTACTCTCAAATCCCCCGGTCGCCCCCAAGCTAATATTGGGATAGTAGGCGGCTTTGGCGACGCCGATCAGGGCGTTGGCGGCGCCCATCTGGCGTTCCGCCGCTGCGATGTCGGGTCTACGCTCGAGCAACTCTGATGGCAGGCCCGCGGGAATCGGAGGAGGGGGCGTCGTGAGAGGCAGAGGGGGCAGACTGAATTCCGCCGGCGGTTTTCCCACCAGAACCGCCACGGCATGCTCGTACTGCGCGCGGGCAACTCCCACGTCAATTGCCTGCGCGCGAGTTGTTTCCAGTTGAGTCTCGGCTTGCTGCACTTCCAGATCGGAAGCAATGCCTCCTGCATACCGGCTCTTGATCAAATCTAACGCTTGCTGATACTGGGTTACGGTCGAGTTTAGGAGCTGCTCCTCAGCATCCAGGACGCGAGCTTGAAAATAGTACAAAGCTACTTGGGCGTGCATGGACAAGTTCACAATGGCCAAATCGGCGGCACTGGCTTGTGCTTGGTCGCGATAGGCCTCAACGGTACGACGCACGCGTCCCCAAACATCGATTTGATAGGACAATTCGAAGGGAATTTGAAAATCATTGTACGTGATGCCATTGAATGTTGAGCTGCGAGGCGGACGGTTGCTGGATGTTTTCAGGCGTGTGGCCGATGGACCTGCGGTAACCGTCGGGAACAGGTCAGCACGATAATAGCGGAGCAGCGCCCGAGCCTGAGTGTATTGGGCTTCGGCCGCTTTCAGATTTTGGTTTGAGATGTTGACCTGAGTTTCGAGCGCATTGAGTTGAGGATCTTGAAACAATTCCCACCAATTGCCGCCGAGATGCTGATCGTTGGGCTCCGCAGTCTTCCAATCTCCCACTTCTTTGTAGCTTGGCGGAACTTCAGCCGTGGGACGACGATAGTTTGGTCCAACCGTGCATGCACCCGACTGAAGCACAACAATTGCCAGCAGAACTTTCGGCCACAGTGCTCGCCGTAGATTCGGGAGGAGAATCACTTGTCGAAGGCATTTCACTTGGTATCCCCTGGCAATGTTGCCTGAACGATTTGGACCTGCTGTCCAGTAATGATGGAGTCGGGCGGATTGATAATCACCTGATCGTCCCGCTTGAGGCCGGAAACGATCTCGATCTGATTGCCAAAATCGTGCCCGGCCGTAACGGGGGTGAGCACGACTTTGCCATCCTTTACGACGCCGACGTGTAAGCCCTGGGACCGAAAAATCAGAGTATTCACCGGAATTAAGAACGTAGAGGCCTGCGCTGGGACTGCCAAGTGGACTTCTGCATAGGACCCAGTCAGCAGCGTGTTCGTAGGATTTGGGACGTCGATCTCGACGAGTAGCGTACGAGTCGTCATATTGATCGCATCGGCGGTGCGTACGAGTTTTCCCTGAAATTTGCGACCCGGAAACTCAGCCAGCGTGAGATCCGCGGTCATACCGACCTTAGTCCCTCGCGAGTATTCCTCGGGAACGTTTACGTAAACCCGCAAGGTTCCGGGCTGGACCATGTGGAAGAGGTCAGTCTTTACGTTGGCATTGCTGCCGGAGTTGATGAGATCCCCAATATCGGTGTTTCGCGCGGTGATAGTACCCTCGAACGGGGCATAAACCTTTTCAAAAGATACCAATGCGGAGTACTGCTGTACGGCTGCCTGATCTGCCTCGACAATCGCTTTATTCGCATTGTAGGTGCCAACGGCGTTATCGGCGTCTTGCTGGGATACGGCATTGGTTTTCAAGAGTCCTAGGTATCGGGTTTTGGTGATCGTAGCTAGCTCGAGATTCGCCTGTGCGGTTAAAAGATTGCTGCGGGCCTGCTGGAGCTGCTGATCCACCTCGGGGCTTTCGATCACAGCAAGGAGTTGCCCTTGGTTCACGTGCGCGCCGATATCGAAATACCACTTCTTTAGATATCCGTTGGTTCGTGCATAGATGGGCGAAGTGATGAACGGTTGCACATTTCCTGGAAGGATGATCTCCTCAGCGGGCGCGGTTTGTGTCGGCGTAACGGTCGACACGGCGGTGAGAGCTACTTGCTTCGTCTCCGCAGTCAGGCTTGCGCGGGCGTGCACGCGTGACCGGATTCCTGATGCCAAGAGACCGCCAACCACGATAACCGCAATCGCAACGAGCACCCATGATTTGCGCGAGGTTTTCCCAGCCCCCGCATCATTCGACGCGGGTGTTTGCCCATTGGTTCGTTTCTGATCTTCAGTTTGAGGCGACATAATGACTCCACTCGGCTTTCTAGTTTCCGGTTTGCGCCGGATGCTGTCGTGAACCCTGCAAAAGGCTAAAGAATGCCGGGACAAAGAACAGCGTCGAAACCGTCGCGAAAAGCAGTCCGCCTATCACGGCCCGGCCTAGTGGAGCATTTTGTTCACCACCGTCGCCTAATCCGAGGGCCATCGGCACCATACCAATGATCATTGCCAGAGCGGTCATCAGCACAGGGCGGAAACGCGTGAAGCCCGCTTCCAGTGCTGCGCTGATGGAGTCTTTACCTTCCGCGATTTTTTCCGTGGCAAAGCTCACCACCAAAATGCTGTTCGAGGTTGCGACCCCCATGCACATGATGGCTCCCATCAACGCAGGCACGCTCAGAGTCGTGTGCGTTAAGAACAAGAACCAGGCAATCCCGGCGAGGGCGGCTGGAAAGGCCGAAATCATGATGAAAGGATCGAGCCAGGACTGAAAGTTGACGACGATCAGCAGGTATACGAGCACGAGAGAGAAAGCCAGTCCGGCGAGAAGGCCGATATAAGAGGATCGCATGGTCTGAACCTGGCCGCGGACGACAACTCGAGAACCGCGGGGTAGTTGCTGACGTGTGGCGTCAATAATTTTATTGATGTCGCCGGCCACGGCGCCGAGGTCACGCCCGGCAGCAGCGCCAAAGATGTCAATGACTGGCGCCACGTTGTAATGAGAAACCACCGCCATTCCGGCGCCTCTTTGCACCGATACCAGGCTAGCCATGAGCGAGGGAGGAGCGTTAGGGTCCGTTCCGGTGACCGGAATGTTCTGTAAATCTTGAAGCGTATCAGTGCGATATTGCGGTGTCTGAGTGGCGATTTGATAGCTGACACGATTTTTCGGGTCGACCCAAAAGGTAGGTGAAGTTTGGAAGCTGCCGCTCAGTGACACGAGAAGATTTTGCGCAATATCGTGAGCGGAAAATCCAAGCTCTTCCGCTTTGGTGCGTTCGATCCTCATGCGGAGATAGGGCTGATCGAAGGGCTGCTGGATCCGCAGATCCGCCGTCCCTGTGACGTATTTTAGCTTGCTGAGTAACGTATCGGCATAAAGCTGGTTTCCCTCCAAGTCGTTTCCAACGATCTGAACGTCTATTGGAGCAGGTAAACCAAAGTTCAGGATCTGTCCGGTCATGTCGGCAGGCAAGAATGCGAAGCTCACACCCGGGAACTGTTTTGGGAGCGTCAGACGAAGCTGATGAATATATTCGTCCGTGGGATGGTGACTGGCGGACAGGGTCACAAGAATGTCCGCGTCCGATGTGCCTACCGGAGCGGAATTGCTGTAAGACAAATTGATGCCGCTGTAGGGCAGCCCTATGTTGTCAATCACATTGTGGATCTCCCTCGCGGGGATCTGCCCTCGAATCGACCGCTCGACCTGATCGCAAAGGTTGGCTGTTTCCTCGATGCGCATTCCCGTCGGAGCTCGCATATGAAGCTTGAACGTGCCGCTGTCGACGTTGGGGAAGAAGTCCTGCCCAAGCCAGGGGATAAGAATTGCCAGAGAGCCAACGCAGACCGCGAAGAACGCAACCAGGAAAACTCGCCGGTGATGGAGGCAAGTTTCCAGCATCCTCCGATACCTCGTACGAAACCTCTCGAAGGCCGCTTCAAAACCTTTCTGAAGCCGTACCAACGGATTGCGGCCTGGGGCATCTCTCTCCTTTTTTTCTCCCCGCAACAGGTACTTTGCCATCGTCGGAACGATCGTTCGCGAAAGGAAATACGAGGCCAACATTGCGAAAACTACGGCCTCCGCAAGCGGTAGAAATAGGTAGCGCGCCACACCGGACAGGAGAAACATCGGAGCAAACACAATGCAGATCGAAAGCGTGGACACAAAGGCGGGTGTCGCGATTTGGGACGCACTATCCAGGACAACCTCGTCCATGTCCTTCTCTGGTTCCGCCTCGCGATTTCGATTTATGTTCTCTACCTCGACCGTTGCGTCGTCTACCAGGATGCCGACCGCGAGGGCCAGGCCACCGAGGGTCATAATATTGATCGTTTCCCCGATCGCGCTGAACACAATGATGGAGGTCAGGATAGCTAAGGGGATCGAGGTCGCGATGATAATCGTGCTTCGCCAACTGCCCAGAAAAGTCAGAATCATGAAAGCGGTCAGACAGGCGGCAATCAACGTTTCCCTGACAACTCCGCTAATCGCGCTACGAACAAAGATCGACTGATCGGCCAGAGGCGCTATCTCTAGCTGCGCTGGCACGGTCGTCTTGATTTGAGGCAGAAGGGACTTGATGCCCGCGATCACGTCCAGCGTCGACGCGTTCCCTGCCTTTTGGATTGTCAGCAGGACGGAGCGTTGCCCGTTGACACGCACAATATTCGTCTGTGGAGGAAAGCCATCGCGAACCCAGGCAACATCTCTGATATAGATTGTCGTTCCGCCGATGCTCTTGATCGGGATTCGGTTCAGGTCTGCAATCGTCTGTGGCGCCGCATTCGGAATGGAAACGTCGTATTCCTTTGAGCCGATCTTGGACGTTCCCGTGGGCAGGATCAGGTTTTGAATGCTGATGGCGTTGACTACATCCAGCGCCGACAGGCCTTTCGACTGCAAAGCCGTGGTATTTAGATCCACCTGCACTTGACGCTGCTTACCGCCATAGGGATAGGGCACAGATGCGCCAGGCACGGTGATGAGCTGCGTCCGGATAAAATTCAAGCCATAGTCGTTGAGTTCTTGCTCGGACAGGTTTTGCCCTGAAAGCGCCAACTGGAGAACGGGAACGCTGGATGCACTGTAGGCAAGAATCAAAGGAGGGGTCGTTCCCGCCGGCAACTGCTTGAGTTGAGTCTGAGAAACCGCCGTAATTTGCGCAATGCCCTGTTCAATATTCGCGGTTGGTTGCAAGAACACTTTGACAACCGCAATTCCGTACAACGACTGCGATTCGATGTGCTCGATATTGTCAACAGTGGTGGTAAGGGCCCGCTCGGTGACGCTAACGATGCGGTCGGCCATATCCTCGGGTACGAGGCCGTTGTAGTTCCAGATGATGCTGACAACCGGAATGTTGATGTTCGGAAAGATGTCCGTAGGCGTACGAACAATGGCGAGCGATCCCAAGATCAGGATGAGTATGGACAACACCACAAACGTGTATGGCCGCCTCAGTGCTAGTCTGACAATCCACATGATTCACCCCGGGCCTCGCCGGTCCGTAATAACCAAATTGACCCTATGGCTTGTGCTTCGGGGTTTTGACACCCAGAATCGAGATCAATTGCCCGCCGGGGGCATTGCAACAGATCGGGACAGAACACCCTCCGTAACAGAAATCCTCCTGCTGTACGGACGGCGGTGCATCCAGATGGACAACCTTGGCTCTGGCATGTGCTATCACCCCGGCGGCTCTCAAGCCTCACATCTGGACGATGCAGCCTGGGTGCCACTATGAAGACTGAAGGAATTTAAGGAAGTGGCTGAAAACAGAGGTGTTTAGGAGTGGCGCCATAGATTACGTTGGGATGACGAGAAGGGAAGGGTCCAGTGCATTGGACGGCTGCCAACACGTTGACAGCGTATTTTTTGAGAGGAAGAGGAGTTCCTCACAGAGACTACACTAATGCGGGACGAGACCTCATTCATGCCGCTCTACGCGTCCTATGCACGACGATCTAAAGCGTTTCTCTTGTGAAAGGGCCTACGCAGTAGTGGCGAGGGAGCCGTCGAGGCGGCATTTTACCACGACGATAGTGACGTCATCACGGAAGCCTATATCG
>Ga0307479_10005821_pt1 | contig 11279 bp, 8 predicted proteins | sample atmos_gasesECM4C_FD_203743 | JGI IMG/M metagenome (GOLD analysis project Ga0307479, IMG submission 203743) | Hardwood forest soil microbial communities from Morgan-Monroe State Forest, Indiana, United States - atmos_gasesECM4C_515 | ecosystem: Environmental > Terrestrial > Soil > Temperate... | reverse complement strand
TGGCCCGGGATCCAACATCTTCCAGCAGATTAATACCGGCCAGATTTTCACCGTGCCGAATAGTCCCATCAAAGAACTCTGGAAGCCGCGCTGGGGCACGGTCGGCCCGCGCATCGGCTTTGCTTATGATGTCTTTGGCGACGGCAAAACCGCCCTGCGCGGCGGCTATGGCATCACATTTGAACGCAACTTTGGGAACGTCACGTTCAACATGATCCAGAATCCGCCGAACAATGCCACCGTCGATATCAGCGGTGGCGTGGCGCCGGTCACCGTGAATAATCTCGGACCGTTTGCCGGAGCAACCTGCCCGACGCTACCGGCGAAGCCTTGTGTTTTGCCACCCGTGAGTCCTCGAAACGTGGCGCAGGATATCCAGGTGGCGCAGACGCAATTCTGGGGCGTTTCGATTGAACGGCGATTTGGCGGCAAGGCTGTTGTCGCGATCGAGTACAACGGGGCGCACGGCGTGCACCTGTATGACATCGCGAACGTCAATGAAATCGGAGTCGGCCAGGTCTATCTGGGGCAGCCGTCGGTGACCAGCGATCCGAACAATCCGGCCTGCAAAGCGACCAACCCTTGCCTGACGCGTGCAAACTCACAGTTCACCTCCATCAACAACCGCGGCGCGCGAGGCTTTTCGCATTACAACGCTGTAAACGTGAAGTTCCAGACGCAGGAAGTGGGCCGCACCGGGATCACGTTACAGACTAACTACACCTATGCGCACTCTCTGGATAACCTCAGCTCGACGTTCTCCGAAAATAGTACCGGCTCGAACGGAGTAGGCGACCTCGGCTACACCAATCCGGCCGATGTCTGGCTGGATTACGGCAACTCCGATTTTGATATCCGGCACCGCCTCGCGCTTTCGGCGACCTGGCAGGAGCCATTCCTGAAGAACGGAAAAGGCGTGGCCAGGAAGGTAGCGGGCGGCTGGTCGATCTCGCCAATTTTCACGGCGCACACGGGGGTTCCATTCAGTATCGCCGATAGTAGCAACAGCCTCAACGCCTCGACCGGGCCCTACGGCATCCCGCGTTATGTTCCGAACGGGACCATTCCCAGCTTGCACGCGGGAGCCGGAGTAGATTCCGGCTCGGCCAACCTCTTCAACCTTCTAACGCTCCCCGCCGGCAACAGTTTCACGGGACTGCTGGGTGTATCCGACTTCGGCCCGTATCCCGCCGGCATGACCACGCGGAACGCCTTTTATGGACCAGGCGCTTGGAGCTTCGACCTGGCGGTGCAGAAGAATTTTGCGCTGACGGAACGTTTCGAGCTCCAATTTCGGGCCGAGGGATTTGACATTTTTAATCACGCGAATATGTATGTGAACGGGTTCAATCTCGACGTCGCCAACTTCACTGGACCCGTGCTCATCCAAGGGCTGAAGGGCGGCCTCGGCAATGGTGCAAACAACGGCCAGCACGACGAACGGCGATTCGGACAATTCATGCTGCGGCTGAAGTTCTAGACGGCAGCCACCAGCAAAAGCCTAAACGCATTTCACCACGAAGGCCGTCGCGGCTATTGCCGGACGGCCTTCGTTTTTTCGGGTTAGATCTGTGAGTACGCGGTGGGCGTCAGGATCACGTTGGTGATATTGGAGACAATGGTCTCGAACGCGTAGCGCGGCTGAGTCGAGTACGTCTTCCACTCGTCCGAGCCTCGGAACGCGGCCCACTTCTTGTCCCGGTCCGCCAGGCTGTCGAACGCCAGCATGTAGGTCAGATTCGGCAGGCGCGTTCCGACCAGCGTGTCGCTGTAGAACACCTGCTCGACGCCGGCCTTCGTGAAGATTTCCGATTCGCCCGATTGCATCATTTCCACTTTGCGCTTGTGATCCTGATCGGTAGCGCCTTCGTAGATGCGGAGCTCAAAGACTCGCGGGCTTCGCGTTTTCGTGGCCGCCGGCGGGATGAGTTTCGGCCATTTCTCGAATGCCTGCAGGAATGAGCTCTCCATGCGGTCGAAGGCGGGCTCCTTGGCGGGAGCGTTCAAAAAGGCCTCGCCGGCTTTCATGTACTCGGCATCCTTCGCGAGGTGCGTCTCCACAGTGGCGAGCGTTTCGGCGGAAAGCCCCGGCATCAGGACGTAAATCGTCGGCGTGTCCGGGCCAATCGTGAGATCAAACACACCAACAGGGCCGACGTTGAGCCGGTTCAGCGCGGGGATGAACACGCCGCTGAAAAAGTCATCGCACAACTTCCGTTGCGGACCGCTGATGATGTGATAGCGGCGCAGTTGGTAGAACTCCCGGCCATTCTTCTTGGTGGCGTCTTCCGCAGCGCCCAAATAGGAGGCGGGTTGAGTGGCCGCGAGCGCGCTTGCCGCCAGCGATGAAGCCAGGAATTTTCGTCTTTGCATGAGCTCCTCCGGTGTTTTCGAAACTTGCCGTATCGTCGCACAGTTCAAAGCGAACGTCTATTGGTGCAAGGGCGCGCTGCGCCCGAGAGCGCTGTCGCGTGAGGCCGCAATCTTCCCAAACACCGGGCGCAGGTGTATATTGCCGTCAATCTTCAGCAATCACGATTGAATTCGGGTGAAATGATGCTTGCTTCGGGGAAACTCCTGAACCAGGGTCGGACAGAAGGCTTTTCGAAGCTCCCTCCGAGACTCAGGGCAAGCAGGGCAAGCCGCCGCTGCAACCTCGGACAGCGGTGGTGGAACTGGCTGTCTCTCTGTGCTGCAGCACTGCTGCTGAATGTGGCATGTGCCTTTATGGGCCGCTCTCAGGATCGCGCGGTCACGTATGCTCCGGCCGATATTCGCTATGGTGCGCAGATTTACGCAGCGCAGTGCGCGGCCTGCCACGGCGCGAACGGCACCCAGATCGGCGGAGTGGATTTGGGTGGAGGGCAGCTCCGCCGCGCTTCCTCTGACCAGGATCTGCGCGCTGTGCTGGCCAACGGAATCGCGGGCACGGCGATGCCGCCATTCCGGTTTGATCCTTCGGAAGTCACAGCTATCGTCGCCTACATCCGCAACATGCGCAATTTTGATTCCCACGCGAGCGATCTGGGCGACGCGAACCGCGGGCGGGCGTGGTTTGAGGGCGCAGGCGGCTGCATGAATTGCCACCGCGTCAACGGCAAGGGCCCGCGAGTCGCTCCCGATTTGAGCGAAATTGGCGCGCTGCGCAGCGCTGACTTCCTGCAACATAAACTTCTCGATGCCAATGGAATGATGCTGCCGATGAACCGTTCCGTGCGCGCGATCACAAAAGATGGCAAAGTCATCAACGGCAGGCGGCTGAACGAAGACACGTATTCGGTTCAGCTGATCGACGACCAAGAGCGTCTGCTGTCTTTGGATAAAACTAACCTGCGCGAATACACCGTGCTCACGACATCCAGTATGCCCTCTTACAAAGACAAAATGAGTGAACAGGACACGGCCGATTTGATTGCTTACCTGCTCACCTTGAAAGGGCTTCGATGATGATGAAAATCTGCTGCGCGTCTCTCGTGTGCCTGGCGTTGCTTTTTCCCGCCGCGCTCGGCGCTCAGGTCACTTCCGAGCGCTTGCTGCACGCCGCCGAAGAGCCGCAAAACTGGCTGACCTACTCTGGCACGTACCTTAGCCAACGGTATAGCCCACTGAAGCAGATCGACGCCGCGAACGTTAAGAATCTCGAACTGAAATGGGCATTTCAGGCGCAATCGCTGCAAAAATTCGAGACCACTCCGCTGGTGGTCGACGGGATCATGTACCTTACGCAGTCGCCCAACGACGTGGTGGCGCTTGACGCAAAAACGGGGCGCGTCTTTTGGCTATACCACTACGCTACGGCTCCAGAGTCTCGCCCCTGCTGCGGAATCGTGAATCGCGGCGTGGCCATCCTGGGCGATACGCTGTTCATGGCTACTGTCGACGCGCATCTGGTGGCCATTGATGCCAGGAACGGCCACGCGATTTGGAACAACAAGCTGGCCGACGCGGCCGCGGGTTATGCCATGACGCTCGCGCCACTCGTGGTAAAGGACAAGGTGATCGTCGGCGTGGCCGGCGGCGAGTACGGTATTCGTGGCTTCATCGCGGCTTACGAAGCGCACAGCGGCAAAGAGGCTTGGCGGTTCAACACGGTTCCCACTCCCGGCGAGCCGGGGCACGAGACATGGAAGGGCGATGATTGGAAGCACGGAAGCGCGGCTGTCTGGCTTACGGGATCCTACGACCCCGATCTCAACCTGACGTACTGGGGCACCGGAAATCCGGGGCCGGACTGGAATCCGGGGCAACGACCCGGGGATAACCTCTATTCCGATTGTGTTGTCGCCCTAGATCCCGATACCGGAAAGCTCAAGTGGTATTTTCAGTTCACGCCAAACGACGCGTACGATTATGACTCGGTGCAAATCCCTGTTCTCGCGGATATGGATTGGAACGGCGGTCCACGCAAGCTGATGCTTTGGGGCAATCGGAATGGCTTTTTTTACGTTTTGGACAGGACGACCGGAAAGTTTCTCAACGGCGGGCCATTCGTAAAAGTGAACTGGGCGAGCGGCCTGGACGCAAAGGGGAGACCAATCCCCACACCGCAGCCTGCGGGCAAGCCGACGTTTCCCGGCATCCAAGGCGGGACGAACTGGTATTCGCCATCGTATAGCCCGCGCACCGGATTGTTCTATCTTTCCACCTGGGAAAACTACTCGACAGTTTTCACTGGCGTCGACGTCGATTACAGGGAAGGCCTGCGTTATACCGGCGGCGCAAACGCTGCCCCGATTCCTGGCGCCGATAATCCCGTGGGCCAACGGTCGAGTCCCGTCAATACGTACACCGAAGCATTGGGCCGCGGCGCGGTGATCGCACTCGATCCGCACACAGCAAAACGGAAGTGGAGCTTTGACATGCATGACGTCAATGTCAGTGGGATTTTGACCACCGCGTCCGATCTGCTCTTCTCGGGCGGCCGTGAGGGCTATTTTCAGGCGCTCGATGCGCGCACCGGCGCGCTGCTCTGGAAGGCGAATCTCGGCGGCGAGATTATTGCCGGCCCGATCAGCTACGAGGTGGATGGCAAACAGTACGTCTCCATTGCCTCGGGGAATGGGCTATTTGTATTTGGCCCTCGGGATGCGGCGAACTGACTGAGTTTCTTTAGATAACAATTCCCTCTCCCTCTACTTCCCTCCAAGATATTCACGAATGCGCGCAGCTTGGTCGCTTGCTATCATTGGCGCCGATGAGGCGCAGTAGGAGGAAATATGAACAGGCGCACAGGCGGACTGCTACTCGCGATGACAATGACGGTAGCGGGCTTCGTCGCAGGAATATTGCGGGAGAAAAAGATTCGTAGTGTTGAGGCGCAGAGTAAGCCAACCTTCAGTGCCGCCGCGATTGCGGGGGACAAGAATACGCAGGACGTTTGGGGCCCATACGAAGTGGTTCCCGACTGGCCCAAGCCGATCACTTCCCTGCCGGGACATGAAAAGTGGACCTGGGGAGCGGTGGAGAGCGTTTTCGCGGAGAGCGCTAATCGTGTTTTCATCCTGGAGCGCGGCGAACTTCCGGCGATGAAGCGTCCCGAAGAAGTCCCTTATCCCAAGGTTGGCCCCAGCATCTCCTTTCCTGTTTCCCAGCTTCCTTTTCGTAACGCCTCGGTTGGGCCGGTTACTGCCGCGGGCAATCCCGTGTGGGACGGGAAGCTTGGCTTGGATGCGCGGTGGGAGCATTGCATCGTAGTCGTGGACGCGAACGGCAATATGATCGAAGACTGGACCAAATGGGATTCCATACTCAAGCGCCCGCACTACGTCACCATTAACCCTTACGATCCGGATAAACACGTTTGGGTGGTTGACGACCAGGGCCATGCGATTTACGAATTCACGCACGATGGCAAGCAATTGGTGAAGACGCTCGGCACGCCCAATCAACCTGGGAATGACGAGAAGCACTTCAACCGGCCGACCTTCATCAATTGGCTTCTCGACGGGACGATGTTCGTCACAGACGGCTACGGCAATACGCGCGTCGTGAAATGTGATAAAGACGGCAAATTTATGATGACCTTCGGCCAACCTTCGAATCCGCCGGACGATATGCGGCCGAGCGTGTTTAAAGACGTGCATGGCGTCGTGTTCGATCCGTCAACGCATCGTGTCTTCGTAACCGATCGCGCCGATCATCGCATCGAGATCTTCGACGAGAATGGCAAGTTCCTCGATCAATGGAGCACGGGGAAGCCCTCGACGCCTCAGTTTCTCTACATGGCCGCCGACCGCAGCGTCTGGATCGCCGATGGCACCACGGCGAAGATCATCAAGTTCGATCTCGACGGGCACTATCTTTATTCCTGGGGCAGTCAAGGCGATTGGCCGGGCGCGTTGTGGAACGTGCACGGAATGAGCGTGGATCCGGAGGGCAATCTCTATCTCGCCGAAGTCAATAACGGCCGCGCGGAGAAATTCCGGCCGCGCCCCGGCGCGAATCCCGCCCTGCTCATCGGCCAACGCATGCGGGCAACGCAGTAAGTTCGCCGGCGGGACTCGCCGGATCTGAGGGCCCGCAGAAGTGAGCTCGGGCACACCATCACACCTCGTAAGAGCCATTGGCCGCTGGGGGCTCGCGGCGCTGGTGATCAACTCGATCATAGGCAGCGGCATCTTCGGACTGCCTGCAATTATTGCCGCTGATCTGGGCCGCGAAAGCCCGCTCGCATATCTCGTGGCGGCGGCAGCCGTCGGTATAATCATGGGCTGCTTCGCCGAAGTGGCCTCGCAATTTCGCCAAGCCGGAGGGCCTTACCTCTACACACGCGTGGCTTTCGGACGCTTGCCGGCGCTCGAAGTGGCATGGCTCCATTGGCTGTCCCGCCTGACGGCTGCAGCTGCGGCGATCAACCTTTTCGTCACCTATCTGGAATATTTCTGGCCCTCGGCGCAGCGGCCGCTCGAGCGCGCTCTGGTTGCCGCCGTCATTCTCATCGTGATTACCGGCGTCAATTTGTTAGGTGTGAAGGTAGGCACGCACCTGAGCTCCGCGTTTACGCTTGCCAAAATTGCGCCGCTGCTGCTTTTCGCTATAGCAGGACTCGTCTATGGCTTCGCTCATCCGGCCGTGACGCTCGCTAATCAGCACGTCACGACAGCAGCTGATTGGTTTAACGCATCGCTCGTACTACTTTTTGCCTATGGAGGCTTTGAAGGCGCGCTGGTCCCCATGTCCGAAGCGCGGGAACCTCAACGCGACGTGCCGTTCGCAATGCTCATCTCGTTTTTAAGCGTGACGCTGATTTACGTTCTGGTGCAAATCGTCGTCATCCGCGTGCTGCCGGATCCGACGCAAACCGATCGGCCGCTGGCGATGGCTGCGCAGATCTTCCTCGGCCCGACGGGCGCAGCGTTCATCGCGATCAGCGCCATGCTGGGCTTATTCGGCTATTTGAGCGCCAACATGGTGCACGTTCCTCGCACAACGTTCGCGCTGGCGGAACAGGGTGATCTTCCGCCCGTCTTCGCCGCAGTCCACAACCGGTTCAAAACACCGCATGTTTCGATTCTCATATTTGCGATTTCTTTGTGGGCGCTCGCTACGATGGGCAATTTTCGATGGAATGTGGTGCTCTCGTCGGCGTCCCGGCTGATCACGTATGGGCTGGTGTGTGCGTCGTTATTGGCTCTGCGCCGCAAGCAGCCCGGCGCAGCTGCTTACCGGCTTCCGTTTGGCGCCACATTCGCCGTCATCGGCATCGCGCTTATGATCGTGCTCTTCACGCGCATAACCCGCGAGGAGCTCGCGTGGATTTTGGCGACAGGCGCGGTTGCCTTCCTGAACTGGGTCGCCACACGCCACCACGTCGTGGCTGCTGCAGCCGCTCGCGAGTTGTAGCGGGCCTGGATGTGTTATCCTCCCGCATCGTAGAGACCCCGTCACTTACCATCACAAAAAGGAGAAGCTTTATGCGCAAAATAGTTCTCGTAATGTTGCTGCTTTTCGTCGCAGCCTCGGCCAAAGGACAGGCGCCCAAGGCAGCCACAGATATAACCTCCGCGCAGGTGCAGGCGTTTATCAAGGATGGGCCACACGATCGCAATAGCGATCGGCCCATGCGCGTCGTCGATTCCGGAGGCGACCGCATAGGCATATTCGGCGTTTTCCGGCCGAAGAACGCTCCTCCCAACGCGACTGTGCACCAAACCAGCGTCACCGAGGTCTACTATATGCTTGAGGGCGCCGGCACGCTTGTGACGGGCGGTAGTCTGAAAAAGCCTGCGACACCGCGGCAGTCAACTCTCGGAAATTGGACTGACGTCGCGAGCGACGGCATCGAAGGCGGAGTATCGCGCCGGATCGCCAAGGGCGACATCGTGATCATTCCGGGCGGCGTGCCGCATGGCTGGGCGAGCACCGAGAGCGACATAACGTACCTGATTGTGCGACCCGATCCCGAGAAGAAAATTGCGCTGAAGTAAGGCAGGAGGCGTTCAGGGCATCAGCGGGAATGAATGGTAGCCCGTGCGGATGACGGACGTAGCGCTCGCCGGCACTACGTCTCGCCTAGTGAAAGTTGATTGTAGCGCTATTGACCAACAATCTTGAACTTCTGGATCCTCTTGCCACGGTTTTCAGCTATGTAGGCATTGCCTTTGGAGTCCACCGCGATGCCATGAGCCTGGTCGAACTGCCCCGGGAAGTGTCCGGCGCGGCCGAAACTCGACAGGATCTTGCCGGTCTGACGGTCCAGGATTTCGATTTCTGCGTTGTTCTGGTTGATCAGGTACATGAACGCCTCGTTGGGGTCGCGAGAGAGGGCGAGCGCCACCGCCGAGCCCCCACTCTGTTTCAGTTTCCCGTCAGCTGGCGGGGTGACCGGCTTCCATGGGGTGTCGATGTTCTTGATGAAGTGACCCATCTTGTCGTAAACCTGTATCCGAGATCCCTCTCGATTGCAGACGTAGACGAAACCATCTCGGTCCCCGATCAAGCAGTGCACGGTCTCCATCCCCTCGGGTTGCCACTGGCGTAAGAATTTTCCAGTCCGATCGATCACCGCAACGCGGCGGTTAGTACCGCGACTTTCGCCGTCGGACACGTAAACGTCGCCGTTTTGCGGGTCGACCCAAATGCTGGAGGGCGCGAAGAATTGCGCGGCGTTCGAATTGAGCGGCTTACCCTTCTCCGTGCCATCCGTCGAATCCAAGACGCCTTTCTTTCCGATTTGGAACAGGAGCTTGCTTCCGTCGTGGGTGTATTTCTGAACCATGCCGGACGGCGCACTCGCTATCCAGAAATTGTTGTCTTTGTCGAAGAAACAACTGTGGAGGCGGGGATCGAGCACACTCAAGTCGCCCCAGGAATTAACCACGTTGCCCGCAGGATCAAGCTCGATGATCGGAGGAGCTAGATGACCCGCATTCAAGTCTCCCTCCAGCACGTCCTGCCGATTGAGAAGCAATACATGGTCCTGGGCATCCACACATACACCGCCGAGCCCTCCGAGTACCCAGCGATCGGGAAAAGGCCTCGGCCAAGACAGGTCGACCTCGTATTTGGGCGCGCTGCTCTGCGCCCGCAATGAGGGCGAACAAAGAATTCCAGCCGCGATCGTCAATGCCGCGCATATCCCCACGGTGCCAACAGAACGTGTTTTTGTTTTCATGTTCATGTCGTCCTCATAATCGCCAGTCAATTCAGCCGGGCAAGTCCATTGCGCCGTCTAGTGTGCACGCTTATACACGAGGATGATTTCAGGCTCAAGCCCCCTGTGAAACGCCTCAGCTCCCGGAAAACGGAAGGTGGCTTTTGGTGGCGGGCGAGATTCCGAGAAGAGTGCGGAATCCTGCTTTCACCCCTCACAATGGGTGCGGTAGCGGCAGTTTGGCCTAGCTCAGAAGCCTAGACCAAAATGCGTCGCGAAAGTGAACGGATTGGTGCTGGGTCCGCCAGGCGGACGATTGAACTTAAATGGCAGGTCTACCTCAACGAAGTATCGCTTGAATATGCCTTTCGGCTCTTTGAAGTCCCAGCCCTTATTGACGAGGGGGATGAATCCAAACTGAGACGAATTGACGTCGAAGGCCATCCGCATCCCTACTGCAAAGCCGTGAGACAAGCTCCAAACGGCTCCTGGATCAACGGTGAGGCTAACGGTTTGTGGATTGCTGGCGATCGATGGAACCATTTCCAAGTCCAGCGCCAAGTGACCCTGTCCCTTAAACGTCACACCGATTGGGAAGCCTATCTGAAACCGGTCCGCGATGGTTGTTGTTGTGCCGCCCGCGCGGGTAACCCACGGAATCACAAAACCAACGTGACCGCCAACTGTGATCTGCGCGTTGGCCGATGCTGCCGTGCCGACAACCGACATAAACGCTAATGTGCTAATGACTAACACTCGTGCCCGAACTGTTGGTCGCATTCGCAGAAATCCTCGTTTCACTTGTATGTCCCTCCTTCCGTAGGCGCCATGCCTGAATTGTTTCAGCCGGGCCCCGACACAGTATCGTAAAAGTGCGTCCAAGCCTAGTGGCGTGATTTCACAAGTCCGAGCATTGCTCTGTAACTTGTTCCTTTTCAGTCGAAGTTGAGCCCATTTTCGTAGCAGTTGGGCGTGCTCTCGCCAGTTTGGCTCAGCACTAGCCTCCCCTCATTCGAACTTCTCTCAGGAAGCATTTCGTCAGCAAGCTGCGTTGGCTGCTGGATGCGGTTTGACGATTGTTAACGTTGTGTGAATATCATGTTGCTGTTTCATTACAACTATGTGAATCTGTTTTCAACGAAGGTTAGCGGCAGATGTGCATGTTCAACACTGTCTTACGTATGCTTGGGCTCGCGGCGTTGCTCTCAGTTTCCGCATCCGCCCAAACTCTCAGTTCAGTAGCCCTCTCCGAGAAGCCCGATTCCCAGTTGGCGGCCCTGAGTAAGAAGGCTCTTTCAGGGGATACACAGGCGCAGCTTCGGATGGGAATCGCGTTCGAGTTCGGGCAAGGTGTGGACCAGAACCTCGTCGAAGCGATGCATTGGTATCGCATAGCCGCCGACCGAGGTGATCCGATAGCTCAGACCAACCTCGGATATTTTTATGAAACCGGCGTCGATGGTCCCGCGAATCCGGCCGAAGCCGCCAAGTGGTACCTTCGGGCTGCGGTCTCTGGTTTTGTTCGAGCGCAATTCAATCTGGGGACGCTTTATCTTCGCGGAACGGGGGTCGAGAGAAATAACGAAGCCGCAGCGCACTGGATAAGCGAGGCCGCGGACGCGGGATGTCCCACAGCGATGGCTGCTCTTGGCCACTTGTACGCAGACGGCGTGGGAGTTCCGCGTGA
>Ga0307479_10005819_pt1 | contig 11280 bp, 7 predicted proteins | sample atmos_gasesECM4C_FD_203743 | JGI IMG/M metagenome (GOLD analysis project Ga0307479, IMG submission 203743) | Hardwood forest soil microbial communities from Morgan-Monroe State Forest, Indiana, United States - atmos_gasesECM4C_515 | ecosystem: Environmental > Terrestrial > Soil > Temperate... | reverse complement strand
TTGGGGATCGGAGTTCCCGCCACTTGGCTGGTTCATTCGCCGGACGACCTGCGGGATTTACGCGGAATGGATTTCCCTGTTGTCGTGAAAGACCGGTCGTCGGTCCGGTGGGTGCATGGCAAGGCCGTCTTCGGCTCAGTCACCTATGCGCACGGAAAAGATGAACTCGAGCGCAAGGTCATGGATCGGTTGCAGGCCGCCGGTGACGTGCTCATCCAGGAATTCGTCTCGGGCAAGGGCATCGGCTTTTCCTGCTTTGCCGCGCCCGACGGCGTCTACGTGCCCTTCGCCTGGGAGCGCATTCGCGAGGTTGATCCCCGCGGCTCTGCCAGTAGTTGCCGCAAGTCAATCCCGCTCGACGACCATTTCGCCGACCTCAGCGGCCAGTTGATTCGCGCCATCGGATTCCAGGGTGTCGCCATGGTGGAATACAAACAAGCGGGACAAGGGCCGCCGGTCATCATGGAAATCAACGGGCGTCCCTGGGGTTCGATCGCGCTGCCCATCGCGAATGGAATCGACTATCCGCGCTACCTGATCGAGTGGTATCTGAGCGGGGCTCTACCGCGGAAACGCATCGACTACCGCCCCGGCACCGTCTGCCGCCGCATCGTCGGAGAATTGACTCATCTGAACAACGTTCGCTGGGGCAAGCCCGATCTCTGGCCCGGAGAGTATCCGAACTTCTGGACCACGCTCGCAAAGATCGCGGTCCCCTGGTACCCCGGAATGCACTACGACGACCTGTGGCTCTCCGACCTGCGCCCCGCAGTCGCCGAGATCGAGCATTGGTTTCGCGTCCGGCTGCAGAGAAGAATCGAAGCCGTCGAAGACGCCGGGCAAGCCGGCCAGTAAGCTGATTGCCCGCCCCGATTCTAGTCCTGCTCCTCCCTCATCTTGTCATTCCGACGCGCGAGCGCAGCGAGACAGGAGGAATCTGCTGTTCCGGCCGTATGCAAACCACAAAGCGCGTCCTTCACCCGCAAACCCCCAGCCTCACTCCCTCTTCCCCCTACCCACCTCATACCCCAACTCCCGCATCACCGACCCCCACGCCGACTCGATCATCGCGACCGAGGACGGCGAGAGGCTCGTCTTCCAGCCTCCGGCAGTTGCGGTGCGGATGAAGGGTTTGTCCGGCCGCGTGTGCTTGGTCAGGACCCAACCGCCGGCCTGTTTCTTCTCGAGTTCACGCATCCGTTCCGGCGAGCTGAGATCGATGGCACGCTGCAGCTTTTGCGGAGTGCTCTCGATGTTCCCGAACCCGCAGTTCTGCAGAAAGGCGGCAAGCCGTGCCAGCTCCCGCGCGGGATCGCTCTTCATATCCTCGTAGCGAAGCAGAACGAAGCCAGGGCGGTCGCGCCGCAGCGTGAGCCAGCTGACCACGTGATCGGACCATGATCCCCACTTGCGATCAAACTCTGCCGCGATAAACCGTGCCGTGAAATCCTCCATCGGATAGCCGTCCGGTATGTTCCCGGCTTTCACGTTGTGATGGTAGAACGACACGGCCACATCGCGTGGGTCGCGCACGATGTAAATGACCCGGGGATAGTGCGGCTGGAAGCACTCGTGGCTTTTGAGGAGGCGCGGACTCGGCAGCATCCGCATACGGTGGTCGGAGTGGAAGTTGATTTCCGGAATCCGCCATTCGATGTTGGCAAAAGTCACCGGTTCGTCCTGGTAGGCCAGATTGCCGATCAGAAAACGCAGCCAGGTATTCCCGGACCGAGGGTACGAGGTGAGGAAGACGTCGTCAGGAAACACGGTGAGGTTGCGGCCGGCGATCTGTCGGCCTGTGACTACGCGGCCGACTTGCGCGACGGCGCGTTGCGCCTTGCGGAGAAGCTCTTTTGGGTCTTGTCTCATCGCGCTGCTGAACGAGGCAATGGAACTGGACCACCGCGTGTCCCAGCCGCGGTTACGTTATGACTGAACTGCAGTGGAGTTTGCCGACGCACGCTGCTTGAAAAACATCCGCAATTCTGCGGTCAGATTGCGGATGCAAGCCTGCAACACCCCATAACAACGACGAGTGGCGTCGATGTCTCCAAAGTATGGATCGGGAATCTCGCGATAGCGAAACGGGCCGTCTGCATACGCGCTCAACATCAGAATCTTACTCTCGAATTCCGGGAAACGGGCCAGCAATTCCGCCTTGTTCTGGAAATCCATGGCGAATATGGCGTCCGCCTGGGTAACTAGGTCAGGGGTGACCGGTTGGGCGCGATGGCTGGTGAGGGGGAGCCCGATTCCCTGCGAAGCCGTCAACGCCCAGGGATGTGCTTCATTGCCGGGGATCGCATGCAAACCGGCGGACGCTCCGTGGATCCCGTGCAGGCCCGCGTCGCCGACCGCTTTGCGAAAAAAAGCTTCCGCCATGGGACTGCGCATCAGATTGCCAAAACACACGAACAGAAAAGAACGTGCAGCAGGGCTGACTCCCCGCATGTTGGGTGACCGCACGCCCACGAGGTCGAGCAAGCGCAAACGCGCGTAAATTGGGCCCGCTTTGGGTCCGAGGCGCAGGATAGTCTCACGTTCCCGGAGCAACGAATCGGGCACCAAGTTGCGCAAGCTCCAAGCGCTCGGAGTGGTTGGGTCCGGGTCCACGGGAATTCGTAGCCGATTTCCAGACGCTGGCGGCTTACTGTTCCTCCTGGTAGGTCTCGATCAAAGCCACGGCGACTTCGTCCATCTGCTGGCTCGAGAGGTCTCCCGTTTGCCATACCCGCTTTGTCCAGATGGCCCAGAGCACGCCCAGTCCGTAGGGTATCAGGCTGATCAGGATCTGAAACCCCACCTGCACATACGTGTGCGCAGTAAACCAGTGCCGCATGAGCAGCAGGACCGCAACCTGCGGAACACACAACAAAAAGGGCAGTGTGTAGGCCTCTCGCAGGAAAGCCCGGACGGGCACATTCAGCAGCCGGCAAAGATGACGTGGCATGAAATACAGCGTGGTGCAGGTAAGCGGAATCGCCGTTCCCGCCGCATCTCCCACGATGCCGAACGGACGGATCAGCACGATGCTGAGAATCAGGTTCGCGATGCTTTCCATCAGCGATACCCACGCGAGCGGCTTGTGTCTGGCCATCCCGTAAAGGATGCGCGGAGAGGCACCTTGCGCCAGCGAGAACGTCATCGGGAACAGCAGCACCAGCAACACCGGATAGCTGGCCGCGACGTACCGAGCGCCCACCCAGGCTTCGATCACCGATTTTCCCAGGATCGCCAGCACGGCGGTTATCGGGAAAATGACCAGGGCGCAGGCGCGGTTCCCCGCGACCAGGATCTTGCGCAACTGCCTGGTATCGCCGCGCGCATCCGATTGGCCCGACATGGGCACAAAAATCTGGGCCAGGCTGCTCACCACTTCCGACGCGTAGTCGAGCAGCCGGTCGCCGATCGAGAAGTATGTGATCGCCGTGACCGACAGAAATGTTCCGATAACGATCTCGTCGGTCTTGAAGCGCAGCTTGTACGCGATCATCAGGATGAACGTGATCGCGCTGTAGTTCGCGATCTCGCGCAGGGCGCCGCGATCCACATATTTCCAGCCAAAGCGCAGCGGCAGAATGCGCAAAACGATGACTGCGCGCACCAGCGAGCCCAGAATCGGCAGCAGCACCGTGATCAGCGCCACCGTGAGCAGTCCGTAGCCGTGCTTCAAGGCCAGCACAATCAGGACGGCGCGCAGCAACGTCGCCACCAGGTTGGTCATGTTGACGAAATAGAAGCGCTGCATGCCCTCCAGAATTCCGCCAAAAATTCCGGTGGGGAATCCGACCGCCACCGCCGCGCCCACCATCAGAAACAGCCAGCGCGCCGTGGTCAGGAAGTCCGTTGGGATACGGAACAGCGAGTCAACGAACAGACTGCCCACTAACGTGAGCGCCATGGCCACCGCGCCAATGGCCGTGTAGGTAGCCAGACTGGTATTAATGAGCTTCGAGAGCCCCTCGTTGTTGTTGGTCGCGGTGTAGGTCGAGACGTAGCGTATGACGGAAGAGCGAATCCCCAGATCGAACAGGCCGTAGTAACCCGTGATGGAGAAAATCAGCACCCATATCCCGAAGGCCGTGTCTCCCAAACGGTGAAGGATGAACGGAGAAAGGAAGATCCCAACCAGTACGCTGACGCCAAGGCTGAACCAGCTGGCGCCAACGTTCTTGATGATCTGGCGCTTGCTCATGGCTACGCGGCGTCCGCGTCCTTCGCAGTGTCTGCCGGGAAGATGCTGAAAATGATGTTAAGGCCGTGCGGTTCCAGGTCGAACCCCGCCAGGCACTTCCGGTTGGCGAGGTCGTACAGGCTGATATGCGTCGGTTTTTCTCCCATGCCGTCGTGGAGTACGTTCTTGACCCAGAGAATGTTCTCTTGGAGATTGGTCTTGCGGATGCGTGTGAACGCCACCCAGACTCTATTCTCCTCCACCGGCAGCAGCCCGCGGCACCAGCCCAGCAGAGCCTTTTGGCCATCAATGAGCTTCAGATCAACGGCCTGTTCGACTTGCAGGGTGCGGCGGTTCGCAATTACTACATGCCCATCGACGGTGGTGAAATAGATCTGCTCCCCGCAGACGAGTCCGTCGTGGGGCCTTTGTACCCCAACGTCGATTCGCTTGCCTGCTGTAGTCAGGCAGATGGCGTCGCGCTGGGTGAAGCGTGTGACCCAGACTTCGCCGCCGAGCTCGAAGACGAAATTCGGGTGGGACTTGTGCGGCTTCGTGCTGGCGACTTTCCGGTAGTCGACCTCTCGTGAGAAGCGCGACCAGAGCGGCTCATCCAGCACCGGCCACTCGCGAATCACGTCGCCTTGGGGAGAGAACTTGATCACCATGTCGAGCCCGGTGCTGACTGCCACGAGGTTCCCGTCGCTCGTCGGGGTGACGTGGTGTACATCGTTGAAGGCGGGGAGAGAAACGTACCCGATCCGTTCAAAATCGGGCAGGCGGAAAATCAGCACCTCGGTCGAGGTACAGGTGTATAGGATGTCGCCCCGCAGAGTGCCGGCCTTGAAAACATGGGAAGCTTTCTCGGTGGATCGCGCCTCCTCCGGGGTTTTGTACTCGACACGGGTTTCTACCTGGCCGGTCTCGGTATCGAATTCAAGGATCAGAGCAGTCTCATAGAGATTCCACTCTTCTTCTTTCCGTACCAGCAGCTTCTTCTGGCGCGCTCCTGAAATATAGAGGCGGGACATCTTAGGGGCTCTCCCAGCGGAGATACGCAGCTGTTTTCGAAACGATTGACTCCTTCGTTCGCGTCATCCCAGATGGCCTGGCACCCAACTGTTTTTGAATTGAAGCAAGCCTTCAGCTTAAGGCCATCCGACAGGGAGCGCCAATGTCTAGTTCGGAACGTGAGAATCCGTCGTAACTCCTCCATCAGGAAGGGATTCGCTCGACGGCCCCCCCCGGCTCACGGCCCTGGAAGTCTCGCGCTCTGGCGCGCCGGACGCGCGTTTGAGCCAATTTTTTTATGCGCCACACGCGTGTAATTGGTACCACTCATTGGGACCGGATTGGCACTTTTATCCTAATGTATTCACCTTAGATAAGTCTAAGGACCTGAGGTCAATCCCTGCAGGTCATATCTCGCTCCCGAGCAGGCTATTTCGAGGGAGATGGCCTTCCGTCTCCTACCTGGAACGGTATGTTAGGTCCACCACCTCTCGCTCCGAGGACCGCAAGCGAGATTTGTAAACCGTTGCTAATATTTTAGTTACGAGACAACTGAAGAACCGCGAGAGGTGAATTTCCGCTGCCCACCCCTTTGTCCAAACTTGGAAGTTCACGTCGCCAACAACCAAGGGTTTTGCCCAAGTTGAGTCCTCCGATCGCCTGTGGAAAACAAGGCTGACAAACCGCAGCAAGAAAGTGCAGAAAAGTGGAACTGCGAGTGCTATGGGTTTTAGTAAGAACGCTCGTTTCAATCGATTGCAGGTGGACGGACTGGCGGGGTTCGGTAAGCTTACGCGCTGAGCGCACCGGGGCCAGAATCGCTCACTTCACAAAAATTGGTAAGGGGGTATTGAATGAGCGAAAGACCTGTCCGTCTGGGGCAGCGCGAACAGCAGATCGTCGAACTGCTCTTGCAAGGTTGCGACAACGACGAAATCGCTCGACAACTCAATATGGCTCGTCGAACGGTGAAAGCCCATTTCAACCGTTTGTTCCTGCGATTTGGCATCACCAGCGGTATCAAGCGAGTAAAACTCGCGACACTCTTGTACCGGAGGCAGTTATGTTTGGAGGCGAACGCTACGGAAAACGGATACCCAGTGAACGAGAGAGCAGAGTTATTGAACTTGTTGCCCAGGGACTTAAAAACAAAGAAGTCGCCGACGAAATCGGAACCACTGAACACGTCGTCAAGAACTATCTCCGAGTCATCTACGACAAACTCGGACTCTGGAATCGAGTCGAGCTCGCCCTCTGGTACGAAGCCCGCAGATTTGAGCAAATCGCCAGAGCTTGAACCACTGGAGGCTTGGGAACACAGCGTCCTAGGCCTGAGCCCGGCTTCTTCTTCGGGGACACCACACCGGTAGGGTAAAACAAATCAGAAAAAGGTCTTAACGGGCTGCCCGGTCGCTCACGGGCAGCCTGACGTTTTCAGCTCTCGTAACTGCGTGACCGCTTGAGGGATCTGCTTGCGCGCGGCCGCCATCAACAATATCCGGGCCTGATCGCAATTCTTGGGCACGCCGTCCCCCGCCAGATACAACTCCGACAGCAAGAGCACGGCGGTGGTGTTTTCTTTCCGCACCGCTGCCCACAAAAAAGTTGCCGCTGCCGCACTGTCACGTGGCCGGTTCTTGCCCGTCAGGTAATCCTTTGCGGTTGCGAGTTCAAGTGAGCCGCTTGCTGTCGGGGGAACCGCGGGCGAGGGCAGAGGCGCTTCTGGTTTGCGAGGAACCGCCTTTACGACCACACTAGCCGCGGCTCGGCTGGAGACCGTTGGATTCGGCGCAGCCACCACTGAACTCGGCGCCGGCTGAGTCGCAGCTGGCGCCGGCGCGGGATTTGGTGCCGCCACCCGCGCGGGCTCTTCCGCGACGACGCTCGCCGCTGGGACAGTTTGAGGCGCCGGCTGGCTCGCGTCCGAACGTCGCGAATTGGCGTAATACAGAAGCACCAGGAACACCACGCTCACCAATGCGACTCCGTACTTGGCCGGGTTCCACCGACGCGAGCGTGTTGCTTTGAGAGCGAGATTCCTGTCGCGCAGCCAGTCGACTTCAGAAGTGCCGTTGCCATTGGACGGACGCGATGCCGTTTCCTCAAGTACCTCAGCGAACAGCGAAAGCGTGGGGAAAACGGGCTCGGGAACATTCTCGGCCGGACCGGCCGCTGTGGTGAACGGAGGCACTTCGGCGTGCGCGGTGCCACTTTGTTGCTCAGACCGCAAAGGCGATCCGCACATCCCGCAAAAGCGTTGGCCCAAGTTGCTTGGATGTCCGCACTCCGTGCAGGCGCCGGGATCGAGTGCAACTGGCCTCTTCGGAACCTCGTAAATCGCTGCGGATGTCGGCGAAGGCTGGAGAACTCCAGCCGCTGTCTCGAGTTCGCGCAGTAATTCGACGACAGCCTGCTCGCGCCTTTCCGGAGGAGTGGTGAAATAGACGTGCGCCCAGCGGCCCAGATTGCGGCCCAAGGTGGGGTTCAGCATGGGGTTCAACTCAGGATTCGGCAGGTCGGTGATGCGATCGGGGCTCTTTTCCTGGGGTTGCGCCAATGATGGTTTCTCCGAAGCGCGGCTTTAATTATTGCACTCCCAAGACCCCTGGTTGTCAATCGGGGAAAATGGCGGAAAACCCACTCTTTCCGAGGGTTTTCGTTGCGTAGGCCTCAGTCGCAAACCTTGTGCTGCGCGGGTTCGAACTGATCCATTTGCGCATCATGCTGGCTGGCGATTCTGCCTTGCGGAGTTTTTCCGTATTGTTCGGAACCCGGGCAGTAGTACTGGGCCGTATGTACATCCACCCACACCGGAATGTTGGGATTTCCAGTGTAGGCCGGAGCTGGGGGTGGCTCGGCCAGACCGATACTTACCATGAACTGCTCAAACATGGTCAGTTGGGGCGCGGGTGGAGCTGGCTTGCGCTTGGATTTTGCGGGGGCGTTCGCGGCAGCAGCCGGGTTGGCGGCCGCCTGGGCATTTCCCGTATCCGCTGAAGTGGTGGGGCGGTTGGATGAGATGGCCCAGATGATCGTGATCACGAACAGGATTCCGGCCGCGATCAGCGCCACATCGCCCGGGTGCTTGCGCAGGAGACCGCGTTGTTTCTCGAGAAATCCTTTGAGCTGCACGGCGGGAGGCGACACCGCGATCGAACGAAACCAGACCCGCGGCTCAGGGCTTTTCACTGGGACCGGAATCGGTTCCGGGGGTTCCTCCACGGGATGGACGTAAAGTTCTTCCGGGGGCATTGGGGCGGCGAAATTCGTGTCGGGCTCCGGAAGTGCCGCCGGGTCGAAGCGCGCGGGCGGGGGATTCATGGCAGCCGGCTTCTCGGGAAGAATGAAGCTATCCGACTCCACCCTTGGCGGCTCAGGAAACTCGACAGCCTTGATCACGGACTCAGCCAGCTCCTGCTCATCTTCGGACGCGCTCAACTGACTGCCGATCTTCTTGAGGTTCCAGAGTGTCGCCCATTTACTCTGGAGATCGTCTCTGGGAGTGGCGCTGCGCGAGGTGCCGCAAGCTCCACAAAAGACCTCTCCAGCTGCGAGTTCGTGTCCGCAGTGCTGGCAATGGGAGGCCTCCAGCGGAGCCTCAGCGTGAGCAGCCGTGCTGCCGGGCGAAGCCCCGGCGTTCCCTTCCTGCGCCAGACGCGCCAATTGCGGCTTGATTCGCTCCAGTACCTGAAGCATCGACGCGCGCTCCGCAGCGACGCCTTTGCGCCACTCTGCCTCGGCTGCATGGGTGAGGGCCTCGGTCACGAGACCGGCCATCAGCTGGCAGGTTCTTACATCATTTTCGAGAAACGCGTTGGGCTTCGCAAAGACCAACTCGAGCGTGCCCGAAGTCTTGCCATCGTGGAACACAGGCACGGCGATCAGCGAACCGATGCCGAGTCTTCGACTGATCTCGGGGTTGACGAGGAAGTCGGTGGCCGCGTCGGTGCAGCGTAGGATGGCGTTGTGCACCAGCGTGGCCGCAGAAAGAGTAGCCTCGGGCCTGAGGGTGGCGCCGGCCTGCGGAGACAGGGAACCGCTGGCAGCGCGATAGACGACCTTGTCCTGGTCGAGGATTCCGATCGCGGCGCCCTGGGCGCCGGTGATCTTGCGCATGCGTTCGACCACCAGGTTCATCGCGCCTGCGAGGTCGAGGTGACTGCCGTGAATCTGATGCTGGGTCTCGACGATTTCCGCAAGCGTAGTGGTTGAATCGGAGTCGGTGCCAGCTTGGGATCCGGGGGCGGTAGGCGACTCGGCGTCGAGCCGATCCTGATGCTTCTGCACGACATAGGCAGCAGCCAGCAACTTCTGGAAAGTTGCCTCGTCCAGGACGGGGCCGCCCTCTTTGTCTGGAGATGAGCTCATTGCGCTTACACCGAACCCCTTCCCGGGGATGAAAGGGGAATTATCGCCTATTGTAGTGCAATTACTACGCCAAAGCAGTCGTCCGTCGCTAGTCTCAAGTCGTCACGAAACCCTTCGGCGAATGGCAGGCGGGCTAATGCGCCTGCGGCTCTTGGGGCGGAACGGGATCTTGTGCGATGAACCAGAGGGCGGAGAGCCGGCGACCTCGTCTGAATCAATTAGCTCAGGGATAACAAAGCGCGCTAGAACGCTCCCCGACACGTCGCGCGCGATCGGACGACCCAAACTCGCCCCGACTCTCAAACGCCACTCTACGAACTTCTGTGCGTAATTAACGGGAATTCTACGCGACGCCGCGACCCGTACTCCCGGCCTAAAAAGTGGTTCCACGAGTTTTCGACGACTTAGCTTGTAGTGAACAACAATTGGCACTCGAAGGTGCGGCTTTGAGAACAGGTGGAGGTATGACCGAGCGTGAGAAAGGCTTTTAACCGTGTATGACGAGATCGGTCCTTGTCAAACACACGTCGACGAGGGGGTGAGGGTTTTGCTTGTGCAGTGGATTTTGCTTTTCCCTTCCCCAGCGGTTTTGTTTTTGGTGTTGCTTTTGCATTGCCGACCAAGGCTCGCTTCCAATCGTTGGGTGGGAATCAGTCCCACCAGCCATGGATTGGACCCCGCCGCGCGGGACCTTGATTTGTTTTTCGAACTCCCGCGCCCTCGAGGGAGGCAGGGACCCCACTCACAAAGTCAGAGGATGAACTTCACCCCACCGGTTAAACCGGGCTTACCCTGCATGCGAGCCGGATTCGCGCAGTTGCCCATACTCCAGCCCGCGAATCCACATCCACCACAACCGCACCGCCAGCTTGCGAGCCACGGCCACGGCCGCGATCGAGCGCTGCTTGCGCGTCGCCTCGGCGATAGCAGCGTCCCAGTTCCGGCTCGTGCCGCGCCGCGACGTGCGCCGCTTCCACCAGCAGACCGCGCAACAGCGCATTGCCCTGCTTGCTGATGTGGCCCAGCCGTTGCCGCCCGCCCGAGCTGTTTTCGGCCGGAATCAGTCCCAGGTAGCTGCCCACCTGCTGGCCACACTGAAACCGGGTCGGATCTGCTATCGTCAGCACGAAGGCCAGCGCCGTGATCGCCCCACGCCCGGATGTGTCATCCAGCGCGCCACCTCCGGTCGCCGCGCCGCTTCCTGGGCCACCGCCTGGTCCAGCGGTGCGCTCCGTCGTTCCAACTCGCTCAACAGCTCCAGGTTGTCCTGCCGCCGTCGCTCGGTCCACAGCGGCAGCGACAGCGCGCGGAACTGCTCTTGCCCTGGCTTGCTCCACAGCCCCGGCTTGCGCGCCATGCCTTCGTTCAGCGCCACCGCCCGCAGCTGGTTCTTCACCCGCGTCCGCATCTGCACCAGCCGATGCCGATGGAGCACCCGTTGCCGCACATCGCGCTCCGACGCCGGGCCCACCCAGACCCGCAACTTCTCGAACGGACCGCTCCACAAAGCTGCAGCAGATGCTCGGCGTCGCGCGCATCGGTCTTCTGCTGGCGCGGCGCCGCGGCCCGCATCGCTGCCGGGTTTCCCCACCACAACTCGTACCCCAGTTCCGCCCGCAAGCGTTCGAACCAGCGCGCATGCCCGCTGGCCTCCATCCCCACACGCACCGCCTGACCGGCCAGACTGCGGTAGAACTGCTCCGCCTCCGCCACCTGTTCCAGTCGGC
>Ga0307479_10005818_pt1 | contig 11281 bp, 10 predicted proteins | sample atmos_gasesECM4C_FD_203743 | JGI IMG/M metagenome (GOLD analysis project Ga0307479, IMG submission 203743) | Hardwood forest soil microbial communities from Morgan-Monroe State Forest, Indiana, United States - atmos_gasesECM4C_515 | ecosystem: Environmental > Terrestrial > Soil > Temperate... | reverse complement strand
CGGATCGGCAATTTCCGCAAGCACGGTGGCACGGATGTAGGAATTCGGATCCAGGCGGCGTTGCCGCAGGATCTCGTCCGCGCGCGCGCGAGCCGTGCGCGCGTTCACCGAAAGTTTCAAATAGTCGCCAATCGTCTGCGGCTTCAGCCGCCATGCCAACGCGCCGCCGGCCACCACGCAGACGGCGAGGAACGCAATCATCGCGGGAGCAAGCGCGTCATACCGAATCGCTTTGGATTCCGCGGTCGCGGCGGATGGTCCCGCAGCGAAATCAATCTCCGGCGCGGGCGCGGCGCGATTGAGCAGGTCTTCGTCCGTTTCGAATCCTCCGCGCGTCAGGTACGAAAGGCACGCAAACGCCAGTGGCGCGAGCGCCGCCGCGGCAACCACCGCTCCCGAAACCTTGAAGTACAAACTGTTCGAACGCATCAGCAGCAACCCAACCAGCGAAGCGTCCACGGTGTAATGCCAGATCAGCGTGGCCACGATTCCCCAGCGCAGCATCACCATGCCGGCCACGATTCCGACCAGACCGATCTCGATCCCCCGGATGTATGCCGGCTCCTGCGGATAGTTGCTGTGCAAAAAGCTCCAAAGAAACGCCGGAACAATCACCGCGATCCAGCGCGAACCAGTAATCTTTCTGAAAAAGGGAATTGCAAACAGCCGGAAAGTGAATTCTTCGTTCGTCGATGCCAGCAGACCGGTAGCCGCGCCGGAAATCCAGGGAAAAGCGGTGTTCACCGAATCGTCGAAATTCAAGTCCTGCGGCGCCCAGGCGCCGAACCGCCTCGCCACTATGTAAAACGCCACGACATAACCGACGCTCGCCGCGGCCATGGATACTCCCACGGTTGCCGCCGAGAAAAATTCTTTCGAACGCAACCCGCGCAGCGTGAAGGCGCGCGATAGCCGCATCCGCTCCGGCTGCGAAGCGCGATACAGAGGCTCCGCGGAAGGCAGCACCAGCGTCACTGTCAGCGCCGTAAGCAGCGAAATAATCAGCGCCTTCGCGAGCGTTAGCGCAAGGAAGCTCCCGTAAGATTGATTCGTATCGTAGCTCGATGCCCAGTGCGGCCAGTCGTTAAGGTTTTGTAGGAATAGCATGGCCGAAACAGCCAAGCCCAGCAAAATCGCGCCCCGCCACGACGTGCGCCCTTGCTTTGTGAATCGAATCCCCAGCCACGCCGCAATCGCCAGCAACGCGATATACGGCACGGTCGCAACCAGCGCCAGCGTGTCGTTCCCGGATCGAAGCCGCGCATAGCTCCGTTGCCACGCTTCCGGCACTTTCAGGAATTCTTCGCTTCCGCCTATGCGGTCACCCTGCAAGCTCACTTCGAGGCGGTACGGCGCATCTTTCGCGCGGAAGCCGTGCTTCTCCCAGGTGAACGACCAATCCAGCCGGTTCGGCCGCTTGTTCGAATTAGCTTCTTCGGGAAGTACATCCCAGGCTTTCAAATCCATTCGCAGCTTCGAGGCCAGGTAATTTTGCGCCGCGGTTTGTGCGGCGGCGCGCTCCAGCGAAGCCCCCGCCCGCGACTCCTCGATTTTGTGGTCGTAGCCGACGATCTGTCCCGCCGGGCTCACCCGCACGCGGAATTCTTCCTCCTGCTGCGGCTTGAAAAAACGCACGTTCCAGAACCAGACGTGCAGGTTCGACGATATGAGCTGGTTCGCCTGTTGCAGCCCCAGTTCACGCTCGAGGTAAGTCTTGGCATCGTCGTCCACATCGAATGCCACCGCGGATCGGTAGCCGCTGACGTTTTCACCCAGGCCGGTGACGAATTTCTGCGCGCGCGAAACCGCCTCTTCGCGCGAAACCTGAAAATTGACGGAAGCTTCCGGGAACGCGCGGAAATAGTATTTTTGTGCAAAGACGATGCCGATGATTCCCGCCAGCACCCACAGAAGCAGCGCGCGCTTGTCCGAACCCGTCAGACGGTCTCCCGCCACTTGAACCTCCCCGCTCGAGACGCGGAACCTCACTCTATCGGTACGGATGGCAACCGCGCAAGTTTCGCCGTTCCCATATGTTCTCGGCGGGAATGATATAAAGAGGATGCGTCCAATGCAGCCCGCACGCGCACCCATGGCGATGAATCTCAGCACGGAAGTACGCATGATCAAAGGCGTCGGCCCGCAGCGCGCCGAACTCCTCGCGCAGCGCGGCATCCACACGCTCGAAGACCTGCTCGGTTACCTCCCCTTTCGCTACGAAGACCGCATCCGTTTTTCCAAAGTGAAGGACATCCAGCCCAACGGCGTCTACACCATTCGCGCGCGCGTCATGAGCGGCCAGGCGATCCGCAGCATGCGCGGCGGCCGCGACGCCATTTATCATCTGCTCGTTCAGGATGAAGCAGGCGGTTTTCTCCCCGTCAAATTTTTTCACGGCGGCTATCTCGAAGGCCGCTTGAAGGCCGGCCAGCAACTCATCCTTCATGGCAAGGCGGAGATTGACAAGCTGCGCCCCGCGCGCCTCGAAATGATCAATCCGCAGATCGAACTCCTCAGCAGCGAGGAACTCGACTCCACCGAAGTCGGCCGCATCGTTCCCATCTACGAAGCCATCGGCACCTTCGGCTCCAAGCAAATTCGCCGCGCCATGCACGCCGCCGTGCAGCTCATCGATCAGCGCATGCCGGACGTCCTGCCGGAAGCGTTGCGCGCCCGCCTCGGCTATCCCGCGCGCGGTGAAGCCCTGATTCACACGCATTTCCCCGAACCAGGCGAATCCCTCGATGCCTTGAACGCTTTCCGCTCGCCCGCGCAGCAGCGCCTTATCTTCGAGGAATTTTTCCTCTACCAGCTCAGCCTCGCCCTCGATCGCAAAGCCACCCGCAAGGAAAACGCCATCGCCTTCCGCCTCCGCGAAGACGCCATCCGCGAAGCGCTCAAGCGCATCTTGCCCTTCAAGCCCACCGCCGCGCAAAAGCGCGTTCTCGCCGAAATCGCCGCCGACCTCGAAAAGCCCTCCCCGATGAATCGTCTCCTCCAGGGCGACGTCGGCAGCGGCAAAACCATCATCGCGCTGCAAGCCGCCGTCATCGCCATCGAAAACGGCACGCAAGCTGCCCTCATGGCGCCCACGGAAATCCTAGCCGTCCAGCATTTTCTTTCCGCCCGCCGCATTCTCGCTAAAGCAGGCTATCGCGTCGAACTCCTCATCAGCGGCCTGAAATCCGCCGAGAAATCCGCCGTCCTCGAACGCATCCGCACCGGCGAAGCCCAGCTCGTCATCGGCACCCACGCCCTCATCGAAGACAACGTCGAATTCGCGCGTCTCGGCTTCGTCGCCATTGACGAGCAGCACCGCTTCGGCGTTCTGCAGCGCAAGCGCCTGATGGACAAAGCCGCCGCCCGCGGCCGCGCCCCGCACGTCCTCGTCCTCACCGCCACTCCCATCCCGCGCACTCTTTCGCTCACTCTCTACGGCGACCTCGACGTTTCCGTCCTCGATGAGCTCCCGCCCGGTCGCACGCCCATCGTCACGCGCATGACCACGGAGCAGCATCTCCCCGGCGTCTGGGAGTCTCTCCACCGCGAAGTCGCCGCCGGCCATCAGGCCTACATCGTCTATCCCGTCATCGAGGAATCGAGGCTCGAATTGAAAGCCGCCATGGAAGAATACGAGCGCCTCTCGCGCGAAGTTTTTCCCAAGCTAAAGCTTGGCCTCTTGCACGGCCGCCTCTCCAGCGACGAAAAAGAAGAAGTCATGCAGCGCTTCCGCAAAAACGATGCGCAAATCCTCGTCGCCACCACCGTCGTCGAAGTCGGCGTCGACGTCCCCAACGCCACCGTCATGGTCATCGAGCACGCCGAGCGCTTCGGCCTCGCCCAGCTTCACCAGCTTCGCGGGCGCATCGGCCGCGGCGCGCAGAAATCCCATTGCATCCTCATCGCCCCTTTTCGCATGACAGACGAAGCCCGCGCCCGCCTCGAAACCATGGTGCGCACTTCCAACGGTTTTGAAATCGCCGAAACCGATCTCCTCCTCCGTGGCCCCGGCGAATTTTTCGGCACCCGGCAGTCCGGCGATCTCGGCTTCCACATCGCCAATCCGTTGCGCGATAAAGAACTCCTCGAACTAGCCCGCCGCGAAGCCTTCGCCCTCGCTGACGATTCCGACCAGCAGGACGCCATGCCGCGCCTCCTCCGCCAGCTCCCTCCCGAATGGCAGCGCCGCTACCACCTCGCCCGCATCGGCTAACGCCGAAGCGCTACCTCTCATTTGCCCGATAATCACTGTCCGATTCAGCCTCCCAATTTCCATTTTGGCAATTCTTCCGCTAAACGCTTTATCCACCCGCTCCCGCCAGTAGTAAACTGTCATTTTGAGACCATGGGTTCCGGGCCTGGCGGAGCATGCGGATGAGGAAGCCGATGCCAAGCTTTCATCGACTATCGCGGAAGACGATGATGAATCGTGCGGTAGGGGCCATTCTGGCCGTGATGGGGTTTTTGTTTTGCGCGGCTTCCCTTGGGGCGCATCACGGGAACGCGCAGTTTGATATGACGCATTCCGTCAGGATGCAAGGGACGGTTAGGGATTTTCAGTGGGTCAACCCACATGCCATAATTCATGCCGACCTGAAAGACGAGAACGGTAAGGTTGCGAACTGGAGACTGGAGTTAGGCAGTCTGGGGATGCTAAAGCGGTTTGGGTGGAGCCCCGATACGGTGAAGGGCGGGGACCAGGTGACTGTCGAGGGCTTTCGGGCGAAGGACGGATCTCCTTATATGTGTACGGTAAGCATCGATCTTCCCAACGGTCAGTCAATGCGGGGGTCTCCATAGAAACTCCCGACATGATGCCATTCTGCAGGTGGCTGGAACACACTTCCGTGGCTGCCGCTGTACGGGAATCCCTGTGGCTGTTTCCGGCGATCGAGACGTTGCATTTGCTGGGGATGGCCGTGCTGGTAGGAAGTATCGCCGCCTTTGATTTGCGCCTTCTGGGGTGGATGTTGCGGCGGCAACGGGTGTCGGCTCTGGCGGAGCGGCTGCTTCCTTGGTCTTGGGCCGGATTTGCGGTGCAATTGGTTACGGGAGCACTGCTGTTTGCGTCGGAAGCGGTCAAGGTATATCCCAATCCCGCCTTTCGACTGAAGATGTTATTGCTATTTTTGGTTGGCTTGCATGCGCTGATTTTTCATTTAAGCGTCTATCGGAATGTGGCGTCCTGGGATGACACCGAGGTCTTGCCTGCGGGGCCAAAGGTTGCCGGTTTTGTTTCGATCCTGTTATGGATTGGCATTGTTGCGGCAGGACGGTTTATCGGATTCGTGTGATTTTGCCGCAACCTCTCTCTGAATCAGGCTACAGTTCGACGCCCTGCTCACTAAGAAAATACGGCCAGCTGGCCTCCTCCGAGGTCCGGGCGAATTTTTCGGTACCCGCCAGTCCGGCGACCTCGGCTTTCACATCGTCAACCCGTTGCGCGACGGCGAACTCCTCGAACTCGCCCGCCACGAAGCCTTCGCCCTCGCCGCCGATAACGCGCAGCAGGAGATCCTGCAGCGCCTCCTCCGCCAGTCTCCGCGCCGAATGGCAGCGCCGCTACCACCTCGCCCGCATCGGCTGACGAGCTAGCGCGATCCCACTGGTGTGGTTGTCGAGCGGGCTCGGGTTATTGCACCTGATTGGCGTTTTGCGCGGGGGACGGATGCTGATCAACGTGGATCAACCCACCGTGGTTCGTCAAATTCAGCAGCTTCAACGGCTGGAAACCGTCAGCTACACAATGGACAAGATTATTTCGGGTGAACACGCCAATGCCTACCTGCCGAAATTTCTGGCAGGTGACCGCCTGCTCCTTGTGGTGCACGGAGAAGTGGTTGCGGGGATAAATCTCGCGGGCGTGCAGCCCGGCGACGCACGCCTCAACCAGGTCCACCACCCGGATTCTTTGTTCCTTGACCAAAAACTAAGAACTGACAACCAATGGGTGCATTCATGCGCGTCATCGTCGGAACCTACCTTAAGCCGCATCCTGAAGCCGGCAAATCCCTCGGGCGAGAGATTTTTGCAAGGTGGCACCTTTCCAACCAGCCCGAGACGTGACCGTCCTATCGGGTTGAGAGGTTAACCTCGGGAAAATGAATGTTCAGCTTATAGCAAATAAAAAGAACGAGGATCGCGCCCAGTGTGGAGAAAATGAGGCCGGCGGGATGATATCGTTCGTTTGTCGGGCGCGAAAACATATGCGTAACGGCGCCGCCGAGGATGCCTCCGATGATGCCGAGCACGACCGTCCAGAAGATCGTTATGTGCACGTGCATCACCGATTTCGCGATCACGCCCGAGATTAGCCCAATCAGAACGTACCAGATCAAGTGAAACATGCTTTTTTCCTTCCTCGTTTGCCCTCAGAACGCCGTCGAGCATGGGTCAGAGTTTGGCAATCAACCCGCAATCTCCGATTTGGACCTCTGTGTCGCGAGACGCAAATCTTTCCTTTCAGGCCATCAGTCCCTGACGCAACTCACAACGCCAGAATTTGGGTTGGTATAGCGATGCTCTCCTGCTGGACATGCTAGGTCGTGACCTTCTCGTGTCCTGTCGGCTTCCCGTTTTTGATTGTCTGCGCGTTTTTGATCGTCGAGCCGTCTCTGCTCGCCGGCCTGTCTTTGATCGTCGGTCCCTCTCTGTTTGTCTGCTCCTCTTTGTTCGTCGGCCCGCCTTTGATCGTCGGCTCGTTTTTGATCTTCGGCTCGCTGCCGATCGGAGTCACGCCCCGGATCTCCGGCCTGGCCTGTCGCACCTGGCTCTCCCTGCGGTCCAGTTGGTCCTGGCGTTTGGCTCGCCGCCTGGCATCCGGCGATAAATAGCATTAGCGAGAACGCACCCACAACTGCCGATGTCTTCAGTTTCATTTGATTTTCCTTTGAGGTGCCGTTCGACCTCGAACGTCGCCAGCACAGATGAATAGACACAGCGTGGATGGTACCCATAGCGTACTGGTGGACGCTGTTCGAATTCGCACAGTAATCAAAAAGAGACCAGCGCGGGAAGGAAGTTTGCGTGGTGATTGTTCCTTGACTAAAAGCCAAAAACTGACAACTAATAACTGCACTCATGCGCGTCATCGCTGGAACTTACAAGAGCCGCATCCTAAAGAGCCTCAGAGGCCTCGCGCTCCGCCCCACCAGCGACCGCCTCCGCGAAACTCTTTTCAACGTGCTCGCCCCCCATATCACCAGCTCTCGCTTCATCGATCTCTTCGCCGGAACCGGCGCCGTCGGCATCGAAGCCCTCAGCCGCGGCGCCGCCGAAGTTGTCTTCATCGAGAATCACGCGCCCGCCGCCACCCTGATTCGGCGCAATCTCGAATCCTTGGGCATCCATGCCGGCGCAACCGTGCTCGCCGTGGACGCTCTTCGCGGCCTGGCCCTGCTCGCGGCTCGAAAAAACTCAGGCACGCCCACATTCGACCACATTTTCCTCGATCCGCCTTATGCCGCTGCCGAAGACTACTCCCGCGTGCTACAATTTCTGGGCGCCGCGGATCTTCTCGCGCCCGGCGGCGTAGTAATCGCCGAGCATCGCCGCAACTTCGATTTACCCGAAGAACCCGGCGTGCTAAAAAGGTTTCGCGTTCTCAAACAGGGCGATGCCGCCCTGAGCTTTTATCGCCGCCGCGGCGAGACTGGTTGAGAGGCAAGCTGCCAGAGCAACTCGGCCAAGTAAACCCCGCAAGCCGAGTTTCGTCTATCATGTGGTGCGTGGCACAGCCAATCCTGGCTGTGCTCCGAAGCCTGTTGTAGCGGGTCTTTAGACCCGTCGAAATTGGCTTGCTATAATCGAGAGGGAAATGTCTTTGAACCGGGTCTTCCAGGCTTCTGATCTCTTTGGGCCGCCCCCTCCGCCTGCCGCCGTTCCCGTGCGTCCGCGAGTGATAAATGCGCCGAAGCTCGACCTCGCCTGGGGAAGTTTTCATCAGGGGATCGGCAGCAGCTTGCGTGCGCTCTTCACCCGGTCAAAAGTTCCCAGGAGTTCACGCGCCGTCGGATTCTTTCGCGATAGCTGGATCGAGCGCCGCATTCCCCGCCGCGCCCTGGTAGCTGCCGCCCTGTGGCACGTTGTTTTTATCGTCATGCCGTCGCCGCGCCTCCCCGCCGCTGCGCGCCACTACCCCGAGTTCGAGAACACCGAACTTACCTGGTCCGGCCCTATCGCCGATTTCCCCTTGGTGGACATGAAAGCTCCCAAAGCCAAGCCGAGCCCGCACGGCGAGCCCGCCAAGCCCCTTCCTCCCCAAGGTGCCGACGCTTTCCATCCGCGCCAGCGCATCTTCACCGATCCCGTCCACCCGACGCATCCGCGACAGACGCTGATCAATTCCGCCGCTCCCCCGGATCCGCCAAAGATTCTTCCCAACCTCCCGAATATCGTGCAGCTCCAGCAACTGTCCGGCCCCGCGCGTCCTCGCCTCCAGATCAGCCAGGAAACCCTCTCGAAGCTCCGCCCTCGCGGGCTTCGCAAGGTTAAATTAACCGCCGCCACGGCTCCCGAGCTGCCTGCTCTCGACCAGAAGCTCGCTGATATCGCCCCATCCATGTTGCCGCACGCCGCCCCCGCCCGGCCAAAGCTGGAATTGAACGCCGGCGCCGCCCCACGGGTCGAGCAACGCACGCAAACGCGTGCTGATGAACCCGCGCCGGAGGTAAGCTCTGCGCAATCCGGCATCCCTAACGGAAATGCCGCAACCTTCATCGCCCTTTCTGCGGCACCCGGCCCCCCTGCCCCCGTTGTCCCACCGCAAGGGAATCTCTCTGCGCGTGTTTCGATTTCACCCGAAGGCAAACAACCTGGCGTGCCTGGCGGCTCCCCGAACGGCACTCCCGGTTCTAGCGGCGGCTCAGGCGGCAACTCTTCAAGCGGGGGTGGCACCGCCAGCGGCAACGGTACCGGGAAAAATGGCATGGACATCAGCATTAGCGGGGGCCATCCATCCGCCAACAGCGCCGTTTCCGGCGTCGGCGGCTCCCCAAAACCCAGCGGCCCCGCCCCGCGCGCCCTCGTCCTCAAGCCCGACCCGCACACCAAGGCCGATGACACGCCCGAAAGAACCGGACCGCCCAATTTCGCCGCCCTGCCCGCTGGCGCGCAGCCCGAGCAGATTTTCGCCTCCAGAAAAATCTACAAAATGCTCGTCAACATGCCCAACCTGAACAGCGCCACCGGTAGCTGGATTCTGAGTTTCTCCGAAATGCGCACTGATTCGGAAGGCCCTCGCCCAGCTTCCTCGGAAGTCTCTGCTCCCGGCCCACTTAGAAAGATTGACCCGAAGTATCCCCCTACCTTGATTAACGAGCATGTCGAAGGCGAGGTCGTCCTCTATGCCGTGATTCGCCGCGACGGCTCGGTCGACAGCATCCAGCTTGTCCGCGGCATTGACGACCAACTCGACGCCAACGCCATGCAAGCCCTAAGCCAGTGGAAGTTCCGCCCCGCCACCAAACAGGGCGACCCCGTCGAACTCGAAGCCATAGTCCACATCCCTTTCCACGCCCCACCCGACCGCTAACCGGCCAGCAGCTAGCGAACAAAATCGCCCCGTTTAGAATCAGCGAGTTACGAAATGCAAATTTTGTAAACGCTTTGTTTTGATATCCATGCAAATTGGTGGGGGGTACCCCCCACCAACGAGATTCAGCCAAGGAAGGAAACAGCGACGAACTCTGCGCCCTACATTAAGTAAGTGACTGGGAGAATCTACGAGCGACCTTCGGCCAGGTTTACCAGGGTGTAGAGCGCGTGATTGACCGGGGTTGGAACTCCAAGCTCAGCGCCACGCCGGGAAATGTATCCATTCAGCGAATCAATCTCCGTCCGCTTGCCGCGATTCATGTCCTGCGCGGTTGAGGAAAGCGCCTCCGCCATCTGCGTGGCAATCTTCAGCGCCCCCGCCAGCGCCGCCTTTGGGTCTTCCAACCCAGGCAGACGAACTCCTGCCGCCTTCGCTACCGCCAGGACCTCGTACACCGTCGTTTCGACCACTTTCCGGGCGTCGGCGCTAGCGCCGATTTGCCCATACTTCGCCCGGCCCAGGGCAGAAACGGCATTCAGCGCACAGTTCCAGATGAGCTTGGTCCAGAGTTCGCCATCGATGTTCTCGGAAATCCGGCACGGCACTTTGGCGCGCGAAAAAAGCGCCGCAATTCTTCTTGTTTTGTCGTTTTCCGGCCCGACGACCAGATCCCCGCGCCCGACGTGCTTCACGCGCCCAGGCTCCGGCACGGAAGCTGCGACATAAACGACGGCAGGGAGAGCATCGACCGCTGCCGCAGCGCGAATCTGTTCCACGTTGTCCACGCCATTTTGCATGCTGAGGACCAACGCGCCGGAAGCGAGCAACGGAGCAAGCGCACGCGCCGTCGTCGCGTTGTCCGTCGTCTTCACGCAAAAGAGAACAATCTCCGCGCCACGCGCCGCGCTGAGTTCGGTGGAGGCCTCGACTCGCACGCTCTCCTGAAATTGCAGAGTATCGAGGAAGAGCCCGTTCTTCTTTACCGCTTCGACAAACGCCGGACGCCCAATCATCACTACCGGCGCGCCCGCGCGCGCCAGCAGCCCGCCGAAGTATCCGCCCACGGCCCCCGCGCCAACGACGGCAATCTTTGGCCAGTTTTCCTGCTGCGTCACGGAGTAACCACGCTGATGAGCCGGTCGATGTCCCGCTCGGTGTTATACAAATGCGGCGAAACGCGAATGTTTCCTTCGCGCAAGCTAACCACAACATTTTCCTTCCGCAAACGTTGATAATGCTCCGCGGTTTTCTCCGGACTTCGCGCCGCGAAGCATCCGTAAGAGCCGCGCCGCGCCGCATCCAGTGGACTCGCAATGACGAAGCGATCTTTCGGAAGCCGCTCGAACATGAGGTCGATCAATTTTCGATTGTGCGCCTGCACCAGCTCCGGTCCCATGCGCACCACAAAATCCACAGACACGTCCATCGCCGCCAGGTTGAAATTGAAATAACTGGCCCACTCCGGCGAATCCCACCGCTTCGCGTTCGCCGCAGGTTTCGGGTCCTCGAAGTTCAACGCCGCGAAATTGTGCGATCCCATCAATGTCAACCAATAGAACGGCCCCGGCCGCACCATCCCCAGATGTTCGCTCTTGGCCCAAAAGAATCCCGTGCCGAACGGACCCAGCAACCACTTGTATCCCGCCGACACAATAAAATCGGCTCCTAGTTGAGTTACATCCATGGGCATCGCGCCGCAGCTTTGGCTCGCATCCAGCAGAAGCAGCGCCCCTTGCGCATGGCAGG
>Ga0307479_10005817_pt1 | contig 11282 bp, 7 predicted proteins | sample atmos_gasesECM4C_FD_203743 | JGI IMG/M metagenome (GOLD analysis project Ga0307479, IMG submission 203743) | Hardwood forest soil microbial communities from Morgan-Monroe State Forest, Indiana, United States - atmos_gasesECM4C_515 | ecosystem: Environmental > Terrestrial > Soil > Temperate... | reverse complement strand
ATTTTGCGGGGTTAGGGAAGGCGAAGGCGCAATAGTTTGCACATTCGTGCCGCCCTGAACCGGGCCAGGGACAAGGCTTTTGCGGGATGCTTGCCTATCTGCAGCCGGGCGAATGACTTACAGGGCAAGGAGGTTGTGTGGCGCGGGCGCCCTCGCCCGCGAAGGCGGTAAGTCGAAGTCAAAAGCTGCTAAATTCTAAAGGCGCTAAAGTCAAAAGCTGCGGGCGGGGGCGCCCGCACCACACAACCACGCCAGCTATGCGCCTGCGGCTGCGTGCTTTCGCTTGGCCGACAGTTTTTCCAGCGACGGATAGGAAGCCAGATCGATCAAGGTACGCAGAGGTGACGGTGTCCCCCCATTGATGGCTCGGACGAGCATCTGCACCGCTACCTGGGTCGTGGTCAGCGACACTACCGTGGCTGCCAGGATCCCCTGGTCCACCCATACTTTCCCCTCGGCGGCAAGGCCGTCCACGCCGGTGAATGGCAGGCTCAGCCAACGCTCCGGTTCCTGGCGGTCGGGAAGTTCTTCGAATGCTTTTCTCGCTCCGCGCGCCAAGCCATCGTACTGGCAGCCGATCACGCCAATGGATACGGTTCGGTTGGTGGAAAGGCGCAGCCAGGCCTGTACAGCCTGGTGAGCGCTGGCTTCTTCCCAATTGCTGCGCAGGCCTTTGATCTGAATATTGGCCGGTTTAGTACTTTCGAGGCCCGCCGTCCGCTGCAGGGCCGCCGAGTTGTTCGCGGGCCCCTGAACGTAGAGGACAGTGCCGCCGTTGGGCAGGAGCGCGGCAAATTGCCGTCCCTGGATGCGTCCAATTTCGGTGTGATCCCGGGTGACGGCGAACACAGGAACTTTGTTGTTGATGCCGCGCAGCCGCTCCAGATAATCCACATCGCTGTTGAGAACGACCCACCCGATACCCGCTCCCACCGCGGCTTCGGCGGCGCGAACCAGTCCGGTTGTAGTCAACGGTTCGAGTAAAACCGCATCCGGTTTGGAGTGGGAGCGCGCTTGCACGATTTCCAGAACCTGCCGGCTCTGGGTTACGGCGTCGTTATCTGCGTGAAGAACCTCCACCTCCGCACTCAACTGGATGGCAGTCTCTCTGGCGGCGGCGGCTTGTTCGAGGTGATACGTGTTCTGGTTGGGAAGGGATACGACAAAGTGGAGCTTCTTCACGGAAGGCCTCCGCACACGAGTAAGACTCCACTATAGAGGCGTTTCGATGCGAACCGAAGAGAACTGAGGGACTTGGAATAAAGTTGGTAACCGCTGGGAACAGACGAGTGATCTGCGTCATCATTGTTGTGAGCAATGGAGGGACATTGTGCGCAATGCAGCGACGGGCGAGGACGCCCGTCGCTCCATCTAGCTAGGGACAGGGCGCTCCCGCAGCGCGCCATTGCTTGACCTTCGAGGCAAATTCTTCGTGCGGCATGGGGACTGGCGTTCGACCCTCTCCGGGGTTCCAGGCCCACATCACTAATTTGTCTTCAGTGAGGTGCTCGACAAGCTGATCAAGGTTTCGGTTCCTGTTCTGCTTGGGGTCCTTGATCGACTGGCAAATCTGCGCGTCGGTCAGGCCCTGCCAGATCATCGGGGTGCTTGCCGGAGGCAGGCCCCAGTTGGGCGCACCGGGAGGCAAATGTGAGCCTGCGAGATTGTGGTCCTGATGGCAGGTGCTGCACTTTTCTGCCGTCACTCCGTGGCCGTCGGTGCCGCGGTGCACGTTCATGGCGTGCGGATGTCCGTCATCGCCCTGGCGGGGGAAGTCGCCGTGAGAATGGCAATTGATACAGCGCGGGTGCCGGAGCACGGGAACAAACGCGGTGAAGAGGGCTCCATCACTTTTCGCGGCTGGCGCGGGAGGGTTAGCCGCGGATAGTTCGGCTGCCGTGGCAGAAGTCGAGAACCAGGCCGCGATGCCGATCACAGCCGCGACCACGCAGGTTTTAAGAGCAGGGAAGCGCATCATACGGCCTCCGTCAGACGAAAGGGCATCCGCCGGACCCGTTTTCCCGTGGCCGCGAACAGGGCGTTGGCGATCGCGGGCGCGGCGCAAGGGACGCCCGGTTCGCCGATTCCGCCAGACTTCTCATTACTCTCTACGATGTAGGTCTCGATCTCAGGACACTCATTCATACGCATCACCGGAAAGGTGTGGAAGTTGGTTTGCTGCAGGCGCCCGTCTTCAAACGTGAGCTCCTGAAACAAGGCAGCGGAGGCCCCGAAGATGGCCCCGCCCTCGATTTGCGCGGCGATAATTCCTGGGTTTACGTACTGACCACAATCGACGGCGCAGACCATGCGGTGCACTTTGATCTTTCCGTCAGTGACCGACACTTCGGCTACGTGAGCAAGGTAACTGCCAAAGGCAAAGTGCACGGCGATTCCCCGGCCCATGCCTTTGGGCAGTGGCTTGCTCCATCCCGATTTCTGCGCCGCAAGATCAAGCACGCCGAGGTATCGAGGTTGTTTCAGAAGCAAGTCGCGCCGGAACTGGTAAGGATCTTTTTGCGCCACCGCCGCGAGTTCGTCGATGAAGCTCTCCACGGCAAACGCGGTGTGGGAGTGTCCCACCGATCGCAGCCATTGCACCGGAACCTTGATGTTGACCTGGTGAGACTCGACCGCGATGTTTGGTATTGAGTAGGGAAGGTCGTCGATGCCCTCGACCGAGGCTGGATCGTACGGCTTTCCCTGCATCATCGCTTCAAATGATGTTCCGGCCATGATCGACTGGCCGACGGAGCGCGAGCGCCAACTCACGACGTTGCCCGTGGCATCGATGCCACCTTCGATCGAGTGCAGAAACGCCGGGCGATACCAGCCGCCCTGCATGTCGTCTTCACGCGTCCATACCACCTTAACTTTCGAAGGCGCTCCGATGGCTTTGGCGACGAAGACTGCCTCGACCACGAAGTCCGACTGAGGGTTGGCGCGACGGCCGAAGCCTCCGCCCAGGAAAGTGGTGTGCAGTTGTACTTTCTCGGCCGGCAGTCCGGCGATCTTTGCGGCGTTGGCGCGGTCGACGGTTTGAAACTGCGAGCCGGTCCAGACTTCGCACGAATCCTGCCGAAGGTCCACCACGCAGCTCAGCGGTTCCATCATGAGGTGCGAGAGATACGGAGCCTCGTAGACCGCCTGGATTTTCTTTGTGGCATTGGCCAGCGCGGTCGGCGCGTCGCCTTCTTTGCGGACGCTTACGCCCGGCGACTTAGCCCGCTCGCGGAAATCCTGCATCATCTGCGTGGTGCTGAATCCGCGCATCGCGCCCTCGTCCCATTCCACGCGAAGCGCGCCGCGCGCCACCTTGGCTTGCCAGAAAGTGTCGGCAATTACTGCAACTCCCGACGGGACCTGCGCGATCTTCCGAACGCCAGGCATGGTCCGCGCTTTGGAATCGTCAAAGCTTTTCACGGTCGCTCCGAAAATCGGAGGGCGCGCGACCACCGCCGTCATCATCCCCGGCAATTTCACATCGAGTCCAAAGACGGCCTGACCGTTCAATTTCATCGAGGTGTCGAGGCGCTTGATTGGCTTGCCGATCAGCTTGAAGGTTTTCGGGTCTTTCAGCTGGACATGCGCAGGCGGAGTCAGTTTTGCCGCGTCGGCAACCAGTTGGCCATAGCTGAGTTTGCGGCTTGAGCTATCGAATACCGCGCCTGATTCGGTGCGGCAAGAGGCTGGATCGACATTCCATCGGGTGGCCGCGGCCGCGACCAGCATGGCGCGGGCTGCAGCGCCGGCTTGCCGGAACTGCTCCAGGCCCGACCACACGCTGGAACTGCCTCCGGTCATCTGCATGCCGAAGGCGGGGTGGTTGTATTTGGGATCGACCGGAGCAGATTCGAAGCCGACCTTGGACCAGTCGGCATCCAGCTCCTCGGCCAGCAGCATGGGCAGGGAAGTGTAGACGCCTTGTCCCATTTCCGAGTGGTTCACGATCACGGTGACGCGTTCGTCAGTTCCGATGCGCACGAAAGCGTTTGGCATGAAACTGTTCACGGACTCCTGCGCCGACGCCTCACTGCCGATCCCTGGAAAGTAGAATCCGATTACCAATCCGCCGCTGGCGGCCAGGGAGAATTTCAGAAAGTCGCGACGTTTTACTTCACGGCGAACACGTTCAGAAGGGACAGAGCCAGAGTTGATACGGTCAGAGCTGATGTGTCGAGTGCTCACCGGGCACCTGCCTTCGCCACCATGCCGGCGGCGCGATGGATCGCTCTGCGAATGCGGGGATAAGTTCCACAACGGCAGATGTTGCCGGTCATGGCCTGATCGATGTCATCGTCGGTGGGCTGCGGCTTTTCGCGCAGCAACACGGCGGCGCTCATCAGCTGTCCTGATTGACAGTAGCCGCATTGCGGTACGTCCTCTTCGATCCACGCGTGCTGCAGGGCATGGCTCAAATCGGATGACAGCCCCTCGATGGTGATTACGGCTTTGCCGGAGGCTCGCGACACTGGCGCGACACATGAGCGCACCGCCTCGCCGTCAATATGCACAGTGCATGCGCCGCACTGGGCCATGCCGCAGCCATATTTTGTCCCGGTCAGCCCCAGGTGGTCGCGGATGACCCAAAGCAGGGGAGTGGAAGGATCTACGTCAAGATCTACAGGCTTGCCGTTCACGGAGAAGTCAATCATTGTTTTCTCCTGTTGCGCGCCCCTGGGATGCTGTGTCCCGGAGGCGCGCTGTCTGGTAGTTTAATGGCGCCGAGTGCTTCGATACCACGGCTCAGTTTTGAAACCAACTCCGCTACACTTACAGAAAGTTCACCAGCGCGTCCATGGTCTCCTTGGGATCTTCCTCCATTAGCCAGTGTCCCGTGTTCTTCAGCACGATGACGGTGACCTGGGACGCGACCAGCTTCATCTGTTCGCCCAGCACGACTCCTAGAGACTTCTCTCCACCGATCGACAATACGGGCATGGCCAGTCTGGTCTGGGAGAGTTGAGCAAAATCCTTGGCGGTCTGGGGGAACGACGCGAAGTAGCCCCAGCCCGCTTGCATGCGTCCCGGCTGTGCGTAGGCGGCCGCGTAAGCTTTGCGGTCGGCTTCGGGAATCGAATGAGTCTTGTCAGCGGCGAAGTCGTTCCAGTAGTAATCGTAATAAGTGCGCTCGCGTCCTCGTACCAGGGTCGCGGGAGTTGGGCCGTGGAAGCGGAAATGCCACAGATCCGGATTGTTGTAGACACCTTCCCACCCTGGTACGCCAGGAAGAAACGCGTCCATCACAACCAGTTTCTCTGTTTCCGCAGGAAACTGCGCGGCATAGGCGTAAGCCACCATCAGTCCGATGTCATGACCTACCACTCTCGCCTTCTCGACCCCGAGCGAGCGGGCGAGCGCGTGAATACGGATTGCGGCCGTTTTCATGTCGAGACCGTCTGCCGGGATCGCCGAGTCGCCGATACCCGGCAGGTCGGGCGCAATCACGGTAAATCGCGCCGCCAGCAGCGGCATGATCGGCCTCCACATGCTTGAGGTCTCCGCATAACCGTGCAGCAGGATCACGGTAGGGCCGTGTCCAGCCGTTATGTAATGCAGCTTGACGCCACTAACCACAGTGTCGTGCGAGACGATCGTCTTATCCGGCGTGTCCGCGTATGCCCGAGCTGAGATTGAACAGAAAAACATTGAGCCAAACACGGCCAGGACCAGAAAACGTCTGGAAGCAGAGTTCATGAGGGAAAATATAGCAGGTCGCAAAGAACGCGATCAGTTGCGGCGGCGTTTTTTTTCTCGCGAGCCCCGGCGACTTCCGAGGGGATCGGTTCGAGAAACGGTATATTTCTGTTGCCGATGAATTCACCCCACCAAAAATATGACGCTCTGATTCTGGGAGCTGGCGCCGCCGGGCTGATGTGTGCGATGGAGGCGGGCAACCGGGGACGGCGCGTGGCTGTACTCGAGCGTGCAGAACGTCCGGGCAAGAAAATCCTGATTTCGGGCGGCGGCCGCTGTAATTTCACCAACATTCATTGCACTTCGGAAAATTTTATCTCGTCCAATCCGCACTTCGCCAAGTCGGCCCTGGCCCGCTATACGCCGGCCGATTTCATCGCCCTGGTGGAAAAACATCACATTCCGTACCACGAAAAAACTCTGGGACAACTTTTCTGCGATCGTTCCGCGCAGGACATTTTAGGGATGCTGGAAAAGGAGTGTGAGGCTGCGAGCGTCGATCTGATCTCGAACATCGCAGTGCGGGAAGTGACTCGGAGTGACGAGTTCGTGGTGCGCGCCGGTGAAAAAGAGTTTCGCGCTCCGGTGCTGGTCGTCGCAACGGGTGGGCTGTCCATTCCGAAGATCGGGGCTACCGATTTTGGATACATCCTGGCTCACCAATTTGGCCTCCGCATTTGCGAAACCCGGCCCGGTCTCGTGCCCATCACATTCAACGAAGACGATCGCCGCACTTACGCGGACTTGGCGGGCGTCTCCACCGAAGTCATCGCTGGAAGCGACGGCCAGCGCTTCCGCGAAAAAATGCTGATCACGCACCGAGGGCTGAGCGGCCCGGCGATCCTGCAGATCTCGTCATATTGGAAAAAGGAACGGCCCATTCTCCTTGACCTGGCGCCTGATCGCGAGGTTACGGCATCGCTTCTGCGATCGGATTCTCCGCGAACTGTCGCCGCTCTGCGAGCGGCATTGCAGAGAGTTCTCCCCAATCGCCTGGCCACGCGGTGGGCGGAGACGCACACTCCCACCGCCTGGACCAATTCCTCCCTGCGGGAACTGGAGCGTCAGGTGCACCAGTGGCAGGTGCTTCCCGCAGGCACGGAAGGTTACGCCAAGGCCGAGGTCACGGTTGGAGGCGTGGACACCGATGAGCTGTCAGCAAAGACAATGGAGAGCCGGAGAGTGCCCGGACTGTTCTTCATCGGGGAAGTAGTCGATGTAACCGGCCATCTGGGAGGATTCAATTTTCAGTGGGCCTGGGCGTCGGGAACGTGCGCGGGGCGGGCATTGTAAAGGTGGGGGGCTCCCGGGGCGCGCCGACAACATATCACGATCGAGGTATCGAGGCGATTCACGTTTGTGTAGAATGTTTCGCGAGCCACTCAGGCACTCATTGCAGGCGTTGATTGACGCTGGGTGAGGGTTCAGACCGGTCTGTGTCCATCCGCTTGGGTGCGCATAACAACCAGTTCCACAAACGGCAAGGAGAGGCCATGCGGAGCCAATGGGACGCTTCCAGCTCTGGAGTCAGATCCTTCAACAATGTCGGCTGCGGCAAGAACAGGAATGGTTCCAACGACTGGCGGAATTTCGCCACGACGCTCTGTGGTCTTGGTTTTGTCGTTTTCACTCTTCTGTCGTCGGGCGGATGTGGAAACAAGAACGTGTCGGCCGCCGCCGCTCCTCCGCCAAACGTCCAGATTGTCGAGGTCAGCCAACGAGACGTTCCCGTTTATCACGAATATCTCGCCACTCTCGATGGTTTTGTGAACGCACAAATCCAGCCGCAGGTTTCAGGCTACCTCATCAAACAGAATTATCTGGAAGGTGCCTTGGTTGGAAAGAACCAGGTACTGTTCAAGATCGATCCCCGGCCTTTCCAAGCTATCGTGGATCAAGCCCAGGCGCAGCTCGCACAAGCCCAGGCGCAGCTTGGAAAGACCGAGTTAGACGTGCAACGCGACACTCCGCTGGCAAAAGAAAAAGCCATTGCGCAGAGCCAGCTCGACAACGACATTCAGGCCAATCTAGCTGCCAAAGCGACCGTCCAGGCCGATAAAGCGGCTCTCGAACAGGCAGAACTGAACTTAGAGTTCACGAATGTTCGTTCGCTCGTCGATGGTGTGGCTGGAATCGCCGCCGGCCAGGTGGGGAATCTTGTAGGCCCGCAAATCGTCCTCACAACAGTTTCTCAGATGGAACCCATTAAAGCTTACTTTACCGTGAGCGAACAGGAGTACCTCGCTTTCGTCAAGCGCAATCCGACCGTAGCATCTCGAGAGGCGCGTGAGCGACAGTTAGAGTTGGAGTTAATCCTTTCTGATGGATCTACTTATCCCCGAAAAGGAAAATTCTTCGCCGCCGATCGTCAAGTTGATATCCAGACGGGAGTGATTCGGCTGGCTGGCCTGTTCCCTAATCCAGACAATGTTCTTCGTCCCGGCCAGTTTGGCCGCGTCCGCTTCGTCAGCTATATCCGGCCAGGAGCTTTACTAGTGCCACAGAAATCTGTGGTGGAGCTTCAAGGAAGCTACCAGGTAGCGGCAGTCGGGAACGACAACAAAGTCTCTCTGCGGACGGTGAAGGTCGGAGAACGAATCGGCGCAATGTGGATTATTGACGAAGGTCTCAAACCAGGGGAGCGCGTCGTGGTTGAGGGCGTGCAAAAGGTCAGGGACAGTATGCAGGTCAAGCCCACTCTTCTGACTATTCCAGGACAAGGCAACTGAACTATGTCCAAGTTCTTCATCAATCGTCCAATCGTCGCCATGGTGATTGCGATCGTCACAGTCATTGTTGGCGCCGTGACCATCGCCGGCCTTCCCGTCGCCCAGTTTCCCAACATCGCGCCCCCGGAAATCCAGGTGCTCGCCACCTACGTGGGCGCGGATGCGCAAACACTCGAACAGGCGGTTGCCACTCCCATCGAGCAGCAGATGAGCGGCGTGGACAACATGAACTACATGTACTCGTTGAATGCGACGGGGAATTCGCAAACCGTTCTAATCGTGAATTTCGACGTCGCAACGGACCCCAATACCGATCTGATTCTCGCCCAGTCAAGAGAGACCCAGGCAGCATCTCAGCTACCCATTGACGTTACCAACTATGGAATCACGGTAAGAAAATCAGTAACCGCTCCGCTGATGCTGGTGGCGGTCTACTCCCCGCATGGCACCTATGACGCGAGGTTCCTGGCGAATTACGCATTCATCAACCTGGTTGATCCCATCACGCGGTCGAAGGGGATCGGCCAGGTCCAGGTATTTGGCGCAGGCCAGTATGCCATGCGGTTGTGGGTCAAACCCGACCAGTTAGCCAAGCTCGGCATCACCGTCACCGAGATCGTCAGCGCGATCCAGTCGCAAAACACGGTCAATCCTGCTGGACGGGTCGGCGGCGAGCCTATTCCTCCGGGCCAGCAGTTCGCCTATGCGGTGCGGGCGCAGGGCCGCCTGGTCTCACCAGAAGAATTCGGAGAGATTGTGGTCCGCGAGTCGCAGCAGGGTGGCGTGGTGCGGGTCAAGGATGTCGCCCGGGTCGAGCTCGGGGCGCAGGACTACTCCGTCGCCGGACGACTGAACGGTAAACCGAGCGCGGTTGTTGCCGTGTACCAGTTGCCTGGATCGAACGCGGTTGACGCGGCCAATGGCGTCAAAAAGCTGATGGCGGAGATGAAAAACCGCTTCCCCTCGGACATGGATTTCACCCTATCGCTCGACTCGACTGAGTCCGTCGTCCAGGGCATGAAGGAAATCGTTATTACTTTGCTGATCGCGATTGGCCTCGTGATCATGGTCGTGTATCTGTTTCTTCAAGGATGGCGCGCGACTCTGATTCCCCTGCTGGCCGTGCCCGTTTCTTTGGTCGGCACATTTGTGTTCTTTCCTTTGTTCGGCTTCTCCATCAACACTCTCTCGTTATTTGGTTTGGTGCTGGCGATTGGCCTGGTGGTGGACGACGCCATCGTGGTGGTGGAAGGCGTAGAACGTCACATCGAAGACGGGATGACTCCGAAAGATGCGGCCTTGAAAGCGATGGAGGAAATCTCCGGCCCGGTGGTGGGAATCGCGCTGGTACTGTCGGCCGTGTTTATCCCCACCGCTTTCATCCCGGGCATTACAGGAAGGCTCTATCAGCAATTCGCAGTGACCATTGCGATCTCCGTGCTGCTCTCGGCGTTCAACGCATTAAGCCTTAGCCCTGCGCTGGCTGCACTGCTGCTGCGCCCCAAGAAACCCAGCCGGGGCCTTCTGAGAAGGTTCTTCGACGCATTTAACCGGCTGTTCGAACGCATCACTAACGGCTACGTTCGAGTTTGTGCAGCCCTCATTCGCAAGAGTGTCGTGGCGTTCATCATGCTGGTTGGGTTTGGCGTCGGGGCCTGGTTCTTCGGTGGTAAAGTTCCGTCGAGCTTCCTTCCCGACGAGGACCAGGGATACCTTTACATCAACTTGCAGTTGCCGAGCGCGGCTTCCACCGAGCGCACCGAACTGGTCGCAAGAAAGATTGAGGACATTCTGGCCCACACTCCGGGAGTAGCCACCACCACTAGTGTCGTAGGCTTCAGTCTGCTCAGCTTCACCCGATCTACATACAACGCGTTCTTTTGGGTTACCCTGAAGCCGTGGGACGAACGAACCGACCGGGAAACTCAGTTTCAAGTGATAAAGGCCCGCTTGAATCGAGCCCTCAGCCAGTTGCCGGAGGGGATTGCTTTTGATTTTTCGCCACCCGCCATTCCCGGTGTGGGTACCTCGGGCGGATTCACTTTCGTCCTCGAAGATCGCGCCGGCAAGGATGTGCAATTCCTGGCCGACAACCTGAACACGTTTCTGGCCGCCGCCCGCAAGCGTCCGGAGATCGCGGGAGTGAGCACCACGTTTCTGGGCAGCGTACCCCAGCAGTTCATCAACGTGGACCGCGACAAGGTGATCAAACAGGGGGTCCCGGTCGCCGATGTCTACCGCACCATTCAGGCTTTCATGGGGGGATTGTTCATCAACTATTTCAATCGCTTCGGCCGCCAGTGGCAGGTTTACATTGAGGCGGAGGGCGACTACCGCACGAACGCGGAAAACGTGGGGCAATTTTATGTCAGAAATCAAAATGGCGGGATGGTTCCGCTCTCCGCCCTAACAAGTTTTGAGCCCCTCTCCGGGCCTGAATTCACCATGCGTTACAACCTGTTCCGCTCAGCACAGATTAACGGGAGCGCCGCTGCGGGCTACAGCTCGGATCAAGCGACCGCTGCCCTGGAAGAAGTCTTTGCCCAAACCATGCCACCCGAGATGGGCTATGACTATATCGGCATGTCATATCAGGAAAAAAAGGCCCAGCAAGGCGTACCCCCAGCCGCGATCTTTGGATTGTCGCTGCTGTTCGTTTTTCTCATTCTCTCCGCCTTATATGAGAGTTGGTCGCTGCCCTTCAGTGTACTGCTCAGCACGCCGGTAGCCGTGTTTGGCGCCTTCGCGATTCTGTGGCTGCGCCGCGTATTGCTGGCCGCCTTTTTGCCTCCGTACATGGTCCAGATCGAGACCGATGTGTACTCGCAAATCGGCCTGGTCATGCTGATCGGCCTG
>Ga0307479_10005816_pt1 | contig 11284 bp, 7 predicted proteins | sample atmos_gasesECM4C_FD_203743 | JGI IMG/M metagenome (GOLD analysis project Ga0307479, IMG submission 203743) | Hardwood forest soil microbial communities from Morgan-Monroe State Forest, Indiana, United States - atmos_gasesECM4C_515 | ecosystem: Environmental > Terrestrial > Soil > Temperate... | reverse complement strand
AATTTCCGTCCCAGCTCCGTGTTCGCTCCAGACTTCCAGCTTCCCGCCAAAGCTCTTGGCGCGTTCGCGCATCCCCGGCAGCCCCCAGTGTCCTGCACGCGCTCCCTGATTGGCAACCTCAGGATCAATCCCGCCCCCGTCGTCTCGAACATGCAAAAGAAACTCGGAATCACCGTAGGTAATCTCCGCTTCGATCTTCTGCGCTCGGGCATGGAGGAACGCGTTTCGCAAGGCCTCGCGGGCAATTCGATAGATTTCGTCGCGCAGCATGGGATTCAGCTCTCGCTGTTTCCCTTCCAGCAGCACGCGCACGCACGGCACCAAGCCGTTGCCGCTCTGTAGCGCCAGTTCATTGCCAAGTGCGGTCAGTGCCTGCCCAATGTCGCTGTCGCCCAGGATGGGCTCGCGCAAGTCCGAGACCGTATCCCGGCCTTCTGCAATGGCTTTGTCTCCGCGCTCCAGAGCGATGTCGAGCGCTTGCATGGCTTCGCTCGCTCGCCCGGGAAGCAAGTCGCGCACCGCTTGTAACCGGAACATCAATCCTTGAAAACCTTGCAACAGCGAATCATGCAGTTCCCGCGCGATGCGCGTCCGCTCATTCACGCGTGCTTCTAGGCCTGCACTGAACTCCCGCGCCAGTTGCCGCAGTCGCAGTTGATAGAGCACCCAAAGCAATGCCAAACACGCCGCTACACACGACAAACGGAACCAGGTGGTTTGGTAATACGCCGGGGCTACGGAGAAATCCAGGAACGCTCCGGTCTCATTCCACACACCGCTGTTATTGCAAGCGCTCACGCGGAACCGGTATTTGCGCGGGGAAAGATTGCTGTAGAACGCCTTCCGGTCGTTGCCAGCGTCCTTCCAGTCCTGATCCCAGCCTTCCAACTTGACGCGAAAACGGACCTTCTCCGGCGCAACCAGGCTCAGCGCTGTGTAATCAATCGTGAGATCGCGCACCAGAGGGGGCAGCCTCGGGGGCAAAGACGATGCATCGTAAGACCAGTTCTGCCAATACACCTTGCGGTCGGCAGTGACTTGCTCGACGTGCACCGGCGGCGGAACTTTGTTGAAGGGAATGTGATGAGGATCGACGACGCTGACGCCGTCCCAAGGTGAGAACCATATTCTTCCATCGGAGGTCTTGGCAACCTGCGGGCTCCAGTGGTTAGAATTCGCATGGCCCCTCACTCCATCCGAACTATCGAAAACTGTCGCTCGGATCTGTTGCTTCGTATCTTTATCCTTGTCTACTCCAGCGGCCCAGGCGTCCAACTCAGGGCGGGCAATGCGCACCAGACCGCAGGACATTTCCAGCCAGAAAGAATGATCGTCGTCTTCCGTGACCCAGTGAACCGCGTCGCAGGGCAATCCGGTCTTGCTGGTCAGCGTGGCTGCCCGGCCGTTTTTCAAACGGCTTAGCCCGCCGTCGGTTGCCGCCCAGAGCGTACCGTGCCGATCAAATTGAAGGGCGTTGACACGGCCCTCGCCGAGCCCGTCGGTGGCTGTGTACGCCGCGCGGAGTTGACCATCCTCGAAGTAGGCGATGCCCCCGTAATGAAATCCAAGCCATAGGCCACCCTGCAAGGGATCAGCGATGACGGCACTAGCATGGTCCGTATGTCCCAGCCTAGTCCAGGGGATCTGTCGAACCTCACCCTCGTGGTCCAAATGAAGGAAACCAACATGCTCGTTGGCGATCCATAGATTCCCGGCACGGTCTTGTGCGATGGAAGTGACATTTCCGCCGGGAACGCCGCCTACACGAAAAAATCTGCCGTTTTCCAGGTAGCCAATTCCGCCACTCGTAGAGACCCAGATTCGCCCGCGATCATCCTGAAAAAGAGAGTGCGGAACCAGTCCGTCGGCTTTGCCCTCTCGTTTGTCGCTGCTGGTCATTGTATTTGCGGCATTTGCGCGTCGTTGAGGTTGTGCGCTAGGCCTGCCGTAACTCGTAATTTGCCCGTCATTCCATCGCTTCAAGCCACTAAGAGTCCCGAGCCAAACGCTTCCATTACTATCCGCGAGAACGGACCCTACAATGGGATTCGACAAACCTTGGTTCACGGCAAGCGTTGCGACGGCGAAGTCACGAAAGCGGTCGAAACCGTTCATGGTACCTGCCCAAATATTCCCTTCATGATCTTCGAAAAGAGAAAGAATGTCGTTGCCGGAGAGGCCGTCAGGCAGCACAAATACATCTGTCCGTCCCTGATGCACATGCACCAGGCCGTCTGTTTGCGTTCCAATCCAAAGACCACCATCGCGATCGCGGAGGAGTCTTCGGGCGTCAAACCGGGGCACGGTACCTGGATGCGGATAAGCCTCGATTTTTCCAGCTGCAAATCGCTTGACTCCTCTGATCGTGCCGATCAGGAGCACGCCGTCATCGTCCTCACTGAAACCCTGGATACCGTCCGCTTGGTCCGGCACTGGATAGAATCTCGGAGGACCAGGTTTCCATCGCCACAGCCCGTTTATCACTCCGACCCAGAGATTGCCGTTGCTGTCTTCATACAGACCGAACACTGCCCGCCCAAGAGCTCCGTCCTCTCCGTAGCATTGGACGCTGGCATTCTGAATCGAGCACAGTCTTCCAGAGGGAATCGCGCCGGCGCCGGCCCATATCGTTCGTTCATGATCCTCAAGCAGCCTGTAAATATACTGCCCCGCAAGCTCGGCGTACTGCGTGAGCTTGCCATCCTTCCAGCTGGCAAGTCCTTTCGAGGTGCCAATCCAGAGTGTCCCATCGCGCGCAGCGAGCAGGCTCATAATGTAATCTGAAGGAAGGTGCTCAGCCGGCGGCTGCCAGGGAACGTTCTTAACGCCATCGAAGCGAAGCAACCCGAATTCCGTCCCCAGCCAGAGATAACCGTCGGGCGTCTGCGCTATTGAGAAGATCTGCCCTTTGGAAAGGCCGTCGCGGACCTTCCACGACGTGTGCGCGTACTGGCTCACGTCCAGCGCCGGGTTCAGCGCCGACGCATCAGGGCAGAACAACAGAAGCACACCCGCCAGCAAAAGACTTAGCTCGACAATGCGCACGCCAACTACCGCAAGGCGCACCGCTGCCACGTATCGTCCTCGGAGATGCGTTTTGGTCACAATGCCCGAATCTTACTCCTATTTATCTCATGCGAGGGACCAGCCGCATCGCCATTTCGAGTTGGATCGATGCGACCCTTTTGGGTTTTGCCTGCTACCCCTTTGGGTGTTGACCCAATAAATAGGCCGAGAGTACGCTGACCACCTGCGCGTCTCCTTGGGGTGAAATTATGCGGTACGTCCCTGCCCTCGGCTTCTTGTTCCTTGTTTCCCTTTCGCCGGTTCTTCGTGCCCAATCCACAAATGCGTCCCTTGCCGGTCGCGTTACCGATCCCTCCAAAGCCGCAATCAGCGATGCCAAAGTCGTCGCCGTGAGCGCCACCACCAATGTTCGTTATCAAACCACCACCAACGCCTCAGGCGAATACTATCTGGCGAATCTCCCTCCCGGCCCCTATCGTCTCGAAATCGAAAAGCCCGGCTTCAAAAAGTTGATTAAGCCCGAGGTGGTTCTGCACGTCCAGGATGTCCTCGCACTTTCTTTCGAGATGACGATTGGGGAGGTATCGGAGAGCGTCACGGCCGCAACCGATGTGCTCGCGGTGGACACTGCATCTGCCACGGTCAGCACGGTGGTGGACCGGACGTTCGTCGAGGATCTTCCTCTCAATGGCAGGAGCTTCCAGACCTTGATCATGCTGACACCGGGTGTGGTGGTGACCGCCACCGCTTTCAACAACCAGGGACAATTCAGCGTAAATGGGCAACGCGCGGATGGCAACTATTTCACTGTGGATGGGGTCAGCGCCAACTTCGGCGTAACCGGATTACTTCAAATGGTGCAGACCGCGAGCGGAGCGTTGCCCGCGCTGAGCGCTTCGGGTGGGACGAACAGCCTGGTGTCCGTAGATGCTATGCAGGAGTTTCGCATCCAGACGTCGTCGTTTGCTCCGGAGTTTGGACGCACCCCGGGGGGACAGATCTCCATTGTGACGCGCTCCGGAACGAATCGTTTTCATGGCACGCTGTTTGAATACTTCAGGAATGACGCGCTAGATGCCAGGGACTGGTTCGTGAACTTCAATCATCTGCTGAAACCTGCAGAGCGGCAGAATGATTTCGGCGGTGTAGTCGGCGGCCCAGTCTTCAAAGACAAGACGTTTTTCTTTTTCTCCTACGAGGGGCTGCGCTTGCACCAGCCAGCTACCCAGCAAACCATCGTTCCCGATACCACATCGCGGCAGCAAGCTCCGGGCGCTATGCAACCATTCCTCAACGCATATCCTATTGCCGATGGTGCTCCAGTCGGCCCGGGGTTGGCGCAGTTTAACGCCAGCTTTTCTAATCCTTCGTCGCTGGACGCCTACAGCATCCGAGTGGATCATGTGATCAACTCGAAGCTGAGCTTGTTCGGCCGTTACAATTGCTCGCCTTCCAGCCTAGACCAACGCGGTCCCCCTTCCTCCGCCGGTACGGTCCTCAGCATGACAGAATCGCTTTCCTCCTCCGTACAAACTCTAACGCTTGGCTTCGCCGAACTCATCAAGCCCGGAATCAGCAACGAAGTGCGGGCGAATTACAGCAACGACAGAATTGGCACCAGATTCGCTCTGGATAGTTTCGGCGGAGCTATGCCTCTTCCTGATTCCGTCTTGTTTCCGTCCGGGTTCTCGTCCACGAATGGCCTTTTTTCTCTGTTCATCGTAGGCGCTGGACAATACAACCGGGGCAAATCGGTAACGGATGAACAACGCCAGGTCAATCTGGTCGACAATCTATCGCTGACCACCGGCAGCCACCAACTGAAGTCTGGCGTAGACTATCGCTGGCTCGCTCCTTTCAGCAGTCCGTTCTCTTACCGTCAAATTGCGCAATTCTCCGGGGTAACCACCAACCCTGGAGGAGCACTTTCCGGAACGGCCCAGATCGCCGCCTCGTTTGCATTTCAATCTAACGCGCTACTATCGCGAAACCTCTCACTGTATGGGCAGGACACCTGGAAAATCACGCCTCGATTCACAGTGACTTATGGCTTACGGTGGGACATCAATCCGCCGCTGAAGGGCAAGAACTCCGCGAACGATCCATTCACCGTGTTGGGCCTGAATGATCCTGCGACGATGACATTGGCGCCTCGCGGCACTCCGCTTTACCAGACAACCTACGGAAACGTGGCACCTCGGGTGGGGCTCGCCTATCAACTCCGCAAAACGGCCAATTGGGGCTCCGTGCTGCGCGCTGGGTTCGGTGTGTTTTACGATCTTGGGCAAGGCTCGCTCGGAGGAGTTTCCAGCTTCTTTCCATACGAAGCCACGAAGATCATTGCATCCCCACCGTTTCCGCTGAGCCCTCAAAACGCTGCTCCTCCGGCCCTTACCACCAATCCACCCGTTTCAACTATTTACGTGGCTGATCCTCATTTGAAGCTTCCGCGGACTTATCAGTGGAGTGTGGCGCTGGAGCAGTCCATGGGAAGCAGCCAAAGCGTGTCTTTAACTTACATCGGTGGGATTGGTCGCGACTTGCTTCGAGCAACCAACCTATTTAGGGTCAATCCGAATTTTCAGTTTGTCTATGTGACCGACAATTCGGCGACCTCGGACTACGATGCTCTTCAGCTGAAGTTCCAGCGCCGTTTGTCGCGCGGGTTGCAAGGATTGGCATCGTATTCCTTTTCCCATTCAATCGATATTTCCTCGACAGACGCGGTTGATACGAACCTCAACACGCCAGGCTCTTTTGCTGGTCTGCACGTAGACCGTGGGGATTCCGACTTTGACATCCGGCATTCCTTCACGGCTGGCGTGACCTACGACCTGCCCACTCCTGGCTCGCAAAAGCTTGTCCATGCCGCTTTGAGCGGCTGGTCCCTGGACGCTTTCATGTTAGCCAGATCGGCTCCGCCCGTTAACGTTATCGGCGCACCTTTCTTTGCTGCGGGTACCGAACTCAAGCCCCGCCCAAATGTGAACCCGGGAGTGCCTCTTGTGCTGTATGGATCGCAATTTCCTGGCGGCAAGATTTTCAATAAGGCAGCTTTTACCACAGCGCCCGCTGGGCAACAGGGTGATTTCGGCCGGAACGTCCTGCGCGGTTTCGGCGCGACGCAAGCGGATGTTGGGTTGCAACGGCAATTTCACCTCACCGAAAAGTTGGGGCTTCGTTTCCGGTCCGAGTTTTTCAACATTTTCAACCACCCCAACTTCGGCCCTCCCAACAACAGCCTGACCAGCCCTTTGTTTGGCCACTCCACGCAAACGCTAGCGAGCAGCCTGGGCTCAGGCGGCGCCAATGGCGGCTTCAACCCCCTCTACCAAATCGGCGGCCCCCGCTCCATCCAGCTCGCCCTCAAGCTCCAATTCTAAGTAACCGTATTGCGAATCCCGGTTTTGCGGCAAGCATCCTAAGAAATAAAATATCAGTGCCGCGCAAGAAAGTCAGTTGATCCACATCTCAGAGAAAAACTCCCAAGAATCCACTCCAATCTCTGCGATTCGTACCGCTACGCCCTGTGAGTCGATTCTGGACTGGGTGGGCTCTAGCCGACAGCATTGTGCCGATTGAAACCGGAGTTGGAGACACAAGCCCACCCCGCCCAGTCTTATCCGCGACGCGACAAGTCAGTCCTGCTCGAATTCGAAATCCGGCGCAGTTTGCTGGGGCATGTCGTCGCCAGAACCACCAAAGCCCATGACCACTTCATCTGCTTTCCCGATTAACGTCAGTTCAGGAGCTTCATACTCTTTCTGCATTCAACTCACCTCCTTTCTGTCTTGGTTTTACAGAGTCGTTTGTTACGCCGCTCGCAGCACTTGCCGCGACGGGCTGCCATCCGCGCGATTGCTCAACCACAATTCGAGCAGGATGATCTGACGCAACTGGGCTTCGTTGCAGTCGAGCCCAGCGGAAAGCCGCTCAAGGCGCGAGAGGACGTTGGCGCGGTCCACAAATCCGCGTTCCACCAAATGCAATTGCCTAGCGCTAAGAAGGACGCGGGCCAGGGGCTTCAGCGCTTCCTGCCAGGGGGCGTTAAACAATCCCTTGGATCGCCGCTTTTGCAACTTGTCGGGCCACAGATCCGACAGTGAGGAACGCATCAATCTCCGGGGCTCGCCAGGCCGGCAGAGAACGTCCGGAGGCACGGCCATAAGGAACTCGACCAGCGGCCGGTGTGCGAACGGGTGGGTGTAGTCCAGGTGCTGCAAGGGCTCCGGTGCTTGCAGGGTACGCAGTTCGAGCATCGTCGTTAGAGACCGGAAATGCTTCCGGCGCTCCGGCCGGGCCTGCATCCAGGCATCCGAGAAGAAGCTGTCCCCCTCGGAATCGGCGGTCCGGTCACCGAAGGCAGGGACAAGCGAGGTCTCAGTGCTTTTCGGCATGCACGAACCGTCGGGGGCAGCATAGATCGCGGAAAGCGCCAGCGCTGGTGGCAGGGCCGCACGAAAGGCCCGCCAAAGAACTGTGTACACGGGAAGCCGGACAATTTTGCTCCAGGCCAGAGCTTCTTTACATCCCTGGCCAATGCGAAGGTGGCGCAGCGATACCGTGACTTGAAGGCTGTCATCGAACCAGTTCCCCATCATCAGATCCCCGTTCTGTCCCGTCAGGATGACTTTGGCGCCGAGTCCTCGTGCTGCGGCCGCGACGGACCTGTTCACTGGCTCCAAGATTTCTGGCTTCGCATTTCCTACTTGTTTTTCGGACAAGAGCGGCACGTCGTCGGTCGAAATGTGGACGCCATCAATCCCGCAGAAAGACTCGACCGCGCGAATGAACGGCTCATCAAGTGAGTTTCTCCAGGTATAGCTGAGGCCTGTTAGACGCGGTGCTTTTGCCCCACCACTTCGCATCAGATGGTTAGCCATTGAGACGACAGAGGACGAATCCAGGCCGCCGCTGAGTTCTGCGAGAACGGGCGATTCTGTTTGGAGCCGCACGGCCACCGCCTCGCGAAACAGCGCGCGCAAGTGCTCCTCGTATTGACGCTCTGTTCGGTAGTGGATCTCATCACCGATCGGGAGGTTCCAGAATCGGCGAATTGTTGTGCCTTGGGACGACAGGATTACGGCGTGGCCCGAGGGAACAGGATAGATATCTTTGTAGGGTGTGCGGTTCGGACATCCCCCAAAGAGCAGGAATCTTCGGATGTAGTCTTCATCTAAATCGGTGATTCCTGTGGCCTCAACGAGTGAGGACAAGTTCTTCGACCAGAACACCCGCTCAGGCCGCACGTGGTAGTAAAGCGGACGGACACCTGCGAAATCGCTTGCGAGGACGATGGCACGATTGGCATTATCACGAATGACCACGCTCCAGTCGCCAATCAAACGAACGAATCCTTCGATTCCGTAACGTTCGTAGGTCGCGCGGGCAAGCGCTGCATTACTGGCGTCATCTTGCAAACGGTCTCTCAGGAGGAGAAGCAAATCGTCGCGATTGTCGAGGCGGCCGTCCCAGTGGAGAACTTCGCTTGTTTGCCCGTCATTCGGGGCGTTCCAGTTCAGGGTTGCCTGTATGCTCATGATATTTCTCCCGTGCTCCGACTAAGCGACATACAGAGGTTGTAGTCGTTTCTGGTAGGCCGGGGACCCATATACCACCCGGCCTTCGACTTCGACCCACGAGTGAGAGAAGAACGGGGAGGGTCGATAGCCTATGACCATCCGTGCGCCAATTCCGTGCTTGCGAAGAAGTCGCGCCGTGCACACGGATCGTTGCAGACACAGCACCGGCTTCCAGTAGAGACAGGTCGCGAGAAGGACCGCCTCGCAAATGGCGCGTTCCAATTCGAAAGTATTGGACTTCGCTGGGGTCAGTTGTCGGCTTACGGATCGCAAAATGCATCCAGAACCCCGCAACCGCAAGGTCACTTCGTAGAGAGCGAGCTGATGAAGCGCCTGAAACACGAGCCAAACGCGTTTTGCCCTCTTCATGGTGCCGTCTCCCGTTGGATCAGGGCATGGCGTTCGAGTTCGGCTACAAAGCGAAGCGTGTGCTCCATAGCAGTGGACCGAGCAACTTGGTATGTATCGCTGATCTCTTTCGCGATCTCTTCTAGCGCAATGTGGCGCTCGATACTCCGCCAAATACAGGAACCTATGCGGTTGGAGGTGTACAAGCATCCGTTTCTGATGTGTAGGATCACGAGTCCCTCGTCGTGAATAGATGCGGTAGTGTCGGAATTCACGGTAAAGCTTAAATCGGTCATTTCAGTACTCCTTGCGATGGAGCGTATTCTGAAGCGCGCTCCGCAAGCGGACAACCTCACTTAGGGCGATTGCGCACGCGAATTCGAGATGGCTGGTTCCCCCGAATTGGGGCATAAGGGACTCATTTGGACGAGGCAACACGCTATAAAGGTTTGAGAGGAGTGGGTAAGTCTATTGCTCGGAAATGCGGATGCGCTTCCAACCGAAGAGGCGGGCGTCGACTGACCACGCACCAGGTCCCAAGAGTGCGAGCGCCGCGCCGAGCATGCCCATGAGCACTCAGGTCCATGGATTCGCGGCATGGAAGAATGCATGCCATAAACTAAGGAACGCCTGTGTCGCTCCCGCGATCGGCGTCCACAAACCAACCAGTAGAAGTAGTCCTATACCGATCGTCAGCACTTGAAGCAAGACCGGCCCGAGCGGGCCACGCGACGCCAGAACTCCTTCGGCCGCCAGACTGATACCGACCGTCAGACGGATCAAGAGAAGACCAATCCCAGGTGCACCATTAGCGAAGTTCGAGAAAAGTTGGCGCAAGGCATGATGAGGCTATTAGGACTACAATTTGGACCGCAAGTCCAAAAGGGCGAAGCAAACCACTATTTTGAGTGCGGGTTTCTAAGCCTCAATGATTCCGCGTTTCACTCCAATCATAGCGGCGTGAGTGCGGTCATTGGCTCCCAATTTGGAAAGGATGTTTCGGACCTGACCCTTCACGGTATCTTCGCTCACCGCCACTTGCACTGCAATCTCCTTATTCGCGTTACCTTTGGCGATCAAGCGCAATACGCGGACTTCCGCCGGGGTTAGGGCGTCGCCACTGGCATGCTCTGCAAGCTCAAAGGAGGCCTCGGGGGAAATATACTTTTTCCCGGCATGAACCGCGCGGATCGTGTCCAGCAGTTCCTTGTGTAACGCATTCTTTAACAGGTAACCCCAAGCCCCCGCTTTGATCGCACGCAGCACCTGCACATCCCCGACGTATGTCGTTAAAACAATGATGCGCGCCTCGGGAAACTCGCCGCGAAGGGCAATCAATGCATCGAGACCATTCATTTCCGGCATCTGTAAGTCCATCAGCGTGACATCTGGAGGATGTGTCCGGAACTGCTCGATGCTTTCGCGTCCGTTGGTTGCTTGCGCCACGACGCGCATGTCCGTTTGACGGCGAACGAGGGCATCGACTCCTTCGCGAACGACGGGATGGTCGTCCACGACCAAAATCCGAATCGCATTTGAGTCACGGCTCATGATCCCATCCCGCGGTCTTTGCTGGAAAGCTTCCTGGCGAGCCATGAGCTGCGGCGCGCTGTGCGAAATGCCGTATACGCATGCGCAGCGGGAATGCTCAACTCTACCTCCGTGCCGGACTGCAGTTCGCTCCACACTGTCAGCCTGCCTCCTACCCGCTCGGCCCGTTCGCGCATTCCGCGCAATCCAAAGTGCCCCGCTCGTCCGTTGCCAACCAGAAGCTTCGGTTCAATACCTTTCCCGTCGTCACGCACGCGCAACCGGAAGCGCCGTTCGTCGTGCCGGATTTCTACCTCGACATGCTGCGCATCGGCATGGCGGAACGCGTTACGCAACGCCTCCCCAGCGATGCGATACACTTCGTCGCGCAAGACCGGGTGTAGTTCCCGCGGCGCGCCCTCGACTTGCGCCTTGAATTCGGGGGACCGGCTATCGGCCGCGGAGAGTTCTTTTGCTAGAGCCCCGAAGGCTGCCGCAAGGTCGGTGCTCTCAACCGCTGAAGAGCGCAATCCCTGCACGGCGTCTCGCCCTTCAGTAATCGCTCGCGCGGCCCGATCGATGGCCCCGTCGAGTTCCTGCTTGGCCTCACCGTCGGCGAATTCGTTTGAAACGGCTTGAGAACGCATCAGTAGGCCCTGAAAACTTTGCAGGAGCGTATCGTGTAGTTCGCGAGCGATCCGGGTTCGCTCGATGACGCGCGCTTCGAGACCTGCGTTGAACTCCCGCGCCAGTTGGCGTACTCGGAGTTGATACAGCCCCCACAGCAATGCCACCAA
>Ga0307479_10005815_pt1 | contig 11284 bp, 10 predicted proteins | sample atmos_gasesECM4C_FD_203743 | JGI IMG/M metagenome (GOLD analysis project Ga0307479, IMG submission 203743) | Hardwood forest soil microbial communities from Morgan-Monroe State Forest, Indiana, United States - atmos_gasesECM4C_515 | ecosystem: Environmental > Terrestrial > Soil > Temperate... | reverse complement strand
GAAAACAGCCACTGGAACGATCGGTAAGAGTGAACCGCGACCGTTACTGACGGTCGCCCAGGCGCGCGAGCGGATCCTCGATCGGATCACCGCGCTCGACAGTGAAACCGTTGCCCTGACCGCCGCCCGCGGTCGCGTCCTGGCCGAGGCGGTCCGCGCCGAGCGGGACGTTCCTCCCTTCGCCAATTCGGCGATGGACGGCTATGCCATTCGCGCCGGCGACGTCATGAAGGCGTCGGCCTCCCAACCGGTTCGGCTGCGCGTGCTCGGCGAAATCCGCGCCGGCGCCGCTCCGCCGAATGCCGTGGAGCCGCAGACCGCGTTGCGCATCATGACCGGCGCCATGATCCCCGAGGGATCGGACGCGGTGGTACGAGTCGAGGATACGGCCGAGCACGATGGCACGGTCGATGTGCGGGTCCCCGTGGCGGCCGGCACGAGCCTGCGAGCCGCCGGCAGCGACCTCCGTCGTGGCGACCTGGTCGCCGAGGCGGGACGCGTCGTGACGCCGGGTCTGATCGGGGTGCTGGCGTCGGCTGGTCGCGTCGCGGTGCAATGTATCCGCCGGCCGCGAGTCCTGGTGTTGACTACCGGTGACGAGCTGCGCGAGCCGGGGGAGACCCTCGGGCCCGGCCAGATCACCAACACCAACCGCTACACCCTGCTCGCCGCGGTTGAGGACGCGGGCGGCATCGTCATCGATGCCGGCGTGGCGCGCGACGAGCGCGCCGACCTGATCGAGCGGCTCAAAGCGGCTGGCGACACCGACCTCGTCGTCACCACGGGCGGCGTATCGATGGGGGCCTACGACCTGGTCCGCGGGGTGCTCGAGGAGCGCGAGGCGGTCACCTTCTGGCAGGTCGCGTTGCGCCCGGGCAAGCCGCTGATGTTCGCGACCGTTGGTGGCGTGCCGCTGATCGGGTTGCCGGGCAACCCGGTGTCGACGCTGGTGACCTTCGAGCTCTTCGTGCGGCCGGCGCTGCTCAAACTGCAGGGACGCCGCGACCTCGAGCGACCGCGACTCACCGCCATCACCGAAGAGTCGTTGCAAAACCCGCCGCACCTCGAGCAGTACTTTCGAGGTATCGCGCGCCGTGACGGTCCTCGAATCGTCGTTCGCCTCACTGGCGACCAGGGCTCGCACGTGCTCCGATCGATGGCAGATGCCAACTGCCTGGTGGTTGTGCCGCTCGGGATCAGCGAGGTCGCGGCGGGATCGCCGGTTGAAATTATCCCGCTGGCGCCGATCGAATAGGCCCCCACCCTGCCCTCCCCCGCAAGCGGGGGAGGGATATTTAGATACACACTCTCCCGCACGCGGGGGAGGCGACACTAGATTCCGTCTCTCCCGCGCGTGGGGGCGGGGACATTTAGATTTACACTCTCTTTCGAGGGAGAAGCGATGGCGCGAATCGACCCGGAACGGATTCGTAACGTTGCCTTACTCGGCCATAGCCACGACGGCAAAACGAGCCTGGCCGAAGCGATGCTGTATGCCGGCGGCACGGTCGATCGGCTGGGGCGTCCCGATGCGGGCAACACCACCTTCGACTTCGAGCCCGAAGAGGTCAAACGCAAGATCTCGATTGGCACCGCGGTCGCGCACCTGACCTGGCGCGACCACAAGATCAACCTGCTGGATGCGCCCGGCTTCCAGGACTTCGCCGGTGAAGTCGTCGGCGCCCTGCGTGCCGCCGAGGGCGCCCTGCTCGTGGTTGGCGCGAGCACCGGCGTTGTCGTGGGGACCGAGCTGGGGTGGCAACAGCTGCGGGATCGCAACCTACCGACCCTGATCGTTGTCAACAAGATGGACAAGGAGAATGCCGATTACTGGCGGGCGCTCGATAGTTTCAAGGAGTTCAGTCCGCGGCCGGTCTCGATCCAGGCCCCGATCGGCCACGAAGCCAGCTTCAAAGGCGTCGTCGACTTGCTGACGCGCAAAGCCTACGAATTCGATCAACAGGGCCATGCGAAGGAAGTGCCACTGCCCAGCGAGCTGGCGGCCGAGGTCGAGTCGCGCCGCTCACCGCTGGTCGAGGCGGCCGCCGAGACCGACGATGCGCTGCTGGAAAAGTACCTCGAAAGCGGCGAGCTGAGCGATGCCGAGGTGATGGCGGCGCTCGCCAAAGGCGTGGCCGCCGGCGCGATCGTGCCGGTGCTGTGCGCCGCGGCCGGCAAGTCGATCGGCATCGGCAGCCTGCTCGACGCCATCGTCGCGCTGTTGCCCTCGCCCAAAAACGCCCCCTCGGTCGAAGCGGTCAATCCGCGCACCGACCAGCCGGAAAGGGTGACGGCCGACCCAGGTCAGCCGCTGGCGGCGCTGGTTTTCAAGACCACCGCCGACCCTTTCGTCGGCCGGATCAGCTACGTCAAAGTCGTCACGGGGACGCTGACGCCTGGAACGCCGCTGTTGAACGCGACCAAGGATCAGCCGGAGCGTCCGGGCACGATCGGATATCCGAAGGGCAAGACGCTCGAGCCCGCGACCGAAGTGGTGGCGGGGGACATCGCGGGCATCAGCAAGCTACAACTGGCGGCGACCGGCGACACCCTGACGAGCCGCGATCACCCGCTGCGGCTCCCTCCGATCCAGTACCCGGAGCAGACCTACAGCGCCGCCGTCAGCGCCAAGAACAAGACCGACGAAGAGAAGGTCAACGCCGCGCTCGTCAAGCTCGTCGACGAAGACCCGACCCTGACCCTGGAGCACGAGCCGATCACGAAAGAGTCGATCGTGCACGGCATGGGCGACGTCCATCTCGAGGTCGTGCTGGAGAAGATGAAGCGCAAATACGGGGTCGAGGGCACGCTGGCGGTCCCGCGGGTCCCCTACCAGGAAACGATCACCAGCAGCGCCAAGGCCGAGAAGAAGTACAAGAAGCAATCGGGCGGCGCCGGACTCTACGGCCACTGCGTCATCGACATTGCCCCTGTCCCGCGCGGGACCGGGTTCGTCTGGGAAGACAAGATTTTCGGCGGGTCCATCCCGCAGAACTTCCGCCCATCGGTCGAGCGGGGCGTCAGGGAAACGATGGACCAGGGGGTGCTCAGCGGCAACCCGCTCGTCGACATCAAGGTCCGCCTGCTCGACGGATCAACCCACCAGGTCGACGGCAAGGACATCGCCTTCAAACTGGCCGGCGCCATGGCGATGCGGCAGGCGGTGATGGATGCCAAGCCGGTGCTGCTCGAGCCGATCATGGACGTCGAGGTGTTCGTTCCGGAACGCAACATGGGCGACGTCATCAGCGACCTGAATGGCAAGCGCGGCAAGATCGCGGGGATGGAGCCGTCGGGGGATCACATGGAGAAGGTGCGGGCGCAAGTCCCTCTCTCGTCGATGTACCGGTTCCCAATCGACCTGCGGTCGATCACCCAGGGACGAGGCCGCTACACCATGAAGTTCTCCCACTACGAAGAAGTCCCGGCGCACGCGGCCCAGCCGGTGATCGCCGCCTACCAGAAGTCGAAGGGCGGCGAAGAAGAAGAGTAGGTCAGCGGGCGCGCGGCTCGGCCCAGAGGGGCACGCCGGCCCAGGCCAGGCCCAGCAGCGTCTTCGCATCCTGCAATTCACCGCTGGAGCGAAGCACCTGGAGGTCGTGCGTATCGAACGGGTTCACCTTGAAGGATTCGTCGAGCTCGGCATGGGCCTCGGTCGGTGACAGGTCCTCGGCGAGGAAGAACGTCATGCGCTCATCGCAGTAGCCCGGCATCAGGTAGGCGCTTCCCAGGGTGGTCCAGCGCCCGGCCTTGAGCCCCGCCTCCTCGGCGAGCTCGCGACGCGCCGCCACCGGGATCTCCTCTCCCGGCCTGTCGAGGGTGCCGGCCGGAATCTCCCATAACTCGCGACCGGTGACATAGCGAAACTGACGGACGAGCACGATGCGTCCATCGGCGTGGCGCGGGATGATCGCCACCGAGCCCGGGTGACGGACGATCTCACGTGTGGTGAGGTGGCCATTGGGCAATCGAACCCGGTCGCGGTAGACCTTGAAGAGTTTGCCGCCGTAGACTTCTTCGGTTTCTACCGTTTCCTCCATACCGGGATTATCATGGCTGCTTAGGTCATGATCGAGCGCACCGTTCTTGAAATCGCACAGCATCGCTTTTGGGCGTGGCAACGCCGCACCGCCCCGACACCGCGCAGCCAGCTCCGCGAAACCGACCAGCTGCTGGGCGCCGTCGAAGAATGTCGCCTGCGCGACATCACGTTGGTTCCGACCCACATCTGGCGACGGATCGTTCACCTTCTCGGACAGCTGGATGGCAAGTACACCGAGAAGCTGGGTATCGACCGATCGGTCGAGCGCTCGGCCGAAGTTCTCTTCGAGGCCCAGGAAGATCTGATGCTGGCGGCTCGCAGCCGCTGGCGCGGCCGCGCCAGCAACGTGGTCCAGCTCTTCCGCCGGAGCTAAGGGCCCACCCTACCCTCCCGCAGAGGGGGAGGGGAACTATCTCCCTGGGTGGAGGGAGAGTGTCCGGAGCGGTCGAAGGATGCTGCGTTCCTGCGCCTCACGCCTACGAACATATGTTTGCTTTTTCGAACCGTTTCTGGTAGCCTGCACGCATGGGCGAGATGGCGACGTTGGTTGAAGGCACCCCGGGAAGCCGCCCGGTCAGCGATTTGACGACCGTACCCCTCCTCCGACGGGTGGTCGAGAGTCTGGCGACAATGCGCCCGGGCCGGTACACCGTGTACCTCGGCCGACCCGATCCGGCGGCCGTTCGGGCCGAGTGGGATCAGGAAGTGGCGTTGCTACGCTGCGCGCGGCGGGCGGTGGTCACGACACCAGACACGACGCCACTCCCGCAGGAGGCCGACCGGCGCGATCCAGGTCTGGGTTGGCTGGCTCACGTCTGGTTTAGCGCGGTGATCGGCGACGACACGGCGATGGCGGTCCTCTGCCAGCCCGACCCGATCCATCCCCAGGAAGCCTGGCTGCTGACCGATCCAACCGCGGTTCGCCGTTTCGTCGCCGCGGTCGAAGGCGAACTGGCTCGACCCGACCCCCAGTTGCTCGCGGTCTAAGCCTCCGTACAATTGGGGCCTCGTGAAGCCCCCTAATCAACCATGGCCCTTGCTCGTCGCCGGCACCATCACCCGTGATGACGTTCGCACGCCGATGGGTGTAAATACCGATGGTCTCGGTGGATCGGCGACCTACTTCACGCTCGCGGCGCGGCTCTTCGCGCCCGTCTCCGTCGTCGGTACCGCGGGGCCAGATTTCATGCCGGCGTTTCAGAACGCGATGCGCGGCACCGGGGCCGACCTGCGAAGCGTGGCGCCGTCGGCGCTGCCAACCTATCGCTGGCGCGCCGAGCACGACTACGCAACCGGCACCACGCGCAACGAAACATCGGATCAGGGTGCGTACCGCGGCTTCACCCCGGTCCTCACCCCCGATCAACGCAAGGCGAAAATCGTTTTTCTCGGCAGCATGGAACCTCGCCATCAGATGCGCGTGCTGGAGCAGCTCGAGAACCCCTGGCTGGTGGCGGGCGATACGATGAAGCTCTACATTCGCGAGGAGCCAGACGCCCTCGAGCCCGTGCTCCAACGCCTCGACTACCTCTTCCTCAACGCCTCGGAGGCGATGGCCCTGGCGAAGGTCGAGACCATCGAGGAGGCGTCGGAACAGCTGCGGCATCGATTCACCTTGCGCGGACTGGTGATCAAGGAAGGACCGAAAGGCGCGACCCTTTACCGCCACGGCGATGACATTCATCTGCCGGCGTTGCCAGTCGACCCGCCAACCGATCCCACCGGCGCCGGCGATGCGGTCGCGGCCGGGTTCCTCGGGTGCCTCGCGGAGCAGCAGGTGGAAACCGATGACTCGGTGCGCCTCGCCCTGGGCTACGCCATGGTGATGGCGTCCTTCGCCATCCAGCACTTCAGCGTGCGCGGGCTGCAGCCGATCACCCGCGATGACGTCGAGGCCCGGATGGCGTCGATGGCGTGGCAGGTCCAGCCAACCGCTTGACCTGGCGAACCGGCAGCATCACGGTCAACGTGCTGCAGGGCGACCTGACCGAGCAGGACGTCGACGCCATCGTCAATGCCGCGAACAACGACCTGATTCTGGGCGGGGGAGTGGCCGGCGCCATCGCACGCCGGGGCGGTCCCGCGATTCAGGCCGAGTGTCGCGCGATCGGGTCCATCGAGGTCGGCGGCGCCGCCATCACCGGCGGCGGCCAGCTCAAGGCCCGGTTTGTCGTCCACGCCGCGAGCATGCGCCTGGGCGGGCGGACAACCGCGGAAAGTCTGCGCGGTTCGACGCGGCGGAGCCTCGAGCTTGCCACCGAGCGCGGGCTGCGGTCGATCGCCTTCCCCGCTGTCGGCACGGGCATCGCCCACTTCCCACTCGATGACTGCGCGCGGATCATGCTCGAGGAGGTCGCAGCGTATGGCGCGCACCCCACCTCGCTGAAGGAGGTGCGCTTCGTCCTCTTTGGCGACGAGGCCGAGGCGGCGTTTCGCCACGAGGCGGAGCGCCAGCTAATTGCCCAATGAGTCAGGCACGAAGGGGTTAGCGAGGGGCGAGCTCGCTGATGACGAGGGCGACGGAAAGCAAACTGATCAGCCCGGTCACGGTCCAGCCGAGAATCTGCAGGATTGGTCCGCTCGTCAGGTTGCCGAGTAGCCGCCGGTCGCGAGCCATCAGCATCACGAACACCAGGATGATCGGCAGCAACAACCCATCGAACACCTGGGACAGGTACATGACCGCAATCAGCGGAAGCCCGGGGATGAGGACGAAGAGCGCGGAAAATCCGACAAAGAATGAGAGCAGCGCGTAAAAGACCGGTGCCTGCCGCCAGCCACGGTCCAGGCCCCGTTCCCAGCCGAACGCTTCGGTTGCCGCGTAGGTGCTGGTCAGCGGCACGGTGCCCAGCCCAAGCACCGATGCGGTGAACAAGCCGATCGCAAAGAGGGTCTCGGCAAAGCGGCCGGCGAGTGGTCCCAATGCTTTGGCCGCATCGGCGGCGCTATTGATGCTGGTCTGACCGTGTGCCCACAAGGTGGCGGCGCAGGCAACGACGATGAAGGCGGCGACCACGTTGGTCAAGAATGCGGCGAGTCCGACGTCGAGCCGGGACCAGCGCAAGTCCTTGGGCCGTAGATTCTTGTCGGCCACGTATGACTGGATGAAGGCCTGCCCCCACGGGGTGATGGTGGTGCCCACGGTGCCGAGGACAGCGAGCAGATAGGCTGAGCTCAGCGTCCCTCGTGGCACGACGGCGCGGGTGAGGGCCTGACCCCAATCGGGGTGCGCGAACACGGCGGAGATGGCATAGGCGACCGAGGTCCCAACGCCAACCGCCAGGAAGACATACTGGACGCGACCGAAATTCGCCCGCCAGAGAAACACGATGACCAGCAAAGCGGCGAGTCCGGCGCTCAGCGGCACCGGAACCCCGAACAAGGCGAGCGACGCGCCGATGCCGGCGAATTCCGCCACCGTGTCACCAAGGTTGGCCAGCAGCATGGTGAAGATCGCAAAGGCCGCCCCCCGAACGCCGAATCGCTCGCGGAGTAAACCGCCGAACCCCTGGCCGGTCGCGAGCCCAAGGCGGGCGCCAACTTCCTGCGTGATGCTGAGCGCGATCATGCTGGCCAGCACGACCCACATCAGGTCATAGCCGAACTGGGCCCCCACCACTGAATAGGTGGTGATGCCGCCGGCGTCGTTATCCGCAAACCCGCTGATGAGGCCGGGTCCAATGACTGCGAAGAGCGCGAGCCTTGGCAGCCTTATGCCGAGCGTCCGCCACGTCGGCGGCCGCAACCTGGGGATCTGCGGACGAATGGGCGGCCTCGGCTGCCCCACGAGCCTTAGAAGATCCTCCGGCGGCGTCCGCCGCCCCGCGCCGGCATGACGCGCTCCATGACGTCGTCGACCGTCACAATCCCCTGGATGCGGTTGTGCTGGTCGACCACGGGCACGGCCAGCAGGTTGTACTTGGCGGTGATCTCGGCGACCTCGCGCGGGCCCGCATCGACTCCGACCGAAATCACATTCTTGATCATGAAGTCGCGGATTTTGGTCTCGGGCTTGGCAACGATCAGATCGCGAAGGGAGAGAACGCCGAGGAGGTGCTCCTCCTCATCGATCACATACACGTAGTACACACTTTCGGCATCGGGTTCGAGCTCGCGAAGGCGCTCGATCGCCTCGGCCGCGGTCAGCGTATTGAGGACCGCCACGTATTCTGTCGTCATCAGACCGCCGGCCGTGTCCTCACGGTAGGCCAGCAGTTCTTCAACGTCTTCGGCCTCGTCTTCCTCCATCTTTTGCAGCAACTGCTGGGCCCGCTCGCGCGGCATGTCGGCCAGCAGGTCGGCGACCTCATCCGGCGCCATCGCCTCCAGAATGTCCGAGGCGCGTTCGACGTCGAGGCGCTCCAGGATGGAGGCCTGCATGTGGGGCTCGTCGATTTCCTCGAGAGTATCTGCCGCCTTTTCGTCGCTCAAGGCGGCGAACACGGCACTCCGATCGTCAGGGCTGAGCTCGTTGACGATGTCAGCAATGTCGGCCGGGTGCATCTTGGCCAGCTTGGTATGGGCGATCCGAAGCTTGACCGAACTCACGTCGCTTCGCACCGGATCGACGGCCTCCCAGGAGATGAGCTTTTGCGGCCAATCCAGGCGGATTGTCGAGGCGACCCACCGCCCGAGCCCTTCGACGCCGACGCGTCGGGCAAGACCGCGACTGCCGACGTCGACCCCCACCAGCAAGAGCGACCCCTCGACCTGGGACAGCTGAAGGTCGTTGACGCGCACCACCCGGCGGCCATCCATGTCGACGATCTGCTTATCGAGAATTTGTCGCGAAAGCCAGAGCTCGTTCTCGACGCGTTCGTGCGGCTGCAAGCCGGCCTCGTCGACCTTGAGGCTCAATTCCTTGTCGTCCCAGCTACGCACCACCGACCAGTCGATGGAGCGCACCCGGCGATTCCCCTTCAGGATGACGCCGGTCACGCGCGGAAACGGCTCGGTCATGACGACCACCAGGTCGCGGACTCGACCGACGCGATGCTGTCGAACGTCGACGACCTCAGCGTTGATGAAAGCGCTGAGAAAGATCAATACGCTAGCTCCGGAATTGCTTGAACAGCAGCGAGGCGTTGTGCCCGCCGAAGCCGAAGGAGTTCGAGAGCGCCAGCTTGATGTCCAGCTCGCGGGCGCCCTCCGGGATGTAATCGAGGTCGCACTGCGGATCCGGGTGCTCGAGGTTGATGGTCGGGGGCGCCACCCCCTCCTCGATCGCCTTGACCGAGATCACCGCCTCGACGGATCCGGCGGCCCCCAGCAGGTGGCCCATCATCGACTTGGTGGAGCTGATCGGAATCCGGTAGGCGGCCTCCCCGAAGATATCCTTGACCGCCAGCGTTTCGGCGACGTCGCCCAGCTGGGTCGCGGTGCCATGCGCATTGATGTAGCTCACGTCCTGCGGCGCGACGCGGGCCTTGATCAGGGTGCGCTTCATCGCCTGCGCCGCACCCGCTCCAACCGGGTCGGGGGCGGTGATATGACTGGCATCGGCGGTGGCCGCGTAGCCCACGATCTCGGCGAGGATGGGCGCCCCCCGCCTGAGCGCCGACGAGAGCTCCTCGAGGATCAGGATGCCGGCGCCCTCTCCCATGACGAAGCCGTCGCGCTCGACGTCGAAGGGGCGGCTCGCCCGGCTTGGCTCGATCTCGCGCGTCGAGACGGCGCGGACCGCGCAAAAGGCGGCCAGCGCCAGGGGCGTAACGCACGCCTCGCTGCCGCCGGCCACCATGGCCGTCGCATCGCCGCGTTTGATGATCTCGAAGGCTTCGCCGATGGCATGCGCTCCCGAGGCGCAGGCGGAGACGGTGCAGTAGTTGGGGCCGCGCGCTCCGATTGAAATCGAGATCTGCCCGGCGCCCATGTCCGCGATCATCATCGGCACGGTGAAGGGGCTGATGCGCGAGGGTCCGCGCTCCCTGAGCACGTTATGCGCCTCCTCGATCTCTTCCAGACCGCCGATCGCACTGCCGACCAGCACCCCGACCTGGTCGCGGTTCGCCTCGGTGATTTGCAATCCCGATTCCGTCAGTGCTTCCCGGGCGGCGACCATCGCGAACTGGACGAATCGCGACATCCGACGGGCCTCCTTGCGGTCGAGGCGGGTCTCCGGAACGAAGTCGACCACTTCGCTCGCCACCTTGCTCGGGGTGGCGGACGGATCGAATGCCTGGACACGTCGAATGCCGGAGCGGCCCGCCTTGACCGCCTCCCAGGTCTCGCGGGTCGTATGGCCGAGCGAGGTGATGGTGCCGGTGCCGGTCACGACCACGCGGGTTCCATTCAGCATTCGGCTAACCCTCCGCCGCCCCAGCGGAGGCAGGCCGCCGCCCAGGTCGGACCGCTGCCGCAGGCCAGCACCAGTGCCGTCATTCCGTTTTGCAACCGTCCCTCCTTGATGGCATCGTGCAGGACCGTCAGGGGCGCCGCCGCCAGCAGGCTCCCATATCGCGCCGGGTCGAGCAGCAGCCGGGATGGCGCGATGCCGGCAATCTTGCTCCAGGCCTGCATGATTTCGGGAGCCGATTGTTCCCCGATCACCAGGTCGATGTCGGACAGCGAGAGGCTCGCCTTTTGCAGGCATTCGGTCGCGCCGTCGGTCAGGCCCTGCAGCATCGTTCGATCGCTGGCATCGCCGTTCCCGTCCGGCCGGGCCGCGCCGCCCGCCATGGTCGAGAGCACGCCCCCGTCCCCACCGGCGCGGGTGAGCACGGCAGCGGCGGCGGCACGGCTGTGGACGCTCCCGCTCTGACCGGGCAGGTCGACCAGCTGGTTGTCCGAGTCTGCGCCGATCAGCAGGACGCTCCGGGCGCCGCCCGCGATGTAATGGGTCCCGACATTGAGGGCCGCCAGCAGACTGGTCTCGGCCGCATAAAGGTCGAAGCTCGCGACCATGGGCAGCTTGAGCTCGTTCTGCACGAGGCAGGCGGTGGTCGGCCAGAGCACGTCCGGCGTGGTGGTCCCCACGATGATCATCTCGATGTCGGCCGGGTTCACGCCCCCAGCCAGCAACGCGGCGCGCGCCGCACCCGCGGCCAGCGACGCCGTGTTCACCCCCTGCTCAGCCTGGACGCGGTAGGACACGCCGGTCAGATCGCTGCCGGTCACGCGGCGCGCCGATGGGGCAGCGGCCGGTGGACGGTAGATGCCCAGGCCGGCGATCGCCGCCAGGGCCAGTCCCCGGCCCGCCTGGGCAAGCGAGGGCATCGAGGCGGAAGTCACGCCTCATTTTAA
>Ga0307479_10005814_pt1 | contig 11287 bp, 10 predicted proteins | sample atmos_gasesECM4C_FD_203743 | JGI IMG/M metagenome (GOLD analysis project Ga0307479, IMG submission 203743) | Hardwood forest soil microbial communities from Morgan-Monroe State Forest, Indiana, United States - atmos_gasesECM4C_515 | ecosystem: Environmental > Terrestrial > Soil > Temperate... | reverse complement strand
CTGGCTTCGGGGCCCTTATCGCGGCATAATCCCACGGAATGACAACGCGTCATCTTTTCCGCTTCGCGGAATCCGTCCCTTTCTGATGCGATCGCTCCTCCTGCATCTTTCCGAAAGCAAGCGGCTTGCGCCGTGGATCATGCGCAACGGTTTGAGCCGCCGAGTGTCGAAGCGCTTCGTTGCAGGAGAAACTCTGGATGAAGCGATTGCCGCGGCGCACGCTGTGAACCGTGCGGGCCCTTCCGCCAGCCTCGACCTGCTCGGCGAAAATGTGTCGGACGAAGCGGGCGCGCGGCGAGCTGCAGAAGGCTATCTCGCCATGTTCGACCGCATCGCGCGGGAAAAGCTCGACGCGAATGTTTCGCTGAAACTCACGCAACTCGGGCTTGACCTGAACGGATCGCTTTGCCAGGACCTTCTCGAGAACATCGTCAAGCACGCGATGAGCCAGGGAAATTTTGTGCGCATCGATATGGAGGGTTCAGCCTACACGCAGCGCACCGTCGAAATCGCGAAACGCGCGCGCGCGAAGTACGCGGGCGTCGGAACCGTCATGCAGTCCTATCTTTATCGCGCGGAACAGGACGTTCGCGATCTGCTCGCCGCCGGCTGCCGCCTGCGCCTTTGCAAGGGTGCCTACAACGAGCCGCCGGAGATCGCATTTCCGAAAAAAAAAGACGTGGACGCGAATTACGTCAAGCTGATGATGCTGCTCCTTCCGAGCGGAATCTATCACGGCATCGCGACGCATGACCCCGCGATGATTCAGGCAACGAAGAATTTCGCGCGCGAGAAGAATATCGGGCGCGACGCATTCGAGTTTCAGATGCTGTATGGCATTCGCACCGATTTGCAGCAACGGCTCATCCGCGAGGGTTACCGCCTGAGAGTTTATATTCCATTCGGCACGGATTGGTTTCCGTATTTCATGCGCCGTCTCGCAGAACGGCCCGCCAATCTCCTGTTTTTCGCCCGCAGCCTCTTTCCACGATCCTCGCTCGGCGCGGAGTAGCGGCGATCTTGCGCACGCGCCACGCCGCGAGCGCCCGCTTATGCTTTGCGGCAGACGGCGACGCCGTCGCGCAGCGGGATGATTACGGGAAATAGTTCTTTCGACGAATAGACCATGCGATTGAATTGCTGAATGCCCCGCGTGTTTCCATCTTTCGCGCGCTTCGCCACCAGGCCGGACCACAGCACGTTATCCGTCAGAAGCAGCCCCTTGCTGCGCAACCGCGGAAGCGCCTTCCGGAGCGCCGCGGGGTATTGGTGCTTGTTCACGTCGATGAAGATCAAATCGAATTCGCCGGAAACCGTGTCAATCAGCTCCACCGCGTCGCCGACCAGGCACTGCACGCGTTCCGCCACGCCGGCGCGGCGAAGATAGTCGCGCGCGCGTTCCGCGTTTTTGGCGTCGCCATCCGTGTAGTAAATTTGTCCGTCCGGACCCGCGGCCCGCGCCAGCCACACGGTGGAATATCCGATCGCGGATCCCATCTCGAAAATCCGCCGCGCGCCGGAGATCTGCGCAAGCAGGTAGATCAGCCGCCCCACCGCGGGTCCGATGATGGGAACGTCGTGCCGCTGCGCGTATTTCTCCATCTCCGCAAGCACCGCGTCACGCTTCGGCAGAATATCGTAGATATATTTTTCAACCGGCTTGCTGACAATTGTTTTCATTGCGGTTTCACCATTCTCGAATAGTGAGTATGAAACCAGACTGAGCTGCTCTGCCATCTTCCCGCGCTCATATCCTTGCGATCCGCCACCGCCAGCTCTTCCATGCAAGGCTAGCATAGGGGGTTGTACTCGAAAACAGTTGTGCTAAGGGAGCCCGCAGTGCATTGACTCGCCGCAGTTTCGCAGCCTAGTATGGCGCGCGTGGGCGAGCCTCCTCCATTGATCGGTCGAACCATCTCGCACTACCGCATCCTCGGAAAGATCGGTGGTGGTGGTATGGGCATCGTCTATAAAGCCGAGGACACCGAGCTCGGCCGCTTCGTCGCTCTGAAATTCCTGCCCGATCAACTGGCCAACGACCCGCAGGCGCTCGAACGTTTTCGACGCGAGGCCCGCGCGGCCTCCGCGCTGAACCATCCCAACATCTGCACCATCTACGAAATCGCAAAGAGCGGGGGCCAATCCTTCATTGCCATGGAATTTCTCGACGGCCACACCCTGAAGCACCGCATTTCCGGCAAGCCGATGCCGCTTGAGCAAGTGCTGGAGTTCGGGATTGAGATTGCGGACGCACTCGATGCGGCGCACGCCAAAGGCATCGTCCACCGCGACATCAAGCCCGCCAACATCTTTGTCACCGAGCGCGGTCACGCCAAGATTTTGGATTTTGGTCTGGCGAAATTGGCGCCCGCTGGCGGCGCCGTGGATCTTTCGGCGATGCCCACCGCCAGCGAGCTGGAACAGCTCACTCGGCCGGGAGCGGCGATGGGCACCATCACGTACATGTCGCCCGAGCAGGTGCGCGGCGAAGAACTCGACGCGCGCACGGATTTGTTTTCCTTTGGCGTGGTCCTCTACGAGATGGTGACGGGGGTTTTACCCTTTCGGGGCGACACGTCTCTGGTGATAGCGGAAGCGATTCTGAATCGCGCGCCCGTCGCGCCAGTGCGGCTGAATCCCGACCTTTCCCCGAAGCTCGAAGAAATCATCAACAAGGCGCTGGAGAAAGACCGCAAGTTGCGCTACCAGAGCACCGCAGACATTCGCACGGATTTGCAGCGGCTGAAGCGAGATTCGGATACGACCCGTTCAGCCGCCGCGACAGCGCAGGTCGAGTCGAAGCCCGCCGCGATATCCACTCGGTTTCCATGGGCGGCGGTCTCTGCTGCGATCGTCGTGGTCGTCGGACTGGCGCTCGGCGGCTGGTTGCTTTTCTCCCGCAAGGCGCACGCGCTGACGGACAAGGACACCATCGTACTCGCTGATTTCGACAACAAGACAGGCGATGCGGTGTTTGACGGCACTCTGCGGCAGGGGCTCGCCGTCCAGCTCGAACAATCGCCGTTCCTGAGCATTATCTCTGACCAGCAAATCCAGCAAACCTTGCAGATGATGGGCCAGAAGCCGGACGCGAAGGTGACGCCGGAGATTGCGCGGGAGCTCTGCCAGCGGACGGCCAGCGCCGCGGTCCTCGATGGCTCGGTCGCGCAAATCGGCACGCCTTATCTTCTGGCCGTGAAGGCCGTCAACTGCATAAATGGGGAAACGCTCGCGAGCACGGAAGCACAGGCGAACGACAAGAATCATGTGCTCGATGCACTCGGGAAAATGGCATCGGAAATGCGGACGAAACTGGGCGAGTCTCTGAGCACGGTGCAAAAATTCGACACCCCTCTCGAACAAGCCACTACACCCTCGCTCGAAGCACTAAAAGCTTATAGCGCCGGCCAACGCGCAACTTCACCCCCGCTTGCTATTTCTTTTTATAAGCACGCTATCGAACTCGACCCGAATTTTGCGGCTGCCTACGCGTGGCTGGGCGTCTGGTATACGTCCACCGGAGAACCCAGCACCGCAGCGAACTACACGAGAAAAGCATACGAATTGCGCGACCGCGCCAGTGAGCCTGAGAAGTATTTAATATCCGCCATCTACTACAAAGAGGTCCCGGGTAACCTCGAAAAAGCCGAACAAGCCTGCAAGCTTTGGGTGGAGGCTTATCCCCGCGCCGAAATGCCGCATACATACTTGGCCGGCGCAATCTACCCGCAGATGGGTCAATACAATGGCGAGGTTTCAGAAGCCCAAGAGGCAATTCGCCTAAGACCGGACTCTCCTGTCCTCTATGGCATGCTCATGGAAGGCTATACGGCTCTGAATCGACTCGACGAAGCGAACGCGGTCTATCGGCAAGCCGTCAATCGAAAACTGTTCCACCATTACTACCCCGCCGACCTCTACCAGATTGCCTTCTTGCAGAACGACGCAGCGGGGATGAAACGGCAGGTCACGTTGTCGGCGGGTCAACCCGGGGTCGAAGATATATTGCTAGCGTACGAGGCAGACACCGCTGCTTATTCCGGGCGGCTCAGGGAGGCGGAAGAGTTCACCCATCAGGCGATGGAATCTGCCGAACGGACCGGAGAAAAAGAAATAGCTGCGAGCTTTTCTGCCACGTCTGGATTAAGGCAAGCCCTGTTTGGCAACACCGAGGAAGCCCGGCGGAGTGCCAAGCTGGCAATGGAACATTCAGATGGCGTTGATGTGCAGTATGGCTCTGCGCTCGCCTTGGCGTATGCTGGAGACGCCGCCCGCGCAAGGGACCTGACGGAGGGGCTTGCCAAGCGCTTCCCGGAAGCCACCCTCGTGCAATTCAACTATTTGCCGACCCTGCGCGCGAAACTCGCGCTGAATCAAGGGAATCCTTTAGAAGCCTTGGGGACTCTTAGAGCCGCCATGCCGTATGAACTGGGACTGACAACATTCAGCGACTATGCTTGGAACGGCTTGTATCCTGTTTTCGTCCGAGGCGAGGCCTATCTGGCCGCACATCAAGGCAGTGACGCAACGGCAGAGTTTCAGAGAATTCTCGACCATCGCGGAATTGCCTGGGACTCACCGATTGAGGCTCTTGCCCATCTTCAACTCGGTCGCGCCTACGCTATGCAAGGCGATACCGCCAAAGCCCGCTTCGCCTATCAGGATTTCCTCGCGCTGTGGAAAGACGCCGACCCCGATATTCCCATCCTCATCGCCGCGAAAGCTGAGTACGCGAAGCTGAAGTAATTCACGCGCGTGAGTTGCCAGAGTAAGTCCGCGCGTGAGCGAACCTTGGTCGTCCGACCTTGGCCCCGTGGTGATGGGCAGATCTTTCCCCTGCTTCCCGTGCTTCCTCTGCCTCTGTGCTTCCTTTCTCCATTTGCCCCATTCGTACAGTTCTATGCCCTGTACTTTTTTACTTCTGCATTTTTCGCTTGCAATTGCACCACAGTTGTGCAATAATGTGTTTTCACAATCAAAATAAAGAATAATTAATTGTTTGCGCGCCCGTTGAGCGGCGCCAGCGCATTCGTGTGCCTTTGCGGCCCCCGCCGCGAAGCATAAACGGGTTTGCGGGGCGCGTTTTTTTGCTTCGCTCCCGGTGGCCTGGTTAGGGTGTGCGCGCTCGCGCCGCGGCAGGTGGCGGGAGAAAGGAGCATGGAGAGCAATGACGGGCCGAGCCATCTCGTCTGGCAACTCGCCTGCCCTGAGGACCGCCGTGCGGCCGAACTGGCCACTAGCCTGCACTGAGCCCGCTGCGGCGGGCGAACGTGTCGCTCGCCACTCCGCCCTGAGCGGAGCCGAAGGAAGGGGCCTCCCGCGTCCCCGGCATACAGGGCTCCCGTGTCGACGGCAAGTCGAGTTCGGGAGATCAGTCGAGCCTGGGGAGATCAAACGCATTTCTAATCGTCACCCATGTCGATTAGAAACCACCTTAAATCCTTGCGCATCAATGGCCGCACCCTTTCTAATCGTCACTAAATCCAGGGCGAATCTCTTCGCCTTTTCGTCACATTTCTCCGCGTCTCCGTGCCTCTGTGGCAGAAACATTCCGATGTGTGGCCCCGATGCCTTGGCTAGGGGCCTCCGGCAATCCTTTACCCGCCGCTCCCGTCATTCCTGCCTTCTAATTTCTAATCGCAACATTCCAGGATTAGGATGCCTGCTAAACTATTCAGAATCTGCAAGATCGATTTTTCTAATCGCAACGGTATCGCTACTGTTGCGGTTTGGTAGCCCAAACCTTCTGCGCGGTCTTCCGCCTCTGCCCTCGCGTTTGAAGCATGAAGAATTGCCTCCGGCGAAAAGCGCTTTAGTGCGTGTCCAGGATCAAATGAAAGGCTTGCTCGAAAACGGGGCGCGGGCGCGTGCCGGTGAAGGAGCCAACGATGCGGCCGTCGCGCGCGTAAAAAACCGTTTGCGGCATCGTGCCGTGCCAATCGGGATTCACGCCGGGGTAGAAGGCGTCCACGTCAATGCCCGGTTTCTGGCGGTAGTTCGGGAAGCCGGGATGATTGCGCGCGAGAAAGTGGCGGACGAGGTTCATGTCCGAATCGTCGTCCATGCTGACGCCGACGACGACCACCCCTTGCGGCGCGAACTGCTTGGCCAGTTCCACAAGCATGGGATATTCGTCGCGGCACGGCTCGCACCAAGTGGCCCAGAAATTCACCACCAGCGGCTTTCCGTGATACTTCGCGATCATTTGTTTATAGCCGGCAAGATCAAGGAGGACCGGGTCCGCGACGGCGGAGGCCTTGCCGGCGCCCGAAGAGGGCTTGCCTGCGGCGGTTTGCGGCCGGGCAGGGCTAGCAGCTAGAACAAAAAGGAGGAAGAAGACGGCATAAACAAAACAGGCGCGGCGATGCGTGCGGTTCAAGTTCGTTTTCCTCGCATGGATATTCTAGCGGTTCGGCGACGCTGGCGGCAACCCGCACGGGTTTGGGTTCGTCATAATAGGCGCAGGATGCTACGCTTGTGAATGCTTGGGTTTGATGATATATAAAAAGCTTGGGGTTCATTCAGGATTTTGATTGAACTTGTTGAAGTTAGCTCTCAGGAGAAAGCCTAATGGCGTACGTGATCGCTGAACCGTGTATTGGAACGAAAGATACAGCCTGTGTGGATGTGTGCCCGGTGGATTGCATCCATCCGCGGAAAGATGAGGCGGGATTCGAAGCCGAGAAGCAGCTCTATATTCATCCGGACGAGTGTATTGACTGTGGAGCGTGCGTCCCGGTTTGCCCGGTGACTGCAATTTTCGCGCTCGAAGACCTGCCCGAAAAGTGGAACAGCTTTACTCCGATTAACGCCGACTGGTACAAGACGAAGAAGGCGTAGGCAATCATTCGCGCGGGGCGCGCGCGGGCAGTTTAGTTTCGAGGATCGAGCGCGGCGGTAGTGAAACCGCCGCGCTTTCTTTTTGACGTTCCTTCAGGTTTCAAGGCCCAACTGCTGCTTGGCGGCGGCGCTGATCATGCTGGGGTTCCACGGCGGCTCCCAGACGACTTCGACGTTGACGTCGCGCACTTCGGGAATGGCGGCAACGCGCTGCTTCACCTGCTCGGGGATGGCGAGAGCCGACGGGCAGCCCTGCGTAGTGAGGGTCATTTTCACGGAGACGTTACCGGCGGCGTCGTACTGGACGTCGTAGATCAAGCCGAGTTCCACAATGCTGACGGGGATTTCGGGATCGTAGCATTGCTGCAGCGCTTCGAAAATACGCTCGCGCGTGAGCCCCATTGTTGCCTCCGTCGTTCCAATTTGCGAGGGAACCAGCGTTCCATAGGAGGTTGCAGGTGTCAACCAGCCGGGATGTACGGCGCGGAAGGCCGCTGGTAAGGCGGGATTGCGCGCACGCTCGAAAGGCTAGGGCGATGCGCCGAGATAAGCGCGGCGAACGTGGTCGCTCGAGCGAAGCTCATCGCTGGGGCCTTCGAGCACGACGCGTCCCCACTCCATCACGTACGTGTACTGCGAAATCTGCATGGAGTAATTTGCGTTCTGCGCAGCCAAAAGAATCGTAACGCCGCCCGCGGCGATTCCTCGAATCAACTCAAAAACCTGCTCCACCATAATTGGCGCGAGCCCCTGCGATGGCTCGTCAAGAAGCAGAAGCACCGGCTCGGCCATCAGCCCGCGGCCAATGGCGCACATCTGCTGCTCGCCGCCGGATAGCGTTCCGGCCATTTGCTTGCGGCGTTCTTTTAGCCGGGGGAACTGCTCGTAGATGCGGTGCAAATTGTCGTGCGCGCGAGAGCGAAGAGGCGCGGGGAACGCCCCCATCAGGAGATTTTCTTCCACGGTCATTCGCGGCCAAAGCTGGCGCCCTTCCGGTATGAGAGAAAGATGGCGGCTCACGCGTTGGTGGGCGGACTCGCGCGTGACATCGTTTCCGTCAAAAGTGATTTTCCCGCAGCGAGCGGGGATGAGGCCTGCAATGGCTTTGAGCGTAGAGGTCTTGCCGGCACCGTTGGGGCCAATGACGCTGACGATTTCTCCGCGGCGCACGCCGAGCTGGGCGCCCCAAACCACCTGGATTTGGCCGTACGCAACGTCAACGTTTTCGACATCCAGCAGGCAACCGTCGCGGCGAGGTGGCGTCATCTAGATGCTCGCCGTCTTGCCGATGTAGGCTTCGATTACGGACGGGTCGTTTTGCATCGCCTGCGGCAAGCCTTCGGCGAGCTTTTGTCCGTAGTTCATCACGATGATGTGATCGCACACAGACATGATCGCGCGGAGATTATGCTCGACGTAGAGGATGGAGGTGCCCGCGCGGCGGATGTCGCAGAGAAGCGCGAGGATTGACGCAGTCTCTTCCTCGGTGAGGCCGCTGCAAACTTCGTCGCAAAGGAGCAGACTGGGGCGCGCGGCGAGGACACGCGCCAACTCAAGGCGCTTCAGGTCGCCGACAGACAAGGATGCGGCGCGCTGGAGATACAAGCGCGCAATGCCAACACGGTCGAGGATTTGTTTCGCGTCGTGCGTGTGGGCGGCGGACCGCACACTGCGGCCGAAACGAAGAGCGATCTCAACATTCTCGAGCACAGAGAGCGAGCCGAAAGGCTTCGGAACCTGGTGAGTGCGAGCAACACCCGCTCGGACAGCCTGGAACGAGCGCATTCCGGTGATGTTGCGGCCCTGGAAAGTGATGGTTCCGGAAGTGGGTTGCAGCGAACCGGCAATGATACTCAGGAGCGTCGTCTTTCCGGCGCCATTCGGGCCGATCAGGCCGAAGATTCCACGCTCTTCGACTTGGAAGCTCACGTCCTTCAGAGCGGTAAGCCCCGCGAAATTCTTCGTCAGACGATCGAGTTTAAGGATGGGAGCCACCGCTACTCCTTGCGCGCACGAAGCGAACTGCTTTGTCGAACATGCCCATCACTCCTCCGGGCTCAAACAGAATAATCAAAATCAGCAAAGCACCGTACAGAAGAAGATGGAACTGGGGAAATGAGGCCATGAGTTCCTCGTGGACGAAGCCATAGACGAGAGCTCCAATCACAGGCCCCAGGAGCGTGCCCACACCGCCGATGATCGGCATCAGGAGAATGGCGACGCTGATGTCAAATCCAAACACGCCTTGCGGATAAATGAATGCGGCATAGCCGGTGTAAACGCCTCCCGCAGCGCCCGTGAGAGCGGCGGCAATGGCGTGGGCGAGAAGCTTGCTGCGAAATGGATTCACGCCGAGATCGGACGCGGCATCTTCGTCCTCGCGAATGGCAATAAGCGCGAGGCCGAGCTTGGAGCGCCTTACGAGAATGGACACGGCGACAGCGATAGCGGCGACGGCAAGGGCGACGTAATAATGCAGCAGCTGATTGAACGCGCCATGCTCGGTAATGCGATAACCGCTGGCGCCGCCAGTGAATTGAAGATTGGTCATGACGACGCGAGTGGCTTCGCTGACGCCGATGGTCGCGATAGCGAAGTAAGGGCCTCGCAACCGGAATGTAGGCAGGCTGATGAGAACAGACGCGGCGGCCGCCACGCAAGCCGCGAGCAACAGAGAAGATGCGCGGCCCAATCCCGCGTTGAGCGATATCGCGGTGGCGTATGCGCCAACGCCAAAGAAAACAGCGAAGCCGAAGGAAACCTGGCCTGCGAACCCGCCAAGAATGTTCCAGCCCACGCTCGCCGCGATCCATACGAGAGTTATGAAAACGAGACGAACGACATTGGGGCCCGGATGCGCGAGCGGAAGGGCAGCCACGAGGAAAAGCAGGAGGAGGAACCCCGCTTGTGAGCTGAATCTGCGAATAAACGGCCCACTGCTCGTCTCACCATAGTTCATGTCCAGCGCTGCCGTCTATTCCAGAGTCCGGCGATCCCTTCAGGGAGCACAACGAGAGCAAGGACCAGCAGAGAAAAGGCAATTGCCGGCTGGTATCCGGCGGGAATGGCGAGAATGCTGAACGTTTCCACGAGCGCCAGGATCACGGCGCCGATGGCCACGCCAGCGAAGGACTCGAGCCCGCCTAGGACAATGATCACGAAAGCGCGCAACAGAAACGATCCTCCGAAATCCGGCGTGAACGGGTAAAGCATCGCGAGCAAGCCCCCGGCGGTTCCGGCAAAGGCGATACCCACACCGAAGGCAACGCGCGCCGTTCTTTCGACGTTCACGCCGGCTAGACGCCCGGCATCGCTGTTTTGCATCAGCGCGCGGACGGCCCTGCCGAACCACGTCCGACGCAAAACAAATTCCAGCGCCGCGAGAGAAGCGACAGCTACGCCGAAGACTACAAGGCGCACAGCCGGAACAACGATCGGACCGAATTGGAATGTGGAAAGAGTTCGCGGCGTAAGGATCGCGCGGTCCGAGCTGCCCCAAATCAAATAGCCGAGATTCTGCAACACGAGCCAGAGTCCGAAAAGAAGCAGAAGAGAGGCAAGCGTGGGCTGGTCGGACCGTGGAATCCGGCGGATCATCAGCCAATGAATGCCCATGCCGATCAAGAAGAAAACCGGAAATCCCAGCAGGACGCCGAGCAACGGGTCAATCGAAAACCGCGTATAAAGCTCGAAGACAAAATAGGCGCCCAGCATCAAGAACCCGGCGTGCGCGAGATTCACAATCTTCATCACGCCGTAGATGATGGTCATCCCGACGGACATGGCGGCATACACGCCGGCCAGCAGGAGCGCGGAGACAAACAGATTCGCTACGTCGGCAGCGCTCATGAAACGCGGCTCACCATCGCGCGCGCTTTACCGCGGTCTCGGCGCAACGGCATCGCCCGTGGACGCATCCTTTGGATAAACAATGTCCGTCTTATCCTCCGGCTTGTTCTGCACGATGATGAACGGGTTGCTCACTTGGCCGTTTTTTCCGAAGTGAAGCGTTTGGCCGGGAAGGAGGGAATCCTTCAGCTCGACATTTCGCAAGGCGTCGCGGATAGCCGTTTTATTTAGCGTGCCCGCCTGCTCGATAGCCATCGCCAGCGCCCGCATCGCGTCGTAGGCAGTACCGGGGTAATAGGAATCCGGCTCGTGGCCTGTAAACGCCTGGTAATCCGCAACGAATTTCTTCACCTGAGGATATGGAAGCTTCTTCGACCACCACAGCCCGGCGAAGATGTAGTTCGTGGCGTCGCCGAGGGCTTTGCGCGCATCCGAATCGGGTCCTCGCGCGCCGTAACTCAACATCTGGTGGTGCATACCGGTCTGAACGTATTGGCGCTCCATGGTTATGTAGTCTTGCAGGTGAGCGTCAACCAAGTAGATATCCGCTTTTGCGTTTTTTACCTTTTGCAAGAGGCCCGAAAAGTCGGTCGATCCC
>Ga0307479_10005813_pt1 | contig 11287 bp, 9 predicted proteins | sample atmos_gasesECM4C_FD_203743 | JGI IMG/M metagenome (GOLD analysis project Ga0307479, IMG submission 203743) | Hardwood forest soil microbial communities from Morgan-Monroe State Forest, Indiana, United States - atmos_gasesECM4C_515 | ecosystem: Environmental > Terrestrial > Soil > Temperate... | reverse complement strand
GGAACATCTCGTGGACCATCCAGTGCGCGGTCACGCCCACCCCCTGGCGGTCGAGGACCGCGGCAAAGGTCCGGGCCACGCCCTGGGGGTCGGCCAGGAGCTCGGGTACGGTGACGTTCAGCACGGCCGCCTTCTCCCCGCCCCGCGCGGCGTTGAGCGCCCGGTCAACTTTGCCGGCCACGCGGGACCGAGAGGATGGGGGCCGGGCGGGGATGGCCGACCGTGTATTTGAGCCGTTGCTGCGAAGCGAAGGGTCCATTTTGTGGAAGGGTCGCTACAGTATCGGCGTTTTGACCGCCCCTGAGGTTCATGAAACCTTACAGCGGGCACGGGAGGAAGAGACACCCCAGGTGGCCGCCACAGGCAGCGGACCCGCCGCAGACCAGGCGCCGTCCGCAGTTCAGCGGCGGATGCGCTTCCTGGAGATGTCTGCCGTCTTCTCAGACCTGAACGACGGCGTCTTGCGGGCGGTGGCCCGCCGGATGCGCTCGGTAAACCTCCGTGCCCGGGACACGCTCCGGCTCGGCGGCGAGGGCGGTGACGTGGTCGTCTTCCTGGAGTCCGGCCAGGTCGAGGTGTCGATAACGGACGGAACCGGCCGTGTCCTGTTGACCCGGCGGCCCGTCGCCGGGGACATCGTGATCCTTCCCGCGCCCCGCACCGACGCCCGCTACGTCACCAGCCTCTACGGCCTGACTGACGCGGTTCTTCTGACCCTTGACCGCGACGGCCTCCTCGAGGGCCTTGGCCCCAACGTGGAGGAGGTCGCCGTCACGCTGGACAAGCTCTGGGAGCAGGAGCTCGCCGCCGCGGCGGCGATCGAGGCGCAGCGAGCGTCCGAGATCGGGGCTCCGATCGTCGCCTTCTTCTCGGCCAAAGGCGGGGCGGGCACGACCACCCTCGCCATCAACACCGCGGCCGCGCTCGCCCGAACGTTTCCACGGCAGGTCCTGCTGATCGACCTTGCGGCCCCGTTCGGCCACGCGGTGCTGTTCGCCGACCTGATCGCGACCGGCTCCGTCGTCAGCGCGTCCAAGGCGGCCGCGGCGGACTTTGAGGCGGCGATCCGGGGGAACATCGTCAACCACCGGTCCGGGATGGGCGTCCTTCCCGGGACGCTGCGCCCCGAGGAGGTCGACACACTGACCGGAGAGCTCACCGGCCGCGTTCTTGACACTGTGGTCCGCTGGCACAAGCTCGTCGTCGTTGACGTCGGGACATCGCTTTCCGAGGCGTCCCTTGCTGCGATCGAGCGAGCGGAGAGCCTCGTCGTCGTCGTGCCTCCGGAGATCGCAGCGATGACGGACGCGCGCCGCGCCCTCGCGATCTTCCGCGACATCATGAACGTGCCCGACAACCGCATCGAGCTGGTGCTCAACCAGCGTTCGCCGCACCCGCCACTCGACCGCGCGGCGGTGGAGTCGATCCTCGGCCGCAAGATGTCGGTGGTCGTCGGTTTCGATGACTCCCGACCGGAGGATTCGACCCTGGCCGGCGGACTGGTTATGCAGCACGACCCTTCGTCGGCGGTGTCCCGGGGCACGGCGGAGATAGCGAAGGTGATCCTGGCCAGCCTCAAGCTCGATGGGCAGCAGTAGAAGAAAAGGAAGAGGCCAGGCCCTCGTCGAGCTTGCCCTGGCTCTTCCTGTCCTGATAGTCCTGGTCGCGGGGGTGCTGGAGCTGGGCCGCGGCTATTCGTTCGCCACCGAGACTTCGGACGCGGCTCGCGACGCTGCCCGTTACGTGGCCGGCAAGATCTCGACGACAAACGGCCCCGGGCTGCCGGCCCTGTGCACCCTGGTCACGGCGGACCTCGCGGCCGTCACCACCAACGTGGTGTGCCCGACCCAGGTCAACCACGCGCCGCCGTTCGTGGCCGGTGCGGATTACACGACGCCGGTCGCCGGCCAAGCGGTCGTCGCCGTGTACTGCGGAACCTCCGCGAACTGCCGCGGCTCGGCCCAGGCGCTCTATCACTCGGAGGTCGATGTCTCGGTCTACTACGGATTCAGCGATCTCAACGTCCTCGGCGGCGGGATCACGATCTCCGGGTCGAGCCGGGCGACGACGTCATGGTGAAGCCCGTCCCGCGGCCCGTCCGGCGCTTCGCGCCACCTCCCCATAAATGGGGAGGACTAATTTCCGGCCAGGCTCTCGTGGAGTTTGCGCTCGTCGCGCCGATCGTTTTTCTGCTCATCGGTGCGACCGTGGACCTGGGCCGGGGGCTCCTCATCTACACGACGCTGCAGGGCGCGTCGCGCGACCTGGCCCGCCAGGCGGTGCTGTCCTACTACAGCGGCTCCAATACGCTGCCACCCACCTGCACCAAGCTGGCGGCTCCGTGCTCGTTGGGCCCATTGACCAACGGCGCGCACCAGCTCGATGCGCTGGGAATGTCCGTCGTGTATCAGGACTCGACGGCGATCAACACTGCGCCTTCGTACGGAACCTACGTGGCCAACGCGAACCCGCTGCAGCCGGGAACGATCACGCTCACAGGCGCCATCAGCTCCAGCACGGTCTACGTCTTCGTGTATGAGCTCGACTCGACGGTGGGCAATCCCAATCCGCGGTGGAGCTGTCCCACGTGTTCGGCCGCCAACGGCGCGGCGGTTCGGACCTCGGGTCATCAGCTCGTCGTGGTCGACCTGAAGCTGCAGTGGAAGCCCGTTCTCAACACCCTCCTGGGCATCCCCAGCGCGATCACGTTCGATTCGCAGTCGGTCGAGCGGCTGGAGTTCTGATGCGCCGCCAGGGTCAGTCTGGTCAGGTGCTGGTGATCGTCGCCGTATGGCTGGTGGCGCTGATCGGCTCGGCCGCCCTGATCCTTCTGACCGGGTCGGTCGAATGGCAGCGCAACCAGCTCCAGCAGATCGCCGACCAGTCGGCGCTCGACGCCGCGCTGAAGGTCGGCGTCGGATGCACCGCCGCGTCGGCGAACACGGTGATAACGGAGGCGGACAACTTCATCGCGACGCAGCGCACGCGCACCGGCGTGCTGAACGTCAGCGGAGGCTCGTGCTCCGCCGGCTACACCGGAACCGACACGTTTTCGAGCGGCGTCACCGCGACGATCGTGTATCCGTACCGGGCGCATCAGCAGCAGGTGGCCGTGACCCTGACCGAGGCGCTGCCGATCTCGTTCGGCAGCAACCTCGGCGCGACCAACACCAACGTCACGCGACGCGCCGTGGCGCAGCAGCTCAACGGCTCGACCGCGGCGGTGACGGCGACGACGCTCTCGTGCACCGGCGGACAGTTCAACGTCGCGGGCAGCGTCGTCGCGTCCAACGCCATCGCGCTCAGCGGCAGCTGCGCCATCTACGCGCACGACCGCTTCGACGCTGCGTCGAGCACCTACTCTGACCTCGGCAACGCTTCGGTTTACGCGAGCGGGCAGACATGGGTCGGCGGCGGAGGGCGGTGCGTCGCCGGTGCGAGCAGCGGCTCGAGCAACGCGGTCTGCGCCGACGGCTTCGAGGTGACGGGCCACAACTCCATGACCTGCGGCACGAGCGGCACGAGCTCTTACCTCGCCGCGGGCGATGCCGCCGTCAACCCGAACCCGTGCGCGGCCGGGGCCGGGGCTCAACCGGTCGCGCCGCTCTCGACCGCGCTGCCCCCCGAGCCCAACGCCGATCCGACGATCACGACCACCCTGCCCGGCGGCGTGGCATGCAGCGCCGGCGCGGCGTACGGAAATATCGTGGTCAACGGCGTCACGGTGGGCACGGGCAACGCGGCGGTGCCGACGCAGGACGCAAGCGGGTACGTCCACTTCAAGACCGGTTGCTACGGCTACCTGAACGTCGGCAACCTGGGCTCGTCAGGGAGCATCACGAACCGCCAGGTCGGGTTGGAGAGCGCGCGGCAGCGCCACTTCGTGATGGGCTCGCTGCCGGGTCTGAGCATCGCGGGCACCCTCCTCGTCGCGACTTTGACCTCTGACGAATCGCCCAACAAGGCCACACCACCGTCGGCGAACTGGCTGTTGGCCGCGCAGGCCACCCAGGCGGGCGCGGGTCGGACGGAGATCTGGTACTACCCGAACAACCCTGGCAACCTCCAGAACTTCCAGTTCGCGTTGAACCCGGCGACCATCTTCGGCGAGGTGCAGTTCACCGAGTGGACGGGCGCCCTGGCGGCACCCCTGGACCGGACCGGCTCGACCGCCGTTGCGGTCGCGACGACCACGACCGCCAACGCCACGTCCGCCGCCACGACTGCCGCCAACGAGCTCGTGATCACAGATGAGGCGTACAGGATCCCGGCCGGGCAGACGTTCACTCCAGCAGCCACCTACACGACCCTGGTCAACGACCCCACCAACGGCTTCTCCTCCGAATACCGCGCGAATGTAGCGGTCGGCGTGCAGAGCGAGACGGTGACGACCAGCCAGGCAACGCCGTGGGCCAACGTGATCGCAACCTTCAAGCCTGCGGCCGGCGTCGTCCCCAACGGCGCGGTTCTCGATCCTGGCTTCTACTACTTCAACGGGTCCGGGTTCGCGGGGGGAGGCGGCATCTGCCTGAACGGCGGCCTCTTGCTCGCCCGAGATGTGACCCTCGAGTTCGTCAACTCCGCCGGGTTCTCCTCCGGCACCTGCGCCGCCGGCGGCGGCGCGGCCTGCGTGGCTGCCGCGTGCGCCTTTGGTTCCGACCCCTGCTCGATCGCGGCCTGCCCGCCGAACGTGGCGGCCGACTCGGCGGGTGGGGGCTACGAGTGGTTCGCCGCGCCCTGCAACCAGGCGCCGGCCGGAGACGCCGGGTGCAGCGGGTCAGCCTGGTGCCCTGTTGGCGACCGCGCCTGCTGGAACCTTCTCGTCTGGGCGCCAAGTACGACCAGCGGCCAGATCGCCATAAAGGGAACCGTCGCCGAGGCGTGGCTTCTCGGCTCGATCTACTGGCCGGGCACCTGCACATACGCCGCCAACGGGGGCAGCCTGATCGCCGGAACGGTCTCGTGCGGAACCCTCTCCATCTCGGCCGCGGCCGGGGCCGGCACCTCGGTCGGGAGCGACTATGGGGTCAGCACCGCCCTGGTGGAGGCCGTTCTCGTCGAATGAGTTGCTTTTGGGCGTCCCTTTTGCGAGGCTTGCGCGCGGTCACATGTCTATAGCCACCTCAGCGCTCGGTCGCCGCCGTGGCGGGCGCCTCTACATCGTCATCGGCGCGGTGATCGCGGTCGTCGCGTTCATTACCGCGACGGGCATCGCCTTGCTGCCGTCCTTTCAGTCGACCGCCGGCGGCACGCGAGTCGTGGTCGCCAGCCACGACATCAAGGCGCGGACGCTGATCCAGGCCTCAGACCTCACGCTCAAGAGCGTCAGCCCGGCTCCGCCGCAGTCGTTCGCCGACGTCAGGGACGTCACCGGCAAAGGCGCCAGGGTCGACATTCCTGGCGACAGCCCGATCACCTCCAACCTGATCGCCGCGTCGGGCGACCTCCTCAGCACCAGCGACGTGGCGTTCCTTGCGATACCCGAGGGCTGGATCGCGGTCACGATCCCGACCGGCGAGCAGGTGGGCGTCGGCGGCTACGTCCAGGTCGGGGACCGCATCACGATGCTGGCCACGATCAACACTGAGACCTTCGGTCAGAACCCGGGCACCTCCGTGGTTCGGACCGTGTTCCGAGATGTGGACGTGCTGCGGGTCGGGCCCTCGTCGGGCGGTGCTGGGTCGGGCACGGCCGCCGGCACATTGACGAGCAGCCTGACGGTCCTGATGACGGCCTGTGACTCGGAGTACCTCTTCTGGCTTCTCAACAACGCGACGATGAAGTACGAGCTCGAGTCCTACAAGGACTATGGCAGCCTTCCCACCGCAGCTGACGGCAAGTGCCCGAACGTCTCGGCCGCTGGAGGGGTCGGTCCGCGAGACGTCGACAGCCGCTGGCACTTCACGACGCACTAGCGGCATGGGCACAGTAGTCATCCTGGTCGCCGTCGCGGCGGCCATTGGCGCCGCGCTCGTCTTCTACGGAGTTGTCCGTTCGCAGCAAGCGTCTGGGCCCGACCAATCAGTGCGGGTCTCGTACCGAACCCTCGCCGACGTCCGCGAACAGCTCCGCCGGCGCTTCGAGCCAACGGGCACACCGGCATGGATCGCGTCGGAGCAGCGCACGAGCAAGCTGCAGCGCGATCTCGTCAGCGCGGACGTAGAGCTTCGCCCCTACGAGTTCCGCATCCTGCAGCTCGGCGCCGCCCTCGTGTTCGCGCTGGTCGGACTCCTCCGCTTCGGCGTCGGCGCCGAGTTCCTGGTGCTGGCGGTGCTGGGCTACGTTCTCCCGTCCTTTTATCTGCGCAACCGCCGCGGTCACCGACTGCGCCAGTTCGACGCGCAGCTGCCGCGAGCGATGGAGCTGATCGCCAACTCGATGAAGGCAGGACAGTCGGTGGCACAGTCATTTACCGCCGTGGTCGACAACGCCGTTCCCCCCGTGTCCGACGAGTTCACGCTCGCGCGCCGCGAGATCGAGCTCGGCGCGTCGGTGGAGAGCGCGCTCAACAACATGGTGCGGCGTATCGGGAGCAACGACCTGCGCCTGATGGTCATGGTGATCACGATCCAGCGGTCTGTCGGCGGCGACCTCCCCGCGATCCTGGTCACTCTCGCCGACACGATGCGACAGCGCGAGGAGATGCGCGCTGAGGTCAACGCCGCCACGGCGCAGTCGCGCGCGACCGCGCTGATTATCACGCTGCTGCCCATCGTCGCGGCGCTTCTTCTGTACTTCCTCGTCCGCGACTACTTCAGGCCAATGCTCGTAAACCCGCTCGGATGGTTCATTCTCGCGGTCGCCGCGCTGCTGCTCTTCGTCGGCAACGTCATCATCCGGCGGCTGACGGCGATCGCATGAACGCGCTGCCCATCGTGATCGGCGTCGCGGCGGCGCTCGGCGCATACCTGCTCACCATCGGTCTCATCGCTTCGCGGTCGATGGACGCCGCGACCCTGGCGCGGGAACGACTTGCGCGGCAGGAGGTTGGTCTGGGCCAGAGCGCCGTCGCGCTCGAGCTGGAGAAACCGCTGCGCGAGCGGCTGCTGGGCCCGCTAAGGCGCTGGTTCGAGCGCCAGGCCCTGCGCCTTACGCCCGAGGCGCAGGCCGCGAACTTCCGGCGGCAGCTCGACTTCGTCGGCAACCCGTTCAACCTCGACCCGGCCGGCGTCCAGACACTCCGTATCGCGGCTGCCGCAGCGCTGGGCGCGGTGGGGACGGCCATCGGGATCTTCATCGGGACGCCGTTTGCGATTGGCGTCGCCCTCGTCGTCGGTGTGGCCGCCGGCTTCTGGTTTCCAGTGTTGTGGCTGGACCAGCTGATGCGGGACCGCCGCGCCGAGCTCGAAGCCTCCCTGCCGAACGCGCTGGACGTGGTGGCGATCAGCATGGAGGCCGGCCTCGGCCTCGACCGCGCGCTGGAGCAGCTCGTGCGGCACCAGGACGACTCGCTCACCCTGCTCGTCGCGCGGGCGCTGCGCGAGATTCAGCTGGGCAGGTCCCGGCCCCAGGCGCTCGAGGATATGGCGCGCGCGACGGGGATCGAGGACTTCACGTCGCTCGTGCGCGGCATCCTGTACGCGGAGAAGACTGGTGTGCCGATCGCGCGGACGATCTCGGCGCACGCTGCCCAGATGAGGGTCAAGCGGCGCCTGAAGATCCGCACCGAGGCCGCCCGGGCATCGCTCAAGATCCTCCTGCCCACCGTGGGTTGCGTGTTCCCGACTCTCTGGCTGATCCTCCTCGGACCTGCGCTGATCATCGTCCTGACGCTGGGCCACTGACCGGATAGTCCGAACCATCCGAGGTTCAGGCCAGGAACGGGTTCGTCTTCCGCTCCCGGCCGATGGTGGTCGCGGGGCCGTGACCGCTGTACACGATCATGTCGTCGGGCTGCGAGAGCAGCCTGGCCTTGATGGCCTCGATCAGCGCGGCGCCGTCCGAGTTCGCAAAGTCCGAGCGGCCCACCGAGCTCGCGAACAGGGCATCACCCGTGAAGAGAAAGCCGTCGATCTTCAACGTGACTCCGCCCGGGCTGTGGCCCGGCGTGTGCAGGACCTCGAATTCGAGCGATCCGGCGCGGTACGGCTCGCCGTCGACCAGGTCGACGACATGGTCATGCTGAGTGGCAAGCGGCCCGAACTCGCGACGTAGCGGCTCGCCTTTCTCGATGACATTCCGTTCCCTTGCATGCACCGCGATGGGGACGTCGCCAAACGCCTCCCGCAGCTCGTGCAGCCCGGCGATGTGGTCGAGATCGGTGTGGGTCAGCAGGATTGCGCGCACGTTTGCGCCGCTTCGGCGCGCCGTGTCGATGACAAGATCCGGCTCGAGGTTGGAATCGATGATCACGGCGTCGTGGGTCTGGTCGTCCTCCACCAGATAGGAGTTGGTGCCGAAGCGGCGGTCTGCGGTGACCTCGACCTGGATCGTCAACGGGCTTTGCGGACGGTCACGCGGCCCAGGTGCTCGCCCTACTCGCGGGCGGCGCCGACCTGCTCCTTGCGCTCGGCATTTGCAGCTTCATGGCTCGCACGGACGGGATGCGCTGCGGCGTGTGCCCCACCGAGAGGATCCGCCTTTGAGACGCGCTTCGGTCGGAGGAACGGCCAGAGGTAGGCGAGGCCCCAGGCGGTCTTGGCCGCCTCGTTGACGAGCTCCGATCCCCAGTCGATCGAGCGGTCGGTCTGCATGTTGTAGTGGAACCCCGTCGCGACCCAGATCAACCACAGCACCGCGGTGACGGCGAGCCAGCGCCACTCGATCTGGACCTTCGCCTCCCAGGCCATGATGATGGCCGCCGCGCCGACCGGCAGCCAGCCGGGCGCGCCGGGAAGGCGACCGCCGCTCATCCAGTAGCCGGTTATCTCCCATGCGATCTCGAACCCGAACACCCACGCCAGGGCGGCGAGCTGTCCCTGCAGCGGTTGGCGGCGCAGGGCGCCGATCACGACGAGAAGCACGCCCATCGCCACTGTGCTCGTTCGGATGCCGACACCCGGGAAGAAAACGATGTCGTGGACGATGTTGGCGGGCATCTGGGAGTGTCAACGATAACGTCCGGTCCCGCGATCGCTTCCCCTCATCGTGCCGGCCAAAGACAGGAAAGTGGGCTGCCTCCTTTCAGGAGGCTTCGCGGGCGACGGTGTGCACGTCCTTGACGCCCTCGAGCTTCTCCATCAGGCGCGAGAGCTGCGCGAGCGAGTCGATCTCCACTGTCGCCGACACGACCGCGGTCTTGTCGTCGTACACATGCACCTCGAGCGCCGACATGTTGACGCGATTCTCGGCGACGACCGTCGCGATGTCGCGCATCAACCCCTGGCGGTCCCAGGCCTCGATCTTGATCGCGACCGGGTAGAGGTGCGTGGCGTCTGATTCCCAGTCGACCGGCACCACCCGCGCGGAATCCTGCGCGTTGACCGCGTTGATGCAATCGGCGCGGTGCACGGTGACGCCCTTGCCACGGGTGGTGTAGCCGACGATGGCGTCACCCGGCACAGGCTGGCAACACGTCGCGACCGACGTGAGGATCCCCTTCTCCCCGCGCACCAGCACGCGCGGTGAGGGCTGGACCTGGGGAATGAGCGGGATCGTTCGCAGGTCGCCACCCGGCACCTCGAGGTTGAGCGCCATGCGCATCACCACGGAGTGCGGCGACAGGTCGCCGTAGCCGATGGCGGCCATGAAATCGTCCACGGTGTTGAACTTGTGCGCGCTCGCTATCTCGAGCATCTTCGACTCGGGCAGGTCCGCGAGGTTGACGCGGTGCATGCGGTGCAGCTCCTTGTCGAGGAGGTCGCGCCCCTTCGCCACGTTCTCTTCACGTCGCTGGCTCTTGAACCACTTGCGAATGCGCTCCTTCGCCGACGCGCTCTTGACGAAGTTCAGCCAGTCGCGGCTCGGGCCGTGCGGACCCTTGGAGGTCAGGATCTCGACGATCTCTCCGTTTTGAAGCGCGTAGTCGAGCGGGACCATTCGTCCGTTGACCTTGGCTCCGATGCAGTGATGACCGACCTCAGTGTGGATCCGGTACGCGAAATCGACGGGCGTCGACTCGGACGGCAGGTTGATCACGTCGCCGCGGGGCGTGAAGACGTAGACCTCGTCCTGGAACAGGTCGACCTTGACCGTGTTGAGGAACGACTCGGCGTCCCCCACCTCGTTCTGCCACTCGAGGAGGCTGCGCAGCCATGACAGCTTCTGGTCGAAGCTCGCGTCCTTGCCTCCCTCCTTGTAGGCCCAGTGGGCCGCCACCCCGAACTCGGCGACGCGGTGCATCTCATGCGTCCGGATCTGGATCTCGATCGGCTCCCCCGTGTGCGTGATCACGGTCGTATGCAGCGACTGGTAGCCGTTCGATTTCGGCATCGCGATGTAGTCCTTGAACCGCCCTGGCATCGGCTTCCAGAGCGAGTGGACGACGCCGAGCACGCCGTAGCAGTCGCGCACCGAATCGACCAAGACGCGGATCGCGGAGAGGTCGTAGATCTCGGAGAAGTCCTTGCTCTCCTTGGTCATCTTCTGCCAGACCGAGTAGATGTGCTTCGGCCGGCCGGTGATGTCGGCCTGGATGCCGACCTTCTCCAGCTCTCGTGCGAGGATCTCGCGCAGGTCGGAGACGAGGGACTCGCGGTCGTTGCGCTTGCGCGCGATGCGGCGCACGACGTCCTCGAACGCCTCGGGCTCGAGGTTGCGGAACGCCAGGTCCTCGAGCTCCCACTTGATCTGACCTATACCGAGTCGATGGGCCAGCGGCGCATAGATGTCGAGCGTCTCGCGAGAGATCTTGCGGCGTTTGGGCTCGGCGAGCGGCGCAAGCGTGCGCATGTTGTGGAGCCGGTCGGCGAGCTTGATGAGGACCACCCGGAGGTCCTCCGCCATCGCGACCATCATCTTCCGGATGTTCTCTGCTTGCTGCTGCTGGTCGGTGCGGAGGCTGATCCTCCCCAGCTTGGTGACGCCCTCGACGAGCCGCGCGACCTCGGGACCGAACTCCTTCTTGACCTCGTCGGCAGTCAGGCCGGTGTCCTCGACGGTGTCGTGCAGCAGCGCGGCGGCGATCGTCTCGGCGTCCAGCTCCAGGTCGGCCAGAATCGCTGCCACCTCCAGGGGGTGGTTGACGTAGTCCTCTCCGGAGAGGCGGTGCTGCCCGTTGTGCGCGACAGCAGCCCGCTCGTAGGCCTTGCGGACCAGCACCTGGCCCTTCGGGTCGAGGTGGTCGGCGACGCGGAGAAGCTCGGAAACCGTCATCTTCGGGGTGCCATGAAGTTTAGATTCGCTATCT
>Ga0307479_10005811_pt1 | contig 11289 bp, 11 predicted proteins | sample atmos_gasesECM4C_FD_203743 | JGI IMG/M metagenome (GOLD analysis project Ga0307479, IMG submission 203743) | Hardwood forest soil microbial communities from Morgan-Monroe State Forest, Indiana, United States - atmos_gasesECM4C_515 | ecosystem: Environmental > Terrestrial > Soil > Temperate... | reverse complement strand
TCCGGACCCGAAGGGACCCGACATGTCGGCGCTGCGTGACTACGTGAACGGCCTGCACGCGGGCGGCTCGACGGCGATCTATGACGCGCTGGAACAGGCCTACAACGTCGCCGGGACCGCCAAGGCGCAGGACCCGAACCGCTTCTACTCGATCGTCCTGATGACCGACGGCGAGAACAACAGCGGGCGCGACGGCAATCAGTTCCTGCGCGACTACCAGCACTTTTCGCCGGATACCCGGGCGATCAAGACCTTCACCGTCCTCTTCGGCGAAGCGAACCCTCAGGAATTGCAGAACATCGCCAGCGTCAGCGGCGGGACGGTCTTCGACTCACGCACCGCGCCGCTGAGCCAGGTCTTCAAAGAGATTCGCGGGTACCAGTAGAGTAGGCCCGATTATGAATCAGGGGTTGCTCAAGTACCTCTACAGCACCAAGAACATCCTGGGCTCCGTGCTGGCGCTCGTCGGGCTCGTTCTGTTCTTTACCGGGATCATCGGTCCACTCTGGCCGGTGATCGTGGTCGGGCTGTATTTGATCGGCGCCCTGGTCGCGCCGGGGACGCCGTCGATCGATCTGCGCAGTGGCTTCGATCCGAACGATGTTCGCAAGGCGCTCGACAACGAAGTCCGGATCGTCAATGGCCGCGTGCCCGCCGACGTGCTCGCCAAGGTGCAAAGTATTCAGCAGATCATTCTGGGCATCCTGCCGCGGTCCGGCGCCTTGCCGGCGGGATCGCCCGAACTCTTCGTCGTGCAGCGCACCGCGACCGACTATCTGCCGACCGCGCTGGAGAGTTATCTGAATCTGCCCCGGGCATACGCCACCCTGCACCCGGTCCAGGACGGCAAAACGCCCAAGCAGGTGCTGCTGGACCAGCTCACCTTGCTGGAGAGCAAGATGACCGAGGTCGCGGACGACGTCCATCGCAATGACACCGACCGGCTGCTGGCGAATGGCCGCTTCCTCGAGGAGCGGTTCGGTCGGTCGCCCCTGTCGCTCGAGGGCCCGGCCGCCTCTTCGCAATAGCAGCCGCCCACTCGTGCCCTCGTCTTTGTTAAAACGAGGGTAGCGATGGGATTCACGAGTAAGCCCGTCAGGGTCGTTGAGATACCGGAACCCGCATCCGAGCCGCTGCTGGCGCCCGAGCGCGAACCCGAGCGGACCGAGAGGGAAGTAGAGGTGCCGGCGACTACACCCGCGTGACGCCGGCCGTCGGCTATCGCTTCTGGCGGGTGGATCCGGATGACGCCTGGACGCGTGGCCGGCTGCAATCGCCGGTGGCCGAGACCCTCTGGCCGCCGCTGGAGACCCTGGATGCCGAGTGTCAGACCCGGCCGGGACTGCGGCTGGCGCGCGCGGGCCTGCACCGGACCGACGAGCTCCGAATCTCGCCCGAGCCGGGCTGCAGCTGTGGGATCTACGCCTACCACGACATCGCCCCGATGACGCGGGCGCTTCGCGAGGAGCCCTACATGTTCGGCGGCGCCGTGCTCTGCTGGGGCCGGGTCGTCATTCACCCCGAAGGGTTGCGTGCGGAACACGCCCGGCCACTGGCGCTCTGCCGGCCGGAGAGCCCCAGCGTGCAACAGCGCACCGCCGTGCTGCTCGAGGAGGTCACACGGGAGTACGCGATCCCGCTCCTGGAACTGAAGGACCTGATCGCTTATGCGAGCGAGTTCGGCGCCAGCTATAAGCCCGAGATCACCCAACCGCAACGCCGGCGGGTCGATCGGATTCGCGATGCGCTCTCCTGGCGCCAGATCATGCGATTGCTGGGGAAGGCGATCGGCGGCTGACAGCCATGGTGCTGGCGCCGTCGCCAGTCTTCCGCCTCAATCGCGCTCGCTGACTGATGTCTCCGGCCAACCAGTAGCGTAGGTCTCATGGGCCACGACGCCGATGTGATCGTCGTGGGCGCGGGTCTGGCCGGACTGGTTGCTACCGCGGAGCTGGCCGATGCCGGCCGGCGGGTGATCCTGCTCGAACAGGAACCCGGGCCATATCTGGGCGGCCAGGCCTTCTGGTCACTGGGCGGCCTCTTCCTCGTCGATTCACCGGAACAGCGCCGCCTGGGCGTCCACGATTCGCACGAGCGGGCGATGACGGACTGGATTCGCACTGCGGGATTCGATCGCGACGTCGATGCCTGGCCACACCGGTGGGCCGAGGCCTACGTCGCCTTTGCCGCGGGCGAGAAACGCTCGTGGCTGTGGCAACAAGGGATCCGGTGGTTCCCGATCGTGGGGTGGGCTGAGCGAGGCGGGTACGAAGAAAAAGGGCCGGGCAACTCGGCGCCGCGATTTCACATCACCTGGGGCACCGGCCCCGGCGTGGTTGCCCCATTCGAGCAACGGGTCCGCGCCGCGGTGGATCGCGGGAAGGTCGTCCTGAAGTTCCGGCATCGGGTTGATGACCTGACCGTGACGAATGGCCTGATCGACGGCGTTCGCGGCGCCGTTCTCGAGCCGAGCGCCGTGGCGCGAGGCTGGCCGAGCTCTCGCGTGCAGGTCGGGGAGTTTGCCCTAAGCGCGCAGGCGGTGATCGTCACCTCGGGAGGCATCGGGGGCGATCAGGCGCTGGTTCGCCAGAACTGGCCGGCGCGGCTTGGCCCCGCGCCGCGCAGCATGCTGACCGGCGTGCCAGCGCACGTCGACGGCCGCATGATCGCCATTACGGAGTCGGCGGGCGGGGCGGTGATCAATCGAGACCGCATGTGGCACTACGTCGAGGGGGTTAAGAACTGGCAGCCGATCTGGCCGAATCACGGCATCCGGATCCTTCCGGGGCCGTCGTCCATCTGGTTCGACGCCCTCGGCAATCGCCTGCCGCCGCCGCTGTTTCCGGGATTCGACACGCTCGGCACCCTCGAGCACATCTCTAAGACCGGATTCGATTACTCGTGGTTCATCTTGACGCAGAAGATCATCAAGCGAGAATTCGCGCTCTCCGGATCAGAGCAAAACCCCGACCTGACCGGCAAGAGTATTCCCTTGCTGCTACGACGCGCCGTCTCCCGGACGGGCCCCGGACCGGTTGAAGCCTTTAAGCAGCGTGGTGCCGACTTCGTAGTGGCCGGCAACCTGACCGATCTTGTGAGGGGAATGAACGCCCTGACGGAGGAAGCACAGCTCGATCCCGTCATACTGACGTCGCAGATCAAGGCGCGGGATGACGAGATCGGCAACCCGTCGAGCGACGATCAACAGGTGCGGGCGATCTATGCGGCGCGGCGCTACCTGGGCGACCGGCTGATCCGTGTAGCGAGACCGCACAGGCTGCTCGATTCGTCGGCCGGGCCGCTGATCGGCGTGCGCCTGCACATTCTTACGCGCAAGACCCTCGGCGGCTTGCACACGGATCTATCGAGTCGTGTTCTCGGAGCCGATGGCAAGCCACTGTCAGGACTCTATGCGGCGGCGGAGGTCGCCGGCTTCGGTGGGGGAGGAATGCATGGGTACCGATCCCTGGAAGGCAGCTTCCTCGGCGGCTGCCTGTTTTCCGGTCGCACTGCTGGCCGAGAAGCGGCCGCCGCCGTAGGCTAGAGGACCAGGGCCATCGGGCTCTGCAGCAGGCGCTTGACCTCTTGCAGGAACTGCGCCGCGGTCACCCCGTAAAACACCCGGTGATCGACCGACAGCGTCACGCGCATCCGCTTCCCGGGGACAACCTGGCCGTCCTTGACGACCGGTTTGTCCTCGATGGATCCGACGGCGAGGATGCCGGAGTCCGGTGGGTTGATGATGGCCGTGAACTGGTCGACGTCATACATGCCGAGGTTGGAGATGCTGAAGGTGTTGCCGACGTAATCCTGGGCCGCAGCTTTGTTGGTCCGGGCACGCTCGATCAGTTGCTTGGACTCGCGCGCAATGTCCTTGAGGGATTTCTGGTCCGCATTGCGCAACACCGGCACAATCAGCCGGTCCGGCAGCCCGACGGCGATGCCGATATTGATGTCGCGCTTGCGTTCGATCCGACCGTCGGCCCAGGAGGCATTGACCTCCGGGAATTTCGTCAGGGCCAGCGCCACGGCTTTGACGACCAGGTCGTTGATGCTGATCGCCTCGTCCTTGCTGACGGCCTCGTTGAACATTTGCCGCAGCCGGACGGCGTCGTCCATCGCGATTTCTGAGGTGACATAGAAGTGCGGAGCCGAGAAACTCTGCGTGAGGCGCATCGCGATGGTCGCCTGCATCTTCGATAGCTCGACGATCTCGACCTCGCCGGTCGGGCGCGGCGTAGGCTGGCGCGAGAGGGTCGGGGCGGGGGTGGCACCGCGCTGGGCCGCTGCTTCGACGTCTTCCTTCGTGATCCGGCCGCCCGGGCCGGTTCCTTGCAGCTGGCGAAGATCGACCCCGTGCTCCTCGGCGAGCCGGCGAGCGACGGGGGAGACGCGTTGGGGCTCGCCTGCTCTCGCTTCGTCAGGACCATTTGGTCCCCGAATGGCGCTCAGCGCGGCCTGCGCGGCGGCACCGGCCTCCATCCGGTCGTCGGGGCCACCCTGCGGATATTGCTCACCGCCGCTGTCGGCGGCTGCCTGGGCAGCGGCGGGCACCGCCTTATCGGCTTGCGCGACGCGCGCCTCCGGCTTGGCGTTTTGGGGTTTTGGCGCCTCGGCGGCGACCGGCTTGGACTTCTGCTCTTGCTCTGCGGCGGGCGCCGTTGGTGGTGCGGCACCGGTATCGCTGCCAATCTCCGCGATCACGGCGCCGATCGGTGCGCTCTCGCCTTCGGGGACGACGATCTTGCTCAGCTTGCCGGAGGCGTATGCCTCCACCTCGATATTGGCTTTGTCACTCTCGATTTCGACCAGCGGCTCGCCTTTTAAGACCTCGTCGCCTTCTTTCTTCAGCCAGCGGAGGATTTTGCCGGTCTCCATCGAGTCCGACAGGCGGGGCATCTGGACGTTGGCCATCGCTGCGCCCTTAGTTCTTTCCGAGCATGGCCCTGGCGGTCACCACCACGTCGGCCTTGCCGGGGAAGGCGATCTTCTCGAGCCGCTTGTTGTACGGGGCGGGCACTTCCGCGGCGCCAATCCGGGCAACCGGCGCGTCGAGGTAGTCGAATGCCTCCTCATAAACACGGGCGGCGATCTCCGCCCCCACGCCAAAGGATCGCCAGCCTTCCTCGACGGTGATCAGCCGGCTCGTCTTTTTGACTGACTCGATGACGGGAGCCATGTCGAGTGGGCGCAGTGCCCGCATGTCAACGATTTCGGCGCTGATGCCTTCTTTCTCCAGCTCGACGGCCGCTTCCTGGGCGACGATCAGCATCCGCGAATGGGCGCAGATCGTGATGTCATCGCCCTGGCGCTTGACGTCGTTCTTGTCGAGCGGTACGAGATGCTCGCCATCCGGCACCTCGCCCTTGACCGCGTAGGTGCCCTCGTTCTCGATGAACATCACCGGGTTGTCGTCGCGGATCGCCGATTTCAGCATGCCCTTGGCATCCGCGGGAGTGCCCGGGGCCACCACCTTGAGGCCGGGAACGTGGGCGAACCAGTTCTCATGGCTGTGCGAGTGCTGGGCGCCCAGCTGGTGGCCGCCGCCGCCCGGCGTCCGGATGACCAGGGGGACCTTCGTCCCGCCGCCGAACATGTAGCGGATATGGGCCGCGGCGTTGACCACCTGGTCCATCGCCACCATGATGAAGTTGACCGTCATCATCTCCGCGACTGGCCGAAGGCCGGCCATCGCGGCGCCGATGGCGGTACCGACGATGATTTCCTCGGCGATCGGGGTGTCGAGCACTCGCTTCTCGCCGAACTCCTTGAACAATCCACGGGTGACCTTGAAGGATCCGTCGTAGAGGCCGATGTCCTCCCCGAGCAGGAACACCGACTCGTCGCGCTTCATCTCTTCCCTCAGCGCCTGGTTGAGGGCGTCGCGCATGGTCAGGACCGGCATCAGGCCGCGCCCTCCTCGGCATAGACATCTCGATACAGATCCTTCGGATCGGGCTCGGGGCTTTCGTCGGCGAATTTGACGGCCGCCTCGACCTCGGCGGCGACGTCCTCGTCGATTTTCTGGATGTCCTGGTCGGTGAGCAGCTTCTGCTGCTTGAGGTGCTCGCCCAGGGTGAGGATCGGATCCCGGCCCTGCCACTGCTTGACCTCGTCCTTGCCCCGATAGGTGTCGGGATCGGACATCGAGTGTCCGCGATAGCGATAGGTGAGGCACTCCAGCAGGCTGGGCTCGTGCTTCTCGCGGGCCTGGTCAACGAGCTGGTCCGTGATCCGGCGCACCGCCAGCACATCCATGCCATCGACTCGCTCGCCGGTCATGTCGTAGGCGCAGGCCTTCTTCCAGATCTCGGTCACGGCTGAGGCGCGATTGACCGCTGTCCCCATGCCGTAAAGGTTGTTGACGCAGACGAAGACGATCGGCAGGTGCCAGAGCTTGGCGACATTCAGCGACTCGTGGAAGGCGCCGATGTTGGTCGCGCCATCCCCGAAGATGCTCATCACCACCTCGTCCTTCTCCTGGTAGTTGATGGCATAGCCGGTGCCGCAGGCGATGGGCAGCGACTCGCCGACGATCGCATAGCCGCCGTAGAAGCGGTGCCCCTGGCTAAAGAGGTGCATCGAGCCGCCCCGCCCATGCGAGGTGCCGGTTTCCTTGCCGAAGAGCTCCGCCATCACCGCCTTGGGCTCGATCCCCTTGGCGATGGCGTGGCCGTGCTCCCGGTAGGTGCTGTAGACGTAGTCCTGTGGCCTCAGCGCGGAGATGGTGCCGACGATGGTCGCCTCTTCGCCGATGTTGAGGTGACAGAACCCGCCGATCTTGGCCGCTTGGTACATCTCCGCCGTCTTCTCTTCGAAGCGGCGGATGAGCAGCATCTCCCGATAGAGCTTGAGCAGGGTTGCCTTGTCCGCAAGCGTGTCCCCGGATTTGCTCGCGGCGGGTCGCTGCTCGACTTTCATGACTGCTCCTGGAATCCAGAGGGGTAAGATCGCTGCAAAATCACATCTATTGTACCCATCAATAATTTTTATAGCTGGCCCGTGGTGCGATAGCTCATAAAGGCAGCGACCAAACCGGACTGGCGCTGGACTTCACATCACCGTTGAGCTGGCATCGACAGGCCTTCGGACCGCGGGCTTTGGCGAGGTGGGATGCGTCTGGCGACACGGTGCTGCGGCTATCGTGGCCGCGCTTCGGTAGCCGGACTGCCGCTGGGCGAGTAGCCCTTCTGCGCGTGCCGCGCGGTCACGACGGTCTTGATGTTGCCTCGCACGTTGAAGTCGCCGACGACCTCCAGGTAGCGGGGGTCGAGCAGGCCGACGAGGTCATCGAGGATTCGATTGACGGCGGCCTCGTGGAAGATCTCCTGGTCGCGGAATTTGTTGATGTAGAGCTTGAGCGACTTGAGCTCAACCAGTTTCTGGTCGGGGATATAGCGGATGCGGATGGTGGCGAAGTCGGGAAAGCCCGAATCGGGTGCCAGGCAGGTGAACTCCGGAATGGTGAAGTGGATCTCATAGTCGCGCTCCTGGGTTTCGTTGGGGACCGCCTCGAGCTTCGCCTCGGCGATCATCTTCGCGCCGTATTTCATCGCGTCCATCCTACTCAGGATGTGACGCTAAACGCGACAGCGGAAGCGGCTACGCTGCCGTCGCCGTTGATCAGCTGGATGCTGTAGTCACCCACCGTTCGTCCAGCGGGGACCTTGACGGTCAGCGTGGAAGGGCTGACCAGCGCGGCGCCCAGCCCGTCGAAGGTGCCAGCCTGGCTGGCCACTGGAATGAATCGGACGCGAAGCGCGCCACCGCCGATGAAGCCGCTCCCCTGAATGGTGACCACGGTGTCCTTCGCCGCCGATGCCCGGGACGGGCTGATCGATTGAACCGTCAGCGTCGGGGCCGCGGAGCTGGTGCTGCCGCTGTCGCTACCACGCAGCACGAGGTTGGCGGGCATGGGGGCCAGCGGGAGGAGCGTGCCGGGTTGGTCGCGCCATTGGGCGATGTCGCCCGCGGCCTGGTTGATCGGCAAGGCGGTACCGGTGCGGATCAAGACGCCGAGCACCGAGGCGCCGGGCCCGACGATCGGCCCGCCCAGGTTTCCGGGAACGTCACCGACCCGGAGCGCCAGCCGGGTCTCGGTGGGATCGATGACCACGCCGGGCGTCGCCGGTTCGACGTTTTCGATCTTTGGGCTGGCGAGGAGCACGACCGGATCGTTGGGCAGCAGGCCTCCCGGGTTGCCAATCACCATCGGGGTCGCGTAGACCGGGGTGCGCACCATCGCGATGCCCTGCGCGGCGTCGATGCCCATCACCCGCAGGGTGTGCATGCCCCCGGTGTTGTCGACGAGTCGCAGGCTGGCGGTCCCGCTCACAAGGCTAGCGGCGGTGACGAAGTCGCCCTTCGCATCGACCAGGAAGGCGGTGCCAAAGGTGTGGTCATCGACGATCGTCATCACGCCCTCGAGGGCGCGGTCGCGCTCGTCGGGCGAGATGACGGCCGCGGGCGGTGCGGGGCGTGACGGCGTGGGCTCGGGCGTCGCGGCCGGGCTTACCGCAAGCCGTTGGGCGACCGCCGGAATCAAGGCGGCGAGGCTCATCAACACCAGCGCGATCACGAGCGCCGCCAGCACCTGGTCCAGGCGGCCTTTCGGAATACGGATCACACTCCTTCAACGCAGGAGCCGCGCGCTTTCTTGAAGGCGCAAGCTTTCGTATACATTCATTTCGATGCGGCTGTGGAATACCGAAACCTACGCGGTACAGCCGCTGGAGCCTGGCACGCACCACCCCGTGCGGCTCTACGTCTGCGGGATCACGCCGTACGACACCACCCATCTGGGACACGCCTATACCTACGTCATGTTCGACGTCCTGGTGCGCACCCTGCGAGCCACCGGGCAGCCGGTTCGCTACGTCCAGAACGTGACCGATGTCGATGACGACATCATTCGGCGCGCCCGCGAGCTGGGCACAACCTGGGACCACCTGGCCGCTAAGGAGACCGACCGCTACGAGGCGGACATGGCAGCCCTGAACGTGCGGGCGCCGGATGTTTTTCCGCGGGCGAGTCAAACCATCCCGAAGATCACCGCCCTCATCCGCCAGCTCGAAGCCCAGGGTCACGCGTATGCGCGGGGCGGCAACGTCTACTTCCGGGTGAGCAGCGTGACGGATTACGGGCGATTGAGCCGCCTGAGTCGCGAGGAAATGGTGAAGCTGTCGGCAGAGCGGGGCGCCGATCCCAACGATCCGCGAAAGCAGGACCCGCTCGATTTCATTCTCTGGCAGCAGAGCGCCACGGGCGAGCCATGTTGGCCGAGTCCGTGGGGCGACGGGCGGCCCGGCTGGCACATCGAGTGCTCGGCGATGGCGCTCGAGCACCTCGGGGCGCAGCTCGATGTCCATGGCGGCGGCTCCGACCTGATCTATCCGCACCACGAGAGCGAAATCGCCCAGTCCGAATCGGCGACAGGCGTGCGCCCCTTCGCCCGCATCTGGACGCACGTGGGCATGCTTCGCTACCACGGGGAAAAGATGAGTAAGTCGCTGCGCAACCTGGTACTGGTGCGCGATCTGCTGCAGCGGTACGACGCTGACAGCATCCGGGTGCTGCTCCTTCGTCACCACTATCACGACGCGTGGGAGTACACCGAGGATCAGCTCGAGGACGCGGCCGCCTGGACCCGGCGCTTGCAGGCGGCGGCTGGCAGTGCGGGGCCACCGGCGGATGTTCCCGATGCCGCGGTTCGGGCCGCCCTCGAGGACGATCTCGATACTCCGCGGGCGCTCCGCCTCCTCGAGGAATCCCTGCTGAGTGGGGACGACCGATGGTACGACGCCGCCCAGATCCTCGGTCTGCGATTGGGCCGGCGACAGGTGCCCGAGGGGGAAATGAAAAAGGCGCTCGGGTGGCGAGCGCCTTTCTAATGGGGGAGGGAGCTACGAACTAGTGGTTTCCTTCGCTCTGCTCATCTAATACGAGCGGGCGCGAGGGGATATTCGTAACGTTGGCGCGCGATTGTCGCGGCGGATTTACGCGGGTGCGGGCAAGCGGTGAACGCGCGGTAACCGCGGCGGCGGGAAGGGTGGTAGATCATCGGGCCCGCGCCGCTGGAGCTCTTCGCGAAGCGCCGTCGTCTCCGTGACCAGGCGTTCGACGTCGATCGACATGCAGGCGGGCCGGTAGGGCTCCAACTTGCTCAGTCCGTGGCCGAGCTTCGCGACGGCGCCTCGCCAGTTTCCGCGCCGCCAGTGGTAAAAGCCAACCCCAACCTGAAGGATGCCCTGGTAGAGGTAGCGGACCGGGTCGGGTTCCTTGATCCAGATGCCTTCCAGGGTTTCGTGTTGTTCGAAGAATTCCTCACGGTTGAACTCCTCGATGCCCTGCAGCAGGGCCGGCGGTGGCGGATCGTCGCAGCGCGCACTTCGAACCGGGGTGGTCTTCTTGAGCCGAACGGTCACGCCGAGGTATTGCCCGCGGTCGCTGAGGCCCTGGCGCTGTCGCCATCGGGCGATGCCGCCGGCAGCTCTAGATAGAAGGTTGTTCCCTTGCCTTCGAGGCTGTTCGCCCAGGCCCGTCCGCCATGGGCCTCGGCCACCCGCCGCAGCAGGTAGAGGCCGAGGCCTTGCCCGCGGGCGGGCTGCTCGTCAGCTAGCGGACTGAAGAGTTCCGCGAGACGATCGGCCGACATGCCCGGACCGTCGTCCTTGACGATCAGCTGGCAGCGTTCGGCAGTCGATTGCCGCAAGCGCAGCTGGACCACTGTGGCGCTCTGGGCGTGTTGGAAAACGTTGTGGAGCATTTCGTCGAGCGCCGCCTCGAGAAGGGTGGCATCACCCCAGACCTCGGACTGGGTGTCCAGCTGGAGCCGCAGGTCCATCCCGGCCGATGAGAGGCGCTCACGGATCCGCGCCGCGGCCGACTGAGCGACGGCGCCGAGCGAGACGCGGACCGTGAAGGCAAGCTCGAGCGGCAGTCGCGAGAGCAGCATCACCTGGTCCGCGATCCGCATCAAGGTCTCGGACTGCATCGCGAGGCGCTGTGCCACCTCCGGCATCTTGTCCGCGGGAACCTCGTTGTTGCGAAGCATGTCCGCATAGCCGCGCAGAATGGCGAGCGGCTCCTTCACCTCCTCGGACGCCAACCGCACCGCCGACACGGGGGCGCGCCCCTGGCCGTTTGCCGGTGGCGCCTCTGGCCGCAAGCGCGGGGCGAGCAGTCCGGCGACCACGAGCAGCAGGTCCTCGTCGGTATCCGTAAACGTTCGCGGCCCCTTGCCGATCACGGCCAGGGTGCCGATCACCTCACCTCTGGCGTTGCGCAGCG